>SXGU01104311.1_pt1 | contig 28864 bp, 26 predicted proteins | sample 3174531 | NCBI WGS metagenome assembly SXGU01 (sample SAMN11356863, study PRJNA531348) | freshwater metagenome | isolation source: freshwater sample F1-140 | place: China: Fuxian Lake, Yuxi | collected 2017-12-25 | reverse complement strand
GTGTCGGTGTCCGTGTCGGGGTCGCCGGTGTCGTCACCCATGTCGATTGGGTAGCAGTTGCCGTCGTCGCCGCGGCCGAGGCCGTCGCCGCAAGGGGCGGTGGCGGTGGCGCCCCCGCAAGCTGCAAGGAAGAACAGGGGGCTGAGGAGGGCAAAGCTTCGCATGTGGTGTCTCCGGCCGGGATTGTATCGCCGGCCTGTCAAAATGTCGCCGGCTTCACGCGAAGTAGCGACCCCGGTCGTCGCGTTGCACCGCCGCCATCGCGGTCTCGGGATCGTGCGTGAAGAACAGCCGGGCCCCGCGGGCGTGGAGGGCGGGGAGCAGGTGCGCTTTCTCGTCGACGAGCTGCTCGGGGAAGCGGTCGTAGCCCATGGTGATGGGCACGTGCACCCAGGGCCTCCCGGGAACGAGGTCCGAGGCAAACACGACCGGACCCGCGTCGCTGGCGACCTCCGCCAGCATCAGCCCGGGTGTGTGGCCATCCGAGAAATGGAACCGCCAGGCCTCGCCCAGGAAAGGCGAATGGTCGCCCTGGATGATCTCGAGGCGGCCGCTGTCCTCCAGCTGCCGATTGAGCTCGGGTACGAAGCTGGCGCGGTCGCGGGCGTGTGGGGCGCGGGCCCGCTCCCAGGCCCGGGCGCCCACGACGAAACGGGCGTTCGGGAAGAGCAAACGCGCGCCCTCTTCGTGCGACGACAAGAGCCCGCCCGCGTGGTCGAAGTGCAGGTGGCTCAGGACGATGGCTTCGATGTCCTCGTGACGAAGGCCGACGTCGGCGAGAGAGTCGAGCAGCACGTGTCGCGACTCCGTCACGCCGTAGCGAGCGCGGTGCTCGGGCGCGAAGAAGGTGCCGATTCCCGCCTCGCAGAGCACGCGGCGACGGTCGTCGGTCACCAGCATGGCGCGGCAGGCGAGCGTGATGCGATTCTGCTCGTCGGGCGGCGACCAGCGCGACCAGAGCGCGCGCGGCGCGTTCCCGTACATCGCCCCGCCATCGAGTCGCTGCTGATTGCCTTCGACCGCATGGATTTTCATGTGGCTCCCTACTTTTGCACGGCGTCGCGTTGCAGGTAGCCGGTGACGACGGGGTCGCAACCGTCACAACGGACCTTGACCCGTAGTGGGGCCTCCGCCAGCACGGTCACCGCCACGCCGGGCTTGCCGAGAACCGCGACGGGCTGGCCCGCATCGTCGACGATCGAGAGCGGCGTCTTGATGGTGAAGGCCTTGTAGGGGTCGACCTCGGCGTCGTCGAAGTTGCTCGCGACGGGTTCGGACCCGGGCGGATCGACCGCCGCGACCTCCACCGGGGCCTCGTCCTGCTCCAAGGGCGCTTCCTCGGCTTCGACCCCCGAGAGGAGGTCGCTCATCGTCACCTCGGCGGGCGCGGGGTGGATGTAGGGCGGGGGCGCGTAGCAGCCGAGGAGCCAGAGCACGACCGGAATATATGCGCCGGCGTGCTGGGTGCTGGTGCACGAATCGCTGTCGTCTCGCCCTCGGGGATCTCCGACCCCGATCGGCTCGACCGGGGCATCGCCCTCGCGCGATCCTGGGGCTTCGACCTCGTTGAGCTGCCGCACGCGCGCGCCGAGTGCCGGTACCTGGCCGGCAGCGACGAACAACGACTGAACGACCTACATTGTGCCTTCTCCGGCGCTTTTGACGCGGTGTGGGCGGCGCGGGGGGGCTACGGCCTGTCGCGACTGATGCCGCGCATCCAGTGGGATACGTTGGCTCCCGTGCCCTTCATCGGCTTCTCGGACGCCACCTCGTTCCTCAACGGCCTCGCTTCGAGGCAACGACCGGCCATCCATGGCCCGGTGCTCCACGCGCTGGACGGATACCACGACGAGGAGAGCCGACGGGCGATCCGCGAAGTGCTGGCGGGCGATGCGGTACGTTTCGAGGGTCGGACGGTACTGGACGGCGCCGCCGCAGGCCCCTTGTGCGGCGGCAACTTGTGCATCCTGGCTTCGCTCTGCGGCACCGCCTACCAGCTGGACGCGCGCGGCAAGATCGTGCTCCTCGAAGACCTGGGCGAGCCGCCCTACAAGCTCGACCGGCTGCTCGTGCAATGTCGTGACGCTGGAGTGTTTGATGGCGCGACGGCCTTCGTCCTGGGCGACTTCCTCGACGCGCGCCCCCCGGCCGACGCCGATTGGACTCTCGACGACGTCTTCCTCGACGTGCTCGGCCCGCTCGGCGTACCCATCCTCGCCGATCTCCCGATTGGTCACGGCCGTCGCAACCTCGCCGTTCCACTCGGCACGCCCGCCCGGCTCGAGAGTGGCGTGCTCACCGTCGAGCCCAGGTGATTGCCCGACTGCTGCAGTCGGCCGAGGGGAAGGTGGCCCCGTCGTTGTCGGCGTGCGTGATGGTCGGGGGGGAGGTGCGCTTGCTCTGGAACCCGGCGCGGGTGTACGACCTTGCCTCCCTGACCAAAGTGCTCTGTACCAGCGAGCTCGCCCTGCGCCTCGCGTCGGACGGGCGGCTCGCGCTCGACCGGGGACATCCGCTATGGTCACCGGGCGTGACCGCTCGGCAGTTGTTGCAGCACAGCGCGGGTTGCCTCTGGTGGAAAGAGCTGTGGAAGATCCCCGGGGTCGACGTGCCCACGAGAGGCGACATCGTCAACCATGCGCTCCGCGAGCCGCTCGTCAGCGCGCCTGGCGAGCGACACGCCTACTCCGACCTCGGCTTCCTGGCGTTGGGCGCGGCGATCGAAGCGGTGGGCGGCGCGCCGATCGACCAACTCTGGTCGGCACCGGGCCTGTCCTGGGGTCACCCCGGGGCCGAGCCCACCGGGGAGGGGCCCGACGGGGTGGTGAACGATCTCAACGCTCGGGCGATGGGCGGCGTGGCCGCACACGCGGGGCTCTTCGGCACCGCGGAAGCCGTCGCGAGGCAAGTGCAACGCTGGATCGACGGCAAGGTGCCCCTCATCGACGCCATCGACGCGCGTGGTGCGGGCTCGCACGCGCTCGGATGGGACACGCCCTCCGGGGAGCTGTCGAGCGCCGGCGCGCACCCGCCGTCCGACGCTCTTGGCCACACCGGTTTCACCGGCACCAGCGCGTGGTTTTCGCGCTCGCTCGGCCTGGTGGCGGTGCTCCTCAGCAACCGGGTGGCCTACGGCCGCGACCCCGCGAAGATCCGCGCCCTGCGCCACGCTTGGCACGGCGAGGCCTGGTCGCTCGCCGCACCCGCGCGCTCGGCGGGCTAAGCGCGGGCCATGTCCGAGCCGAAGGACAGCCCCCGCTGGTTCGAGCAGGCCCCCGCGCCCATCCAGGCCGAGCCGCGCACTGCCCCGGCCCGCAAGGACCTGTGGGTCCGTTGCCCGGGCTGCGACCAGATCCTCTTCCGCCCCGCGCTCTTGGAGCAGCTGGCGGTGTGTCCTCACTGCCGCCACCATCATCGCTGGGACAGCCGCGCGCGGCTCGAGATGTTGTGTGACGAGGGAAGCTTCGAGCGTCACGATCGCTTCGTGGCGCCGCTGGATCCCCTCGGTTTCGCCGATAGCAAACCCTATAGTTCGCGCCTCGCCGCCACTCAACGTGCGCAGGGCGAACTCGACGCGTACATCGCAGGCTCGGCCACGCTCAACGGTTTGCCCGTGGAGATCGGCACCTTCGACTTCCGCTTCATGGGCGGCTCGATGGGGTCGGTCGTGGGCGAGCTGGTCACGCGGCAGTTCGAGCGCGCGGCGGAGAACAAGCGGCCGGCGATCGTGATTAGCGCCTCGGGCGGCGCGCGTATGCAGGAGGGGATCCTCTCCTTGATGCAGATGGCCAAGACCTGCGCCGCCCTTGCCCGCCTTCGCGACGAGGCGCGGATGCCCTACATCAGCGTGCTCGCCGACCCCACCACTGGAGGCGTGGCTGCCAGCTTCGCGATGCTGGGCGACGTGATCCTCGCCGAGCCCCACGCGCTCATCGGCTTCGCCGGCGCCCGCGTGATCCGGGAGACCATCCGGCAGGAGCTGCCCGAGGGCTTCCAGACCAGCGAGTACCTCCTGGAGCATGGGATGGTCGATCTGATCGTCCCGCGCGACGAGCTGAAGGACACGCTCGTCCGCCTCTGCCGCCACTTCACCCCGCGGCGCTGAGCGACCGGGCCCGTGTCGACCGAGGTCATCCTCCAAGAGCTCGCCCAGGCCGGGGTGCGCCTGGGCCTATCGCGGATGCGCGCCTTCCTCGACCACCTGGGTGGGCCCGACCATCGCTACCCGATCCTGCACGTCGGGGGCACCAACGGCAAGGGCAGCGCCTGCCGAATGCTGGCTGCGATCCTCGGCGCGCAGGGCCAGCGGGTGGGGCTTCACACCTCGCCCCACCTGCAAGTGGTGAACGAGCGGATCATCGTCGATGGTCGCCCGGTCGGCGACGTCGACCTCGACGGGCTCGTGGCGCGTCTCGACGCGGCGCGCGCGTTGTGGGCCAAGCAGGCTTTACCGGCCGACGAGCCCTTTCCGCTGACCTACTTCGAGTTCACCGTCGCGTGTGCGTTCCAGCACTTCGCGGATCGTGCGGTGGACAGCGCGGTCTTCGAGGTGGGCATGGGCGGCCGCCTCGACGCCACCAACGTGTGCACGCCGGTGTCGACGGCCATTGTGAGCATCGGCCTCGATCACTGCGACGAGCTGGGCCGCGACCACGCGGCGATCGCGGGCGAGAAGGGCGGCATCATCAAGTCTGGCGTGCCCGTGGTGGTGGGCCCACTCCCGGCGGCGGCCTTGCAGGTGATCCGCACCATCGCGGCAGAGCGCGGCGCGCCCATCTCGGTGTTTGGCGAGGACTACGAGGCTTTTGGTGCGGCCGGGAGCTTCCGCTACCGGGGGCGTCGCGAGTTGGGCGGGCTTGTCCTTGGTCTCGTGGGCGACCACCAGGTGCTCAACGCCGCCGTTGCCTTGCGGACGCTGGAAGCGTCGGGCATCGAGGTGACCGAGGAGGCCCTGCGCGAGGGGCTGGCGCGCGCGCGCAACCCGGGCCGGCTGGAATGGCTGGCGCCGGATCTCCTCGTCGATGGCGCCCACAACCCCGATGGTGCCAACACCCTCGCTGCGTACTTGTCGCGACTGCCGCACGACCGGAAGCGCACTCTCCTCCTGGGCAGCGGCACGGACAAGGACGTGCGCGGCGTGGCCACGGCGCTCGCCCCCCACGTCGACCGCGTGTACACCACCGCTTGCGACCACCCCAAGGCCCGATCGCCCTGGTCGGTCGCCGCGGAGCTCGAGGGCCTCTCGGTGCCCGTGAGCCCTGCGGGCCCGCTTGCCGATGCGCTCTCGGCCTGCCGGAACGGCCGCGACCTCGTGATCGTGGCGGGCTCGCTCTACCTCGTGGGCGCCGTGCGCAGCTTGCTCGGCGCCGAGGTCGGGTGACCGGGGCCGAGGCCGCGGAGGTGGCGGCTGCCGAATCGGCTCTCTTGGAAGTGCGCGCTGATCGCCTCGAGTGGAGCGCCGGTCGCTTCTCCGCCGAGGGCAACGTCCAGATCCGGTTCGGGGGCGACAGCATCCTGGCGGCGCGCGCGAGCGGGACGGCGGAGCACGTGGAGCTGGAAACGGCCACGTGGTTTCATGGCGGCGCGACAATCCGCTTCGAACGGGGGACAATCCGGGTCGGAAACCGAGATGGCGCGGTGGAAGGGGTGCGCCTGGAGCCTTGCGCGTGTGCCGACGGCAAGCCACCGATGCTGAGCTTCCGCGCGGCCCGCGTGGCGCCGATCGACGCGGAGGTCGCGGTGATCCGAGGCGGTGCCATCGAGTTGTTCCGCGTGCCGCTGGTCCCGATACCCTACTGGCCCGTTCTGCTCGATCCCCGGCGTTTCCGGCTCTTGCTCCCCGAGCTCGGCTACGGTGAGCCGGGCCTCTCGGCTCGATGGCACGGCCGCGCAGGCCTCGGCGACTACTGGTTCGAGGGCGGCCCCGCCTTTCGGCAGGACCGTGGTTTGCGTGGCGAGCTCGAGGTTGACGGACCCATCGAGGCGCAAGGGGAGCTGGCCTACGATTGGCTCGACGGTGGTGTGCGTGGTGCCGTCGCGACCGAGGGTGGATTCGCCGGCGACTGGACCGGCCGACCCGATCGCGCCGACGCCGCCGGCCTCGGCGACCGTCTGGCCTGGGAAGCGACCGTCCTCGGTGACACGGCCTACGCCGAGGACTACGCCCTGGCCTACGTCGATCGGGGCGTGGCCTACCGCGAGAGCCGTGCGGTGGCTCAGGCGCGAGCACTCCGCGTTGATGCCTGGGTGCCCGACGACGGGAGCTACGGCACGCTCGCCGCGGCGCGATTCCGTCCCGAGTGGTCCCGGGGCGGCGAGGCAGTGGCACCCTGGGTCCAGGGCGGTGTGCAGGGCACCCTCGACAACCCGGGGCCCCTTGGCGCGGCGGGTATCGACGCGCGCGCCTCCCACACCTGGGGCGCCGTCCATGCCGAGGCGGTCGCGACCGGGAGTGCCCGGTGGACGGGGGGCGCCGTCGAGGGCGACGCCATCGCGATGGCCCGCGCCGAAGTCCCGATGTGGGCGGAAATCGGCGAGAAACGGTTCCTGTTCTGGCCCGGCGCTGTGGCTCGGGTGGACAGCTTCTGGCCCTCGTACGCGGTTGGCCCCGCGCTACGGGCGCAGGCGGTGGCGGGCACGACGGTGGCCGGGATCGCGGTGGCGACCCCCCTCGACAATACCGGAGAGCTGGAGCCGGAGCTCAGCGTCGACCTCGCGGGGGAGCGGCTCTCGCTCCGAGGCGACGTTTCGCTCGACCAGCAGTCGGTCGATCTGCGAGCCACCAGCGATCTGGGCGGGGGCCTGGGCTTCCTCCACGCCGGGGACGTCTGGCTCGGCTGGGGCGAGGTCAGCCTCAAGACGGGCCGCCTGGTGGCGGGCGCGGGGCTCACCCTCGATCTCGCCGCCGAGGACACCGATCCCTGGGCGCTGGTCCCCGTGGCCGTGGAAGGCGCGAGCCTCCGGCTGGGATACGACGACGGCTGCTCGGCGATCCTGCTCAGCTCGGCGCTCTCGCCCGACCGCGCGCTGCCCGACGTGGGCGTGCAGTTGCTCTTGCGTCGCTAGCCGCCGCTACTCCACGCAGCTCGTCGTCCACACGGGCGGATTCACGTCCTCGCTGATGGTCACGTAGCGGCGCTGCACCGAGTCGTAGGCCACGGCCTCGCCCTGGCGTTCGCTCGGGGCGGTGAGCTCGAGTCGGGCCGCGTCTTCGAGGTCGTCGAGGCCGCCCTCGGACAGGGTGAACTCCCAGACATGCCCGTAGGTGCGCAGGATGAGGCGGGAACCGTCGGGCCAGAGGTCGGCCGCCGTGGCGGCGGCTGCGCCCCCCTCGGTGCCACTGCCGGTGTAGAAACGTCCGCGCGTTTCCAGAGTGACCGTCGTCGAACTGTCGAGGAAAGGGAAGGAGTACGCCGTGGACTGGTCGGTATCGTACTCCTTGGAGAAGACGACCGGCAGGCCCTCGGGGGTGATCGCCAGCGACTCGGCGTCGTGAGCACCATCGGGGTAGGTGTATTCGAAGAGCTCGGCGGTGACAGTCAGATCGAGCCCGCCCTCGGTCGGCACCTCGGGTTCCTCGAAGCGATACACGCCGTGCCAGGCACGGTCCTTGTCGTTGTCGCCAATCTCGCCCACGAACACGCAGGTCGTGTCGCCGCAGGTGCCGACGGCGAGGTCTTCCCAGTCGTTGTTGGTGACACCGTCGAGGGTGACCGTCCCGAGGCGGTTGCCCAGGGCGTCGAGGGCCGTCACCTGGTTGGGCGCCGCGTGGTCCTCCATCACCCACAGCACGCCCTCGTTGCGTCGCGACACCGCTACGCCGCTGATCTCGTTGAGGTCGCTGTCGGCTACCGTGCCGGTCTGCTCGGGCGAGCCCCAGGCGGCGCAGGGTGGAACCGTTTGTTTCTGCTCGGTCGGCTCGGCCGTATCGGTGCCGTTGCCGGTGTCGTCAACCGTGTCGAGTAGGCTGGCCGTGTCGGCTCCCGCGTCTTCGCTCCGGCCGTCCTGGGCCAGGACGGGGTCGGGCGGCGCGACGTAGGGCGTGCTGCACGCGGCGAGCGCGCCAACCAGAATCACGGGGACCGGCCACCGCGGGAGCACCATCGGGCCTCCTCGCTATTCTCATACCAGGATCGAGGCCAAGCCTTCGTCATGTTTTGGTTTTTTGCGATTTACTTCGCAAGGAGCGCGAGCACCTCGCCGGTGGCGTCGGGCAGGCCGCAACCCCCGAGCCCCTGCGGGTTGAAGCACAAGGCCACGGCGGCGGGCCCGCCCTTCTTCGCCGCCTTCTCGACGGCGCTCTTGGCCTTCTTCAGGCCGCTCGCGGCGGCATCGCGCACGGCTTCCATGTAGGCGTCGCGGGCGTCGAGGGCCTTCGCGAGGGCGGCCTCCCGGGTGGCGGTGTCGGGGCTCGCCACGTCGTCTTCGACCTCCTCGTTGAGCAGCTCGCGATCATAGGCGGCGGTCTTGATGGCCTCGGCAGCGAGGGCTCGCGCGAGGCTGGCGGCATCGACACTGCGCTCGGTGCCGGTCCACGCGACAGCGGACTGCGGGCTCCCCTGGAGCAGCACGCGAGGCCAGTCCACCGAGAGGATCGAGGCGATGGCGCCTTGCAACTCGACGTCCTTGTCCATCACGGCGGCCAGGTCGGCGCTGATGTCGCGACCGGGGCAGCGGGCGGGACGACCGAGCGCGGCAAGTGCGGCGCTGGTTTGCTGGCACTGGGTGACGGTTTGTTCCTTGGCAACGAGCGGCATGGCCCGTTCGAGCGCGGCCCCGAAGTTCCGCGAGTAGTCGTCGCCGAGCAGGTCGGTGTGCTTCTGCAAGCGCAAGAACTGGCCGCTCAGCTCCCGATCGACGCCGTCGAGGTAAGCGAGCCGCGCGTCGTCACGACCCACGAGGGCGATCCCCAGCTCCAGGTCGTCGACCAGCTTCTTGGCGCGCTCCAGCTCGCCCTGGGCCTTCTGGTAGGCATCGGCATCGCGCGACTGGGCCTTGCCGAATTGCTCGCTCTTCGTCGCGATGCCGTCTTCGGTCCACCAGAGGGGGTCGGCGGCCAGCGCCACGGGGAGGATGAGCATGGGCCCGCCTATCTCCGGGCCTCCAACACCGGCACCATCGTGGCCTTCCCGGCCGACACGTTGGCCAGCTCGCCCTCCGCCAGGCGGCAGAGGAAGCCCGCGAGCTTCCCGCGGGCGAGGAACGGGCCGAGATCGACGACGCGTGGCGCCTCTCGGCCGGTGCGGGCGTCGTGAAAACGGCCGATGGGCGCCGGTACCCGCGCCTGGGCCACCTGCGCGACGGGTCGCGACAGGGCCTCCTCCCACTCGGCCTCGGTCGCCAGCCAGCCGAGCACCACGCCTTGCCCACCGTGCGCGTCGACCGGCTTGAGCACCCAGCGCTCGCGCTCCCGACGGAGGCGTTCGCGGTTCCCGGGGGAGACGAGGAGCGTGAGCGGAAAGTGTCGCGACACGAGACGGCGCTCACCGGGGGACAGCGGGAACGACGGGTCGTGGAGGAGCGCGAAGATGGCCTTGTTGTGCAGCAGGCAGGTGCGCAGGGAGTTCACCATGCACACGCGCCGCGCGCGGTAGGCGGCCAGCACCGGGCCGAGCGCCTCGGGGTGGGCCCTCAAGTCGCGAACGAGGAAGCGGCGGTAGAGCACGTCGACCGGCAGATCACCCGCGCGGAGCGCCTGCCCGTCGAAGCTGAGCTCGTCGGGCGTCGCGACCACGGTGGGGTGACCGGCGGCGCGAAAGGCGGAGGCCAGGACGTCGAACTCCGGGGCGGTCGCCACGCCGGGCAGGTCGACGATGACGATGTTGAATCGATGCCGGGCTACCCCCCACTCCCGCGCCAGCGCGCGGACCGTGCGAATCACGTGGGGCACCGGGTCGAGGAAGAGCCGACCGGGGTGCTCAGCGGCGAACAGGGGACCGAGCACCGAGGCGTAGCCCATGCCGGCCGGGTTCTCGGCGTTGAGCTCAAGGAAAAACGGCTGGCCGTCGACCGCGTAGGCGTCGAGGCGGGCGAGGGGGGCCACGTCGGGGAAACCAGGGTCGATCTGGGCCCACGAGATGGCATCGAGGGGCGTGCCCAGGCGCGCAGCGAGCGAGTCGGCGCCACGATCGAGGTCGGCGAGGAGGGCGGCGCGCACCTTGCGGAGGAGCCGGTGCACGGGTGGCAGGACCCGTCGCCACCGTGCGGCTTCGGCGGCGTTGAGGAACATCGGCGTCCGGTGCACGCAGACGGGGGCCGTGCCGTGGCGTGCGCCCCGGGCGGTCACCTCGGCGAGCCAGGCTGCGTCGTCCACGGTGGGGGTCTATGCCAGCAGGGGCTGCGGGCCCGCGCCTAGGCGCTGGATTAGTCCCCCGGACGTGGCCCCGCCCCTGCTTGGAAACGTTCGTGTCCAGTCCCGCGTCATCGCGGCCCTCGACAGCGAGCGTGCCCACCACTGCTACCTCTTCGAGGGACCGAGCGGCGTTGGCAAGGCGACGTTTGCCTTCTGGTTGGCACGGTACGTCAACTGCTCGGGGGCGACCCGTCCCTGCGACGCCTGTCCCTCCTGTCGCCAGATGCTCGCGGGGTCCCACCCCGACCTGGTGATCGTGGGTCCCGACCCATCCAAGGCCACCCGGGTGATCAGCATCGACCAGGCACACCGCACGATCGAGGCCATCCAGCTCCAACGGCACTCGGCGCGACGCCGCTTCGTCATCATCGACCCGGCCGACGCCTTGAACGAGGAGAGCGCCAATGCGATGCTCAAGACCCTGGAGGAGCCGCCGCAGGGCACGCAGTTCATCCTGGTGAGCGCCCGCGCCGCCTCACTGCTGCCCACCATCCGCAGCCGCTCGCAGCGGGTGCGCTTTGGCCCCGTCCCTGAGGCCGAGCTCCGCGGCTGGCTGGTGGGGCGACAGCTCGAACCGGAGCTCGCCGTGATGTCTGCGGGCTCCCCGGGGCAGGCGCTCAAGCTCTCCCAGGGCGAGGGCGAGTCGCGACGGAAGCTACGTGACGCGCTCGTGTCCGCGGTGGGCCAGCCGCTCCACAAGGCCTTTGCCCTCGCCGAGGCGGAGGGCAAGAAGGAAGCAGGTGTCAACCGCGCGGAGTTGGCGCTCGAGGTGTTCGAGGAGTTGCTCCGCGACACGACCCTCGTGGCCAATGGCCGTGAGGGCCTGGTGCATCCCGAGCTGCGGGCGCACTACGAGGACTGGGCACAGCTCTTGTGGCCCGGCGGTCTTGGCCGGATGTGGGGGCACGTGGCGAGCGCGCGCGAGCGACTGGCCCTCAATGTGAACGGCCGCACCGTGCTGGAGGCGCTCCTGGCGCAGATGAACCTGGAGGCGCGGTGATTGACAGTCATTGCCACCTGGATCCCTCGGTGTACGGGGGCGACCTCGGCGTAGACGCGGTGGTGGCCCGAGCCGTGGAGGCCGGTGTCACCCACATGCTGAGCGTGGGCAGCGGCTACGGCTTCGAGAGCGCGGCGCGCGCGCTCGCCGTCGCCCGTCGTCACACCAACGTACGGGCGAGCGTGGGGCTGCATCCTCATGACGCCAAGGACTTCACCGACGCCCGCTTCGCCGATCTGCTCGCCATGGCGGAGGCCCCCGAGGTGCTCGCCCTGGGCGAGATGGGTCTCGACTTCCACTACGACCAGAGCCCTCGCGACACGCAACGCGCCGTTTTCCGTGAGCAGCTCCGCGTGGCGAGGCAGCGTCGCGTGCCGGTGATCATTCACGACCGAGAGAGCGACGGGGAAACGTTGCGCGTGCTCGACGACGAGGCAAGCTGGGACACCGGCGTGCTGTTTCACTGCTACACGGGCAACCTGGCCCTGATGCAGCGAATCGTCGCGCGGGGTGGCTTCATCTCCATCCCCGGGATCGTCACCTTCAAGACGGCCGGCGAGATGGCCGAGGTCGCTGCGCAGGTGCCGGAGGACCGGCTACTCGTCGAGACCGACGCGCCCTTCCTCACGCCGGTGCCGCACCGGGGAAAAAAGAATGAGCCGGCCTACGTGACGCACACGCTGGCGAAGGTCGCCGCGCTGCGGGGAAGGCCGGTGGTTGAGGTCGAGGCGCTCACCGTCGCGAACACGCGGCGGTTCTTCGACTGGAAGGACGAGTAGCGAGCGCGAGGCGAGCTACTTCTTCGCCGTCTCGGTCGCGCTCTGCGCGGACGTCGCCTTCTCGGCCGCATTCTGGACGGCGGCGGGCGTGTGGATCGGGAAAGCCGGGGTGCTTCCCTTGTTTTCGCGCTGGTTGCGGGCTTTGCGGCCCGCGTTCTTGTTGCGGAGCGCGCGGCGAAGGGTGGTGTTGGCGGTCTTGGAGGCCATGGGTTCCTCTTTCGGGGGGCGCCGTCTATGGGAAAGGGGGCGAAGCGTCAAGGAACCCCTTGCGCCCGGCGCGGGCTTCATGTAGACACCGGCCATGTTGGTCCTCCTCTCTTTCCTGGCGTGTGATCGGCTTGAGAACGCGGGCGAAACGGTCGATGGCTTCGGCGACACCACGGTGGCGCAGGGCCTCCTGCTCGGCGCCGACTTCCCCGATGGCCTCACGTTGCCGCCCGAGTCGAACATGTACTCGGCGGCCTGCAAGGTTTTCCTCGCCGAGGTCACCGATACCGAAGACATCACCGACGCGCCGGTGAGTGGTGCCGACGTGGCCTACATCGACGCCGGCGAGGGCACGCTGTCCTTCGAGGAAGAAGACGATGGCGAGTACCTGCTCTACTCGATGGACGGCCTGGCCTACGACCCGGGTGACGAGGCGGTGATCCGCTTCGACGTGGCCGGCGAGACCGGTGAGCTTCGTGTCGAGATGCCAGATGCCCCCGAGGTGGAGGTGCCCTCGAGCATCACCGCGGGCGACAACGTCCGCGTGCACGTGACCGAGGGGCGTTTCGCGAACCTGGTGGTGGCGGTCTACGACGTCGACCACGAGAAGCTCACCTGGGACAACCTCCCCGACGACGTGGGCTCCACCTACGAGCTCAACGCCAGTGAGGACGTGATCGACGAGTTGGTGATCCCGGGCGACGCCTTCAAGCGCGAGGCCATGTACGTCGTCGGTGTGGGCGGGTTGGTGACCGCCGACCCTGACACCCTCGACGGCGTGAACCGCTCGCTTTCCACGTTCGCCGCCGCGCAAATGAGCCTGCACATCGTGGATGCCGCGAAGGAATAGCGGCTTCCGCGCGCGCTAGCGGATCTCGATCGTCCCGGGCAGCATCGCCGCCACGCCGCCGTCGGCCAGCACGCGATCGAGCACGAGCAGTCGCCCGTAGGCCTCGCGCACCTCTGGGATCATTGCCTCGGCGGGGAGCTTCGTCTGCTCGAGGTCCTCGGCGAGCTGGTCGAACAAGGTCTTGCGACGGGGGAGGCGGGTGATTGACACCTCCTCCTCGCCCACGGCGGCCAGCTCCTTGGCCTTGGCAACGGCCGCGTCGAGCCCGCCGATCTCGTCGACGAGCTTGCGATCCAGAGCTTGCTGGCCCGTCCACACTCGGCCCTGGGCCACGGCGTGCACCTCCTCGGTGCTCATCTTCCGCCCCTCGGCCACCCGTGTGAGGAAGAGGTCATAGAAGTTCTGGAGAAACTCCTTGAACTTCAGGCGTTCGGGGTCGGAAAAGTTGGCGATGGGCGAGAAGAGCTCGCTCATCGAGCCTCGGCGGTAGGTGTGGGTGGTGATGCCCACCTTGTCGTAGATGCCGCCGAGGTTGAGCTTGCCGCCAAAGACGCCGATGCTGCCGGTGAGCGTGTTGGGCTCAGCCACGATCCAATCCGTCCCGGCCGAGATGTAGTAGCCGCCGCTCGCGGCATAGTCGGCCATCGACACCACCACGGGCTTGCCCTCGGCTTGCACCCGCTCCACCGCCCGCCAGATGTTGTCGGAGGCGAGGCCACTGCCGCCGGGACTGTTGACCCGGAGCACCACGGCCACCACGTCTTCATCTTCCCGCACGTCGTCGAGCAGCTCGACGAGCGACCGATCGCCCACCACGCTGCCGCCAAAGATGGGTGCGCCGGAGTCGCCTGAGACAATGGCCCCCTCGGCGTGCACCACGGCGATCGACTTTCCCGTGGCGAAGCCGAGGGACGGCGACTTGTACTTGGCGAGCTTGGTGTGCTCCTCGCCGGCCAGTGCCTCGGCGACCTCGTCGTGCCACTTGAGACCGTCGATCATGCCGCGTTCCAGCGCGGCGGCCGGCGTGATGGGGGGGTCGTCGACGAGCTGGCGAACCTCCTCGGGGCTCAGCTTTCGGCCCTCGGCGATGCCGCGCACCATCTCCTCGTACAGGCCATCGAGCATCACTTCCATCGCGACGCTGGCCGGCTCGGAAGGCTCAGCGCGGGTGTACGGCTCCACCGCGCTCTTGAAGTCGCCCACGTGCTCGAAGTTCGCGGTAACGCCAAGCTTCTCGAAGGCGCCCGCGTAGTACTCGGTCGTGACCGAGAACCCGTTGACGAGCATCACCCCCGCGGGCGACATGTACAACTCGGTGCAGGCGCTGGCCACGTAGTAGGACTTGTTGTCGTAGCCGTCGGCCCAGGCGTAACAGGGCTTGCCCGACGCGGAAAACTCGGCGATGGCCGAGCGCAGCTCGGCGGCGCCGGCCCAGCCCACGCCAATGTCGCGAACTTCCAGGTAGAGCGAGGCCACCCGCTCGTCGGTGGCGGCCCGGCGGATCTCGGCGGTGGTCTCCGTGAGCAGGAGGGGGAACTGCTGGGGATCCATCACGAAGCCCTCGTTGCCCGGGGCGTCGTTCATGTTGCCGTCGAGCACCACTTCCAGCGCGCTTCCCTCGCTCACCGAGGGGGCGAACTCGTCTTTCATCAGCACGATCGCGCCCACCGTGGCGGCTGTCACGGTGAGGAAGCCCATCAGGGCGATGCCGAGCAAGAGCCGGGCGGCCCGGCGACCTTTCGGCGAGGGTCCCGTCGTGGGCGCCGCGACCGGCGGGCGCGCGGGCGGCGCGGTTTCAGGCGGCGTGGGGGGCGTCGGCGTGTCGGTGTCGCTCAAGCAGTCCTCGGGCCGCCGGTTCATAAGCACCCAGCGGCGCCCCTTCCACGCTCAGCGACAGCGGCGGCGGTGATCCAGGAAGAAACGAGACACGGGGGCGAAAACCACCTCGGGGGCCTGTCCGCCGAGCAAGCAGTCGAGGTGACCCCAGCCCGCGCCGAGCGCCAGGTGCTTGGCGCGCAGGCGAGCGACGAGGGGATCGGCGGCCCCGGGCGGGCAGGCGGGATCGTCGTTCCCGGTCACGACGAGCGCGGGCAGCGGGCGCTGCGCGGTGACGATGTCGAGGCGGCCGGTGGCGTCGGTCAGTGCCCCCTCCGCCACCCAGCGCGCCACCTGTTTCACCACGCCGCCGGCGAGATCGGCGCCCCCGTGCCGGAGCCGACCTCGTGCGAGAGAGCCCGCCGTGCCGGGTGACCCGAGGTCGGCCCCGTCGGTGATCCACGGCGTCGCCAGTTGTTGCACTCGTCGTGCGGGAAGCGTCCAACTCGCGGGAAGGAGCGCGGCCACCACGCTCGCCAGCCGGGTGGCACTCGCGGGCGCCGAGAACAGCACCGCCGGTCCCAGGAGGGCCGCAGCAGCGAGCCGATCCTCGGCACCGAGGGCACGAGCGATCAGGACGGCTTGCGCCGCAAGCCCGTGCGCGGCAACCAGCACCCGGCTGTAGCCCGAGTGCCCGAGCACCCGGTCGATGGCGGCCGGCAGATCGCGGGTCGCGATGTCGTCGACCGAGAAGGGACCGGCGTCGGGCGGGGGAATCGACGAGGGGTCGCCCCGGTGTTCCCAGATGTAGACCGCGTGCCCCTGGTCGCGCAAATAGCGGGCCAGGCCGCCGCGAGGGTCGAGCACGAAGTCGCGGTGCGTCGCGCCGAGTCCATGACCGAGGAGCACGGGCTCACCGGCCGCGCCCGGCAGCGGCGGCAAGTGGAAGAGGTCCGCCGCCCAGCCGTCGTCAGATTGATAGCGAAGTCGCGACACCGGAGCGGTATCTGCGCGGACGAAAGCGTCACGTTCGCCGGGACGCAGGGCGCGCCAGGCCATGGCCAGTGCCGCGTCGCCCACCGCGCGCACCAGGTCGTCGGGCGCGGGGACTAGCCCGCGTCGACGAAGGTCGGGGAGATTCGTTCCGTCGGCCATGGGGGCTCGGGGAAGGGGACGGCAGACTCGCGCGGGAGCGGCAGCGGGAGCACCGTGAAGGGCCGTCGCTCCTCGGCCAGACACGGGTGAAGCTTGCCTCTAGGGCGCAGCGTCTACGGGAACATCGCGCGAGCCTGACCGTCCTCCGGTTTTTGACGGGGGGAGAACCCTGAACCAGAGGCTCAGGGAAACTCTTGCCACGTCAAGAGCGCTTGTAGCACATCGGCCCGCGGAAAAGCAAGCCGCAGCGAGACCTAGCCGTCGAGGAAACGCTCGACCTTCGCGTTGTCGACGAGATCCTCGCGCCACGCGGCCTTCAACTCCTCGCGGCGCACGAACTCGAGGCGCGCGCGGGTGGTGTTGCCGCTCAGCGTGAAAGCAGCTTCGCTCGGCTCGTTGCGACTGGAGACTCGCACCACGTGCGCCACGCCGCGAATCTCCACCGGGAGGGCCAGTAGGCTGCCTCCGGCCGCGGTGGTGATCTGGGCCAGCAACTCGGGGCTCTCGCCGAGAGGCTGGATCTCCGTGTCGAGCAGGCTGAACTCGGCAGTGAAGGACGGGGCAAGGGCGAGCGGGGCCAGCATGTCGATGGGCGCGGTGCCGGTGTCGCGCCACGCGGTCGTCAGCTTGGTGGCGAAGTCGGCCACCACGCCCTTGACCTTCGACTCGCGCAGCAGGCGCAGGGCGATGTCGGCCTGAGCCTCATCGAGGGCGATGGTGCGCTTGGCCTCGATGGCGTCGACGCGGAGCAGGGTGAACCCGCGCTGGGTTTCCACGACGGAGGTGAGCTGGCCAGCACCCGCGGCATCGGCGGCCTCGGCGAGGGCCTTGTCGAGCGCATCGGCTGCGAAGAGCCCCATGTCGCCGCCGCTCGCCGCCGAGGGATCCTCGCTCCAGCGGCGCGCCAGCTCGCCGAAATCTGCGCCCGCGCGTGCCTGCGTGGCGATGGCCTCGAGCCTGGCCTGAACGGCGGCCTTGTCGGCCCCCTCGATGTCGGTGCGCAGCATGATGCCATGCAGGCGGTAGCGCCGGGGCAGGTCGTAGAGGCGGGCGAAGTCTTCGTCGTACTGCGCTTTCACCCGGTCTTTATTCGCCGCGAGGAAGGAATCGACCTCGGTGGCCGGCACCTCGATGGTCGGCAAGAAGGCGTCGGGGACCAGGCGCACGTACTCGAGCGTGATCCGGGTGTTCTCCTTGCGCCACTCCTCCTTCACCTCGGCGTCGGTGACCACCGCGCCCTTGGACACCAGCTCGTAGAGCTTGTCGAGCAAGAGCTGCTTGTGCACCTGGCTCTCGAAATCCACGCGGTCGGTGGCGTTGGCCTCCAGCACCTTGACGTACTTGGCCTCGCTGAACTTGCCGTCGTCGTGGAAGGCCTCGATCTTGATGATCTCCCGCTTGACCTCGTCCTCGTGCACGGCGAGGCCGGCGGCCTTGGCCGCTTGCAGCTCAGCCTCGGTGCGGATGAGCTGCTCGAGCACGCCCGTCTCGATCTCGATGCGCTTGGCGTCGTCGAGGGCGCCTCCCGCCTGGCGGTAGGCCGCGCGTCGCAACTCGTCCCACTGCTGGGTGGTGATGTTCTCGCCGTTCACCGAGGCGACGACGCTGCCCCCACGACCCTTGGCGCTGCGCCCGCCCACCGCCACGAAGGACGCGACGACGGTGAAAAGCAACGCCTTCATCAGGAGGCTGTCTGTGCTGCTGCGCATCCGCTCGATGAGCGACATCCCGTCTCCGGCAAAGCGGCGGGTGCTATCCCGTCGCCGAGGAGGAGAGAAGGCCGAAGATCTCTTGTCACGTCAAGGGAAACGCAGTAGAGTCAGATTCCCCCCCGTGCCGTTTCCCCACGGCGCAACCCGCTCGCTGCTCTTCCCCCTCCCGGGTGCCCCATGATGTCTTCCGTCTTCGGTCTCTTTTCGCCCGACATGGCGATCGATCTCGGAACGGCCAACACGCTGGTCTACGTCAAGGGCCGCGGCGTGGTGTGCAACGAGCCGAGCGTGGTGGCGATCCACCATGATCGCAAGGGCAACCGCAGGGTGGTGGCGGTGGGCACGGCTGCCAAGGCCATGCTCGGTCGCTGCCCGTCGGACATCACGGCGGTCCTCCCCCTGCGCGACGGCGTGATCGCCGACTTCGAGATGGCGGAGCAGATGCTCCGTCACTTCATCGAGCGGGTGAACGGTCGCAAGAGCTTCGTGGCACCGCGCATGGTGGTGTGCATTCCCTACGGCACGACCGAGGTGGAGAAGCGCGCGGTTCGCGAGAGCGCGGAGTCGGCAGGCGCTCGCGAGGTGCACCTCATCGAGGAACCACTGGCCGCCGCGATCGGCGCCGACCTGCCCATCACCGAGCCCACCGGAAACATGATTGTCGACATCGGGGGCGGCACCACCGAGGTGGCGGTCATCTCGATGGCCGGCATCGTCTACAGCCGCTCCATCAAGGTGGGTGGCGACCACATGGACGAGGCGATCATCCAGCACATGCGTCGCCGTCACGATCTGCTGATTGGGCCGCGCACCGCCGAGGACATCAAGATTCGCCTCGGCAACGCGCTTCCCGACGAGCGCTTCGAGGAGATGCAGGTGAAGGGCCGCGATCTGGTGCGTGGGTTCCCCCGCACGGTGACGGTGCACTCCGACGAGATTCGCGACGCGCTCGAGGAACCCACCAACCTCATCATCGAGGCGGTGCGTGCATCGCTGGAGCGCACCCCGCCGGAGCTCGTGGGCGACATCATGGAGCGCGGCATCATCATGACGGGCGGTGGTGCCCTCCTGCGCGGCCTCGACGCCTGCATCTCGCAGGCCGTCAACCTCCCGGTGCTGGTGGCCGACGACCCGCAGTCCGCCGTGGTGAAGGGCAGCGGCCGAGCGCTCGAGGAGATCGAGCTGCTCGGGCTGGTCGGCTAGCCTTTACTCCTTCCGCTTCCCGTCGTTGTCGCGACCGATCGACTTGCCCTGCTTGTGGGACGCATCGGGCTTCGCCGGTGCCTTCTTGGTTTGCTTGGCTGGCTCGGCCTTGGGGGCCTCGGCCTTGACGGGTTCGGGCGGGGGCGTGGGCGCGGCCACGGGGGCGGGTGCGGCGGCAGGCGCCGAGGCGGCCGGGAGTGGGCTCGGGGTCTTGCCGTTCCACCAGCCGGCGGCGATGTACTCGTCCCAGGTGTCGGGCGTCGGGTCGGTCGCGACGGGCCCGATGCTCGGGGTGAAGGTCTTGCCGCCGTCCGTCGACACGAAGATGGTGGACGGCGGCGGCGCGCCCCCCTCTTTCCCCTTGCCGGGATTCTGCCAGTCGATCACCAGCTTGTGACCGTCGCTCGCGACGGCGTGGAGCGCCCACTCGGGCGGCGGCGTGCTGATCAAGTCCTCGCTGTGTGACCAGGCCGCGGCGCCATCGGCGAGCAGGCTGACCTTGCCGGGGCTGTAGCTGCCGCCCTGGCCGTAGATGATGCCGCCGTCGACGAAGCTCACGCCGTTGGTCGACACGTTCTCGCCGGCGTTCGCCAGCTTGGTCCAACTCTGGCCGAGGTCGCTGGTGACGGCGATCGTCGGGCCGGCCGGGTCGAAGTACCAGCCTTCCACGAGCAGCTTCTTGCCGTCCGGAGAGAAGGCGCAGCCGCCCGTGAAGCCACCGCCCGAGCCCTTGGCGCCCTCGGGCGTGGGGCGCGGCAGGGCGGTCCAGGACTGCCCTGCGTCGGTGCTATGCCAAGCACGACCGGTGCTCGTGATGGCGGCAAGCTCGTTCGCGGCGCCGCCGCAGACGAAGCCGTACTCCCCCGTGCCGTCGCCGGGAAGGGGCGAGGTCGGGAGCATCTGCCAGGTGGCGCCGCCATCCCCGGAGGTGGCGAGCTTGGTGAGATCGCTGCCAGCGTACAGGCGACCGCCGCGGTCGGCGGTCATCGAGATGTACCAGGAGTGCACGTCGGCTGGGAGCGCACCTGCAGCGGTCCATGTCTTACCATCGAGGCTCTTGTAGGTCGTCTTGCCGGCGTTGTACCAGAGCAAGAAGGCGCCCTCTTCCTTGGGCGCAGCGGGGGCAGGGGGCGCGGTTTTCTCGGCGGTGCCGGGCGACGAGCCCAGGCCACAGGCAGACAGGAGCAGGCTGAGCAACATGAACACTCCGGGTTGGGTGAGCCAGACCCCCCGGGGGCGGGGCGGCCGAGAACTACAACGGGCGCGAGGCGTATTTCCCCTCACGCCGCCCCCGTTATCCGCCGGGGAGCGCCGCTCGAGCGGCTTTCCCGGCGGCGATCAACCGATCGAGGGCCTGGGGATCGGCGGGGCCCTCCAGCGCGAGTTGCAGGCCAGCGCTCGACAGCACGAGCGAGGGCTGGGGGCCCGCTCCAGAGATGGACAGCGCGCCGCGTACGCCCGTGTTGACGAGCCGTCTCGCCATGTCGGGGTCGTCGGTGAGGGCGCAGTGGGCCTGGTCGAAGGCGGTATCGCCCGTGCGGAAGCTCACGAGTCGCTGCGGCGCCGACACGTTGCCTCCCGTCATGTCGCGCATGGCCTGCGCAAGGAGCGGACGCACCAGCGAGGCGGCCGGCCCCGCGAGCATGTCGTTGGTCTCGCCCTCCGGGAGGGGGTCGCCCGCGGCCACCGCGACGAAGGCGGAGCTTGCGGGCGACGGCGCAAACCATGCCGTCCCCGAGCCGCCCGCCATGGTGGCGATGGGCTTGAACGGCCCGCCTGCCCGCGCGCGCTCGGCGCGACGAAGCACGATTTTCCAGTCCTCGCCGGGCGGCGAGAGGGTGTACACGCCCCGACTGGTGCCCTGGCCTGACTCGTCGAGTCGCCAGCCCCGGGCCTGCGCGAGCTTGTAAATGTCGTCGCCGTCGAGGCCGCCCTGGGCGAAGCCCCCGGCGAGCCAGACACCCACGAGCACCACGACGACGAGCGCGGCGAGGACGGCGGGGATCAGCATCTTTCGGTCCATTGAGGAGTGCGCCACGACCTGCGGCCCGCGGTCGCAGGCTCATTGGTCGCACCCACGTGAACGGGCGCGAGGGCCGGATCCTCTCGCGCGTCGCGAGAGCTAGGCCAGCACGCGGGACACGAGCTGCTCGATGACCGGCTTGGGCGCGGCGCCCACGCGCCGGTCGACCAGCTGGCCGTCCTTGAACACCAGCAGGGTGGGGATGCTCTGCACGCCGAACTTGTTGGGCGTGTCCATGTTGTCGTCGATGTCGAGCTTGTAGACGGCGAGCTTACCGACGTTGGCATCGGCGATCTGGTCGAGGATCGGGGCGATCGCCTTGCAGGGGCCGCACCAGGTGGCAGTGAAGTCGAGCAGGACGGGGACAGGGCTCTCGAGCACGGCTTTCTGGAACTCCGCGTCGCTGAGCATCTTCACGTTGGCGCTGGCCATGGGGACTCCTGAGGTGAGGGCGGTCGGTCGGTCGCGCAATATGATCGCGCGGCGCCCGCCGGTCAACCTCCCCGGTGACGCCAGATCGATGGCCCGAGTTCTCGCAGTCGACGACGACGCCCTCGCCCGCGCGGTGATCGTGGATCTCGTTCGCGGCCTCGGCCACGAGGTGGTGCCCGTCAGCGGTGCGAGCGAGGCCTTCGAGCTGCTCGACCAGCGACCCTACGACCTCGTGATCTCCGACATTCTCATGGCGGGCATCGATGGCTTCGAGTTCGCCGAGCGCCTCGCAGGTCGCGACAAACCGCCCCTCGTGCTCCTCACATCCGGCTTCTACCGGGGCGACGCCGAGGGGCATGCCCGCGCGCGTGGAATTCCCGTGCACGGCTTCCTGGCGAAGCCGCTCGACGCGGGCGCGTTCAAGGCGGTGATCGACGCACTGCTGCCGGGCAAGTCGGCCGGGCGCACCCCGGTTGTAGAGCCCACGGCCGACGGTTGGAACGGCCTCGGCTTCCTCGTAGGTGTCCGCGGTCCCTTCGAGCGCGTGCCCCCGATGCGCCTCTTGTTCCTCGCCCATCGGGTCGATGCCACTGGCGCGGTGGTGATGGATCGTAAGGAATACACGGGCCGGGTGGTGGTGCGTGGCGGGCGCGTCGTGCATGTCGATGGCCTCCCGGGCCTGCTCAAGGGGCTCGACCCGGCGCTCCCCGACACCCGTCAACTCGGTCGCGACGTGGGCGCGGCCGTTGCCGCGGGCCACCCCGTGGACCGGGTGCTCGACGCCGCCGCGCTTGGGCTCGGCGAGTTCCTCGCGAAGATCGTGAGCCAGCGGGGTGGAGTCGTGTCCTTCGACCCGGAGGCTACCGTCCCCCCGGGCGCCTTCCCCTTGCCCGTGCCCATCCCGCGAATCATCGCCTCGGGACTCCGGCAGGGAAGGGCACTCTCGCAGGTGGAGAAGGACTGGTCCAACCTGAGCCGCGCCAGCGTGAAGGTGCGCGTTCCCGACGACTCCCCGGAAACCCGCTGGGGCCTCGACGCGACGACGATGCGCGTCTTGCGCGTGGCCCAGGGCAGTCTCGACGTGGGCCACCTGCTCCGCGAGGCGGGGGCGGGCGACAGTACGCGACGCGGCGACGTGCTGCGCGCGCTCGACCTCCTGTATTTGCTTGGCCTGGTCGCGGTCGACGGCGGGCCGCTTGAGCGCGAGCCGGCGCCCTCAACCCGCACGCCTCCCCCCGCCGCGCGCACCGAGGAAGACCCGCGCATCGGGCGGTTGCGGGCTGCCCTCTCGGCCATGGAGGGGGCGAGCGCGCCGGATGTGCTCGAGATTGGCGGCCGGAAGACCATCAGCGACGACGACGTCGTCAACGCTTACCGCGACATCTCCAAGCGTTACCACCCCGACACCTTCTTCAGCGCACCGCCCCTGGTTCGCCAGCTCGCGGAAGCCTGCTTTGCCAAGGTCAACGGCGCCTACGAGACGTTGCGGATGCCGGGGGGTGTGGCCGAGGCCAACCGGGTGCTCGCCGCTCGCGCCTCGGGCAAGGCCTACGTGAGCGACCGCGATCACCAGGCGGCGCGCGTGGCCTTCAAGCGCGGGGACGTGCTCTACCGGAACCGCGACTGGCGCGGCGCCGATGCGCTCTTCGCCGAGGCGGTGCGGCTCGACCCCGACCTGTGGCCGCACGCGCTGTTTGCTGCGCGCGCGGGCTACCTCTGCCGCCGTCTCACCCTCGACCAGGCCCTGGTTGCCCTCGACGCGATCAGCGCGCCGGACGCGGCGAAGCGGGCCGAGGTGGCGGTGTCGGCCGGCAACATGCTCAAGCTCGAGTCACGCAACGTCGATGCCCTCCGCCGCTACCGCGCCGCGCTCGAAGCCGATCCTGAGAATCGCGACGCGCAGCGAGAGATCCGCCTGCACAACCAGAGACTGGAGAAAGAGCGGGCCGCGGAGTCGGGTACGCGCTCCGGGGTGAGCGTCATCTCCGACCTTTTTCGGCGTTCGACCGACAAGAAGTAGCTCTACTGCGGGCACACCTGCGCGGGCATGCACTCTGTCGGCGAGGCGTCGCAGTCCTCGTTGGCCACGGCTGCCTCCCAGGCTTCCACGCAGGCTTGCATGCTCTCCGACCGGTAGGCCGACGTGGGGCAGTCCGAGAAGTCTTGAGCCTCGGCGCTCTCGATGCAGGCGTTGACGCTGTCGTAGCCCACGGTGCCGAGCTCGTCGCAAGCCTCCAGCAGCTCGCAGTGAAGGCGTCCCTGCTCGATCATGCCCTCCTCGTAGGTGGGCCCGCAGCCGAAGAGCGCGAGGAGGATCACGGGGTGCCCCGCGCCTTGGAGAGGTCGCGGGTGATGTTCTTCTGGTGGGATTCGAGCGTTCCGCCGCCGATCTCGATGAGCTTGGCGTCGCGCAGGAGGCGTTCGATGGGGAACTCGGTGCAGTAGCCGTTGCCGCCGAGCACCTGCATCGCGCGGTCGGCCACGTGCTTGCCCACCGGCGCGCCGTAGAGCTTGGCGGCGTCGCTGCCAAGGCGGTTGCGTTGTTCTGGACCCACGTGGTGGGCCACGTGGTACACGAGGCATCGCAGGGCCTCGGTCTCGGCGTAACTGTCGGCGATATAGCGCTGAATCTGGCCGTACTCCGCGATGGGCTTGCCGAAAGCGATCCGCTGGTTGGCGTATTCCACCATCGCGTCGATGCAGCGATCGGCGATCCCGAGCGACATCGCTGCGAGCGTGAGGCGCTCGATCTCGAGGTTCCGCATCATGTGGGTGACGCCCTGTCCCTCGCCGCCGAGGAGGTTCTCCACGGGCACGCGGCAGTCCTCGAAGATGAGCTCGCTCATCGTCGAGCCCCGCATCCCCATCTTGTGCATCGGGTTGCCGGCGCGGAAGCCCGGGCAGTCACGGTCGACGAGGAAGCTCGTGACGCGCCCGTTCACCTTCGCGTAGACCAGGAAGACGAAGCCGTCGGGACCGTGGGTACTGAAGGTCTTGGTGCCGTTGAGCACGTAGTGCCCGCCGTCGCCCACGGCGGTGGTGCCCATGCCGAGCACGTCGGTGCCGTAGCCGGGCTCGGTCATGCCCATGCCACCGATCCACTCGCCGCTCAACACCTTCGGCAGGTACTTGGCGCGCTGCGCCGCGTTGCTCGAGTGGTAGAAGTTGTTGACGAAGAGCATCGCGTGGGCGAGGTACGCGAGGCAGAAGCCTGGGTCAGACTTGGAGATCTCGTGGTGGGCGATGACGGCGGCCACCGCGTCCATCCCGGCGCCGCCGTCGTCGGCCGACACGGTGATGCCGAGCAAGCCGAGCTCGCCGAGACGCCGGAAGAGCGGCACGTTGAGGGCCTGTTTCTGGTCGAACTCGGCGGCCTGAGGCTCGACTTCTTCGCGGGTGAAGTCGCGGACCATCTGCCGGAGCATCTGGTGCTCGGGGGTGGGGTCGAAGAGGGCGATCGACATGTCCCGCGGGCTAACCTCCGCCGATGGCGTCGCGCCCCTTCTCGGTGATGCTCAAGCCCGTGGGGGCGAGCTGCAACCTCGCCTGCGGCTACTGCTACTACCGGGAGAAGGCCTCCGGTTGGATGACCGAGGCGACGCTCGATCTCGCGACGCGAGAGGTGCTGGACGCCCACCCCGCCCGGGAGCTCGAGATCGGCTGGCACGGCGGGGAGCCGACGCTGCGGGGTCTTCCCTTCTTCCGTCGCGCGGTGGCCACGCAGATGCGCCTGTCACGCGGCCGCCGCGTCCAGAACGTGATCCAGACCAACGGAACGCGCCTCGACGCCGAATGGGCCGCCTTCTTCGCCCAGTCTCGGTTCCTCGTGGGCCTCTCGATCGATGGCCCAGCGGCGATGCACGATGCCGGTCGAGGCGGAGGCTACGCCGAGGCCCTGGCCGCCCTGCGTCTCTTGCGACGGTACCAGGTCGACACCAACATGTTGTGCGTGGTGGGGCCGCACAATGTGCACGCGCCGGTGGAGGTGTACGAGCACCTGGTGAAGCTCGGCGGCGTGGTACTCCAGTTTATCCCCGCCCACGCGCCGGCCAGCGTGTCGGCCAGCGACTACGGGCGCTTCATGGTCGGGATCCTGGCGCGGTGGCAGCGCGACCTCGGGCGGGTTTTCGTGCAGGACGTGGAGGTGGCCCTCCAGGCGCGCCTCGGCCTGCCCACGAGCCGCTGTGTCAACCGCGAACGTTGTGGCGACCAGCTGGTGATCGAGGCGGACGGCAGCGTGTACGCCTGCGATCACGCCGTCGATGCCGCACACCGGCTCGGTCGGCTCGGCGACGACCACCTCGTCGATCTGCTTGATCATCCCGTGCTCCGCGCGCTGGGTGACGAGAAGGCGCGCCTGCCGAGCACCTGCCGACGCTGTCGCTCACGGGTCGCCTGCCGTGGTGGCTGCCCGCTCCGTCGCGACACGGTCACAGGCGTCGCCGCGCTCTGCGAGGGCTATCGAACTTTCTACAATGCCTTTAGCTAGCTCCGTGCAGCTGCGCGCGGTGGTGGTGAACCCAGCGCCACCAGGACACGGTCCCGATCCCGCCGAGCACGTGCCAGAAGCTGTGCAGCTGGAGCGCCTGGAGGGGGTGGTTGCAGGCGAGAAACACGTGCTCCGGCAACCAGAAGGCGAAGAAGGCGCTCCCAAATCCGAGAATCATCCCCAGAGCGCTGCGCTTCATGGCCAAGGACGAGGGCGCGAACCAGGTGAGACGGATGGTCATCAGCGCCACCCAGCCGATCATCAGCCCGTACACCCCCACGAAGAGCGCGAAGGCCCAGGGCACGGTGGCATAGGCGACGGTGAAACCAAGGGCGAAGGCGCTGAGTCCCCACGCTAGCCGCCGTCCGTGTCCCAGCGGCGACTCGCGATGCAGCACTGCCCACACGCAGCTGAGCCCGACCCCGAGCATCGGCAGCTCGTCGAGCGCCTGCGCCACCCGCAGCAAGGTGCCGTGGAACAACGCGGAACCCGTGCCCACCGAGGCCAGCCCCAGCATGCCCGCCACGTAGCGCCAGCCCTGCCCGCGCAGGTGCCAGAGCCCCAGGACGGCGATGGGCACCATCGCCACGCTCGACCACGTGTTCCACCACTCCGCGATCCACGGGGAAGCGACGAAGTTGGGCTCGCACCAGTCCACCAGCGCCGGGGGACCGAGACCGCTCAGGGGGCCACTCACCCGCCTCGGTTAGTCCGGCAGGGTCCGTGCCCGCAAGCCCCGGGGATCCCCTTGCCGAAGCTCCTTCTCGTCGACACGCCGAACCAGATCTTCCGTGCCTATTACGGCATTCAAACCGACATGCGCACACCGGATGGCTTCCCCACGCGGGCGCTCTTCGGCTTCACGCGCATCATGAAGTCGCTCTTGCGGGAGCTCAAGCCCGACTACCTGGCCTGCGTCTTCGACAAGGGGGCCGACGCCCGCCTCGCCTTGTGGCCCGAGTACAAGGGCACGCGCCCCGACATGCCGGACGATCTCCGCCAACAATGGGACGAGTTCGAGCCGCTCTGCCGCGCCTTCGGCTTCTGCGTGCTCGAGAAACAAGGCGTCGAGGCGGACGATATCATTGGCACGCTGGCGAGACGATTCGGCCATGGCGACATGCAGGTGCAGATCGTCTCGGGTGACAAGGACTTTTGCCAGCTCGTCAACGACAACGTGACGGTGCTCGACATCGGCAAGAACATCGCGGTCGACCGCGCTGGCGTGGTGGAGCGCTGGGGGGTGCCCCCGGAGCGGGTGGTCGACCTGTTGTCGCTGATGGGTGATACATCCGACAATGTGCCTGGAGTACCGGGTGTCGGCCCAAAAAAGGCGTCGCAATACATCGAGAAGTATCAGTCTCTGGAGGGGGTACTCGCGGCATGGAAAGAGATTGGCGGCAAGACCGGCGAAGCGGTGCGCGACAACGCCGACAAGGCCAGGTTGGCCCGGCAGCTGGTGGAGATTGATACAAATATCGATGTATCAGTTTCGCTCGAGGGCCTCAAGCTCGGCGAGCCCGACGCTGACGAGCTGAAACAGCGGCTTTTGCGCTACAACTTCAAGACACTCTGGAACGAGCTGGGCCTGGGGGAGCGCGCTGAAGCCACGGCGGCGCCGACGACGGCGGGGGCCGACAAGCGGCGAGAGACCTGGGGACCGGCTCCGTTGCGGCGGCTGTCCGATGAACTTCGCGGGACGAAGCGTTTCGCCCTGGCGCTGGAGCGGGCGCCTGGCGACCCGGCGACGGTCCGTCGCATCGCCCTGGCCTGGGGCGAGGGCTGGGCCACCGTGCCGGCGGAGGCCGCCGCCTTCGAGGGCCTTCGCGGCGTGCTGGAAGACCCGGGCGTGCTCAAGGTGGCCTACGAGCTCAAGCCCCTCTACAAGGCACTCCGCCACCGGGGCATCGTGCTGCGCGGCCTCGGCGGCGACAACACGCTCGCCGACTACGCTCTGCAGCCCGAGGCGCGGCGAACCATCGACCACGTGAAGAAGCGCTGGCTGGAATCGCCGCAGGGGACGGAGCCCGGCGACGAGGCGCGCGACGCCTGGCGCATCGACGAGGTGCTCGCACCCAAGCTCGAAAACGATGTCGTTTATCGCGAGATTGAATTGCCGCTCTTGCCCATCCTCGCCGAGATGGAACGGGTCGGCATCGCCTGCGAGGCGAGTGCGTTCGCCGAGATCTCCGTGGAGCTTGGCAAGCGAGTGGAGGCGGCGCAGTCGGGCATCTGGGCGATGGCCGGCGAGGAGTTCAACGTGAACTCGCCGCTCCAGGTGGCGGCGCTCTTGTACGACAAGCTTGGTCTCGCCAGTGGGAAGAAGACCAAGACCGGGCGCAGCACCGACGCGGAGACCCTGGAGAAGCTTGGCCACCCGCTGGCCGACGCGATCCTGGCCTTCCGGGAGCTCTACAAGCTGAAGAACACCTACGTCGACGCCCTGCCGAGGTTCATCGCGGCGGACGGGCGTATCCACACCACCTTTGGCCAGGCCGTGGCGGCCACGGGCCGCCTCTCGTCGATCGATCCCAACCTCCAGAACATCCCCATCCGCACCGACGACGGGAAACGAATCCGGGCCTGTTTCGTGGCGAAGCCTGGTCACGCGCTCTTGTCCTGTGACTACAGCCAGATCGAGCTGCGCGTGCTCGCCCACTACTGCAAGGAGGGTCCGCTGGTGGAGAGCTTCCTTCAGGGCCAGGACATCCACGACCGCACCGCGCTCAAAGTGTTCGGCGCGGCGAGCGGCCTTGACCGGCACGAACTGCGGCGGCGGGCGAAGATCATCAATTACTCGCTCCTCTACGGGAAGACCGCGTTCACCCTGGCCAAGGATATCGGCGTC
>SXGU01017451.1_pt1 | contig 28882 bp, 27 predicted proteins | sample 3174531 | NCBI WGS metagenome assembly SXGU01 (sample SAMN11356863, study PRJNA531348) | freshwater metagenome | isolation source: freshwater sample F1-140 | place: China: Fuxian Lake, Yuxi | collected 2017-12-25 | reverse complement strand
GAGCACGCGGTGCTGCACCTGTTGTACGCCCGCTTCTGGACGCGCGTGATGCGCGAGCTCGGCATGGTGAGCTTCAACGAGCCGTTCTCGGCGCTATTCACCCAGGGCATGTTGCTGGCGGAGTGCTTCTACCGCGAGGACGAGGCCGGCCGGCAGCGCTGGTATTACCCAAGCGAGGTCGAGGTCGTGTTCGACGATCGCGGCCGGCCAGTGGGCGCCACGGCGAAGGATGACGACAAGCCGGTGCAGCTCGGTGGCATCGAGAAGATGTCGAAGAGCAAGAACAACGTGGTGGAGCCGAAGGACATCATCGCGAAGTACGGCGCGGACACCGCGCGCGCCTACGTGATGTTCATGGGTCCGCCGGACGAGGGTGGCGCGTGGGCGGATTCGGGTGCAGCCGGCGTCGCGCGGTTCTTCCGGCGATTGTGGACGTTCTGTCATGCGCAGCGTGCGCGCGTGCAGCCGGGTGCAGCCGTGGAGGCGGGCTCGCTCAGCGCAGCGCAGAAGGATGTGCGGCGGGAGTTGCACATGAACCTCAAGCGCGCACTCCATGACTACGAGCGCACGCACTACAACACCGTCGTGTCGGGCTGCATGAAGAGCCTCAACACACTCGAAGAGGACATCGCGACGTCGAACCCGGCGTTGATGAGCGAGGGCATCTCGGTGCTGCTCGGGATGCTCTATCCGATCGCGCCGCACATCACGCACGCGTTGTGGCGGGATCTCGGGTATCTCGCTGCGTGTGGCGATTTGCTGGACCGGCCGATGCCGCTGCCTGACGAGGCTGCGCTGGTGCAGGACGAGATCGAGATGGTGGTGCAGCTGAACGGGAAGCTGCGCGGATCGTTCAAGGTGCCGGCGGGGGCGGACAAGGCGGAGGTGGAGCGGCTGGCGCTGGCGGATGCGATGGTCGTGGGGGTGTTGAAGGGGGCGGTGCCTAAGCGGGTTGTGGTGGTGGCTGGGAGGCTGGTGAATCTGGTGGTGTAGGGGAGGCTGGGGTAGGCGGAGGCGGAGGGGGAGGCGGATTCGCTAGCTCGCGCTGGTCTCGTGCTCTTTTGCCGGCCGGGGGGCTGGCTTGTGCGGCACGCACCGGCTTCGCCGGCACATCCCTGATGGGCTCTACTGCGCACATCCCTGTGCGCAGACGGCCGCTCAATCCAGCCCCCCGACCGGCTCGCACGAGCCCCGGCGCTGGGTTGGCGTGCGTTCGGTGAATCGAGAGGCACCTCCACACTCGAGGGGGAGTGATCAGGAGTCGAGGTCAGCGGTGGAACACCCTGTGCACGCGGCGTGCTTTCTGTTGGCGGCGGAAAGTGTCCTGGTGCGGATTGGGATGCAGGGCGGATTGCTCGCTTTCCGTGGCCGCGCCTAGTGCTGCATCTGCGCTGCAACTGCTCGGCGACCGCAGGTCGCTGTGATTAGATGTGCGGCATCGTCAATTCGGGAAGGCTGTGCATGAAAGACCTGGTCATTGGACTCCACATGATGGCGCGCGACGGCAAGGGCGGCGTCGAGCAGATCGTTGCGGCGGAACAGGCCGGCATCGATGTCGCGTGGATGACTTGTGGTGGGGTCGCACCCGATCCGATTGCCGTGTTCTCGGCCGCGGCGCTGCGTACCGAGCGCGTGGAGTTCGGCACCTGCATCATGCCGACGTTCCCTCGGCATCCGCTCGCGCTCGCGCAGGCCGCGATCGTCGTCGACAGCCTCGCGCCGGGTCGCCTGCGGCTCGGCGTGGGCCCCAGTCACGAGCCCGCCATTCGTGGCACCTGGGGGCTCGACTTCACGCGGCCGCTCGAGCACCTGCGCGAGTACGTCACGATCCTCAATGCGTCGTTCAAGGACGGCCGCGTCGATTTCGACGGCAAGCGGCTGCACGCGCATGCCCAGTTCGCGGGGCCGGCAGCGATCCGCGTGATGGTCTCGGCACTGCGCCACAACGCGTTTTCGCTCGCGGGCGAGATGACCGAGGGCGGGATCAGCTGGGTCACGCCACCCGAGCACATTCGCGACGTTGCGGTGCCCGCGCTTGCGGCGGGTGCGGCGAAGGCTGGCCGCTCGGCGGTTCCGCCGGCCATCGTCCATGTGCCCATCGTCGTCTCCACCGACAAGGCGGCCGTGTACGCCCAGGCGCGGGCGCAGATGGGGTTCTACCAGCGCCTGCCGTTCTACCAGGCGATGTGGCTAGAGGCGGGCTATCCCGACGCGGCCGGCAAGGAGTTCACCCAGGTGATGATCGACGCCCTCGTGGTGTCCGGCTCCGAACAGCAGGTGGCAGACCGGATTCGTGCACTGCCGTCGTTCGGTGCTGGCGAGATCATCGCCATGCCCCTGCTCATGCAGGACGATCCGGATGCAAGGGGCCGCACGATCGGCCTGCTCGGCGAGCTGGCTCGGTCGGCCTGACCTGCGCTCGACCGGGCCTGCCGGGGCAGCAGTGCCCCGGCATTGCCACGCGCTCGATGAAGCCACTTGGCCGGATGGCGCGGTTTCGCTAGCGTCTGCACGCCTTCGTCAACGGCGCGTGGAGCAAGCCATGTCCGTACTTGCAACCGATCAGATGGGCTACGCGGCAGACCAGCGCTTCTTCACGCGCATGGCAACCTTCGTCGCGATCCTCATCGTGTTCGCCTTCGCACAGTTCAGCCTGCGCGGGATGGTGGACTGGCGCAGCGCGCCCTGGACGACGCACCTGCATGGCATCGCAATGCTCGGCTGGCTCGCGGTGTTCGTGGTGCAGAACCGCCTGGCCCAGCACGGCCAGCTCGCGCTGCATCGCCGGCTTGGCCGCATGGCTGCGGTGCTTGCGGCAGCGACTGTCGTGCTCGGCTGCGTCGCGGGAGTCACCGCGCTGCAACGGGCGTCGGTGCCGCCCTTCTTCTCGCAGGCGTACGTCCTCGGACTGACGCAGTTCGAGGCGCTCGGCTTCGGCGGCTTCGTGCTGGTCGCCCTGCTGCAGCGGCGCAACACCGAGGTGCATCGGCGGCTGATGTTCGGTGCCCTGGTGCTCATCACCGAGCCCGCGTTTGGCAGGCTGCTGCCGATGCCCTTCCTCGGCGGCTGGGGTGGCTGGCTGCAGGTCGTGCTGCAGATGGCACTGATGGCGGCGATCGCCTTGCACGACCGGCGCGTCGGCGGTCGCGTGCAAGCTGCGACGCTCTGGTCTGCCGTCGTCATCGTGGCCATCCATGGGCTCGTGGAGTTCGGCGCCACAACCACGTTCATGATCGACCTGGCAGCGCGGATCGCGGCAGCGGGTTGAGCGGCGCGTCAGGCAGGTCCCGGAACGTGGTGCACCACGTCGTGCGGCAGGCGCTCGCCGATCATCAGGTACTGCAGCGGCACCTTGCCGCTGTTCTCCATGTAGTGCGGCACCGCCTGGCCTGCCGGGAAGCACACGTAGGACCCTGGTCGCAGGGCGTAGGTCGCGTCGCCAAGATGCAGCGTGCCCTCACCTGCCACGACGAACAGGTGCTCTTCCTCGGCCGTGTGCCAGTGCGCGGGTTTCGTGTTCGAACCACAGGGCAGCTCGAGCAGCCCGACGCCGATGCGCGACGCACCGCCGACGTCGCACAGCGCCTTGCCGCGGATCTCGCGATTCGTGCCGACGTACCACGCCTCGGCGTCGGCGTCGGACTCGTGCAGCGGCGTCTTCATCGTGTCATCCCATGCAATCGGCACCTGCCGAGCGATCCTGATTTACGCGAACTGCGCATCGCATCCGCCGCTGTCTCCGTGCCAGGCTCAGCCGTCGCCGGGCAGCGGCCGATGGACAGGCCATCCATGCGCTGCGGCGGCCCGGGCCTGTAGGCACGCATGACCATCGACAGATCGCGGTGGACGTCGACCGCGTGCGAGTCCACGGGAACTCTTTCGATGCGAGCCATCAGGCAAACCTCGGCAAGCGATCGTCATCGCCACATGTGCGCCCGGCTCGAGTGCCAGGCCATGCAGCACGGCTACCTGTCCGGATCGACCTCGACCCGGACAAGCGTTCCCGTGAATTCCGGCGCCGTGGGTCGCAACCGCCTGAACACCGCTGCGCGCAACCGAGGATCATCCTCGATCGCACGCGCATGCCCGGCAAGTGTCTCGCCGCGCACCAGCAGCACAACGCGTGCACCCTCGCCACGCAGTTCACGCCACCATCGGCCATCTGCGCCCGCATACACCGCCGCGCCATCGCGAAGGTAGTTCACGGGAATGGTCCGGCCACTCGGCAGCGTCAGCAGCATGACCTTCTGCGCGCGCTCGCCATCCGGTTGCTCACGCAATTCCTGCTCGACCCGCGGATTCGCCACGAACACCGCATAGCCGAGGTAGCTCGCGATGAGGATGAGCACTGCCGCGGTGAAGCCCAATGCGATCTTCATGTCAGCCGTTGCCTCCGGCGTGTGCGTACCTGACGTTGCACGACCGCTCGCCACGGTGCTGCGTCAGCACGCGCGCCCATCGCGGCTCGCAGGTGCGCGAGGAAAACGATTCACAACTACGCGGTCCGCCTCACCCCCACCACATCCGCCATCAGCTCCAGCGCCTCGGGCTGCCGCGTGGAGATCATGATGCCGTCAAGCCCCTTCTCGCCCGCGTCGGCCCAGGCGCGAAAACGCTCGCGAATGCGGGCCGGCGGGCCGATCAGCGCCTCCTCGTCGATGAACTCGTCCGGGATCGTCGCTGCTGCCTCGTCCTTGCGCTTGGCAAGAAACAGCTCCTGTATCCGCGCCGCCTCGTTCGGATAGCCACGCTGCACCATGCGTTCGTTGTGGAAGTTCTTGCTGCGCGCGCCCATGCCACCGATGTACAGCGCGCGGCCCGGCTTCAGGCTGTCGATCGCGCCCTTCACGTCGTCGGTCAGGATCACCGGCGCACCGGAGAACAGCTCGAAGTGCATCCACGACTTGCCGTTGCCGGCCTTCGCGAAGCCCTGCTCGATCGACGCCTTCACGCGCGGCAGTTCGCTCGGCACGAAACCACCGACGAGGCCGTCCGCAACCTCGCCTGCGAGCCGCAGGCCACCGGGCGTCATGCTGCCCAGCCAGATCGGCAGGTCCTCGCGCATGTGCAGGATCGAGCGCAGCGGCTTGCCGAGCCCGGACGAGCCCGGCCCCGTGTAGGGCAGGCTGATCTCCAGGCCGTCGTGGCTCACGGGCGCAGTGCGCGCCAGCACCTTCTTCATGATCTGCACGTAGTCGCGCAGGCGATCCAGCGGCTTGCCCCAGGGCTGGCCATACCAGCCCTCGACGATCTGCGGGCCCGACACGCCGATGCCGCACACCATGCGCCCGCCCGACATCGCGTCGAGGGTCGCCGCCTGCATCGCCGCGTTCGCCGGCGTGCGGCCTGCGAGCTGGATGATGCCCGTGCCCAGGCGGATGTTCTTCGTCACCGCCGCGAGGTACGCGAGGGGCGTCATCGCATCCGAGCCGTAGGCTTCGGCAGTCCACACCGAGTCGTAGCCGAGCCGGTCGGCCTGCTGCACGAGGTCCAGTGGCAGGGCCATGTAGGCACCGGAATAGCCGATGCTGAGTCCGATCCTCATCTCGATCCTCCCGAGTCGTTGCATCCATCGTCGCACCCGGCCGGGTGCATGCGCTTCTGCAAAGCGTACATCCACAGCAGGCGGCATTGCCGCCGCAGGCGACGCACTTGGCTGCGAGCCTACGCAGCGGCAACACGAGCCGTTAGTCTCCGACCCAGTCCATGTTCCCGGAGTGACCGTCTTGAGCGACGCAGCCGTTTCCCCGTCGTCGCTCGGTTCCGCTGAACAGCGGCAGGCACGGCCCTGGTACCGCTGGTACGTGCTGTCGGTGCTGCTCATCGCCTACGTCTTCAACTTCATCGATCGCTCGATCCTCGGCATCCTCACCGAGCCGATCAAGCTGGCACTCGGTGTCAGCGACACCGCGATGGGCTTCCTCGGTGGCCCCGCATTCGCCGTGTTCTACACGTTGCTCGGCATCCCCGTCGCGCGGCTCGCAGACACTGGCGTGCGGCGCAACGTGCTTGCGTACTCGGTCGCGATCTGGAGCTTCATGACCGCGATGTGCGGCCTCGCGAGCACCTACTGGCAACTGCTCGCTGCTCGAATCGGCGTTGCGGTGGGAGAGGCTGGTGGCAGCCCGCCGTCGCACTCGATGATCTCGGACCTGTTCCCGCAGAACCAGCGCGCAACTGCACTCGCCATCTATGCGCTCGGCATCCCCGGCGGCGGCATGCTCGGCGCATTCGCCGGTGGCTGGATCAACGAGGCGTTCGACTGGCAGACCGCGTTCATGGTCGTCGGCCTGCCCGGCCTCGCGCTCGCGCTGTTCATCCGCTTCTGCATTGCCGAACCACGGCGCGGCATGTCCGACGGCGTCCCAGCCACGACGACGGCCGCCGCGCCCGCCATGCCACAGTCCATCGCCAGCGTGTTCACACACCTGTGGTCGAAGCGCAGCTTCCGCTATCTCGCTCTCGCCGCCGCCTGCCACGCCTTCGTCGGCTACGGCATCGGCGCATGGTCGAACGCCTTCTTCATCCGCATCCACGGCGTCAGCACGGGGGAGCTGGGCACCTGGGCGCTGTGGCTCGGTATTCCTGCCCTCTTCAGCACCTTCATGGGTGGCTGGGTGGGAGACCTGCTGAGCGGCCGCGATACCCGCTGGTACGTGTGGCTGCCGTGCATCGCCACGGTGCTCGCACTGCCGTTCAACCTGTTCGTGTACCTGTGGGACGACCATGTGGTGGCGCTGCTCGTGTCCATCGTGCCGGGGCTGCTTGGCTCGCTGTGGCTGGCCCCGACGTTCTCGCTCACCCAGGGGCTCGCAACCTTGCGGATGCGCGCCGTCGCCGCCTCGATCGTGCTGTTCATCCTGAACATCATCGGGCTCGGGCTCGGGCCGGTGGTCACGGGCATGCTGTCGGACGCACTGCACGCCAACACGGACCTCGGCGGCGAATCGCTGCGCTGGGCGCTGGTGAGCGTGTCCTTCGTCGCACTGCTCGCAGCGATGTTCTACGTATTGTGCGCGCGGCACCTGAAGGCCGACCTCGCATCTGTCGCTGCGCTCGAGCGCACCTGAAACGAACCCTCCGAGGAGACATCGCATGAATCTCGCCGCACACACCGCGACTTCCCCCGAGGCCGTGGGCATCGACCCCGACAAGCTCGAGCAACTGTTCGCACGCGCGCAGCGCGATGTAGATGAAGGCAACCTGCCGTCGTGCCAGGTCGCGGTGGCCAGACGCGGGCTCATCGCCGGCATGCGCACCTTCGGACGCGCGATCCAGGGCGGGCAGGAGCAGCCTGCGACCGCACGGACGCTGTATCACTACTTCTCCTCCACGAAGGCCATCGTCGGCGCTGCGATGTGGCTCTTGCTCGAGGACGGCGTGCTGCGGCTGGACGAGAAGGTCGCCGCGGTGATTCCCGAGTTCGGCACCCACGGCAAGGATGCGATCGACATCGAGACGCTGATGCTGCATGCCGGCGGCTTCCCGCTCGCGCCATTCAGGCAGGACTGGTGGAGCGACCGCGGCAAGCTGCTGGAGGCGTTCTCGCAATGGAAGCTCAACTGGCCGGTCGACAGCCGCTTCGAGTACCACGCCACCAGCGCGCACTGGGTGATGTCCGAGCTCATCGAGCGCCGCGCTGGGATGCCGTGGAAGCAGTTCATCCAGCAACGGCTGCTCGGGCCGATGCGGCTCGACGAGCTGTACATCGGCTGCCCGCCGGAGCAGCAGCACCGCATCGCGGATGTGCTCTACGTGGGCGAACACCCGGAGCCACCCGGCGGCTGGGGCGAGGTCACGCCGCAACTGATCACCAACTTCAATCAGGCGCACGTGCGGACCTCCGGTGTGCCGGGCGGCGGCGCGATCGCGTCCGCCGCGAGCATGGCGCTGTTCTACCAGCCGCTCGTGAATGGTGGCGTCACCCACGACGGCACGCGCGTGATGAAGCCTGCGACCATCGAGATGGGCACGCGCGTGCGCGCACGGCCACAGCACATCATGGAAGACCTGAAGCTGATCGACCCCAACCTGGTGGTGAACACCAACCGCGCGCTTGCGGTGGTGGTGGCTGGCGGCGATGGCCATGCAGCGCATCGCGGCTTCGGCCGTACCTGCTCGCCACGCGCATTCGGCCATGGCGGCGCCGGCGGGCAGATTGCCTGGGGCGATCCCGAGACCGGCATCAGCGTCAGCTACGCCACCAACGGCTTTGCACCGCCGATCCCTCAGGCACGGCGTGGCGTGGCCATCAGCTCGCTCGCCGCGGTCTGCGCACTCGCATGAGCACGAAGGACACACTCGCGTCGGTGAAGGCCCTCACCTTCGACGTGTTCGGCACGGTGGTGGACTGGCGCGGCAGCGTCATCCGGCAGTGCGAGGCGTTCGGCGCGCAGCATGGCGTGGCAACGGACTGGGGCCGCTTCGCGGACCGCTGGCGTCACGAGGGCTACTACGGCCCGATCAGGGACATCGTCACCGGCCGCGCACCACGGCGCACCGCCGACGCGCTGCACCGCGAGAAGCTGGGGCAATTGCTGGACGAACTCGGTGCCACGCAGGTGGACGAGGCGGCGCGCGACGAGTGGAACCTCGCATGGCACCGGCTCGACCCCTGGACGGACGCCGTGGCCGGCCTCGCACGCCTGCGCCAGCGCTACATCGTCTGCACGCTCTCGAACGGCAACTTCCGCCTGCTCGTGGACATGGCGCGGCACGCACAGCTCGGCTGGGACGCGATACTCACGGCAGACCTCATCGGCGCCTTCAAGCCGGAGTCCGGTTCCTACCTCGGTGCCGCGCGCTTGCTCGGCCTCGCACCAGGAGAGGTGATGATGGTGGCGGCGCACAAGGCGGACCTGCGGGCGGCGCAGTCGAACGGCCTGCGGGCCGCATTCGTGCCGCGGCCGGAGGAGTCGGGGCCACACGTGACGGTCGATCTCACGCCGGACCCGGCGTTCGACGTGGTGGCACCGGATTTCCTGGCCCTTGCGGATGCGCTGGGCTGCTGACGCACGGACCTCACGCGCTGCAGGAGGCAACGGCTCAGGCGATCGCGACCACGATCTTGCCCACCGCACGGCCACTCATCGAGCGCGCCCACGCCGCGCCGAGCTGCTCGAGCGGATGGCTGCCGTCGATCACGATCCTGAGCGCACCGCGCTGCCACAGCGCATCGAGCCAGCGCAGGTCATCGCCGTTCGTCCTCAGCATCCATGCGCGAACGCGCCGGCGCGAGAAGGGATGCAGCCACGGCCACAGGAACGTGCCAACGCCCGGGATCACCGACACATACCGCGCATCCCGCTTCATGAGCGGCAGCCACGGCGTCGGATCGCCCGCCACACAGTCCAGCACGACGTCGAAGGGCTCGACGTCGCGAAACGCATCGGCTTGCGTGTAGTCGAGCACGGCATCCGCGCCGAGCTCCCGCACGAGCGCAGCGTTGCGCCCGCTGCACACGCCAGTCACGTGCGCGCCCGCGGACTTCGCGACCTGCACGCCAAGATGGCCGACGCCGCCGGAGGCCCCCACTACAAGCACACGCTCGCCCGCATCCTGCAGCGGCAGGCGCGCACCATCGCGCAATGCCTGCAGCGCCGTCATTCCGGCGAGCGGCAGCGCTGCAGCCTCCGCATGGGGCATTCCGTCCGGCATCGGCACCAGCACGTCGACGCCCGCAAGCGCGTAGTCCGCGCTACCACCCGCGCCCATCTCCGCGATGCGTGCATGCACGTTCATGCCGGTCGTGAAACCCTCGACGCCATGCCCCACGGCCGCCACGTGCCCCGCAATGTCGTAGCCGGGCACGCTCGGGAAACGCACCGGCATGATGAGCCGGTACTGCCCGCTGGCGCGCTTCCAGTCCACCGGATTCACGCTGGCGCAATGCACGCGCACGAGTACCTGGCCCGGGCCAGGTACGGGCTCGGGCACCTCGGCCAGTGCCAGCTCGTCTGGCCCGCCGTATCGCAGCATCTGCATCGCACGCATGCGCGTTCCTCGCGAGCCGGTGGTCGCAACCCGTCGCCCGTGGCGTCAGAAGTTCGCGTAGCCGCCGTCGATCAGGTAGGTCTCGGCTGTGTGGTAGCTGCTGGCACCACTCATGATGTAGGCGGCGATGCCGGCGAAGTCGTCGCCCACGCCCCAGCGCCGCATCGGCACGCGCTTGAGGACGTTGTCCACGAACTTCGGGTTGCCCATCGCACCCTGGGTCATCTCCGTGGCGATCCAGCCCGGCAGCACGGTGCTCGCGGTCACCCCGTAACGCGCGTACTCCACCGCCAGTGCCTTGGTCATGGCGATCATCGCGCCCTTGCTCGCGGCATAGTGCTCGCCACGCGCCTGACCCGAGATGGCTGCCAGGCTGCTCGTGCTCACGAGGCGGCCAAAGACGTCACCCGCCTCCGCACGCTGCTTCATGTGTCCCGCAGCCGCACGCAGCGTGTAGAAAACGCCATGCAGGTTCACTGCCAGCACGCGGTGCCACTCCGCGTTCGTCGTGTCCTCGAATGCCGCGTTGCGGCCGCCTACGCCGGCGTTCGCGAAGGCGCCGTCCACGCGCCCGAACTCCTCCAGCGTCTCGGCAAAGGTGCGCACCACGGCTGCCTCGTCGGCGACGTCGCACAGCTTCGCGCTCACCCGCGTGCCGTAGGCCGCAAGCGTCCCCAGCGCGGCTGCGTTCTTGTCCGGGTTCGTGCCCCAGATGCACACGTCACCGCCCTGGGAGGCGATGCCCTCGGCGAAGCCGAGACCGATGCCGCCGTTGCCGCCGGTAATGAGCGCCACCCGCCCTTTCAGATCGAACAGGCCCTTGATCACGCACTTCACTCCACTCAGGTTGTCGATTCGTTTCCTTCCGCCGCGGACGAAGCTGCCGCGGCCGAAGCTGCCGTGGTCCTGCCTGGACCCGACTAGCGCCAGCGCAGCGGACGGAGCGCCATGCGCACGTCGTCCACCAGCAGTTCCGGCGCCTCGAGCGCGGCGAAATGCCCGCCACGTGCCTGTTCGCGCCAGTGCACGAGGTTGTACTGCTTCTCCACCCAGCGCCGCGGCGGCAGTGCGAGTTCGCCCGGGAACAGCGCCACGCAGGTGGGTACGTCGATGCGCTGCGGGTACTTGTTGCCGCTGTGGCGGTTCTCGTAGTACAGCCGCGTGGACGAGGTGATCGTCTGCGTGGCCCAGTACACCGTGATGTTGGTGAGGATGTCGTCGCGCGAAACCGCGCGCTCGTGGTCACCGTCGTGATGGGTCCAGCCATGGAACTTCTCCACGATCCAGCTCGCGAGACCCAGTGGCGAATCGTTCAGGCCGTAGCCGAGCGTCTGCGGCTTCGTGCTCTGGATCGCCTGGTAGCCCGTCTCCTCCGCCATGTAGGCAGCGCGTTCCTGGGCCCGCTTCATCTCGGCCTCGGACACGCCCTCCATCGGGTCGCCCTCGCGCGGACGCGCCACGAACACGAGGTTCAGGTGGATGGCGGCGCAGTGCGCGGTGTCGTCCACGCCGATCCAGGTGGAGATGGCCGACCCCCAGTCGCCGCCCTGGGCGAAGTAGCGGTCGTAGCCGAGCCGCGCCATGAGCGAGGCAAAGCGGCGAGCGACGCCCCGGGCGTCGAAGCCCGGCTCTCGAGGTGCTTGCGAGAAGCCGTAGCCCGGAATCGACGGCGCCACGACATGGAAGGCATCGGCCGGGTCGCCGCCATGGGCGCGCGGGTTCGTGAGCGGCCCGACGACATGCATGAACTCGGTGATCGAGCCCGGCCAGCCGTGGCTCAGCAGCAGCGGCTTCGCGCCCGGCTCGGGCGAGCGCTGGTGGATGAAGTGCAGCGACTCGCCGTCGATCTCGGTCGTGTACTGCGCGAAGGCATTGAGCTTCGCTTCCTGGGCGCGCCAGTCGAAGCCATCCGCCCAGTAGCCGCACAGATCGCGCAGGTAGTTCACCGGCGTGCCGTAGCGCCAGTCGGCCCCGACCTGCTCCGGCCAGCGGGCACCACGCAGGCGGGCACGCAGGTCGTCGAGCACGGTGTCCGGCACGTGGATGCGGAAGTCCTGGATGGCACTCATCGGCGGGCCTTGGGCAGGGAGCGGGTTGCAAAGCCTAACAGCGAAGACAAACGGCACGTGCCCGCTAAGCTGATACCGGAACGAACCAAGGATGGTCGTGCAGGCATGGGCCCAAGGCCCGCGCGGCACGGCAAGCCGGCGACCCTGCATTCAATGTCCAACCTCCTCGCCAACCTGCGCCTGCGCACCAGCGTGCTGCTGGTGATGATCGCCGTGAACCTGCTCACGAGCGGCGCCTTCACGCTGCACCTGTACGGCACGACGCGCGACAACATCCGCGCCGGCGTCGACCAGCAGCTGCTTGCCGCGGCAAACGGCCTGCGCCTGTTTGCGGACGATCATCATCGCCGCCTCGGCGCAACACCCGCGCCAACGACCGCGGAGTACCTGTCCGTGCTGCGGCGGCAGGCGGCCTTCGCGCGCGCAGCGAAGGTCACCTACGCGTACACGATGGTCGAGCGTGGCGGGAAGATCCTCTTCACCTCGGACAGCCCGACGGACGAGGACTTCAAGGATGCCTCCTGGGCCAAGCTGTGGGAGGAATACACCGAGGCCTCACCCGGGCTGAAGGCTGCGTTCGCCGAAGGCACGGTGCAGTTCGATGAGTACACCGACAAGTGGGGCACCTTCCGCTCGGTGTTCGTCCCGGTGCACGGCGAAGGCGGCGCGAGCGGCAGGATCCTGTACATGATCGGCGCCGACATCGACATCGCGTTCATCGCCGGCCTCCTTCGCAGGGAGCTGTTCACGTCACTGCTGATCGGCTGCGCAGTGCTGGCGCTCGGCTGGGCAGCCACCTTCGGGTTTTGCCGCCTCGTGTTCCGGCCGCTGGATGCGCTCGTGCAGCAGGTGGACGCCATCGCCTCGGGCGACCTGCGACGCGACGCGTCCGTGCGCGGCAGCAACGAGATCGCGCAGCTGGGCACGCGCATCAACGCCATGGGCTCGGCCCTGCGCGAGATGCTTGGCCAGGTGCAACACTCGTCGGCGCTGCTGCGCAGGACCGCACACGAGCTGTCGGTGCAGACCTCGGCCTCCGCGCAGGGCAGCCTGCGCCAGCTCGCGCAGGTCGAGTCCGCATCCGAGACCGCGCTCCAGGTTCGCGAGGACAACGACCGCATCCTGGATGACGTTCGGCAGACGCGCGCAGCCTCCGAGGCCGCATTGCGCACCGCCTCGTCGGGCCGCGCTGTGGTTGCGAATGCGGTGGACAACGTGCGCCGATCGGAGCAGCAGAGCCTGGCGGTGGCCACTTCGATCGAGGCGCTGAACGCGCGCATCGTCGATATCGACAAGGTGCTGATCGCGATCCGCGCGATTGCCGACCACACCGACCTGCTGGCGCTCAACGCCGCAATCGAGGCTGCACGTGCAGGCGAACAGGGTCGTGGCTTCGCCGTCGTGGCCGACGAGGTGCGCGCACTGTCTGCCAAGACACTCACCGCCACGCATGAGATCGAACGCACCATCCGCGCCGTGCTGCACGAGTCCGAGAGCACCACACGCGCGGCGCTCACGAGCACCCAGGATGCCAGGGAGGCCAACGGCTGCATGGGGCGCGTGGACGAGGCGCTCGAACTGATCGCGCGCTCCTGCGTCAATGCGCACGAGGAGATCGAGAAGATCGCCACGCACGCGGCCCGGCAGGCGGATGCCACGCTCGAGATCGCCGCGACGCTGTCGCACTCGCAGACGATCTCGCGGGACGCAGCCCAGAGCGCCATGGGCCTTTCCAAGGACGCCGGCGACCTCGTGCGACTGGCGGATGCCCTCGCCGCCTCGACGGCGCGCTTCGACACCGGCTGAGCCCGGGCACGCCCCACGGGCGCATGGGCCCCGCATGTCGCCAACCTGGCCAGATCCGCCTTGCGGCGCGCGCAATGCTGCCGGAACGGCAGGTCCTGCCGGCATACTAGGGGCCGAAGTGTTGGAACCCGTGCCATGGGCACGCCGGTGCCGCAGGTGCCCACAAGCTACCTGCGAGGTGCCCGCGGACGAGGCCCGCACGATTCCATGCCCCGTTCCGCGCGACCATTCCGGTCCGTCCAGCCAGCCGTCACTCATGACACCAGAGGCCATCCACATGCCCGCATTCGACCTCGCCGAGACCGATCGCCTGCTCACCACCACACGCGCCGTGCGCAAGCGCCTGGACCTCAAGCGCCCGGTGCCCGAGGCCGTGCTGCGGGAATGCCTCGAGATCGCACTGCAGGCGCCGACGGGCTCGAACGCCCAGAACTGGAGCTGGATCATCGTCACCGACGCCGCCAAGCGCGCGCGCCTTGCCGAGATGTATCGCCAGACCGCGGAGCCCTACCTGAAGCACATGATCCCGGCGACGGCCGCGAAGGTCTCCGAAACCGATCCGTCCTATGGCAAGCAGATCGGCCGCGTCGCCGATTCCGCGGTGTACCTGATGGACGTGCTGGCCGAGGTGCCGGTGCACGTGATCCCCTGCCTGAAGATTCCGCCCGGCACGCCGCAGTCGAACATGGCCGGCGCATCGATCTATCCCGCCGTGTGGAGCTTCCAGCTGGCGCTGCGCAGCCGCGGCCTCGGCAGCACGCTGACCACGCTGCACCTGCTGAAGGAGAAGGAGGCGGCCGAGCTGCTGGGCCTGCCGGACGACATCCGCCAGTTCGCGCTGCTGCCCGTGGCCTACACGACGATGGACGACTTCAAGCCCGCGAAGCGCCAGTCGCTGGACAGCGTGCTGCACTGGAACCAGTGGTAGGCCGTCGCCCGCACCGGGCACCGCTCGCACGCTCCACGAACCAGCACGCGCACTGAGACTCGAACATGGAATCCCATGACCTGAAGTACGGCATCTTCCTGGCGCCGTTCCATCCGCTCGACGAAGACCCGACGCTGTGCCTGCAGCGTGACCTGCAGCTGGTCACGCACCTCGATGAGCTTGGTTACCACGAGGCGTGGATCGGCGAGCACCACTCGGCCGGCTTCGAGATCATCGCCAGTCCCGAGCTGTTCATGGCGGCCGCGGTGGAACGCACGAAGCGCATCCGGCTCGGTTCGGGCGTGATGTCACTGCCGTACCACAACCCGCTGATGGCGGCGAACAGGATGATCCAGCTGGATCACCAGTCCATGGGCCGCGTGATGTTCGGCGTGGGGCCGGGCCTGCTGCCCTTCGACGCCGCGATGCTCGGCATCCCGGACATGAAGCGCCGCGACATGATGGTGGAGTCCCTCGAGGCCATCCTGAAGCTGCTGGCTGGTGAGCGCGTGACGCTGAAGACCGACTGGTTCGAACTGGTGGACGCGAGCTGCCAGCTGCTGCCATTCACGCGGCCGATGCCGGAGATCGCGGTGGCCTCGTCGATGACGCCCAGCGGCGGCCGCATGGCTGGCAAGCACGGGCTCGGCATGCTTTGCGTTGCAGCAACCGTGCAAGGTGGCTTCGACGTGCTGGACACGAACTGGAACATCGCCGACGAGATCGCGCGAGAGACGCGCGGCGTGCCGATGGACCGCCGGGTGCTGCGGCTCGTGGGTCCCATGCACATCGCGCCCACGCGCGCGCAGGCGCGTGCAAACGTGGAGTTCGGGCTGGTGAAGTGGCGCAACTACTTCAGCGGCATCAACTTCACGGCCGCAGACCAGGACACCAGCAAGCATCCGGTGGACGCGATGATCGAATCCGGCCAGGCCATCATCGGCACGCCGGACGACGCGATCGAGCAGATAGAGAAGCTGTGGGCGAAGACCGGCGGCTTCGGTACCTTCCTGCAGCTCGCGCACAACTGGGCCGACTTCGAGAACACGAAGAAGTCCTACGAGTTGTTCGCTCGCCATGTCATCCCGCACTTCCGTGGCGCCAACCGCCGGCGCGCGCAGTCCTACGCCTTCGCGGTGGAGAACAGCACGGAACTGATGGGCAAGGCGATGGAAGCCGCGGCCGCGATGGTGGAGAAGCATCGCGTGGAGCGCGAGGCGCAGCAGCCGAGCCCTACCGCAGGGAAGTAAAGGCCGCAGGGAAGTAAAGGTCGCAGGGAAGCAACGGCCGCAGGGAAACAGCACGCAACAGATCACGACCGGCATCGATCCAGGCCATACACATCTACCGCAACGACCAGACGAGGGCAGAGGCACCATGACGCAGTTCGGCAACTACGCAGACATTCACGTAGACATCCACGACTACGTGGCCACGGTGGAGATCCGCCGGCCGCCCAACAACTTCTTCGACGTGTCGCTGATCGACCAGATTGCCAGCGCCTACGAAGCCCTCGACAACGAGAACAGCTGCCGCGCCATCGTGCTCTGCGCCCAGGGCAAGAACTTCTGCGCCGGTAACAACTTCGGCAGTGCGGCCACGGATGTCACGGCCGTGGCCTCCGGCAAGAATCCGCTGTACGAGATGGGCGTGCGGCTGTTCCGCACGAAGAAGCCCAGCGTCGGTGCGATCCAGGGCGCGGCCATCGGCGGTGGCCTCGGCCTTGCGATGTCCACTGACTTCCGCGTGGCAAGCCCGGACGCCCGCATGTCCGCGAACTTCGTGCTGCTCGGCTTCCACCACGGCTTCGGGCTGACGATGACGCTGCCGCGCCTGATCGGGCAGCAGCAGGCGAACCTGATGCTGTACACCGGCCGCCGCTACACCGGCGAGGAAGCGCTGAAGCTGGGCCTGTGCGAATACCTCGTGCCGCTCGAGGAGCTGCGCCAGCGCGCGTGGGACCTCGCGCGCGAGATTGCGACCGCCGCGCCGCTGGCGGTGGAGTCCGTGCGCACGACCATGCGCAAGGGCATGGCCGAGGGCTACGCGGCCGCGACCGACCGCGAATCGGCCGAGCAGTCGCGCCTGCGTGCCACGGAGGACTTCACGGAAGGCGTGAAGGCCGTGGCAGATCGCCGCGCCGGCAACTTCGTCAATCGCTGAGGCTGCATCGGGCCGGCCTGCACACGCGGGCCGTCCCGCCTCGCGCTACCCGCCGCAGCGGTAGCGCATCGCGCGTTCACGCAGGCGAGCTGCCCGCGAACATGCGGTATGGCTTCTCGTTCCAGAACACCTGGCCGCTCGGACCACCGGCGGGCAGCATCGCGAGCATCCGGGCAGTCGGCCAGGTCGCTTCGGGCGACTGCAGCTCCGGCCGCGCACGGCCCCAGATCGCCGTGTTGGTCGGGCCCGGTATGAGCATGTTGATCAGCACGTTGGTACCCGCAAGCTCGCGCGCCGCCACACGGCTGGTGGTCCAGATAGCCGCCTTGGCCGCACCGTAGGCCGAGGTTCCGGGCTGGTCGAACTCCGCATTGCGCGAGATGGTGTTGACGATTCGGCCGTGCCCCTGCGTGCGCATGCGCGGGATCGCATGGCGCATGCCGTTCACGGTGCCGAAGAGGTGCACCGCGACGTGGCGCTCGAACTGCCCCGGGGCGCAGTCCTCCACCCGCACGCCGAAGCCCAGGCCCGCGTTGTTGAACAGCGCATCCAGCCTGCCGGTCTCGTGCCACGCGCGCGCCACGAATTCGCCCACGGCCATCGCATCGGCGACATCGGCCACGACCGGCACGGCACCTTGCGCCGCGAGCGCTTCGAGCCCTGTCGCATCGATGTCCACCGCGTACACGCGTGCACCTTCCGCGAGGAAGCCGAGCACCCAGGCGCGGCCGATACCACTTGCCGCACCCGTGATCAGGATTGTGCTGCCCGCGAGCGTCATCACCCTGCACCGTCGAGTTCGACGGCGAAGGCCTGCAGGTGCGCAAGCACCTCGGCAGGACGCTCGCGGATCACGAAGTGACCTGCATCGGCGACGAAGTGCAGGCGCGCACCGGGAATGCGCTGCTGCAGGTCCAGTGCGTTCTCGCGCGTGCCATTGCGATCCTCCGTGCCATACACCAGCAGGGCAGGCACACGGGCCGTGCCCCAGTAGCTGGGCGACGGCGCGATCCGCGGGTCCCAGCGCGCGCCACTGTCAGCATTCGCGCGTCGTGCCTGCAGCGCATCCCACTGATCCGCGACCAGCGCTTCGAAGGCTGCAGGATCACGCCGCGCGAAGCCCGGCGCGCAATAGGCGGCCTCGAGCGCCAGCGCCCATCCGGCTCGATCGTTCACGCGCGCTGCCTCGCGCATGCGCTCCAGCCCCTCGCCGGGCACCGTCGCCGGGACCTGCCCGCCGGTGCCGCAGATCGCGAGCCCGCGCACGCGGTGCGGCCAGTCCCGTGCGAACACCTGCGCCACGCGCCCGCCGAACGCATGGCCCGCCACGAGCAGGCGCTGGCTGCCGGTGTCGACGCCGAGATGATCGAGCAGCCGCGCGGCGTCCGCCGCGAGGTCGAGCAGCGAGAACTCACCGCTCGCCTGGGTACCGCCGGCATTGCGTGCATCGAGCCGCAGCACACGATCCGTGCGTGCGAGCGCCAGCGCAATCGGATCCCAGAAGGACAGCGCGAGCGAGGCGCCATTGAACAGGAGCCAGGTGCGCGGGCCCGCACCATCCACGCGCCAGTGCAGGCGCACCTGCTGCGACACCTCCAGCACCGCCATGGCGCCGCTCAGCGGCGCTGATTGAGGAACTGCGCGTTCACGCAGTTCTCCAGTCGCCCGTCGCGCAGATAGCGCGCTGCGGTGCGCGCGGCGATCGCCCGCATGTCGCGCGCGCTCTCCGGCGTGAAGAACGCCGAGTGCGGCGTGAGCAGCAGGCGATGGCGAATCCACGGCTCTTCCGCATGCCAGGCCTTGATGAGCGGCGCCTGCACGTTCGCGGGTTCCTGAGGCAGCACGTCCAGGCCCGCGGCGAGCACGATGTCGTCCTTCATCACGTCGTGCAGGGCGTCGATGTCGATGATCGCGCCGCGCGCCGTGTTCACGAGGATGAGGCCCTTCTTCGCATGCCCGAGCACCTCGCGCGAGATGAGCCCGCGCGTCTCCTCGCTCGACGGCGCGTGGATGCTCACGACGTCGCTCTGCGCGAACAGCTCGGCCAGCGAATCCGCGCGCCGGATGCCGAGCGCCAGGTCGGATCCATTGGGCTTGTAGGGGTCGAAGAACACCACGTCCATGCCGAAGGCCTTGGCACGTAGCGCAGCCGCGGTGCCGATGCGGCCGAGGCCGACGATGCCGAAGGTGCAGATCGACAGCCGCTTGCCGAAGGGGTTGAGCGCCGGCATCCAGTTGCCCTTCGGGTCCTCGCGCAGGCGCTCGTCGTGAAAGGCGATGCTCTTCATCAGCGACAGCATCAGGGCCATCGCGTGGTCCGCCACCTCCATCGTGCCGTAGTCGGGCGTGTTGCAGACGGGGATGCCGTGGCTGCCCCAGCGCGCGATGTCGATGTTGTCGAAGCCCACGGCGGGCCGCACGTGCACGCGGCAGCGCGGCATCCTGGCGATGACCTCGTCGCTCAGGTCCGGTCCGCCGACGATGCCGTCGGCGCGGGCCCAGACCTCGTCCGGCACGTCCTCCACGTTGCGGCTGAAGTGGGGCGTTACCCCGTTGCCGAGCGCCTCGGTCTCGATGTGCAGGTCGTCCGGCCAGCGGATCTGCGGCCAGAGCACGTGGATGGTCATGGCGATTGCGTCCCTCGTCAGGTGCACGGTGGCTGGGTTCATGGGCTCGGGGCGCACCGCGCCGCGCCACATGGCGCGGACCCAGCCCATCCCCTCGCGACCGAACTTAACGCGAGTCGGGGAGGCCTTGCACTTCATTGCGCAGGCCCTTGCAGGACATGGGTGGGGTTGCACGAGGACCGGCATGACGCCGGATCGGACGGCACGACTCGGCAGGCAATCCAGGGCAGGCGGTCCAGGGCAGGCAGATTCCCGCACTCGTGCTCTAATCACCCCGTGCACTGTCGCACGGCCGCCCTGCCCGCTTCTCCCCATGTCCAGAGTCACCTTCATCACCCCCGAAGACACCCGCATCGAACTCGACGCGGAAGACGGCATGAACCTCATGCAGCTGGCGACGATGGAGGGCATCGAGGGCATCGAGGGCTCCTGCGGCGGCGCGATGAGCTGCGCCACCTGCCACGTGCATGTGGACGATGCCTGGGTCGAGGTGCTCGCGCCGGTGGGCGAGGACGAACTCAACATGCTCGACTTCGTCGAGGACCTGCGCCCCTGCAGCCGGCTCGGCTGCCAGATCGTGATGTCCCCCGCACTGGATGGGCTGGTGGTGCGCGTGCCGGCGCTGGTCATCTGAACGCTGGCGATCTCTCGCTGCGCAGCAGAACCGGCCCGCAGCGACAGATGACGCCGCGTTGCCAAGCTACAGGCTGATGTCGCGCCCTTCCGCCGCACTGCGGTAGCACGCGTCGACGATCCGATGCGCCGCGAGGGCCGTCGCGAAGCCTGGGTGCGCCGGCCTGCCCTCGCGCACCGCGGCAACGAAACGACGATCGCCGAGACCGGCCAGCGCGCGCACGTCGTACTCGTCCGGATCCAGGCCCTCGATCTCGAGGAACTTCGCCGTCACCTCGTCTGCCGACAGCGTGATGGCGCGGCCGCGCTTCGGCTGCCAGGTGATGGAGCCGATGTAGTCGTCCTCGGTGCAGAACCAGCCGCGTTCGAAGAACGCCTCGAAGCGCCGCGTCGACGGCCGCTCGTCGATGTCGTGCCAGACAGATGACAGCGTCGTCTCGCCACCGCCGGCGTGCACGAAGCGCACGAGAGCGACGTCCTCGATGCCCTTCAGGCCCGCCATGTAGCGGGTGGTGCAGCGCAGGGAGGAGACCTCGCCGAACAGCCGCCGCATCAGGTCGACGTCGTGGATGGAATGCTCGATGAGCGTGCCGCCGCCTGCCTTCGCGACATCTGCACGCCAGGTGCTGTTGTAGTGCCCACGCACTGGCAGGAACTGGTCATCGCGCAGATGCGCAGTGAGGAGGTGCCCGACGTCCTCGGTGCGCATGAGGTGTTCCAGCACCCCGAACACGGGCGAGTGGTTCAGCACGAGGCCGACCTGGTGCACCACGCCGGCGCGCATGACCGCGTCGTGCATCCCCTGCGCCTCTTCGAGGCTGCAGGCCAGCGGCTTCTCGCAGAACACGTGCTTGCCGGCGGCGAGCGCAGCCTCCAGCAGCTTCGGGTGCTCCGAGGTCTCGGTGCAGATGTACACGGCGTCCACGTGCTTCGCGGCAATGAGGGCGTAGGCGTCCGTGCCCGCGTCCCGGGCACCCACGAGGCGTGCGAACTCGTCCGCCCGCTCCTGCTTGCGATCGCACACCGCGGTGAACTGCAGCGGCAGCGCGTTCGAGCGCACGAGGTTGCGCAGGTTGCGGGAGTGGAAGCCGCCGATGTTGCCGCAGCCGATCATCCCGACGCGCACCGGGTCCTGCATGTTCCGCTCCTGGGTTCGTGACCGACGAAGGCGGGCATTGGAGCACCCGCCGGGGCCGCGATGGAAGCAGGACGCCGGCGGGCGGGCCGAGCATGCCGCCGCCCTTGCAACGCCGGGCCCAGTGCGGGTCGCAAGGGTGGCGATTGAGCCGCGTGCCCGGTCTGTACTATAACGGCCGTTACATAAAAACGCGGTCACCCCATGAAGCTCGACATCTTCACCGAGATCCAGCGCCGCAACTGCGAGGCCAACGGCGGCTTCGCGCAGCTGCTGCAGGACTCCATCGCCGAGGCAAGGGCGGCCGACGAGGCCGGGTTCGGCTGCTGGTGGCAGGTCGAGCACCACTGCACACCCGACTTCAGCTACAGCTCCGCGCCCGAGATGATCCTGCAGGCCGTGGCCCACAACACGCGCCGCATGCGCGTGGGCCATGCGGGCATCCTCGTGCCCTTCCGCATCAACCATCCCCTGCGCGCCGCCGAACGCGCGGCGGTGCTGGACCATCTGAGTGGGGGGCGGCTCGAGGTCGGGCTCGCGAAGTCGGGGGGCAAGGAATGGGAGACCTTCGAGATCACCGAGGAGCAGGCCGCACTCGACCTCGTCGAGGCGAGTCGCTTCCTGCCCGCCGCCTGGTGCGACAAGCCGTTCAGCTGGGGCAGCGAACGTCTGCGCATCCCGGAACGGCACATCACGCCGCAGCCGCTGCAGCAACCGCATCCGCCGCTCTGGCACACCTGCTCGAGCGCGCCATCCTTTGCGCGTGCCGGTGAACTCGGCGTGGGCGTGCTGGGCACGACGATGTTCTCGCCGGTCGACGCCATGGCCGAGATGATCGCCGCCTATCGCGACGGCCTCCGCCGCTGCACGTCCCCGGCGGGCCGCGTGCGCAACGAACAGGCGGCCGTGTTCACGTTCGTGCACGCAGCACAGACCACGAAGGCGGCGATCGACAGCGGCGCGCCACGCGCGGCACTGTGGTACGTGAGCTCGGCACCGCGCGTGTTCAACGTGCCGCGAGACATCTTCTACACCGCCATCCGCGGCAACACGGACCCGCGTTCGCGCCCTTCCACTGTCGCGCTGCAGCGCGCCGAGCGGCCGGACGCCACGGACCTGACCGACCCGAACCCGGTGGTCGCGCTGATGAAGCGCGAATTCGCCGGCGAGGAGATCCCGAACGAGGAGATCTACGAGGTCATTCGCCATCTCGACTCCGTGATCATCGGCGACGTTGCAACCTGCCACGCGAAGATGGCGCGCTACCGCGACATCGGCGTCGACCGCCTGATGTGCCTGGTGCAGATGGGCGAGGTACCGCACGACGCCGTGCTGCGGACGATCCGGCTGATCGGCGCGCAACTGGTGCCGGAATTCGATCGCTGAGGGCGCCATCCCTTCTGCTCGCACTGTCACCGCAATTGCCTGCGCGACGTCGTCACCACGAGTCCTGCGATGACCAAACTGCCGACCACACTGCCCGACGTACCGCCCGACCTGCTGCCCGAGGTCACCGACGCCTACTGCGATGCACTCTGGACGCGTGTCTGCAACTGGAACCGCTGGGGCCCCGAGGACGAAGCGGGCACCCTCAACCTGATCACGCCCGGGAAGCGCCGCGCGGCAGCCGCGCTGGTGCGCGATGGCGTGTCGCTGGGCCTGGGCAACGACTGGCCCACCCAGCCGGCGCCGGACAACCCGTGGCCTGCCCAGCACCGCATGGTCATCGCGGGCCACGATCCCTGCGCCGCCGGTGTGCCAGGGCTCGCCGTGTCACTCGACTACATCGGCGTGGCGTGCCATGGCCTCGCCTGCGCACACATCGACGCGCTGTGCCACGTGTTCGTCGGCGAGCGCATGTACAACGGCTACCCGGCGATCGACGTCCGCAGCACCGGCGCGCGGCGCGACAGCATCATGCCGATGCGCGAGGGCATCGGCACCCGTGGCGTGCTGCTCGACCTGCCGGCCCTGTTCGGCGTGCCCTGGCTCGATGGCAACGTGCGCCTCGGCATCGCGCACCTCGAAGCCGCCGAGCAACGGCAGGGTGTGCTCGTGGAGCCAGGTGACGTGCTGCTCATGCACAAGGGGCGCGCGCGCCGCAAGCAGGCGATCGGCCCCTTCGACCCGACGCATGACGGCATGCCGGGCCTGCACCCCGAGTGCATCGCCTGGCTGCACGAGCGCGGCGTGGCGGTACTGGGCAGCGACTGCATGAACGATCCGCAGCCGAACTGGCAGAACGCGCGCTGGCCCATTCCCGTGCACTACCTCGGCATCTGCGGCATGGGCATGGCGCTCCTGCACAACCTCGACACCGAGGCGCTCGCACGCCATTGCGAGTCCGTCGGGCGCTGGGCCTTCCTGCTCACCATCGCACCGCTCAAGATCCCCGGCGGCACTGGTTCGCCCGTGAACCCGATCGCCCTGTTCTGATGTCGGTGGTGCGCAGGGCCCGATCTGCGCGCAGCCTGCGACCTCGCGCAATCGAATGCGGCCATACTCTGACGCACCCTCCCTCACTGCCGCGACCATCAGACCGTGCCGAAAGTCGTCGACCACGATGCGCGACGCCTCGACTTCATCGAGGCGGCCTACACCACGATCATCGAGGAAGGCCTCGCCAACACGACGATCCGCGCCGTCGCCCGCAAGGCGGGCTACACGACGGGCGCCCTTGTGCACTACTTCGGCGACAAGGACGAGCTGATCCGCCTGACCCTGCAGCACTTTGGCGCGGAGGTACGCTCACGCATGCTGTCCGCGGAGGAGGCAGGCCGTGGCCGGTCCGCCCTGCGTGCCGTGCTCGTGGAGGCCTTGCCGACCGACCGCCGCAAGGCATCGAGCTGGCGCGTGTGGATGGCGCTCTGGTACCACTCCGAGCAGTCGGTGCCGATGCGCAACGAGGAACGGCGGCGATACCGGGAGTGGATAGGCCGCATCTCGAAGCTGCTGCAGGAGGCCATCGACGATGGCGAGATCGGCACCCGCATCGATGTCGACATGGAAGCGCGCTCTCTCGTGGCGCTGCTCGACGGCCTCGCCGTGCAGTACCTGATGTCGAACGGACGCATCGGCGCGGGCAAGCTCGTGCAGGCCGTCGACAACCATCTGCAACGGCTGTTCCGCAGCCCCTGAGGGGGCGGAACACGTTAACAGACACCCGCAACGCGTCGGCTGCACCCCGCCCCTGTATTGCCAGCGCCGATACCCTCGTAATATAACCAACGTTACATAACGCCCGTTCCGGGTGCCTCGGGGGAGGGATCGATGCAAGTTCGTACCTATGCATGCCTGTGGGGGATCATGCTCGCCGCCGCCGCGCCCGCGCTGCACGCCGCGGAGTCACGCATCGAGGAGACGATCGTCACGGCCGAGAAACGCGCGACCTCCGTGCAGGAGACCGCCATTGCCATCACCGCCTTCGACGGCGAGGAGCTGGCCATGCGCGGGGTGGACGACCTGCAGGACCTGCAGTTCAACGTGCCGAACCTCGTCATCAGCCCGAACGCGCAGTCTCCCGTGGAGTACGCCTACATCCGCGGCGTGGGCACCGACCAGCCGGTCGCAGGCTTCGACCCCGGCGTGGCCTACCACGTGGATGGCGTGTACATCGGCCAGCCATCGTCCATTCCCGGCGACCTGTTCGACATGGAGCGCGTCGAGGTGCTGCGCGGGCCACAAGGCACCCTCTACGGCAAGAACACCACGGGTGGCTCGATCAATGTCATCACAGCCGCGCCCACCGACGCCTTCGAGGGCATGCTCGACGCAATGGTCGGCAACTACGGGCGGCGGCAATTCCGCGGCGTGTTCAGCGGCCCGATCGTCAGCGATCTCGTGAATGGCCGCATCAGCTTCACCTCGGACGAGAACGATGGCTACCAGGACAACTCGGTCGGCAAGAACGGCGACATCATCGACCACTGGTCCGCGCGCGGAAAGCTCGCCTTCCAGCTGTCGGAGGCAGTGGAGCTCACCCTCCTCGGCCAGCGCTTCCACAACACCGGCGCCCAGAGCCAGAAGCGCAAGGAGCCCTTCATCCAGCCGGTCTATGCAGGCGCGCGCCCGAATCCGTCCGACCCGCGCAAGGCCGCCAAGGACTTCCCGGGCAGCCTCGACCTGGAGAACGACCTGTTCTCGGCCCGCCTGTCCTGGGACCTCGGTTTCGCGGAGCTGCTCGCGATCACGGGCTACGTGGACAACCACTGGAACCAGCAGACAGACATCGACACCTCGAGCAACGACATCCAGTACCAGCTGTGGAACATGGACACCGAGCAGTTGACCCAGGAAGTGCAGCTGATCTCCCAGGGCGACGGCCCGCTGCAATGGATCGTCGGTGCGTTCTACTTCGACGAGGACCTCGAGACCGAGTACTTCTTCCAGGATCGTTCGCCCTTCGGCTTCCGTTTCAACAACGGCGGCGAGCTCGAGTCCACCTCCTTCGCCGTGTTCGCGCAGGTGGGGTACGACTTCCGCACGAGCGGCATGCCCTTCCGCATCATCGGCGGCATGCGGCGCACGAAGGATGAGAAGGAGATCGACGAGTTCCAGATCATCCCCGAGTTCGCACTCAGCCTCGCGGCAGAGGACGACAACAGCTGGGAGGAAACGACCGGCAAGCTCGAGTTCGACTGGTTCGCGAGCGACGACATCATGGTGTATGCCTCGTTCTCCCGCGGCTACAAGGGCGGCGGCTTCTCCATCGGCCAGTTCGACACCTACGATCCCGAGATCGAGGACGCCTACGAGATCGGCGCGAAGACCCAGTTCTGGGACAACCGCGCGCAGGTGAACGTGGCGGCGTTCTACAACAAGTACGACGACCTGCAGGTGAACTTCCTCACCGTGTCCGTGCTCACCACCGACAACGCAGCGCAGGCGACCATCAAGGGCATCGAGATCGAATCGCTGTTCCTGCCGCTGCCGGAACTGCAGCTTGGCGCGAGCATCTCGCTGATGGAGGCCGAGTACGACGAGTACCAGTTCTCGCCGACCATCGACCTTGGGGGCGACAAGCTGAACCGCGCACCGGAGCAGACCGTCGGCCTGTTCGCGCAATACGAACTGGCACTGGGCGACATGGGCAACATGACGCTGCGCGCGGACTACCGCTACCAGGACGAGATCTTCTTCCGCGTGCAGAACCTCGACCGCCATCGCCAGGGTGCCTACGACCGCATCAACGCACGCGCGGTCTGGACCAGTGCCAGTGGCGCATGGACGGGCGAGGTGTTCGTCGACAACGCCCAGGACAACGACGACCTGCGCAGCCTGTTCGTGTCCGATGGCCTCTCCACCGGCAACAACACCTTCGTGTCCTACCACCCGCCGCGCACCTACGGGCTGCGCATCGGCTGGCATGCGGGCCAGTAGCAGGGCCAACCTTCCCTTCCCTCTCCTTGCCCTCTCTCTCCTTCCACGACGCGACCCGACACGCACACGAGGCGACGACCATGGCCGACTGGCAGGCACGATCGATCTTCCACTTCATCTGGCCTTGCACGAACGTCGAGAACTCGATGGCGTTCTTCGCCCACTTCGGGTTCGAGGTGATCAAGGACAACCGCAATGTGAAGTGGCCCGACTACGTCGGCAGCAACTTCAACATGGTGCCTGGCGCACAGGGTCGTGCCGTGCAGCTGGTACTGCCCCACGACGACCGCTACCAGACCCGCATCGACCTCATCGAGTGGGTGAACCCGGTCTGGACCAACGTCGAGATCGCCGGGCTGCCGCCGTCGCGCATTCCGCGCGTGCTGGCGCTGCTCACGAGCAACGTGCACGCGGCCTACCATGACCTCGTGGGGCGCGGGCTGAAGGCGACGGCGCCCGTGCGTGCGCCGGATCCGGTGATCGGCGTGCAGGGTGTGGTGTGCTTCGAGGATCCGGACGGCAACATCGTCGAACTCATCGAGTACTTCGGTGACCAGCTCGGCAGCCGCACCGACGGCCTGCCAACCACCTCCTGACCCACGGACTTCCGGAGACCATGAACCGCCCGGGAGCGCAAGCAGGGCCGAGAAGAACCGGACCCGCCTGCGCCTTCTCCCGTGCCCATCAGCTCACAGGCTGCACGTCATGCGCATGAACGTGCCCGTCGCTTGCGCAATCGCAGAATCGAGCCGTTACTTGCGGTACGCGCAGTCGCGCATCGCAAGGAATCCGCCGTGCACCCGAGCAGCGCCTGCCATCTCTCCTTCATCGTGCCTGCCTGGAACGAGGCGCGGCTGATCGGCGCGACCCTGGACGCGATCCACGTTGCCGCCGTCCAGCTCGGCGAGCCCTACGAGATCATCGTGGTGGACGACGCATCCACCGACACCACCGCCGAGATCGCCGCGGGCCGCGGCGCCCGCGTGCTGTCCGTGAAGAACCGCAACATCGCCCGTACCCGCAACGACGGCGCTGCGGCCGCACGCGGCGACTCCCTGTTCTTCGTCGACGCGGACACGCTGGTGAATCAGCGTGTGCTGCGAGCCGCCCTCGATCGACTGCATGCAGGCGATGTGGGTGGTGGCGCCGTGTTCCGCTGGGACGATCCACATCGCGGGCTCGGCCGCCTGCTCGAGTTCGGCGTCGCCACGCTCACCCGCTGGGCCGGGCTCGCAAGCGGCTGCTTCATGTTCGCCAGCCGCCCGGCCTTCGAGGCCGTCGGCGGCTTCGACGCCGGGCTCATGGCCTCCGAGGAGTGGGCACTCTCCCGCGCACTGTCGCGCATCGGTCCATTCCGCGTGCTGCCGCTGCCGGTGATCACATCCGGCCGCAAGCTGGCGGCGATCCGGCTGCGCGACGTGCTGCGGCTCGGTGCGCGCGCAGCGCTGCGCGGCCGCAAGGCGCTGCGAGAACGCGAATTCGCGCACCTCTGGTACACCGACCCACCGCGTTGACGCGCACGCGCGCTCGCAGGCATGCTGCCGACATGTGCAACACATCCCTCCGCCGACGCCGCCGCATCACCGCCCTGGTGAGGGTTGCGCGCGTCTGCTGATCCCGTTCCGCAAGCGAACCGAATCCGAGACGAAGGCCGCAGCAACCCTGCGGCCTTCGTAGTTTCTGCGTCCGCAACTTCACGCCAGCACGCGCGCCACCGCCGATGCGGGGACCGAATCAACGGGACAGTCCGAGCAACTCGACAGCCCAACCCAGCCGCCAACCAGAGGATTCGCCATGCGCAGCAGCACACCACACGACAGGACCCCGACCGCGCTCGACATCGCCGCCAGCACGCGCGCGCTGATGCCCATCACGCAGCGCCCGGCGCTCGCCTTCGTGCGTGGCCGCGGCAGCTGGCTCACGGACAGCGAAGGGCGCGACTACCTGGACTTCGTGCAGGGCTGGGCGGTGAACTCCCTCGGTCACTGCCCGCCGGAAGTCATCGCGGCACTGCAGGCCCAGGCGAGCACCCTGATCAACTGCAGCCCGGCATTCCACAACCTCGAGGCCGCGCGCTACGCCGAAGCGCTGGCGCGGCACAGCGGCATGGACCACGTGTTCCTTGCCAACAGCGGCGCAGAGGCGAACG
>SXGU01494332.1_pt1 | contig 28904 bp, 34 predicted proteins | sample 3174531 | NCBI WGS metagenome assembly SXGU01 (sample SAMN11356863, study PRJNA531348) | freshwater metagenome | isolation source: freshwater sample F1-140 | place: China: Fuxian Lake, Yuxi | collected 2017-12-25 | reverse complement strand
ATCAAATCCACACTCATCAAATTTTCAGCGCGGTCTTTTTCGCTATTTTGTAAATTTTTGCGGAGTTTTTCGTCTTCTTCCGCTGTTTTTCCTCGCGCCGCCGTGCCTTTTATCGGGCGCGTTACCACATTTCCCGCCTCATCAATGTGCAAAAAAGATTCAGGGCTAGAGGATAAAATCGCCGTGTCACCAATTTTTATAAACGCGCTGTAAGCTGCTGGGCTTACCTCACATAGTTTTTTGAATAGCTGGAATTGATTTGGCGCGTCCGCAAATTCACCCATAAATTTGCGCGTTAAATTCGCTTGATACAACTCACCATCATTGATTTTTTCGATAATTTCCGCCGCTTTTTCCAGATATTCGCCGCGCGTCATGTTCGAGGTTATTTTACACACACTAGGCAATGCGTCATTCCTGCGAAGGCAGGAATCTCTTTCAACGCTTACGCCAGATGAATATAATGTCAGCGTCTTTGTTTCATGGTCAAACTGGTAAATGCTCGCAAATTGCATCATAAGCAGTGGCGGCAGGGAAAGCCAGTTTTTTGCTTCTTTGGTTAGGCTTTCCAAAGAATCCTTAAGCCCATAAGCCAGATAGCCAAACCACGCATTTGCAAATTTTTCTTGGTTTTGTGAAAGCACTCCCGCCAATTCCGCGAAATTATCGCTGGTTATTTTGCGTTCCAGCCCGCAAGCAAGCAAGCTATATCGCCCACTATAGCCATTACGAACGCCAGAATACAGCAACACAAAATCATCTTCCGTAAGCTGCGCGGCAAATTCCAATGGCTCTACCCACGCCAGATTTTGAATAATAATTTGCGGTTTCATGAGATTTAGTTTATTTTTCCTGAATGAAGATATTTGCGCGCATTATTAATATACTCCGCTCCCATTTCTGGCAAAAGAAAAGCGCGAAAAAACGAAGGTCACCAGAGAGTTTGCCGCCTGAGGTCATGGCGCAGGTTCTGGCGGAGGCAAGGTTACTGCGAAACTCTCATTCAGTTGATGTCCGCACAGTGGCGGATGATGAGGACACTTCTGCCCCTAAACCAGCCGATATGAGGCAGTAAAAGCCCCTCGATGCAAGCATTAGGGGTATTAACTAGAGAGAGATTAATAGGCAACAAAACCGATCTTTTAGGTGTTTTTATGTCCCTAAATGCCCCGTTTTTTACTTTAAGTTCTTGAAATAAGATTTTGATATTTATAAATTCACCTTTGAAATACGGGCTATTTTTTTCTATTTTTATTTTTTGTTATTTTTTTTCTTTTATCCACTTCCCGACCAATTTTATTCGCTATATCATTAGCAACAGCATAGCTATCAAATATTAAATTAAGTGGTTTTAATTCTGAAACAGGAAGTATTTTATAAGCAGTATTAGTAATGAACACCTCCTCGGCAGAGCGCAAGCTTTCAACGCCCTCCTCCACCTCCTGCACGGGATATGGCGATAGGCGCAAAACTGCGTTTCTCATACCACCCTCCAGTACGCCGCAAGCCAGCGCAGGAGTGTATAAAACGCCGTTCTTCAGCCAAAAAATATTGGCAGAGCTAGTTTCGCAAACTGCCCCCGCCTCATTTAACATGAGCGCGTCAAAACAGTTATTTTCCGCCGCTTCCATGCGTGCAAGTGTTGAGTTAAGCCCTTGACATAGCTTGAAATTTACGGGCAGAGATTTGGGTGAAATTTTGCTATAGCTGCTTAACCATAAAGAAATTGCTAGCGGCGGCGGCGCGGGCATTTCCATGGTTTCTATCACCAGAGTTGGCGTTGCACTCGCATCTGGCAGATAGCCCCGCCCACCAATTCCGCGTGTAATTTGAAGTCTTAGCAATCCATTTTTTACACCATTAATACTTACCAATTCAAAACAAGGTATGATTAAAAACGAAACATCAAAGGATATTTTTATTGCCGCAAGACCTCGTGCGAGCCTATCCACATGGAAATCCCACTGATAAATCCGCCTATCCTGCACCAGCATGGTTTCAAACACGCCGTCACCATAGCGAAACCCGCGATCCTGCGGCGATATTTTTGCCTCATCGGCGTTTATTAGTTGATTGTTTAAGATTATATATTGCATAACTGGATTATATGAAAAACAATGAAGTTATATTAGAAGTTATATTAGGATTGGGTAGCAATCTTGGTGACCGCACAGCGAATTTGCAAGCGGCAATTTTAGCTATGGGCGAATTTTTGCAGGATATACGCAGTTCCAGCATCATGGAAACGGCGGCACTCCTGCCCGAAAATGCCCCAGAAACATGGGATTTACCGTTTTATAATATGGCGATTGCAGGAAAAACCAGCCTATCACCACGCGAATTACTCGTAAGAATCAAGGAAGTAGAACAAAAATTAGGACGGAATAAAATTGGTCATTGGTCGCCCCGCACTATTGATATTGATATTTTGGCGATGCTGGAAAACGGCAAGAATTTGCGGGTGAATGATGTAGACCTAATCGTTCCGCATCCAGAATTGTTAAACCGTGACTTCGCGTTAAAACCCTTGCTGGAGCTTGTTCCAGAGTGGAAATATCCAACAGCAAAACTAGTCGGAATAGTGAATATAACTCCCGATTCCTTTTCCGATGGGGGGCAGAATTTCGCTCCAGAAATGGCGTTTGCCGCCATAAAAAAATTGATAGCTGACGGTGCGGACATCATTGATATTGGCGCGGAATCCACCCGCCCGAATGCTGTCGCCATTTCTGCGGATGAGGAATGGGTAAGGCTTGCGCCAGTGCTTGCTGCCCGCCCGCAATTTGACGCGCTGATTAGCGTGGATACGCGCCACGCGCAAACCGCCAAAAAAGCCCTTGCTGCGGGAGCAGACTGGATAAATGATGTTTCTGGTTTTGGCGATATAGAGATGGTGGATGCGGTGAAAAACGCTGATTGCAAAATCGTGGTTATGCACTCGCTTAGCGTTCCTGCGGATAAAAATATTGTTCTGCCAGATGGTTGCGACGCAGTGGCGGAGGTTTTGGCTTGGGCAGAAGAGCGGATAAAATCCTTGGAAAATGCGGGCATAAAGCGCGAGAGATTAATTTTTGACATAGGCATTGGCTTTGGCAAAACCGCAGCGCAATCACAAAAACTAATAGAGGGAATTTCGCAATTCCAATCGCTAGGCGTTCCCCTATTTGTTGGACATTCGCGCAAATCATTCTTAGGCGCAAGCAGCGTTGCCGATGCTGACCAAAAAACCTTGAAAATCTCCAAATTCCTAGCCAAAAATGGCGTTGAATATCTAAGGGTACATAATGTTGAAATTCATAAAAATGTTCTTTATGGTTGACAAATTGTATTTTATGGAGTACAAAATATATGTTTGAAATAATTCAAAGCAAGGAATTTGCGAAGTGGTTTTTGGGCATTCGTGACCAAAAAGCTAGAGAAGCAGTACTCATCAGGATGGGGCGCATTCAAAAAGGGTTGCTTGGAGATACAAAGCCTGTCGGTGATGGAGTAAGCGAGGCGCGGATTCATTATGGTGCTGGCTATCGCTTATACTTTATAAAAAGGGGAACGGAAATTATAGTTATGCTGGGTGGTGGTGATAAATCCAGCCAAGAACGGGATATTCTAAAAGCAAAGAAAATTGCAAGTGAATGGAGATAATTTATGAAAGAAGTTGATTTGAAAAATTTACCCAAAGGCTACACAGTTTTTGATGCTGCGGATTATTTGAAAAGTGAACAAGAAATCTCAAGTTTTTTGGAGGCTGCGTTAGATGATGCCGATGGAGATCCCGAACTTATAGCGCATTTTCTCGGCATTGCTGCCCGCGCACGGGGGATGACCAAAATCGCTAAAAAAACAGGGCTTACCCGCGCTGCTTTATATAAAGCTCTATCCGCGCAAGGAAACCCAGAATTTGCAACGATTATGAAGGTTATAAACGCGCTGGGGCTGAAGCTGAAAGTTGTTTGATGATTTCCGACCCAATAGACGAATTCCTAAACCGTTTGCAGCATCCGCTGATGGCGGGGATTGATTTATCGCTCGACCGCATGGCGCGGTTGCTGGCTGCGATGGGCAATCCGCAAAAGCGTTTGCCGCCTGTTATTCATGTGGCGGGAACAAATGGCAAAGGCTCGCTGATTGCCTATTTATCCGCGATTTTTGAGGCTGCGGGGCTTCGCGTGCATCGTTATACTTCGCCGCATCTGGTTTGGTTTCGCGAGCGCATTGTCCTTGCGGGCAAGGAAATTGAAAATGCTGATTTGGAAAAACTTTTCCGCCATATTTCGCCGATTTTGGCGCGTGAACAAGCCACTTTTTTTGAAGCGGCAACCGCTGCTGCCTTTCTTGCTTTTGCCGATAAACCCGCCGATATTTTGCTGCTGGAAACGGGCATGGGCGGGCGGCTCGACGCGACCAATGTTATCGCCAAACCGCTGCTGACCGCGATAACCACCATCGCGCTGGATCACACCGAATACTTAGGCAAAACCATAGAAAAAATTGCTGCGGAAAAAGCAGGAATAATCAAGCGAGGCGTGCCGCTGGTGGTGGGGCGGCAATGCGCGGAAGCACTAAAAGTTTTAGAGGCAAAAGCTGCGAGTTTGAACGCGCCAATTTCGCGCTTTGGCGTGGAGTGGCGGGTGGAAAATCATAAATATATTTCGAGAGCCAATGAACTAGAACTCGCGCCGTCGCTGGCTGGCGAGCATCAATTTGACAATGCGGGAACGGCGGTTGCTTGCGTGGAGCAAATGCCGCAGTTTAATATTTCGGATGAGCATATCAAACAAGGGCTGGCGAGTGCATTTTGGCAAGCGCGTTTGCAGCATTTAACCGACCATCCATACACAAAACTATTGCCGAATGGGGCGCAGCTTTGGCTCGATGGTGGGCATAACCCGCAAGGTGGGCAGGTGCTAGGCGCATGGCTTTCCGAACAAGCCAAAACCCACGAAATTTATTTGATTTGTGGCATGATGAAGGGCAAGGACAGCAAAGAGTTTTTGCAATTCCTCGCACCGCACACAAAACACCTATCGGCAATTGCCATCCCTTATGAGAAAGACGCGCAAACTGCAAACGCAATCGCCGAAGCAGCAAAAGCTGAGGGTATAGAAGCGCAGGCAAGTGAAAATGTAGAAAAAGCATTGCAAACCATCGCTACCCGTGCCAAAAACAACGCCATAATCTGCATTTGTGGCTCGCTATATCTGGCGGGAAAAATTTTGGCGAAAGTGTAAAAGGAAACAAAAAATGACACAATTACAAACCATTCACCTACAATCGATCATTGAAACTGCTTGGGAAGAACGCGCCGCGCTTAACATTCAGACCAAGGGCGAGGTGCGCGAGGCGGTGGATTTTGCAATTTCCGCCCTTGACGAAGGGGCAATGCGTATTGCCGAAAAAATTGATGGCAAGTGGCAGGTTAATCAGTGGCTTAAAAAGGCGGTTTTGCTGTCGTTCCGCTTGAATGACAACGAGCTGATGTATTCTGGGCAGCTTAAATTTTTTGATAAGGTACACACCAAATTTGCTAATTGGGGGGAGGATGAATTCCGCAAGGCGGGCTTTCGCGCTCTTCCAGGGGCTGTGGTGCGCCGCAGTGCATATATCGGCAAGGATGTAGTGTTGATGCCGAGTTTTGTCAATGTCGGCGCACATGTCGGCGAGGGAACGATGGTTGATACTTGGGCGACCATCGGCAGTTGCGCTCAAATCGGCAAACATTGCCACATCTCAGGCGGAACAGGCATCGGCGGTGTGCTTGAGCCGCTGCAAGCCGACCCTGTGATTATTGAGGATAATTGCTTTATCGGAGCACGCAGCGAAATCGCCGAAGGGGTAATCGTTGAGGAAGGCTCGGTAATTTCCATGGGCGTTTTCATCGGCGCATCCACCAAAATTATTGACCGCGCAAGTGGCGAAGTGTTGTACGGGCGCGTTCCCGCCTATAGCGTGGTGGTTGCAGGAACAATGCCTGCCAAAAATGCGGGCGATCCAAATCTTTATTGCGCGGTTATAGTTAAACGAGTGGACGAAAAAACTCGTTCCAAAACAGGGATTAACGAGCTGCTACGGGAGTAGCAGAACCTAGTTAGTTGGTAAAATACAGCCCTGCCCCTTGGCGGAAAGCGTCGCACAGACGGATTTTGCCTCCTTCGCACTAGCAAAGCCACCAACGCGCAGACGGTAAAATTCCTTGCCATTTACAGTTGCCTTCACAATCTGCGGAGATTTATGCGCTAGGTCAGGAAATTTTTTCTGTATCCGCGCCCAGTCTTTCCGCGCTTCTGCATCACTTGGATACGCGCCAAGCTGAATTTTCGCAGAGCCACCACTAGCAGTTGCTATTGGCTTTGGCTTGTCTGTAACTTTTGTCACAGTTTTTTCGACTGTCGTTTTTGGTGCTTCCGCAATTTTTGCCGCTGGTTTTTTATCATCAACCCCAACAGCTTCAATTCTTTGCACTTCTATAGGTTTTTCTGTTACTTTATCAGGAGTTTTATTTTCCACTTGCTCTGCTGGCTTGCCATCTTCACTAACCACGGCACTAGCAGCGACGGAGTTATCCTCTGCTTTTATTGGCTCTTCTGGTGAAGGCAAAACGCGCTCGACCTTTGCCGCTTGCGGAGGAGAGCTGGCAAAAGTCTCAAAAACGGTTTTATCCTGATTGGGAAATTGCATCCCGCCAGCGTCAACAGGTTTTTCCTTTATCGGAGATTTATCAGCTTCCACAACCAATAAATCATCATCCTTAACCGCAGAACTGCCAGAATTTGAGGCATACCAAGCTATGCCAACAAAACTAGAAATTGTGGCAATAAGCACAATAGTTGCCAGCCATTTCGAAGCAAAGCCTTTAGGAGCTTCATCCTGTTCATCTTCATAGCTCATTATCGCATTTCCTCCACTGGTTCAACGCCAAGAACTGTAAGCCCTGAGGCTATCACAAACGAAACCGCACTGGCAAGCGCAACCCGCGCCGCCGAAACTTCTATATCATCCTCTGAAATAAAACGCAAACTATCCTCGCCATTAAGTATGCCGTGGAATTCTGCCGCAAGGTCATATAGATAAAAGGCAATTCGGTGTGGCTCAAGCGCGAGTGCGGCAGACTCAATAAGCCGCGGGTAGCCACACATGAAGCGAATAAGAGCCAGCTCCGACGGATGAGTAAGTCGCGCTAGAAGCTTCGCATCAGCAGCTTGCGCGAGTGCATAGGCAGCGGGCAACTTAGCCGCCGCATTACGACAGATAGACCGCGCCCGCGCATGAGCGTACTGCACATAAAACACAGGGTTATCGCGCGATTTTTCCATAACTTTTGAAAAATCAAAATCAAGCGGCACATCATTTTTGCGCGTGAGCATAATAAAGCGGAAAGCATCTTTCCCCACCTCGTCCACAACTTCGCGCACAGTGACGAATGTTCCTGCGCGTTTTGACATTTTAAGCGGCTCGCCATCTTTCATGAATTTAACCAGCTGGCAAAGCTTGATTTCCAAATCAACATCACCACCAGACAGGGCATTAACCGCGGCTTTTAAGCGTTTTACATAGCCACCATGATCCACACCAAGCAACATAATCAACTGTTCAAACCCACGATGGATTTTATCGCGCTGATAGGCTATGTCGGGCGCAAAATATGTCCATCTTCCATCCGATTTTTTTACTGGGCGGTCGCTGTCATCGCCAAATTTAGTAGCGCGGAAAAGCGTTTGCGGACGAGCCTCCCAATCATCAAGTTGCTTGCCTTTTGGTGCTTCCAGAACACCTTCATAAATCAAGCCCTTTGCGTCCAAATCACGGATAGCATCCTCCACCATTCCCGCCTCTGTGATTGCGCGTTCTGAGGTAAAAACATCAAATTCAATGCCAAGCATTGCAAGGTCGCCCTTGATGATTTCCATTACCGCGCCCAGCGCATAGTCGCGCACAATCGGCAACCACTCCGCCTTATCGCGCTCAAGCAAGGTTTCGCCGTGAATTTGGCGCAGAGCCTCGGCAATCGGAATCAAATAATCCCCTGGATATAAACCTGCGGGAATTTCGTCAATTTTTTCTCCGCAAACCTCGCGGTAACGCAGGAAAACTGACTCCGCCAGCTTGTCCACCTGTGCGCCAGCATCATTCACATAATACTCGCGGGTGACGCTATAGCCAGTTTTCATAAGCAATAGCGCAATCGCATCGCCATAAATATAACGCGCATGACCAACATGCATAGGCCCTGTCGGGTTGGCAGAAACATACTCAACATTCACTTTTTTACCGCCGCCAATGTCCGAATTGCCATAGCCGATTTTTTCAGCAAGGATATTAAGAACCTCGCCTTGCCAGATGCTCGGTGCGAGCGTCATATTGATGAAACCAGCTCCAGCAATCTCCAACTTGGCAATATCAGCATCATTTTTTAGCTTTTCTGCCACAAATTCGGCAATTTCGCGTGGTTTTTTGCCAATTTGCGCGGCAAGAACCATCGCCACATTGGTCGCCACATCGCCATGTGCAGCTTCGCGTGGTGGAGCAGCCTCTACCTTGTCAGTGTTAATATTTTGTGGAAAAACACCCGCTGACTGCAACTCAGCAACCGCGCTTTTTACCTTATTTTCTATAATCTTAAAGATATTCATTATTGCTATTCCTAAGGACTTAATATGGCATTTTCAATGTTCTTTGGATAGCATTTTTCGCACACATAACAAGCAAAATAACGCTTGAAATTCTTTTGTATTGCTATATAAGTGCAGCCTTCCCCCTTATATTTAACATTTACTGATAGAGAGTCGCTAACCCATGGTCGCCCTAAATCCAGCAAAGTTTGTCCGCGAAGTGCGGCAGGAAATGAAGCGAGTTTCTTGGCCAACACGCAAGGAAACCACCGTTTTCACCACCATGGTTTTGCTTATTGCTGCTCTGGCATCAGTGTTTTTCGTAGTGGTTGATTTAGTCGCTGGCTCGCTGATTCATTACATTATTGGTATATAATTTTAGAAAAATTCTAACTATTTAGGAAATTTTATGGCATTTCGTTGGTATATCGTACACGCTCATTCTGGCTTCGAAAAAAAGATTGCCGAAACCATCAAAGAGCAAGCAATTCAGAAAAATTTGCAGCATTTGATAGAGGAAGTTGTTGTTCCTGTTGAGGAAGTTACAGAAGTTCGTCGCGGTAAAAAAGTGACGGCAGAACGCAAATTTTTCCCAGGATATGTTTTGGTGAAAATGGAGCTGACGGACGAAACTTGGCACATGGTAAAAAATACCCCGAAAGTTTCAGGATTTCTTGGTGGCGGCGGCAAAGGTCGCCCCGTTCCAATCACCGAAAAAGAAGCTGAAAGCATTTTCGCGCAGGTTCGTGAAGGCGTTGAACATCCAAAATCAAAAGTCAGCTTTGAAATTGGCGAAAATGTTAAGATTATCGAAGGGCCATTTGAATCGTTCGTTGGTCTTGTTGAGGGCGTTGATGATGAAAAATCTCGCGTTAAAGTTTCTGTTTCCATTTTTGGTCGCGCAACGCCAGTGGATTTGGAATATACACAAGTAATGAAGGTGGCTTAATTCATGCCAAAAATCACCTTTATATATACCGATGGTCATGAACAAACCGTTGATGTACCAAGCGGCATTTCTGTGCTGGAAGCCGCGCATAAATATTCCGTTCCACTTGAAGGCGCGTGTGAGGGTTCGCTTGCTTGTTCAACCTGCCATGTGATTGTTGCACCTGAGTGGTATGACAAGCTAAAAACCGCAAGCGAGGATGAGGAAGATATGCTGGATTTAGCATTCGGTCTAACTCACACTTCGCGCCTTGGATGTCAGATTATGATGTCGGATGCACTCGACGGAATCAGGGTTTCTCTTCCCTCCGCCACTCGCAATATTATGGTAGATAAAAAATAATATTTTTTATCTAAAATACCCGTTGTTTTTTGAATGCAAAAAATCTACGATGTTTCTCGTTATGTAAATTTTTATCACATAAGGAGCTATGTTGATTTATGATGAAATGCTGTGCAAAGAAAAAATGTTCTGTTATCTCCGTGTTTGCCGTGCTTGCCGCTGTGGCAGCTTTGTGGTTCGTATGGTTTGGAACTGCATCTCTAATCAGCAAAGAATTGGTGGAAGCGCGTTTGCAACAGCTGTCTACACAACTAGCGGAAGCTGGAAATGCCCATGGGAAAGACGCAAAACTGAACTATGGCGAAGTTGAAATTCTTGGCTGGGGATATAATAAACGCGCCGTTATTCATTCTGTTAGCGTTGATATTGCTGGTAAAGGGGCTGGTGATGCTAATAAAGTGTCGGTTTCCGCTGGGAATCTTAGCGTGGAAGCAGATGTATTAAGCAAGCAGCGAGTTGTGTTATCGGCTGCTGATCCAATCAATGTTAGCGATAACTCTGTGCCGCAAATGGTAATAAACCACGCTGAACCTTTCAAATATATCTATTCCGAATCTAGCAATAATGGCAAAAAATCTTTTCAGAGTGATATAATTTTTCCGAAAGAATTGACTATTGAAGAGGCGGCGGATGCTGTAAAAACGGATTCACCTTCTGATGAGTCGCAAGCTAACGCTGCAAATGCGAAAACAGATACGATCTCCGTGAGTTTTGCCGAAGCTCCTAGCGTGCAATTTTTATCCACTCCAGATGATAATGCTCGTTCAATTTCGTATAATTTCTCTGGCGTTGCCGTTTCTGGTGAGAACTATAAAACCTCGATTGCTAGCCTAATCGGTGGTTTTAGCTCAGAAAAAGCACTGCCCGAAGGTAGCTTTTCTGGTAAATACACCTTGTCGGCGGCGGACATTGTGCTTAGCCAAGACTCTAAGGATAGCAAGCCTTATAGCGTGAATGTTGATATTGCATTTACCGCATCTGAAGCGGCGGCAACGCCTGTTGCAGATGTCGCTCCAGAGGGCGCAGCTCCACAAACGGAAACTCCAGTTGTAAAAAACAACGCGACTGTTGCGAAAACAGATGTGATTGTCAATACTGTTACATTTTCCGCGCCTGACTTTAAGCTAAGTGCTAGCGGCAATGTTTCTGCTGGCTCTGACGATCCATTGCCATCTGGTGAAGTTAATCTCAACATAGAGAACTTGCAGCAATTGCTTTCTAGCGAAATAGTTCCAGCAGTAGCTCGCCCATCATTGGAGTCTGCTCTTGAGAAAATTGCTGGACAGCCAATCGCTGGGCAAACTGCGCTTGCCATACCACTAAAACGCGAAAAGAACGGCGTATTTTTCGTTGGGAAAACCACCTTTGAAGAGCTTACAGCTGCTATCCTCGGTGGCGTTATGATGGGCGGTGGGCAAACAGGGACGGCTTCCACTACACCTGCTGTGCCTGACACTATGCCACCTGTTGGTACGGAAACTCCTCCAGCACAACCTGCTACTGATACAGCAGTTAAGCCGTAAGCGACTGCCATGAGCAAAAAGAAATCTGCTGTCGCACAGTTGCCTGAATGGGATTTGTCGGATTTTTATTCAGGAATTGCGGATGCAAAGATTGCCAAGGATTTTTCCAAGCTTGATACGCTTTGCGTTGATTTTGCAAAATCTTATGACGGCAAAGTCGCTAGGCTCACTGGCGCAGAGCTAGCCAAGGCAATATCGCAATATGAAGCGATGCAGGATTTATTTGGTAAGCTTGGCTCGTTCGCCTCGCTGGTATTTGCCAAAAATATGAGCATTCCTGAAAACGCACAGTTTTACCAAAATGCACAGGAAAAACTTACCGTTCTTTCGTCTAAAATTCTATTTTTTACTTTGGCAATAAATGCTGTTTCCGACAAGGAAATGGCGGCTAAACTGAAGGATAAAAATTTGGCGAAATACGCGCCGTGGCTGCGTGATGTTCGCGCCTTTAAGCCATATCAGCTTGATGATAAGCTGGAAAAATTATTGTTGGAAAAGCAAGTCGCGGGGCGGGCGGCGTGGTCGCGCTTGTTTGACGAAACCATTTCTGACCTTCGTTTTCCTTATGAAAAAGAACAGCTAACAGAGCCGCAAATTTTTGATAAACTCTCCAGCAAAGATGCGGCAACTCGCAAAAAAGCAGCACTGGTAGTTGGCGAAGTATTCAGCAAAAACGCCAAGTTATTTACCATGATAACCAACACTTTGGCGAAGGATAAGGCGATTGAGGACGAATGGCGCGGCTTCAAAAAACCGATTTCCTCGCGTAATATCAGCAATTATATTGAAGATGATGTGGTGGACGCTCTGATTTCGTCTGTCCGCAAATCATATTCCGATTTATCGCATCGCTATTACGCGCTGAAAGCTGGCTGGTTTGGCAAAAAAACTCTGGATTACTGGGATAGAAACGCGCCGCTGCCTAGCGATGATGACCGCCGCTATAGCTGGGACGAAGCCAAGGAATTGGTGCTAACCGCATACGGGAATTTTTCACCAGCACTTGCCAAAATCGGCAAAGAATTTTTTGATAAGCCGTGGATTGACGCGCCTGTGCAGGCTGGTAAAGCGACAGGCGCATTCGCGCATCCGACTGTGCCATCGGTGCATCCATATTTACTGGTGAATTTTCAGGGCAAAGCGCGGGATGTAATGACGCTGGCGCATGAGCTTGGGCATGGTGTGCATCAGGTTTTATCAGCGCGGCAAGGTGCGCTGATGTGTGATACGCCGCTGACGCTGGCGGAAACTGCCTCGGTGTTCGGCGAGCAGCTAACCTTCCGCGAGATGGTTCGCCGCGAAAAAGACGAAAAACGCCGCAAGCTGCTAATCGCCGCCAAGGTGGAGGACATGCTGAACACGGTTGTTCGCCAAGTTGCCTTCTGCGAATTTGAGCGCAGAGTTCACGACGAACGGGCGAAAGGTGAGCTATCAACCGAACAAATCTGCGATATATGGATGAGCGTGCAGGGCGAAAGCCTCGGTGACGCTATAAAACTACATGGCGATTACAAATATTTCTGGACATATATCCCGCATTTTATTCACTCGCCGTTTTATGTGTATGCTTATGCCTTTGGCGATTGCTTGGTGAACTCGCTCTATGCGGTTTATGAGGGCGGCAAGGTTAAAGATTTTGAGAAAAAATATCTGGAAATGCTTGAGTCAGGCGGGACGCTGCGCCACAAAGAGCTTCTCGCACCATTTGGGCTGGATGCCAGCAAGCCAACCTTCTGGAAGCAGGGGCTTACAATTATCAGCAGAATGATTGATGAATTAGAAAAATAACAACAGGAACAAAGAATATGACCGCAACACCAACTATCGCCAAAAAAGGCAACTATCCTGTAGAAATTGAAGCTGGCAAAACCTATGCTTGGTGCGCTTGTGGCATGAGCAAAAATCAGCCATTTTGTGATGGCGCACATTCGGGAACGGATTTTTCGCCAATCGTTTGGAAGGCGGAAGAAACGAAAACTGTGCGACTGTGCGGCTGCAAACATAGCAAAAAAGCGCAGTTCTGCGATGGTTCGCATTCTTCACTATAATGGCTAAATATAATGACAGGCGCGACCAAAACACTTATTTTATTGCGGCATGGGCAGGCATTATCCGCCAGCGCAATGGAAAGTGATGCAAACCGCAAGCTTTCAGCGCAAGGGCAGGCGGAAGCGGAAAATGTTGGAAAAATTATCGCGGATAAAAATCTTAAACCCGACCTCGTTTTATGCTCCACCGCCACGCGCACCCGAGAAACTTTGGACGGATTGCATAAATCATTCGCCGCGCCACTAGCTGCTCGCTATGAACAAAAAATCTATTCCGCCTCCGAAAATGAGTTGCTAGCACAAATATCTGCGGTTGCCGATGATGTGAATTCTCTGCTGCTTATTGGGCATAATCCTAGCCTGCACCAGTTGGCTGTGCATCTTGCGAGGCCTGGAAATACACAACTGCGCGATGATTTATGTTTAGGATTTCCGCCCTGCGCTATGGCAGTTTTTGCATTAGAAGGCGGATGGAATAATATTAAAAACGCCAATAGCGAATTACAATTTTTCTCAACGCCAACTAATTCTTAGAAAAATGCGCGGTTAGATTATCCGCCACATTTTTGGAAACAAAATGCGTTACATCACCACCAAGACGAGCGATTTGCTTGACAAAGCGCGATGATATAAAATGTGTGTCCTCTGACGCAGTGAGGAAAATAGTTTCCACATCAGGCTTCAACCGCGCGTTCATACACGCCATTTGAAATTCATATTCAAAATCAGAAACCGCCCGTAACCCGCGAATGACAATATTCGCCCCAACTTCTTCGGCAAAATTCACCAGCAAGCCTGAAAACATGCGGACTTCAACCCGCCGAGCATCATCCCCAAGTGTATTCAGCTCCGCCTCCACCATCTGGCTGCGCTGTACGATGTCGAAGACTGATTCTTTGCCAGTATCAAGCGCAACCGCCACGATTAATCGTTCGGTTACATGCAATGCTCGCTTTATAATATCAAGATGCCCAATGGTTATCGGGTCAAAAGTTCCGGGGTAAATCGCTGTCTTCATAAGAGCCTGCCCATAACAAAAAACTACAACGCAACTTCCGCTTCGGGCATTTTTGCTTCCCACATTTTTTCTAGATTATAATGGTCACGCGCCTCTGGCTTGAAGATATGAACGATGATATCGCCAGCGTCAACCAACACCCAATCACCAGTTTCGCGCCCTTCGGTCGGAACGGAAATATAGCCATTTTGCTTTAGTGCCAACACAACATAATCCGCAAGTGCGCCAACATGCCGCGCAGAAGTACCGCTGGCAACAACCATTATGTCCGCGATGTCAGTCTTCCCCGCCAGATCCACGCTGACTATTCTCTCCGCTTTGTTCTTATCCAAAGCCCCAATAATAATTTTTTCTAGCTGTAACAGGCTTTGTTTTTTTGGTGAAATTTTCGTAGCTATGACGGTTCTCCTTTATAAAAAGCTATTTTTCTGCCCCTATTGTCTCACATAATGGCAAGAAATCAAAGCTTTTTGATGATTTCTTGAATTAATCAAGCACTGTTTGCGAATGATTATCAATTACAAGCAAAAAACCACCTTTAATTTTGTTAAATTGTCACTTTGCCGCGAATTAGAACAAAACCATAAGGTCTTGGAATAGGCTCAATAAGAAGCTCTATCGACTTTTTTTGCCCCACAACCTCCATATCGGCAATTATTTTTCCATCTTGCCCTTGTTCTATTAATTTATTTATAGAAAGCGCGTCATCGTTTGATATTCCTGCATATTGCAAAAAACTACTTACCGAAAGGTCATCTTGGCTAACAAACGAAGGAAACATAGCTTGGAATGAATAAGAAAAATAAAAAACTTTATTATTTACAACATCTATAATCATCACAAAATCATGTTTCATGCCAAGCGCACTGGAAAACAAAGCACTCTTAAACTGAGTCATGCTAAGTATTTTTTTTGTTTTATTAGCAGATGACAAGATAAAAGCACACAACAACACGAGCAATACTATTAATTGCACCATCAACAAAACACGATCATTGATAATAATACCAGCAATGCCAACAGCCAATAATAAAACCATAAAAAGCACATACAGACCAACAGTTGCCCCTTTTTCACGAACAACAAAATCATTTGGCAGATTTCTATTAGTAAAAATATCAGCTGTACGCTTTTCCATGAATCCCCCCCCCAACACTTGGATATTGTAATATTCAGTCACCGTACATGATACAACTAACAGTTTAATATTTTATTAATAGCGAATATTTTCTGGACATAACCTACGCCACCAACGAATCAAGCGGTTTTTGACTGCGCGCGCCAAGCTGCGTAATGATTTCCCCAGCGCAAGAATTCCCCAATTTAGCGCAGGACAGCATATCCCAACCCCGTGAAATTCCGAACAAAAACCCGCTAGCATATAAATCACCCGCCCCTGTAGTGTCCACCACATTATGAATATGGCTAGTCTGCGCTATTTCCACCATCTGCTCGGTCACCACCACGCTGCCTTTTTCACTGCGCGTTACCGCTGCGATTGGCAGTTTGCCGCGGATACTAGCGATTGCATTATCAAAATCTTCCGTTTCATAGAGTGCTTTAATTTCCGCTTCATTGGCAAATAAAATATCAATATCGCCGCGAGCTATTAGCTCAAGAAACTCTGCGCGATGGCGATGTACGCAGAAAGTATCCGACAAGGTGAATGCTACTTTTTTGCCATATTGCTTGGCAAGCGCGATGCTAGCGCGGATAGCGGCTTTTGCTTCTGGCGCATCCCACAAATAGCCCTCAATATATAAAATATTCGAGCGAGCGATTAAATCCGCGTCATTGTCCAACTCAGAAACTAAACCACAAGCACCAAGATAAGTCACCATTGTGCGCTGGGCATCTGGTGTTACGCAAATCATGCAATGCGCGGTGGCTGCCCCCTCTTCCGATGGTTTGCTTGCAAAATAAACACCTGCTGCGTGCAAATCATGGGTGAAAATCGCGCCTAGTTGGTCGCGCTTCACCTTGCCAATAAACGCCGTTTTCGCGCCGAGCGATGCCAAACCAGCCAGCGTATTGGCGCATGAACCGCCCGAACATTCTGTCGTCTGCCCAAGCTTGGCATAAAGCGTACCAGCCGCTGCCTCATCCACCAACATCATCCCGCCCTTGCTCAGCGAATTTTGCGTGAGGAATTCATCGCTGGTGAAGCTCAAAATATCAACAATCGCGTTTCCAATTCCCAAAACATCAAAGTTTTTGGCAAAATTTTTGTCAGAATTCTGTTCCATTTTCATTCTTTCATTGCAAAATTTATAAGGTGAAAAACTCTATAATGGATTAGAGTAATAATGGATTAGAGTAGCATAATCAAACAAAATTCGGCAGTGCCATATTGGCGGTGAGGTAGGGAATACCAACGCTGACGCTGGGGTGTGTGCCGTCGGTGGCGCAGAAGGCTGTTGTGCCGCCGTAACAATCCACACGCCACGCGCTAGTGGTGGTTGCATCCCTGCAATACGCGCTAATGTCAATAATTCCGTCATTTGCCACTGCGCCCGCCAGCAGCGCGGAGTTATATTGCTCCACCCGCCCGCCAGCTTGATAATTCGCGCTACTGCCGCTTACTAATTTTGGTGATTGTTCAGCAATGGTGGTAAATTTATTGCTGCCCGCGCTGGTGGTGTTGCACGGCGGGATGGTGGTGAGGATAATTTTCGCCCCCCGCGCCCGCCACATCCCCGCAATAGTATCCACCCAGCCTTGAACGGAGCTAATAACATTGCTGGCATTATTGGTAAGGAAATCATTCACACCAAGAGCAATAACCACATGGGTGGGGCGTAAGCCCCGCTGAATCTGGCTGTCTATAAAATTCAGTTGTTGGGTTTTATTTGATAGCCAACCCGAAGCCCCCTCACCCGACACTGCAAGCTTGTGAACCGCAACGCCAGCGCGTTTTACAATCGCCTGTTCATACGCGCCAAAACTGGCGTTCAAATCCCCCGTTGTATCCACAGAGCCATAACCCGCCGTGATACTATCACCCAGCAATAGGACGCTGGGAACTCGCCTGCGCGGGATGCCCGTAATCAGGCTTGGCCCGTAAGCAGCAGTACTTGTTCCGAAACCACTAGCGGCATTGCCCGAACCACCAACGAAGGCTAGCGGCGGTGTTGCTTGCGAATGCCCTGTACCGCCCGCGCTTACTGTGATACTGGAGCATTGTCCGCCGCTTATATTGCCATATCCGCCCGCGCCAGAGCCGATATATTCTGCACCCGCCGCCCCTGCGCCCGCTGCGCCATACCACACGGCAAGATTTAAGCCCGCCGTATAGCCAGATCCACCCGCCGCCACGGGAATGGAGGTTACAACCCCGCTGCCATTGACCACTGGCGTTCCCGCCCGTGCGCCAAACGCCAAGCCAACGCCGAGCGTATAATCTTTGCTGGCGTCCGTTCCGCTTATTATGCCGTCTTGGCGAACGGTTGCACCGCCTGTGCTGGTGATAATATTATAACTACCCGCCACGCCATTATCGGCGGCAACGCGGCGGTTGGTAATATAAAAATCCGTGTTCGGCGGGATATATACGCTGGCTTTGCCAACAGCTATTCCCCATTCTTTCGCAACCGTGATTTCCGTCGCGCCATCAAACAGCAAGCGCGTGAACTGCCCGCCGACATATACGCCCGCCCGCAGCACAAAATCATAATAAGCATTTTGCTCGCTATTGGTGCTGATAAGCCCGTTGATAAATACCGCTTCAATCGCCGTGTAGCCCGCCGCTCCTGAGCGATGCTTCGTCCAGCAATTCTGCACCCAATTAACACTGGTGTTATAGTTTGTGGGAATATTGCAGTTATTGGCAACGGCAACACGGCTGTTTGATTTCGCAAAAAGAGTGGGAAGAAGGCTCATATTTATTTTTCCTGCATATCTATTCTGTCATTCCGCCGAAGGGCGGAATCCATGCCTATCTACAAAGACAAAGCCAATTGCATGGCATGGATACCAGCCTTCGCTGGTATGACAATTTTATGTTATTTACAGCGACCTAAGGGCTAGGGTTATAACGGCGTCAGTTGGTGTTTGTGCGCTGGCGGCGGTTAGCTTTAAGAAGCGCAAACCCGCGATGACATTGAAATTATGAATTGGCACATACTTGCTAGCGGCAACGCTTAATGAATAAGCCGAGCCGTAGCCGTCCTGCACACCAACAAATGTTCCGCCCGCGCTGGTGGCGGCTTGAAAGGTGAGGCTGGTCGCGCTGAAATTACTGGGAATAAACAGCCCCACCAGCTCCAAACCGCTTAAGTCAATCACCCCGCTATCGGTTTGTCCGTTGGCGATGGTTGCGGTTAGGTCGTAAAATTTATCACTGCTATAATTTATTTCGCTGGTCATTTTTTCGTTCCTTTTCTATGGTTGGTTTAACTATAACCTATTGTTCTTATGGCTTGGCGTGTCACGGAAGTGTGAAAATGAATAAAAATACAAAAATGGCGATGAATTTACTCGCGGTGGCAGTGGGGATGCTGATGCTCGCTTATGCTTCTGTGCCTTTATACCGCCTGTTTTGTGCGGTGACAGGCTACGGCGGCACGACGCAGCGCGGCGGAGAATTGCCAAAGGAAATTTCGCAGCGCACTATAAAAATTGAGTTCAACGCTGATATTGACTCTGGGCTGAATTGGGATTTTGCGGCTGGCGAGCAGGCAAAAACTGTGCATATCGGCGAGCAATCGCTAACTCACTATGTTGCCCATAACCGCGAAAATCATGCCGTTACTGGGCGATCCATCTATAATGTTCTACCATTTAAGGCAGGAAAATATTTCCACAAAATTCAATGTTTTTGCTTTGACGAGCAAACCCTCGCCGCGGGGCAGAAAGTGAACATGCCCGTGTCTTTTTTTATAGATCCAGCAATGCTGAACGACCCAGAAATGCAAAATGTCAAAATAATTACATTGTCATATACATTTTTTCCTGTAAAAAAGTGACATAATTTTTCATTGAGGAGACCCAAATGTCCGATAATCACAACCACACTCAAGCTCATCCATATCATCTGGTGAACCCAAGCCCATGGCCAGCACTGGCGGCTTTCGCGCTGCTGGCGGTTACACTCGGCGGGGCGATGTTCATGCACCAAAAAACGGGTGGAACATTTCTTTTAGTCGCTGGGCTGTTTGTGGTTATTTATACCTCGTTTGCTTGGTGGCGCGATGTGGTGAAAGAAGGCTTGCATGAACACGCACACACCAGCCCAGTTCGCCGCGGGCTTCGCGCTGGCATGGCGTTGTTCATCGTGTCGGAAGTTTTGTTTTTTGCGGCGTTTTTCTGGTCGTTTTTCAATGCCAGCACCTTGCCAAGATTACCATCCGAAGATATATGGCAAATCGCTGCGGGCATCTGGCCGCCAGCGGGCATTACGCCGTTTGATCCTCTTGATTTACCGTTGCTTAATACCCTCATCCTCCTGCTTTCTGGCACGACAGTGACATGGGCGCATCATGCAATTATGAAAGGCGACAATAAACAAGCGGTTACCGCGCTGTGGTACACAGTTATTCTCGGCTTTTCCTTCACCGCTTTACAAGTTTATGAATATACCCACGCTGCCTTTGGTTTCAAAGACACAGTCTATGCCAGCAATTTTTATATGGCGACGGGTTTTCACGGTTTCCATGTGCTAGTTGGCACGATTTTCCTTGCGGTTTGCCTAGTACGCGCCAAGAAAAATCAGTTCACCCCCGAAGGGCATTTGGGCTTTGAATTCGCCGCTTGGTATTGGCATTTTGTGGATGCGGTTTGGCTGTTCCTGTTCCTGTTTGTGTATCTGGATTTTGCCAATGTCGCTATGCCCGCCTTCACCGCAATTTTCACAGGCACGAATATCGCAATCGCCTTCATAGCGTCGCTAATGCTCGCTGCTTATGCTGGATTTAAGGTGTTAGCAAATGGCGCAAAGCTGCCGAAGAAGCGGCATTGAGGATTATCTAACGCCCCTTCTGTTTTGATCCAGCGTTTCCATTATGAGAATGGTGTTGTGCGCCGCCTCCATCTGTGGTGTTGGTCGCACCAGCACTGTTTAATACTACGGCTTCATTCGCACATAGTTCGCGCAATTGGGCACTAGTTATACTTCGGTTTTCATCAATATCATTGCCAGATTTTGCTGATACTAAAGAACTTGCATAATTTTTTACACCCTCTGGATTAGAAACCTTCCCAAGAAGACTAAAACCAATTTGAAAACTCCCGAAAGAGTTTGTATCAAAGGGTGATTTTATTGTTTTTACTTCTCCATCTGGAAATTGTATTCCAGACACATGCAGGTTTCCGCCAGATATCATACTGTCTTTTATTCCAGCTACAACGACTAACGGTTCACCATTGGGCTTTGAAACTTCTATTGCATATTTAGAGCTTTCCACATCTCCAGCATTCGGATCTACTGGAAAAACTTTTTTATCTAAATTCAACTGCTCAAGTTCTCTTCCCTTATACACACGAACATTATAATTTTCTAAAGTTTTATATTCATCAACCATATAATTCTCCTAATTTTTAATAAACGATATAGCACAGTAGCACATAATCCGCTAAATTTATATTAAGATTTCATGACAATTTGGTTAATTTTTGTGTTTTTGGCAGAAAATCAAGCGTCTTCGCTCTGCCTACCGAATTGCATCTGGCGATAGGACAGTGCCTCGCCGATATGTTGGTGGCTAACGGTTTCGCTGCTCGCAAGGTCGGCTATGGTGCGTGCCACGCGCAGCACACGGGTATAGCCACGCATAGAAAGGCGGAGTTGCTCGGTTGCCTGTTCCAATAGTTTTTTGCCGCGATCGTCTGGCACAACGAGGCTGTGCAACGCCTCCCCCGTCAATTCCGCATTGGTGCGCTGCATCATTTGCATTTTCGAAAAACGAGCTTTCTGCAACTCCCGCGCCGCCCCTACCCGCGCACTCACCGCCGAGCTTGGCTCACCGCCGCTTGTTCCCAGCATATCCAAAGTGGAAACTTCAGGCAGTGAAATCGCCATGTCAAATCTGTCAAACAGCGGCCCTGAAATTTTTGATTGATAATCCACCGCGCAGCGCGGAGCTTTGTTACACGCCCTGCCCGCATCATCCAGATAGCCGCAGCGGCAAGGGTTCATCGCCGCAATAAGCTGAAAACGAGCTGGATAGGTCACATGCGCCTGTGCGCGGGCGACGGAAACTGTGCCTGTTTCCAACGGTTGGCGGAGCGACTCAAGCACAGCGCGGGGAAATTCTGGCAGTTCGTCAAGAAACAAAACGCCGTGATGCGCCAGCGAAATTTCCCCCGGAAGTGCGCGTTTGCCACCACCAATCATAGCGGCGGGTGATGCTCCATGATGCGGATCGCGAAATGGGCGACGCGCCGACAACCGCCCGCCAGCCAGCTTGCCCGCGATGCTGTTTATCATGCTGACTTCCAGAATTTCCCGCGCATCCAGCGGCGGCAAAATGCTCGGCAAACAACTAGCCAGCATGGATTTCCCCGCCCCCGGTGGCCCAAGCATCAGCAAATTATGCCCACCCGCCGCCGCCACTTCCAACGCCCTCCGCGCCGCCAATTGCCCGCGGATTTCCGCCATGTCCGTGCCGCGCATGGGCAGTTCCCGCGTTTCGCATTCGGGCGTGGTTAGCACCTGCGTTCCCTTGAAATGGTTGGTAAGCGCGAGCAGCGACGATGGCGCAAGCACGCAGTCCAAACCAGACCACGCCGCTTCCGCACCGCAAGCTTTCGGACAAATCAGCCCCATATTTTGTGAATTAGCAAACATCGCCGCTGGTAAAACGCCGCCAACTGGCGAAATCGCGCCGTCCAGCCCCAGCTCGCCAAGGGCAACAAAATTCGCCAGTTCCTCAGCTGGTAAAACGCCCATGCTGATGAGCAAACCAATGGCAATTGGCAAGTCAAAATGGCTGCCTTCTTTAAGTATATCGGCAGGTGCAAGGTTCACGATAATGCGCTTCAGCGGCAGCGAAAGCCCAAGAGCATGAATGGCGGAGCGCACTCGCTCCCGCGATTCAGCAACCGCCTTATCAGGAAGCCCAACGACAGTAAAAGACGGAATCCCTGAAACCATCTGCACCTGAACATCAATCGCTGTTGCCTCAATCCCCTCAAACGCTACTGTGGCGACATGCGCGACCATTATTTATGCTCCGTGAGAAGAAAATCCATAATAGACAAAAGCTGCTTTTTAAGAACTGGCAAATCATTATCCAAAACATCCTGCACAGTTTGCACATTAATGTTTCCATAGTCATGCACAATACGGTGGCGCATATTTATAATTGCATCCCAAGGTATTTCGGAGTGCTTTTCTCGCTGTGTTTGTGAAATTTTATTTGCGGCTTCGCCAATTATCGCAATGTTATAAAGCACAGCATGAAGGGTCATTTTGCTTTTTAGATCAGATATTTTATAATCTTCAATATCAGATATTGCGCCCAGTATATCTTGAAGTCTGACCAAGTCGGGATTGATTTTTTTCATAGTGGTAATGCTTCTGACAATATATATGGTACAAAAATTGGTTTAATCGCCATATCATCCAAAACATCAACTTTACTGCCTAAAAGCTTGCCAACTTCAACTTCAAACGCGGATATGTCTAATAAAGAACAACCTTTTTCGGCATGAACTAACAAGTCAACATCACTATCATCCCCAGCGTCCCCGCGCACAGTTGAGCCAAAAACGCGCACATTGCCCAGCTTGTGTTTTTCTGCAAGCTGGATAATTTTAGGTGCATATAGTGTCTGTAATGTCTGTAAATTCATGTGGTAATTTTATAGGCGCAAATAGAAAAAGTAAATATTTTATTCAGAAATCGAACAACAGCACACGGGCTACCATCAGGCAAGACCTCTGCTTTGCGAAACTGGGGGATTATTACTCCCGAATAACATCTCAACGAAACTATCGACAAATCCTTTTGCAGGTTTTTCATAGCCTCTATTCGGCAAAAATGGGTTAGGAACACGCACAACACCTTCGCTTACCATAGGGAATTCTCCCTCTAGAATAGCGTGATACACCTCTTTGCGCTCAAGCAACATATCACGAACGCTCTTACCGCTTTCTAACCCGTTTATTATTTCATCCAGCCCCAAGCTTTTTTGCTTTTCCAATGGTGATATTTCTTGGTTGACGCGCACATGCAAATGCAGAGTTGCGGTTTCTAAACTCACCACCTCATGAAAAAACAAATCAACTTTGTCGCTGTGGGTTACGCCATATTCTTTGTATAAATTCTCCATAACCATAGCTTTTAGACTTTTAAGCCACGGCACATTCTCGCTTCGCAAATCCAGCACCGATGTTAAGTAAGGCACGCCAGTTTCCGCCTCGGTTTCCCTTATCCTTTTTTGTTCATTATGCCGCGCAGCACTACTGGTTCTTTCCAAATCTGGCGCGTAATTATAGATTTCCTTTATTTTTTCTGGGTGTTTGCGCACCTCTGGATCAGCAAACACTGATTCCTCCAACTGCTTGGGATGTACAAACCAAACATTCAAGGCCAAACCGCCACTTCTTGATTTATAGCCTTTGGGGTCTTCCACCAATGAATTTGCATCTATATATGGGCTATTAGGTATCAAAACCGCGCTTCCATCCTCATTCCAAGAAACAAGGTCGGGACGCCTGAGCAATAACTTAAAATCATCGCTTTTTGGACTTCCAGCAAGAAATTCGCTAACAAAATTAGGATTACCCTTAACTTCGTGATCTTGTTGCTGCATCAAATCAAGGTTTTCAGGGGTCAGATTAACCCTATACAGAAATGGCTTCTGCATTTGCTTCATGTCAAGATGGTGTGTTGCGTATTGCGCCATAAGTCCAAATATCTAAATTTTCCTGAACTGTATCACAAAAGCCACAGATATGCAAGATAGGCCTTATTTTCCCTCTGCCAGCAGTTCGTCCCGCGCTTTTTTCATCTGTGCGAAATCATCGCCAGCGTGATAGCTACTGCGGGTTAGCGGCGTGCTGGCGACCATCAGAAAGCCCTTTGCCTTGGCTTGGCGGGCGTAATATTCAAACTCTTCGGGCGTTACAAAGCGGTCAACGGGCGCATGGTTTGGCGTTGGTTGCAAATACTGCCCGATGGTCATAAAATCCACCTCTGCCGAGCGCAAATCATCCATCACCTGCAAAACTTCTTCCTTGCTTTCGCCCAGCCCCACCATAATCCCCGACTTGGTGAAAATGCTGGGGTCTAGCTCTTTTACAGTTTTGAGCAGGTGCAAAGAGTTAAAATATCTAGCCCCCGGCCGAATTGATTTATAGAGGCGCGGCACAGTTTCAATATTGTGGTTATAAACATCGGGGCGGGCTTTTACGACAACGGCAACACAGTCCTCTTTCCGCAGGAAATCAGGGGTTAGCACCTCAATCGTGGTTTTGGGTGCGCGTTTGCGTAGCGCGGTTATACATTGTGCGAAATGTTCCGCGCCGCCGTCAGGCAAATCGTCGCGGTCAACCGAGGTTATCACCACATGGTTTAGTTTTAGCTCGCCGATTGCCTGCGCCAGATTTTCTGGCTCATGCGGGTTTAGCGCGTTTGGCACACCAGTTTTGATATTGCAAAAAGCGCAAGCCCGCGTGCAGGTATCGCCCATAATCATTACGGTTGCGTGTTTCTGACTCCAGCACTCGCCGATATTCGGGCAAGCTGCCTCCTCGCAAACCGTGTTCAGCTTTAGCTTATGGATAATATCCTTGGTTTCGGAATATATACCCTGCGCCGAGCCACCAGCAGGAACGCGCACGCGAATCCAGTCGGGTTTCTTTGCGGGTTTTTTAGAAGAATTTTGTAATTTTGCTTCAGCCATTCGGACGCACCAATTTTCCATGGAGGAAATCGTGCAATACGCCAGCAATTAGCCCTTCTGGACTCAAACCAGCAATGTGCGATTTATGTATCAAAATATCCTCATCATCCAAGTGAATAGCCACAGATAACGCCTTTGGCTCCTTTATAATTCTAACTTTTGCTTTTTTAAGAACAGAAGGCGGCGGAAGAAAATCTTTTGGTAAAGGAGTTCCAAAGACTGGATCATCGCCCCCCCATGGGCTTTCTTCGTAAATCACTTTGCTTTTTGTTTTTTCATTTTTTGTTTTTTTCATATTCTTTTTTCCCCTTCCTCCAATATGCTGCTCCAAATATCCTAATTATTTCTCCGCGATATGTAAAACGAACAGTCATAACTCTATCACCCACCTTCCCCAAGCATACCAATCTTTCCTCTTTTTTGCTATGTTTTATATCGGGTAAAAGCAAATAATTTTCATCTTCAAATGCTTTTATAGCGACAGAGAAAGACACTCCGTGCTTAGCAATATTTTCTCTTTCTTTATTATCATCCCATTGAAACACAACCATTTCATTGCCTTGTTGATTACCCTGAGTGATGCCAAATGGTTTAGGCTTGTTTTTTAACAAAAAGCCTCAACTAACTCTTGCCATTTAACAGCATTTAATATAGAAATCCACTCTTTAGTATAATTTATGGAGTTAAAATATGGCACGCGTTACCGTTGAAGATTGCATTTTACAAGTTCCAAATCGTTTTGAGCTGGTTTTGCTGGCTTCGCAGCGTGCCAAGCAGATTACTTCTGGTAATCCGCTGACTATTGACCGCGATAATGACAAGGATTCCGTGGTTTCTCTGCGCGAAATCGCCGATAAAACCATTGATCTTGAAGCAATAAATGAGGATTTAATTCAGAGCTTCTTCAAACGCCCGATTTCTGATATTGCTGACAAAAAGCTACTCACCAATGGCGAGGAAATCCCTGCTGATGTTGAGGAAGCCTTTAAGGATGCCGCTTCGCAGGTTAATATTCCACAAGCCAGCGTCGAAGGTGAAGACGGAATGTCATTTGGGGACGAAAATATTGAAGCAGAAGACTAAAAACATTCTCAACAATGAAAAAGGCGTGGTGCTAATTGAATTGGCAATCGCGCTTCCTGTTTTGTTGCTCATCATACTTGGTGGCATTGAGATTGGTTTATATTTCAGCAAAAAACACATTGTCGCCCGCGCCGTTGATTCGGTTATTATTCCTCTACAACTTAACCCAAGCGACAAAAAACGCGAAATAGAGTCCACGATTCGCGGGTCGGGCATGGGGATGGTTGATTTTTCTGCGGGCAATAATTCGGGTAATTATATATGCGCCAAAGCCTATCAAAAGCTGGAAGTCGCCCAGCAAAGCACCTGTAACGCGGCGAGTGGCTGGCATCCTGAAGCTTCATATTGGCTGTTAAACCCTAACAAACCGTATTATATAGCGATTGCCGCTCACGCAAAATATAAAAGCTTTTTTGGGGTGGGAAAATTTCTTCCTGACATCAATGAATGGCATGTTTTTCAAGTAACACCACCCACTATATCAATCCCTGTAAATACACCAATACCACAGCCAACAACTGATGAAAAGCCACCAACAATTGCGCCACCGATGGATAGTAATCAGAATTATAACCCAAACTCCATAGACGATCAGGAGTTAAATAACGCGCTCAAGGATTTACAAAACACCCTCCGCAATTCACCAATTTTTCAGCAACAACGCTAGTAATAACCTGAGTTCGGGATAAGATCTTGTCATACCAGAAGCCAGTTTTCCCCAAGAGCGTAGCGATTGGATAGGAAAACTGAGCTATCTGGTATCCAGACTTTCTTTAGTGCTGGATGCCAGATAGCTGATTTTGTAACGATTTTTTACAAAAATCTAACAAAACCTAGCTTCTGGCATGACAAATCAATAAGTTAGGTTTTTCTTATCCCGAGTTCAGGTTAGTAATAGCTACAAATACGGGTCGTCTTTCAGAAGATAGTTCTGCATATAGTCCTTCACGCCATCTTCAAGGCTGGTGAACGGATAGTTATATCCCGCAGCGAGCAGCTTATCCATCTTCGCCTCGGTGAAATATTGGTATTTTTTGGTGAGTTCTGGCGGAATTTCTATATATTGAATACGGGCATCATGTCCAAGTGCGGAAAATATCGCCTTTGCCATGTCGTTAAAGCTCCGCGCCGTGCCAGTACCTAGGTTAAACAAACCAGAAACCTTTGAATTTGCCAAGCACCACATCAAAACGCGAACAATATCCTTAACATAAATCACATCGCGCTTTTGCCCACCATCGGGATAGGCAGGATTGCTCGAACGAAAAAGCTTTATGCTTCCATGAGCTACGGCGTTAGGGGCAATTTTTGAAATCACGCTACGCTGTTCGTCCTTGTGATATTCATTTGGCCCATAAGTGTTGAAAAACTTGAAGCCCACCCACTGCGGAAGGCTGATTTCCCCCCTTGCCGCCGCATTTGCCACATGTATATCAAATAAATTCTTGCTCCAACCATACGCGGAAAGCGGGCGCAGAGTATGCAAATATTCCAAATCTGTGCGGTCTTCAAAACCTTGGCTGCCATCACCATAAGTTGCCGCAGCAGAGGCATACACCAAGCGCACCGACCGCGCATTGCACCACCGCCAAAGCTTCAGCGACAAAGCAAAATTTTCTTTAAGCAGCGCGTCTATCCGATTCTCAACCGTGGAAGAAATTGAACCAAGGTGATAAATCATCTCCAGCCTATTGTGATTAGCTTCCAACCAGCCAAACAGCTCATCAGGTGAAATAATCTCATAAACAGGGTGTTTGCTCAAATTGCGCCATTTATCACCAACACCAAACTGGTCGCACACCACAACATTATACGCGCCAAGCCGCACCAACTCCGCCACCAAGTTAGAGCCGATAAACCCACCACCACCCGTCACCAGAATTGTTTTCATATATTTTTCAGCCTGTTATACATATATTATAGGTTGCAATTAGAGCTTTCCAAAGACCTTCAGCGATTATATAACACTACCCATTAAGAAATCGTAAAAATCATCCGTAATGAGCTAAAAATGGTAAAATCTGTGGCAAAATCTGCAAAAAAATCTGCGCCAACTGTTGCTAAAGCCCCAACCATTGGCTTTGTGAGCCTTGGGTGCGCGAAGGCTTTGGTTGATTCCGAGCGCATTCTCACCCAGCTTCGCGCTGAGGGCTATGAATTCACACAAGAATATGGAAAATCTGATGTTGTAATCGTCAATACTTGCGGTTTTCTGGATTCTGCGCGGGAAGAGTCACTCGGCGCAATCGGAGAGGCACTCGCGGAAAACGGCAAGGTTATTGTCACAGGCTGCATGGGCGCAACACCAGAGCTAATCCGCGCAAAATTCCCGCAAGTTCTCTCCATCACAGGGCCGCAGGATTATGTTTCCGTGGTTTCCGCCGTGCATAAAGCCATTCCGCCGCTACACGCGCCATTTGTGAATCTTGTGCCGCCGCAGGGTATCAAACTAACTCCTCGCCATTACGCTGACTTAAAAATTTCCGAAGGT
>SXGU01433631.1_pt1 | contig 28920 bp, 27 predicted proteins | sample 3174531 | NCBI WGS metagenome assembly SXGU01 (sample SAMN11356863, study PRJNA531348) | freshwater metagenome | isolation source: freshwater sample F1-140 | place: China: Fuxian Lake, Yuxi | collected 2017-12-25 | reverse complement strand
TCCGTACCGGTATCAATTTGCAGAAGGCGAATTGCAAGAGGTAAAAGGCTCGCGCAAATATGGCAACAAAGAGCTGTTGCGGTATGTTCCGGCGCCTTAAGCGCACTGTCCAATTGCTCTGTTAGATCTCTTCAGAACAAAAAAACCTCCATCGAACGTTTACGGTGCCGTATCAAATGGGCACCTGTTGTGTTAATCTTAAAAGTGCCAAGGTCGCTGCGGAAGCAGATAAAGCACATCTAAAAGCCATTTTCGTGGTGCCAACCGTGGCACCCGCCAATCATTACAACCCAAATTGAACCGCACTTATCAGGAGTATTATGGAACCAAGACCCGAGATTAAAAAATTGCGCGCCAAGAAAGCCGAGGGAAAACTCGGTGGCGGTGCCGACAAAATTGCAGCCCGCCATGAAAAAGGCAAGCTCACTGCCCGCGAACGCATCGACTTGTTGATGGACAAGAACTCCTTCCGCGAAGTTGATGCCTTTGTGATCCATCGCACCCACGATTTTGGCTTGGATAACAGCCACTTCACTGGCGACAGCGTTGTCACTGGTTGGGGCACCATTGATGGCCGTTTGGTTTATGTGTACAGCCAAGACTTTACCGTGTTCGGCGGCAGCCTGGGCGAGGTTCATGCCGCCAAGATCGTTAAGATCATGGAAATGGCTATGAAAAATGGTGCGCCTGTTATTGGCATCAACGATAGTGGCGGCGCGCGCATTCAGGAAGGCGTTGTTTCGCTGGCTGGTTATGCTGATATCTTTTTGCGCAATACCTTGGCCAGCGGTGTGGTTCCGCAGATCAGCGCCATCATGGGCCCATGCGCTGGTGGAGCGGTCTACAGCCCTGCCTTAACCGACTTCATATTTATGGTGAAGAACAGCAGCTATATGTTTGTGACCGGCCCTGATGTGGTCAAATCCGTTACCCACGAGGATGTCTCTTTTGAGGACCTGGGCGGCGCATCGATCCATGCTGAAAAGAGTGGTGTGTGCCATTTTGCCGCCGATTCAGAGGCCGATACTTTGTTCCTGATCCGCAAGCTTGTAAGTTTCATACCCCAAAACAACATGGAAGATGCACCCTTTGTGGCTACCAGCGATGACCCGTTGCGACAAGAAGAAGCCCTGGATAGCATCATTCCTGATGACCCCGGCAAACCATATGACATCAAAGAAGTGTTGAACCTGATCCTGGACAATGGCCAGTTTTTTGAGGTTCATGAAAGCTACGCTACCAATGTTGTGGTAGGTTTTGGCCGTTTGGGCGGCCACTCGGTTGGGATCGTTGCCAACCAACCGGCTGTGCTGGCCGGCGTGCTGGATATTGACGCCAGCGAAAAAGCTGCACGCTTCATCCGCTTTTGTGACTCTTTCAACATACCGATCGTGACATTTGAAGACGTGCCTGGTTTTATGCCCGGCACCTACCAGGAACATCACGGCGTCATCCGAAGCGGAGCCAAGCTGCTGTATGCCTATTGTGAGGCAACAGTCCCCAAACTGACTGTCATCACGCGAAAGGCGTATGGTGGCGCATATTGTGTTATGTCTCCAAAACATACCCGTGGTGATGTGAACTTTGCATGGCCAACTGCCGAGATCGCTGTAATGGGGCCGGATGGCGCCGTTAGCGTTATTCAGCGGCGCGAGATGGAAAATGCAGCCGACCCGGCTGCCCGTAAGGCAGAATTGGTAGCCGATTACCGCGAGAAGTTCGCCAACCCGTATGTGGCAGCCCAGCGTGGTTTTGTGGATGATGTGATCGAGCCACGTGAAACCCGCGCCCGCCTGATCAACGCGCTTGAAATGTTGCAAAACAAGCGCGATTCTAACCCCGCCAAAAAGCACGGCAACATCCCGCTGTAAAAGGAGCCGCGATGTTTAATAAAGTACTGATCGCAAACCGCGGCGAGATCGCCGTCCGAATTCTGCGCGCTTGCCGAGAAGTTGGCATCGAGACCGTCGGCGTTTTTTCTGAAGCTGACCGCCAAGCACTGCATGTGCGCTATGCCGATGAGGCCTATTTGTTAGGGCCGGCCCCATCAAGAGAATCTTACCTGCGCGCTGACAAGATCATCAGTATTGCCAAGAAGAGTGGCGCTGATGCGATCCATCCTGGTTACGGCTTTTTGGCCGAGCGGGAGGACTTTGCCCAAATGTGTGCAGATGAGGGCATCACCTTCATTGGGCCAAAACCCTCCTCTATTGCAGCCATGGGCGATAAAATGACCGCCCGCGAGACGGTGCGCAAGGCAGGAGTACCGGTGGTGCCCGGAACTGAAGATGTTGGCAACCTGCGTGATGAAGAATTGCTCAAAATTGCCCTGACGATCGGTGTCCCGTTGCTCATCAAGGCTACTGCTGGTGGTGGTGGCAAGGGCATGCGCGAAGTTCGCAATATTGAAGAAATGCCGCAATTGTTGGCCAGTGCCCGCCGCGAGGCCGAAAGCGCTTTTGGTGATGGCAATGTGTACCTTGAAAAACTTGTGGAAGGCGCCCGCCATATAGAATTCCAGATCCTGGCCGATGGCCATGGCAATGTGCTACACCTCAACGAACGTGAATGCTCCATCCAGCGCCGACACCAAAAGTTGGTGGAAGAAGCCCCAAGCCCTTTTTTGGATGACGAATTACGGGCCAAAATGGGCGATGTGGCTGTAAAAGCAGCCCAAGCGGTAGATTACGTCAATGCCGGCACGATCGAGTTCCTGGTAGACAAGGACAAGAATTTTTATTTTTTGGAAATGAACACCCGGCTTCAGGTAGAACACCCGATTACCGAGCTCATTACAGGCATTGATATCGTCAAGGAACAAATACGTATTGCCCGCGGGCGAGAGATGACCATTCGCCAAAGCGACATTGGGATCAATGGCACCGCCATTGAATGCCGTATCAATGCCGAAGACCCCTTTAACAACTTTATGCCCTCCACCGGCATGATCACCACCAACCTCAGCCCCAACGGTCCGGGCGTTCGCATCGATAGCGGTGTGTACCCTGGGTTCGAGATCTCGCCGTATTATGATCCCATGATCGCAAAGTTGATCGTATGGGGCGATACACGCGCCTCGGCAATTTTGCGCATGCGCCGTGCGTTGGAGGAATATCGCATTGTTGGTGTCCGCACCAACATCCCTTTCCACCAGATGTTAATCAAGAGCCACCGTTTTATGGGCGGGCAGTTTGATACCCGTTTCATCGAGGAACGTTTTATGGTTCAGGAAGAACGCAATCAGGCGGATGAAGAGATCGCCGCAGTATTGGCGACGCTTGTAGCGCACAGTGAGCAACAAAAAGCCAGCCAGTTTGTAATGCGCAACGAACGCGACGCGAGTAACTGGAAGTGGGTTGGCCGATGGGAAAGGATGCACCGCTAAAGGGACCGCCATGAAATATATAACCACCATAGACGGAACAGTTTACGAGTGCGAGATCCTCTCGGACAAGCTTGTCAGTATCAATGGCAAAACCATTAATGTAGATTTCGGCTCCATCAACGGGCAGATCGTTTATTCGTTATTGATCGATGGCAAAAGCCATGAAGCCTATGTATATAACGAAGAAGAGAATTGGCAAGTACTGCTGCGTGGCCGCCAATATGACGTATCTGTAGAGGATGAGCGCGAGCGCCGCCTGCGCAGCTCCAACGGGAGCGGTAGCGGCAGCGAAGAATATGTACTTAAATCTCCCATGCCCGGCTTGATCGTGGCTGTTCCAGTGCAAGAAGGTGACACCGTGACCAAAGGCCAGGTGCTGTTGGTACTGGAAAGCATGAAGATGCAGAATGAATTAAAAAGCCCGCGCGATGGAATTGTTACCCGTGTAAAAGTGACAGCGGGTGAAAAAGTGGATCAAAAACAAGTGATGCTGGTGGTAGCTTAGGCTGTTCCAGTTGGGCATATTTCGTTCTCTGATTCCACAAACCTGACGGAAGCACTCCCTTTGTCAGATTGTATATTCGTATAGGTAAATATGAGCCAAAAAAATACCGAGATCGAAGCCAAATACATGGTGCACAGCTTGCAGCCAGTTGAAGAACGCTTGCAAGCCCTGAATGCAAAACTGGTAGAATCGCGTGGTTTCGAATACAACCTGCGCTACGACGATGCCAAAGGCAGGCTTACCGATGGCAGGCGAGTGTTGCGCCTACGAAAGTTCCATGATGCCCGCCTGACCTATAAAGGGCCCAGCGAAGTACAGGGCAACACCTTGGCTCGCAGCGAGATCGAGGTTGTCGTCAGTGATTTTGACAACACCCGCCTTATTTTGGAGGCGCTGGGATACAGGGTGAATGGCATTTACGAAAAATACCGCGCCATGTATGAGCTCAAGGGTAACCTGATCACGCTCGATGAGCTGCCTTATGGGTTGTTCGTGGAGGTAGAAGGCGAAAGCCCGCAAAATGTGGCGGATACCGCCAGCGTGTTGGGCCTTGATCCGACCAAGGCAATCCCGGCCAGCTATCAGGGAATCTTCGAGAGACTGCGAGCACTCCATGCGCCGCACTTACAATCGCTCACTTTTTCTCAGTTCCAAAAGACTCCTTTGCATGCTTCCCTGCTCGGTTTTCCTTGGGCAGATGAGTAACATTGGGCTGGTGTATCTTTACGAAAAAAACTCCCAATGGCATTATTGAGGTGACTATGCAAGAAAAATGGTTGTATGGCACCTAATGATTGCTTAACTCAATAAACGAAAAGCATTTATTAGTGAGGCCCCTCTATTGAACCCAAAAATGAAGTTGGATGGGTGGACATTTTGAGTTTGATGGGTTGGAGCAACAAAGGCTTTTTTGGAATGAAGCAGGGATAGAATTATGTTGAGATGAAATTAATTACGGTTCGAATGCCAGTGGTCGGTTGGTCACTGGTTTTTCGAAAAGTTCGAAAGTTCCGCATCGGTTTGGGGTTAAAGGAAAAACTATTCTCTCTATTAGGATCGTTCACACATCGGAAAAAGTGATCATGAGTGGGAGGTGATATCCTCACCGATCCATGTTCCAGGTTGAAATGTGATCGGGATCCGAATACCCGCAGCCTGAAGGAAAGCGGTTGTATGGTCAACGTCCCCCGTCGTTATCAGGGTGAAATTGCCGAGGGTATCGCCTTGTTCCAATGCGGAGCGCTCTTGCAGAACGGCGCGAACTTGGCGGGCTACGGCGGGGGCTGGGTTTATGATCTGCACGGCTGGTCCGGCGATATTGGCGATCTGTTCCAGTACAAAGGGGTAGTGGGTGCAACCCAGCACCACACTATCTACTCCGGCAGCCAGCATGGGTTGCAAGGCGTTTTGTAAAATTTGCAGTGTTCGCGGAGAATTCAGTTCGCCAGCTTCGATCTGCTCTACAAGTCCATCGCAGGTGCTTTGGTATACCTGTTTGCCGTTTGCGTATCGTTGCAAGGTTTGGTTGTAAAGCTGGCCTTTAAAGGTAGCAGGGGTGGCCAGTACGCCTATGGCGCCGGTTTGGGTGGCCTGGCTGGCAGGCTTAATAGCTGGTTCCATGCCAATAAAAGGTATGGTGGGGTAGCTCTGGCGCAAGGTATGGAGGCTGGCGGCACTTGCGGTATTGCAGGCAACCACCACGCATTTGGCTTTCTTTTCCAGCAAAAAGCGGGTGATTGAATCGGAAAGCTGTTGGATACGTTCTAATGGCTTGCTACCGTATGGCACATTGGCTTGGTCGCCAATATAAAGCAAATCCTCGGCCGGCAACAGCCTGGCGATCTCCATTGCCACCGAAAGACCGCCCACGCCGGAATCGAAGATGCCGATGGGGCGTTTGGGCTGCATGCTTAACCAGCCTGTTTGGCGCTTGCCACAAAGGCAGAAAACAGGGCGCGGGTTTCGGCTTGGTAGGTGAGCCACTCCGGGTGCCATTGCACCCCCAGGCAAAAGTGATACTGTGGGAACTCGATCGCCTCGATGGTGGCGTCGGGGGCGTATGCGGAGGCAACACCGCCTGATGCAATTTGGCGAACACCCTGGTGATGGAAGCTGTTCACATTTAGATTTGTTTTGCCGGTGATCTCAGCCAGGCGGCTGTTCGGTTGGAGTTCCACCGTATGAACGATCTGCTGTCTGGTTGCAATGCCATCTACGCCGGGATTATTGTGTACTATTTGAGTATTCACCTGGCTGGGCAGGTCGGTGTTTAGCGTGCCGCCCAATGAGACATTAAGCGCTTGCACGCCGCGGCAGATGCCGAATACCGGTTTATTCGCTGCCAAAAAAAGGCGCGACAGAGCCAGTTCTGCAGTATCACGGTTGTCATCAACCCCGCTAATGGAGGGATGGTCAACACCATTGAAGTGATGGATGGCGATATCGCCGCCACCAGAGAGCAGCAAACCGTCTACCCGGTTGACCAGAGCAGGCAGGTCTTGTTCATGGATGGAAGACGGGATCAGCAGAGGAATGCCATTGGCTTGGCTGATGGCATTGACGTAGGCTTGATCCAGCCGAACCCGCGACATGCCATTGGCCAGTATCGAAGAAGAAGTTGAAATTGCGATGAGTGGTTTGTCCATAAGAAAATTCTACCTTAAAATCATGTGGACGCATTGCTGCGCCCACGTGGTTGGCTGAAAAAAAGGATAAATTACTTAAACTTCTGCTTGAGGCGGGTGGCCTTTCCGGTGCGGCCGCGCAGGAAGTAAAGCTTGGCACGGCGGGTAACGGAGTGTTTTTCCACCACAACCTTGTCGATGCGAGGGGAGCGGAAGAGGAAAGTACGCTCTACACCCACGCCGTTGGAGGCGATGCGGCGAACAGTGAAAGTGCTGGCAGTTCCGGCGTTCTTGGTTTTGATAATGGTGCCCTTGAACTCCTGGATACGTTCCTTTTCGCCTTCCTTGATCTTGACGTGGACGCTGATAGAATCACCGGGGTGAAGATCGGGGATGTTCGGGTTGACAGGAGCCTCAATGGACTGAAGTAAGTCGCTCATTTCTATTCTTCCTTGGTTAGTTGGATCACTGCTTCACAGCAGGTTGTTTATTTACGAACGGATATTATACCATTGTTTACAAATAGCAAGGGTTAGGTTTTTTGGGCACCACGTATCAATCGAATGCGTTAGTGCCTGCAGGCCTGCCATTTTTTTTCCGTAACCTGTCTTTGGGCAGTGTAACATCCCTTCCGGGCAACAAACCCCAACGGCTTGCTCCAAGGTATAAAATATCCAGGATCAAATCTTGATAACTGATGCCCTCAGCAGCGGCTTCGAGGCATAGATCGCTAAAGCCAGGAGTGAGACCAGGAAGGGTATTGATCTCTATCAGGCAAGGCTCGTCGTGGTCGTCAAGCCGAATATCAGTGCGCGAGTAATCAATGCTTTTTATGGACATGTGTGCCCGTGTGACCAGGTTGTTAATTTTTGCCACCGTTGTTTCATCCAATGGGGCGGGGCATACGTAATCTGGAGCGCCCTCCTCACCAACAGCTATGGATTTGGCAGCTTGGCTATACAAACCAGGAGTAACAGAGCTATCACTGACCAACTCTAATACAGGGAAATGGTGATACCCAAGTTTGTTTTTCTCGTACCATTCCGGGTGCCGGCTGTACTTCATGGAGTCCCAGCGGCCGATCAAACCGACGGTAAATTCGCGACCTGTAAGGTATTTTTCTACAAGGGCAGGCTGCTTGTAAAAGTGAAGTAAGTACTGAACCCGCTCGTTTAGTTCGGCGAGGTTTTTAACGATCGCTTTGCTATCCACACCCATCCCCGTACCTTCTTTGGCGGGCTTAACGAATAATGGAAAGTGCATGTCAGACCGAAGTTGTTCGTCGCCAACAATAAATTCCTGAAATGGTGCTACAGGCAAGCGACGGTCTCTCCAAACTCTCTTGGTGAGGGTTTTATCGAGCGAGATGGCATTGGCCATTACCCGAGAGCCGGTATAAGGAATCCGTAACATTTCCAGTAGCGCGGGTACATGCGCTTCCCGGGCGTCTCCACCCATCCCCTCGGCAATGTTGAAGCATAAATCGGGTTTGGCATCGCGAAGTGTATAAGGAAGATCTTGGTCGGCGGGCAAGAATATGGTGCTGTGGCCATCGGTTTCGATCGCGGCGCGGATCGCGTCAATGGTCTCAATGTGGTCAAAATCTGCCATCACATCGGCTGGGGTCTCTGAGTTAAATTTGGGGTTGCCATGACCCTTCACATTAGCCAAAACGGCGATACGCAAGGGGCGAAGCTGAATCAGTTGATATTGAGATGTCATCGCAAATTTGGCGCAGGGCACACCCTTTCTATGATTGTGTGATGGTTAACTTTATCATCAATTGGGCAAAAAATGAGCATTACCTGAGGGCTGGGTAATTTGGATGGATCAGGAAGTGAACACCTAATGAACCCAGGATCAGTCATATTCGGTTCATTAGGTGACGATAGGGTTTACCTTGACAGTTCGGCAAGGATGGCTATAATATCATTCTGCTTGCGCTGGTGCTGGAATTGGCAGACAGGCATGGTTGAGGGCCATGTGGCGAGAGTCGTGGAGGTTCAAGTCCTCTCCAGCGCACACAAGGACCGGTCTTTTTGACCGGTCCTTTTTTGTTGTTTATGGTAGATTTCTGGTTTGTGTTATTGGGGGAATGTTAAGAAAGCCATTGTTCAGGTGCAGCAAGGTTTATTCGTACGCAAGCACTTCGTTGATGGTAAGGCGGGCGGCATTGCGGGCAGGCATAATGCTGGCCACAGCGCTAAGCGCCAAAACGACCGCCAACCAGATAAATATGCCAATTGGGGTAAAGATCAATTTCATTGGCGAGCCCATAATGGCGTTGCCGATGATATCCAGCAGGAAGGAGCTGATCGGAAAGGAGAAAATAATCGCCAAAGCCCAGGTGATCACACCGATCACCATGCCTTCCAATATAACAGAGCGCATAATAGCGCTATCAACCGCGCCGATGGTGCGCATCACTCCCAATTCACGGGTGCGTTCCAGGACGTTGATACTCATGGTGCCCATCAATCCGATGCTGCCAACCATGGCAGTTAGCAAGGCCATGATCATCAGGAAGGTGATCAACACCCCAAAGGATTGGGTAGCAGATTCACGCTGGACGGTTGCCGACTGGATGCTGTAAACATTGTAGCCTTCGTCGGTCACCAGATCATCGATCTGCTTTGCGATGCGCGCAACATCTTCTTTGTCGTGCAGTTCAGTGGTGACCGTAAAACTTGTGGAGCCATCCCCAAGGTGCATGGCACCGGTAATATGGCCAAAATCACCATATGCAATCAGGTCTTTAAGCATCGATACAAACTGAAAAATTCCGACAATGGTATATTGCTCAGGTTGGTTGCCAGGCAAGCGAATGGTCAATGTATCGCCAGGCTTGAGATCGGGGTAGGTTTCGAAGATCGTATCGGAAATGACCAGCGCATTACGATCTCCGGGTTGTAGCCAACGTCCCGCAATCATCTCGGGTGTGATGAACCAACTACCATAAGGGGGAGCAGACAGGCTGATATGATTGATATAGGTACCTTCGGGGGTTTCCATGTCGCCGGTCACGCGGGTCCAGCCTTCCACATGCACCACGCCGGGCACGCGCATCAGGTCGCGCCGTACTTTGTCCGTTTCGTAGGGTTGGTTAAAATACACATTGACATCGCCCATAAAGTGTTGCATCAACTTAACCATCATATTATCGAGGCTACCGCGCACATTAAAGACGGCGATGAAAACTGCGCCTGCCATGGTGAGAGTGAATATGGTAAGTACAAGGCGGCCTTTTTTTCGGAAGGTATTGCGTAATGAGAGCAGTAATGGACGGGAAGCCCAACTCATGGTTGGCCAGTGAAAGCGGGATTTTTGATGGCTGGAAGGATCTTGCTCTGGCCGGGTGTTGCTGATGGCTTGTTGGATGCGCGTTCGGGACCCGCTGTTGATCGGAAAGAAACCAGCGCCTAAGGGGATAATAATGGCAACCGCCATTTGGACGACTTGCGCCAATGGTATCAACCGAAAACCCTGCAATACACCACCTAACAAACTGGAGATGAAAAAAGCAAGCCCGTAACCAGCAGCCGCGCCGGCAGGAACCGCCAAAACCAATGATATTGCGCCAAAAGTGAGGATCAACGCCAAGTACATTTGCATGATCTGTGCGCTACGGGCACCGACCAACTTCATAATTCCAATCTGGCGCAATTGTTGAGCCAACATGGCATTGATCGTATTGATGATGAGTGAACTGCTAAGGACGGTGATAAGAACGCCCAAAGCCATGAGTAACCCCATTATTGCCAACACTGTGCTTATCATGGGGTGCTGGTCGGATCGTTTTTCGCTCGATTTTGCCACGGTCCGACCGCTGTCTTCAACGCGTTCACGTACGGCGGCAGTCACCTGACTTATCTTGGCCAGGTCATCGCCTGGGCCGTCAACAGTGATGTACAAACTGTTGTAATGGTCTCCCATGCCAAACTGACGGAATGTTTTTGTGGTGACATAAAAAAAGTTGGTCTCTCCGACCATTGGCATTGCGGCGGTTTGGTCGGTAACCATGCCAACTACGGTCAGGTCCATTTCGGTATCTTCATTGATGCGTACGGTGAGCACATCGCCAGGTTGGTAACCGGTACGGTACATCAGGTTCTGGTTCACCACCACTTCCCCATCACCAGGAGAGTTGGTGCCCTCAATTGCACGCAAAACATTGACCCCACTATTAAAGTTTGGCAAGGCGATCATTGTGTAACTGATCCAGTTTTGGTCCGCCCTTCGGGCGCGGATCTTCTCAACACGCCGGGGTTGAACATCCTCGACACCATCAATTTTTTTTACACTCTCAACCAAATCTGTTCCAAAATACTGGGTGCGGATATCGATGTTGGGGGCGTTGACAGTTGAAAAACTTCGGTTCACGTCTACAGACAATATTGCGTAGGCGGTAACAATGGTGCCAATTGCGAATACACCTACTGAAATGGAAAGTACGACCAAAATGGTACGTGTTTTGTCATCCCAAAGGTCTCGAAGGACTTTTTGCCATCGGGGTGCTCTGTCACGCAGGCGTGCGTTCATCGGTCTCCTCCTGCGCGAGAAAGGTTTTCCTGTTGGCGCTCATCTGCAATTTTTCTGAGCTTCTCTTGTGTTGGCACAGATGCATTAACCAAAGGCTGGAATTGATCTCGCGGTAACACAGCCAGCGTTGCGCCTTCATCGGTGACGCGGACATGAGCCAAGGCATGACCACCGTGGGTCAATTCAACTTCACCAAAAAATTGGCCTTGCCCAAGAGTCGCCAATGAGATGTGTTGCTGATTGTCGATTTCTTCCAGCCAAACCTCTACCGAGCCTTCTGCGATCATATAAAAGTTGTCTACCGATTGGCCTTGACGTAAAATCTCAAAACCAGGCGAAAGTTCTACCCGCTGGGCAGCTTTGGTAGCTTGGAGCATAAGCGGGTGGCTAAGGTAGGGCAGTGCTCTGGCAATGGCCTCATCAATGATCTCACCATCCGAGAGGATGATAGTTTGGTCGGTACGGCGAGTAATGGAGGGGTCATGGGTTACGATCAAAACAGTTTTGCCCTGGTCCGCAAGTTCCTCAAACAGGTTGAGCACATTCTCAGCAGCACGTGTATCGAGGTTTCCGGTAGGTTCATCGGCGAGGATGATACTTGGGTCTGTAGCCAATGCGCGAGCAATTGCTGCCTGCTGTTGTTGCCCGCTGGATACCGCGGTTGGGTATTTGTGCGCCTGATGCTCCAAGCCCACCAGTTTTAACAGCTCCATGGCACGTGCTGGCCGCTCGCCAAACTTAAATACATCGCAAAAGTCCATTGGCAAAATTGTGTTTTCAAGCAATGTGAGGGTGGGTAAGAGTTGGAAAAACTGAAAAACAACGCCCAAATTTCGGCCTCTCCACAGTGCGCGTTGGCTTTCATTCATTTTGTAAATATCCTCACCACCGATCATCACCTTTCCGCTCGTGGGGTGGTCAATACCGGTGATCATGTTCAGCAAGGTTGATTTACCGCAACCACTTTTTCCGACAATCGATATAAATTGGCCATAGTTTAGCGTCAGGTCGATTGATTTTAGTGCGTGAAATTTGCCACTTGCGCCATCATAGATCTTGTCTACGTTTTGAAGAGAAATTGCAGGTGGCTGGGTGTCATCACCACGGGCCCGTTCCTTGGTAGCGCTGCCCAAATGCATACGGTGGTGTTTTTGCTTTATAGTGACTTCCAAGGAGGCAACCTGGGGTTCTACCAATTCACCATCGACAATGCGCAAGCGGCGGCTAAATCGGCTAGAAAACCCATCATCGTGGGTCACCATCAATATGGTCTTTCCTTGGGCAACCAGTTTCTCAAAGATACGGATGATCGTATCGGCGGTGACAGTGTCGAGGTTACCGGTAGGTTCGTCGGCGATAATTATGCGAGGGTCGTTGATTAGGGCACGCGCGATGGCGACCCGTTGTTTTTGTCCACCGCTAATGTGTGCAGGGATCTTGTGGGCATGGTCAGCGATCTCTACCAAATCCAGCAATTCCATTGCTTTTTGTGGTGTAACACGGGAGCTGTAACCACCGGTAAAATCGGGTGGCAACATCACATTCTGCAATAAACTTAAGGTGGGCATCAACTCGAAGGATTGGAAAATCACACCCACATTTTCACCCCGCCAAAGGGCCAGCTTATCTTCGCTGATCAAATGGATGGGCAGGGGTTGTGCATTTCCACCAGGAAAGAATTGGATCTGCCCGGAACTGATGGCGCTAACTCCACTGATCGCATTTAGCAATGTAGTTTTGCCAGCGCCCGATTTTCCAGTGATCCCCAGAAACTCTCCTTGGAAAATATCCAGATCGATGTTTCGGATGGCGTCAAAAGGCTCCTCGCCTCCGAGGTAGGTTTTCTTCACATCCCGTAATTTCAGGATGAGGGGTTTGTTTTGATCTTCCAAAATGGGTCCTTCATTCTAATTTTGCGCTAAACTTAGCGGTTATTTTTTGCGCGACTACCCAAACAAGGGTTACCCTAAGGAGGGGAAAAATCAGCTATGTAATTATGTGCTGCAATAAAAAAGTATATCAGTTTTAAGCCGGCTTTCCCGTAAAAATTATGTATGCATTGTGAGCATGGCCGGTTACAACAATGCGAGATTGACCGAACATGTGGGAAAATCTTTACTTGATACCAAATGATTAAAACTCAAAAGGAATCTGAATTTTGGAAACAATAAAACAAGACCCCTATGGAGCATTACGTCAACGTGATTTTCGGTTGTTGATCGTTGGCCGCTTTATTAGCTCCCTGGGGGGGCAGATGCTGTTTTTTGCCATTAGTTGGGAAATGTGGTTGCGAACGCGGGACGCGTTTGTTTTGGGCTTGGTGGGTCTTGTACAAGTGATCCCAATCATCCTCATTTCTTTGCCCGCTGGACATGTGGCTGACCAATTCAACCGACGCCGAATTGTGCTTCTGACCCAACTTGTATTTGCTATTTGTTCACTTTCCTTGGCGGCAGTATCAACCTTTCAATGGCCGCTGGTATGGGTGTTCGTCATCTTGTTTGTTTTCGGTTTGGCTCGTGCATTTAATGAGACAGCATCGAGTACCCTGCTACCTGAGTCGGTACCACCTCCCTTGTTTGGCAATGCTGCAACCTGGAGTAGCAGTGCATGGCAAACCGCAAGTATTGTGGGGCCAGCGTTGGCTGGCGGGGTAATTGCCATGGTTGGCCAGGTAACATGGATCTACATTGCCGATGCTGTTGCTGCTCTGGCATTTGTTTTATTGGTAACCCAAATGCAAGGCAAACCATTGCCGTTATCGAAAAAAACGGAAACGTGGGCTTCGCTGAAAGAGGGGATGCGATTTTTACGCGAAACCAAAGTGCTACTGGCTGCCATCACATTGGATTTGTTTGCGGTGATGTTTGGTGGTGCGGTAGCGTTGATGCCAGTATACGCCACGGATGTTTTGAACGTTGGGCCAGAATGGTTGGGAGTGATGCGGGCGGCACCCTCGATAGGCGCGATCACAGTCACCTTCCTATTGGCGCATTTGCCACCGTTCCGAAAAACTGGTGTAACCTTATTATGGGCGGTGAGTGGATACGGACTTGCCACAATCGTATTCGGAGTCTCATCCAACATTTGGCTCTCAATCACCATGCTGGGGATACTGGGTGGTTTGGACAATATCAGTGTGGTTATTCGAAGCACCATGATGTTGACCCAAGTGCCAGATGAGATGCGCGGTCGAGCTTCCGCGATCAACGCAATTTTCATTGGCGGATCAAATGAACTTGGGCAGTTCGAATCTGGGGTGGTGGCATCAATATTGGGGCCTGTTGGGGCTGTAGTGGCAGGTGGCATTGGAACCTTGCTGGTCGTTCTGGGTGTTGCCAAGGCATGGCCGGACCTGATAAAGCTGGGCAGGCTGGATTTGCGTGACCGTAAAGACCACCATACTGAGGCAAATTCGGAAATGGCAAGCCAGCAGTAAAAATTGTTGCTACTTATTCAGAGGCTCCATAAGATGTTTGGCAGATTGATGAATATTGTGTAAAGATAGTGCTATAATTCATTAAGTACCGAGTGACCGGCGTAACTTTAGAAACGAATTCCCAGTTATTTTTCCACAAAAGCAGGTTTTCGTTTATAATATTGCGCACGGGGCTTGTTGCCCCTATTTTGTTTGAAAATTCCTACCCTGCCCGTGACACGCAAGAAGAGCCACACCCCCTGCGGCAGCCCTTGCGCGACGGCAGGGTGGGATTTTTAACCCATCCCATCAAGCCGCTTTTCACCTTCCCCTCAAATGTTTTACAATCAAATAAACTCTACCGCGGAGCCTGGCGATGAAACACATTAGTGTGGAAGAAATGTTGCAGCAGGAACAAAATGCGATTAACAACGGTACTGGCGTGAACCAATTAATTCAAAACGCCGGACAGAATTTGGCTTTTGCAATCGACCGGCGGGCTATTGCTGGCCGCAGGAGCATCGTCGCAATGGTTGGCAAAGGTAATAACGGAGCAGACGCATTGGTAGCCTTGAGCCAATTAGCCCAAATTGGATGGAAGACCCGGGCATTGATCATGGTTGATAGGCATGACGATTGGATGGTTCAGCAAGCCTCCGCCGCAGGTGTGGAGGTTTGCGATGCAATATTGGCAGGTGATCACCTTGAAATGGCACAATTATTAGGAGAACCTGCCGTATTGCTGGATGCTTTGTTGGGTACCGGATTTCAAGGCCATGTGAAACCGGAATTAGCCAAACGGATGCAATTGGTGGTCCATGCGCTGGATTATTTACCAAAGCGTCCAATAGTAGTAGCAGTTGATTGCCCAAGTGGGGTAAACTGCTCAACTGGCCATGCCGACCCAGCTGTTATCCCTGCTAACCTGACAATTTGCATGGGTGCATGCAAGGCAGGTTTGTTATTGCAGCCAGCTTTTGGTTTGGTCGGTGAGTTGGCCAGCGCAGGAATAGGCATTGACATTGAGGACGGAGCAGCAGGACCATTGCAGGTAGTGGAAGCGGCAGATGTTATATCGGTCTTACCGAAAAGGGAATGGAACACCCATAAAGGCGGCGCCGGCAAGATGCTGATATGCGGAGGGAGTGTGGAGTACATCGGCGCTCCTGTACTGAGTGGTTTGGGTGCATATACCCTTGGTGCTGGCTTGGTTCGCATGGCTGTACCCGCAATAGTCCAATCCAGCGCCGCATCGAAACTGCCAGAAGCTATTTGGACAATCATGCCTACTGTAGACGGTGCTATGAGTGAAGATGGCACTGAATTGTTATTACGTGCAACAAAAGGTTGCAAGGCTGTGGTAATAGGGCCGGGCATGGGTCCATTACCAGCCAGCCAAAAATTGGTTAAATCTTATTTTTCGGCATTATTGGCCGGTTTTGAACCTCATAACCGGCCGATTGGTTTTGGATCGGTAGCAGAAAAAATGGGTAACCGCGTTGATGAGGATACAGATTGGGCTGTACCACCAATGGTTGTGGATGCAGACGGCCTGCGTAACCTGGCAATGTTGCCACAATGGTGGAATGCCCTACCCGCGGGTTGTATCCTTACCCCGCACCCGGGAGAAATGGCAGCTTTGACAGGTGCCTCTGTTGCAGAACTGCAAACGGACCGGTTGGCAAGCGCCAGAAAGGCAGCGCGTGCATGGGGCTGCGTCGTATTATTCAAAGGTGCCCAAACCGTGGTTGCCGAGCCTAAGGGGCACGCGGCAATTATCCCAATTGCAGAGCCAGCGTTGGCCAAGGCCGGCACCGGTGATGTTCTCGCCGGTGTGATCGGTGCTTTATTGGCGCAAGGGTTGGATAGTTTCAGTGCAGCCTGGGCAGGCGCGTGGTTGCACGCGAGAGCTGGCCAGTTTGTGCGCGCCAGGCACGGTAATAACCGTAGCCCCATGGCAAGCGAACTGACTTGGGGCCTTCGACGGGTGTTAGGCTTATTGGAGCAAATCTGACCCATCCTACCCCGATTGTCATAATGGATGATTTAAAAAAGGCTACCCTTAGGGTAACCTTTTTTTAAATATTTTGGGGAGAATTAGTTGTACAAACCCCAGTCCAGCGCGGTTGGGTCCTCCATCATCGAAAAATCCCAAATATCCATGCCCATTTCTACAGTAGTGGGCATTTTTAAGCCTTCTTGCGCTTTTTGGCGGGTATTATCTACCATGGCTGGGCCATAAGGACAAAACGGGGTGGTCAATATCATGGTTACTCGGGCGGTAGTATTGCTATCATCCACCGCAACATCACGAATGAGGCCAAGTTGGATGATGTTAAGACCGATCTCAGGATCTATCACTTCGGAAAGGGAAGCGCGAACCTGATCTACCAGCTGGGGATGGGAGGCGTGAATAGCCCAAGTCGGGATGTTTAATGCCTGTTCTTCTGTCATAGTTCCTCGTTACAAAGTGTTTTTAACTACATAAGTACAATGGTTGGCACCACTGAGGATGCACTGAACTTTATTGGCTGGCAAGGCTAACATGCTGCTGAGCAAGGTTTGGTCCAAGGTGCAAACTTCAGGGTGATGCTGGCCAATTTGCAAATATGGGCAATTCACTTCATGGATGTGGTATTCATCGCCCAGCTTTTCCCATTCGATCAAGAAACCTTCCTCTGCCAACAGCGTTTTGACATGATCGAGTCTGTCTTCCAAGGCTAAGCCTTTTAGCTCTCCGGCATGTTCACCCGCTATCATTTGCGCAACCTCGCTGAACATTTGGGTTAGCATCGGTTCGGGTAATTTGCTTTTTAATTGGCTGAGCAAACGGGTCGTTAGCCTCAGGTATCGGGTTGGGAACTTTTCCATCCCTTGTTCGGAAAGGAAGTAAACCATGCGCGGTCGCCCAACACCGTGCATTTCCTCGTCGCTGTTAATTAAGCCGGCCGAATGCAAGCTGGTGAGATGGTGTCGTACCGAAATGGAATTAATACCGACTGCCTTGGCAATCTCGTTGGTTGAGATGCGCGGGTGTGTCAGCAAGGTGGAAAGGATTCTTTCTCGGGTGCTTTTCATTAGTAGCAGTATATCAGCCGCTTTTTGGCTTGTCAATAATTATGATATATTTCATAAATATTAAATAATTGGTGTAAACAAATGCCTCGCGATTGGCAAGGCATTTGTTACCAAGAGCACAAATGTGGGTCGAGCCATAGTCAAGAAACCTGGGGTTTATGCTCCGCCATCACCATAAAAATTGGGGTCGGTAGGAGTTTTGCCTGTGGTATCGTAAACATGAACCCAGGTGCCAACTTTTGCCCAATTGAACAACCAATGAGCATCTCCTGGGTATAGGTTTACGCACCCGTGGGATTGTGGGTAACCCAATCGGGCACGCCAATATGCTCCATGCAACGCACGGGCTTTGTCAAAGTACATCGTCCACGGAACATTTTCCAAATGGTAAAAATTGGGCGTGTTTCGTTCGCCAGTCATTGTCTCTGATTCTTTCTTTTCATACACCTGAAACAAGCCGGGCCGGGTGAAGAGGGGTTCAGCGCCACTGGCCATCACTGTTGCGTACACCAATCGGTTATTCTCATAAACTGCCAACGATTGCTCGGCAAGGTCTACATCGATCCAGTTACCATCCTCGACACCATCGGGGGCGCTTGTCCTTGGTGTAACAACAGCTACTCCACGACCGGGCACCCACTGGTTAGGGCCAATCAGATGCCAATTCTCACCTCTGATTCGCATGGTGGCCAGGATCTCAACAATCGGATACTCACTGCCAACGGGTTGCAATACATCTACCGCTGGGCTAAGCCAACTTTCCTGTGGGTGCAGGTGTACTCCAACCTGAGTAAAGATAAAACCGAACGAGTGGGCGGGCTGATTTATTACCTCGACCCCTGGAAAAGGAGTGGCGACAGAAACAGTAGAGCCATCCCCCGGCATATAAAGGCCGTTTGGTAACAAAAAATAAGTTCCTTTATCAGTATCAATGCGCTGATCGTAAACGACATAGATCAGCTCACCAGGATTGATCACCTGAACAGCACCCTCCTTGGCGCGAGCAGCTTCAATACTGGGGTAAAAGGCGGTGCCGGTGTCGTTTACCAGGTAATAACGTGCATCAACAATATTGAGCAGAGGGTCTGGTCGCTGGTAAACTGTTGGACCACTATTTACCAAGACTGGGAAGCCAAAAGGATCCGCGGCAGCCGGGTCGGTCATGGCCGGGTCTGCGCACTCGGTTGGCACTTCAGCAAAAAAACCTGGCGCGCACAACAAGGTTGTTGGGGGCAAAGCAGATCCTGCTTTTGCATCACCTGATGAGTGTAGTAGCATGATTGTGAGCGTCAAAGTGACGAAAATTGATTTGGCAAGCAATTTGAATATTCTCATGGGCTGAATTCTATCAAAAAATAAGACGTGCTATAATTTTAAATCTATTAAAACCATGAAAGTATCCATAAAACAAGTCGGCCGATCATGAGTCGCATCCCCCTTTCTGGACTTTATTACCCCAACAAGTTTGGTTTGTTGGTGATCGATGCCTTGCGGGATGTAATGGGTCAAAATGGTATTGACGCCATTCTTCGGCTATCAAAGCTGGACGAAATGGTAGATAATTACCCCCCCAATGATCTTGAAAAAGCATTCGATTTTGCCGCTTTGTCTTCGATTATGATCTCTTTGGACGAGCTGTATGGCATGCGCGGCGGGCAGGGATTGGCGAGCCGGGCCGGAAAAGCACTGTTCGCTGATGGACTGAAAGATTTTGGCGCGGTTGCAGGTGTTGGCGACTTGGCCTTGAGGATGTTGCCATTGCGAGCCAAGGTAAAAGTTGGTTTGCCCGCTTTTGCCGCCATCTTTAATCGGATCACCGACCAAAAAGTAGAAGTGTTGGAAGACGGAAATGACTTTTTATGGATCATCACTGTGTGCCCGGTATGTTGGGGTAGAGGCCAAAGTAACAAGCCGGTTTGCCATTTGGCTGGCGGTCTGCTGGAAGAATCTCTGCGTTGGGTCTCTGGTGGGGCTGAATTTGGAGTGGTTGAGGAATTGTGCCATGCGCAAGGAGATAACCATTGCCAATTCCGCATTAGCAGCCCACGATGGGGGAGTGGACAATGAATAATGCGAGTAACCATAAAATTTTGATCATCGAGGACGACTTCGATATTTCAGAAATGTTGCACACGTTTTTTCGTGCCAGCGGTTACAGTGTCATCACCAGCCACTGGGGTGAGGAAGGTGTGAGCACGGCCAAGGAGCAACAGCCCAACCTGATCATATTGGATATTCGGTTGCCAGATATTGATGGCTACGAGGTTGCTCGTCGAATCAAAACTGACCCATTAACCGGTGAAATTCCGATCATCTACCTAACCGAGCGTCGGGATCGGGCTGACCGCTTGCGTGGCCTGGAATTGGGTGCGGACGATTACATAACCAAGCCGTTTGATATGGCAGAGTTGAAGCTGCGGGTAAAAAATGTGATCGGCCGTTACCAACCGCAGGCTGTTGCCAATAGCGTAACAAGCCTGCCAGAAGGAAAAGTGGTCGCTGAACAAGTAGAAAAAGCAATTTCAGAAGGTAATGATGTATTGTATTTCGGAATCATCAATTTGCCAGCTTTTAGTGCAGCCTTTGGCACCGATGCCGCAGAGGACGTTGTTCGTAAAACCAGTATATTGATTCGCAACAGCCTGAGGGATGCCGCGATTGGCGAGTATTTTTTGGGCCATCTAAGTGGCTCGTCTATGGTATTGTGCCTGGGTGGACCTGGAAGCGGTTCCTTTGGCCAAAGATTAGCCCAACGGCTCGAAATGGCAATGGAATTTTTTATGCCTCAGAATTCACCAGAAGCGACTTTACAAGAAAACCGATTAAAATTGGATTACCAGTACATTCCCGCGGTGCAAGCAGCCGCGGAAGGCGCGAAAGCCTTGACCCTACGGCTTGGCGCATCCTGATACCCATATAACGAAGGTACATTTTGCGAATCACTGTCATCGTTCCAACCTATAACGAATCTGAAAATCTGCCGAAATTGGTGGATGAGATATTGAACCTGCCGTTGCCTGAAATCGGCGTATTGGTCGTGGATGACAACAGCCCCGATGGTACTGGCCAGGTTGCCGATGCCCTTGCATCCCGATATGAAGGTAGGGTTAACGTGTTGCACCGCAGCGGAAAATTAGGCTTGCGTACTGCATACATAGAGGGGTTCACTTTGGCCTTGGCAAACGGCGCGGATGCAGTGGCGCAAATGGATGCCGATTTTAGCCATGACCCCAAAAAATTGGTTGAAATGGAAACCGCTTTACAAAATGCTGATATAGTCATTGGAAGCCGATATGTTGCTGGTGGCAGTCTGGATGAAAATTGGCCACTATGGCGTAAATTGTTAAGCGCTTTTGGTAATTTATACGCCCGTACAATTTTGGGGATTGATACGATCCATGATCTGACCTCCGGTTACCGATTATGGCGCCGTGAGGCATTGCACTCTATGCCGCTTCAGCGAATAACAGCAAACGGATACATATTCCTGGTGGAAATGGCTTACATTGCCCATTTACTTGGTTTCCGCTTTAGCCAAGTACCCATTCACTTTAAAGAACGAACCAAGGGAAGATCCAAAATGTCGTTGGCAATTCAACTGGAGGCGGCGATAAAAGTTTGGGAAGTACGCGCCCACTTTGCCGACTTGCGTTCTCAGGGTGTCGCGGGCAAGGCTCGCGGCTAATATTGCACACCAATTATTCCTGCGAAAAATTGCCAGCTTGATCCCTGAACAAGGGGATCAGTCGCTGCCATTCCTCAATCGATAAAGTTTCAGCCCGCCTGTTGGGATCAATCTGTTGCACAAGCAACAGGTCTCCCACTTCGGCGGGTTTTTTATGCATGGCGGCTGAAAGGCTATTGCGCAAGGTTTTGCGTTTTTGGCTAAAACCGGCTTTGATCAGGCGGAAAAATGGCTCGATCTCATCAACAGGCAATTGGGGTTGAGGGTATACATCTACCTTTAGCACCGCGGAATCAACTTTGGGGGCGGGGTTAAAAGCCTCAGCGGGAATGGTCTGGATGTAACTTGGGCGACCATACAAATGTACACTAAGCGAAAGCAGGCTGTGCTCTTCGTTGATCAGGCAAATTCGTTCAGCCACTTCTTTTTGGATGGTCAGGATAACTCGCTTGGGCCGGTGCTTGCTACCCAACAAGTGCCGGAAGATGGCTGATGTAATGTAATAAGGTACGTTCGCCACCACAACATAATCGGTTGTGCCAGCTACAACTGCCGGGTCCAACTTGAGGATATCTCCCTGTGTCAAATGGACATTGCCAAATGTGGAGGTGGTTTTTTTTAGGATCCGCAACATTCCTGGATCCAGTTCGACACAATGAACGCTGGCAGCGCGTTGAGCCAAATGCCAAGTCAGCGTGCCCAAACCAGGGCCGATCTCCACTACTGTTTCAAAGGGCATAATGGCAGCGGCATCGGCAATGGAAGAAAGGATCTCAGAGTCTTCTAAAAAATTCTGCCCATATTCTTTGTTGGGGCGAATATTGTGGTCACGCAGAAGTTGGTTAACGTTGATCGGGTTTGGGTTGATTGCCATAATGATCAGTTTCCAAAGGGGTCGTAGGAGGGCGGATCACCTAAAAAGTAGACAGTATGGTAACCGTACCAGCCCACATAATTGGCATCACTATAGCCAAGATCGATCCATGGTCTTCCGTCTGGAAAGCCACCACCGACATCGCCTATGGTACCGATACCATACCCGGGGATGTACACTTGTGTGCCTGCCAGAGCGTTAAAAACAAACGGCTGAACTGCCACGATTCCATAATCTAAAACCATGCCACTGGCTGTGCCAGTACTACAGGTTCCGGTACCTTGGCCACAGGGTGAATAAGATGTGGTGTACATTTCAATCGCCTTCCAGTATGTTAAGCTTTGTTTTCCTATATCGATTGTTCCGATTGCTGCAGAACCAGAGACCTGGGTCAGTTGGTCTATGGGTTCGCTTACTTGCCGGGGCGGCCATTGAAGTTGGTAAAGCTGTTGGCCATTGGCGATGGCTACCCGGCTGGGTGCCAATTGAATGCCCGGCACCCCATTTTTAAGAATGGCAGTTTGGCCGGGAGATAAGGTATCCGTTTTTTCGTATCTGGTTTGGTATGCGATTGGTTCAGGGTTGAGTTGCAATTGTTCTTGAATGCGAGTAAGCACGATCTTCCCGTCTCCCTGTTTTTGAATTACATCAATGCCTGACGGTGTTATGCCAAGGTCCGCAAGCATATGTTGGGGGTGGTTGTGCAAGCTGTAGCCGGTGTAGGTGTGGCCATTTACAATGGCTTGTACCAATTGTGCATGGTCAACTTTTACTACGGCTTGGTCTGCCAAGAGAGTATTGAGCGACGGATCTACCACATCTGCAAGGTGCAAGTTGATGCCATTTTCAAGCAGCAAGGTGCGAACATCGAGCGCGCTTGTTTGCACCGTTTTGGGGACACCATCGAGGACCAAAGTTATATTCAGGTATGGCGCTGTGTTGGCAATGGAAGCGGATGCTACCGGCTGTTGGTTAGCACAAGAGGTTAAATACAAAAATAGGAACAACAAGGCAATTTTTTTCATCGCTACCTTATTGTAGTTTAATTGCGGTCTGTTTCCACGGATTATTGATTTCCAAACCATCTTTATATAAAAAAAGTGGTCATTTCCGTTGTGATGTACTCGACCAGGCCATTTTGCAGGAAGTTCAATATTGCCATAAACGCAATTGGATCACTTGGAAGGTTGCTTTTTTTAATTCCATCGATCCGATTGAAATGACTCAAACGTTCCTAATTATGAGGATTTTGGCTAAGTTCAATTGAAACCGGTCTATTTCAACCCAGATCGAGTTTGTTTTGGGGCACGATTATTTATGCGCATAGCTTATACCGGGGTTGGGTATACAACCAGGGTTGTATACCCAGATTTGTTGGTTCTGGTAATCAGTTCGAAGAGTTTTTTAAACCAACCATATTTTTTGTCTAATAACTCGTCTGCAAATGTATTGGTCGTTTCATCGTTGGCAATTCGAATCGTTGCGGGTACCCAATCTCCCAGTAAAGTGCCGTTACTTTTGCAGGGGGCAATAAACCCGGTTTGAAAATTGCTGGCGCGTTTCACCTTACCGCTGCCTGCATATGTGCGAATATAATACGCCCCGCCATGGTCAGCGAACCAAACCGGAGTGGCTACAAATCGGCCATCCCGCCGTTGGGTTTTTAGATTTAGATATTTGAAATTGATCAGGTCCGTCAAGGTGATTGTTTCTCCTGGATACAATTTATACCAATAATGGATGGCCCCATGAATAATATATTTGTTAAAAAAGTACCGTTTGGTTTAATGGTCTAATGCGGCGCGGAATTGCCTTGCCAATGCGGCGGCGGCCATTGCCGGCGCAGGGCTTGAACCGATCTCACGAATCAGGTGGGAGCCCACGATCACCCCGTCAGCCATGGAACCCATCTCTTTGGCTTTTTGGGTGCTATTGATTCCAAAACCAATACAGATGGGCAAGCTGGTATGGGTCCGGATAGCGGCGATGAGGTTTGGCAGAGCGGAGCTGAAACTGTTGCCGCTGCCGGTAATGCCGGTGATTGAAACCAGGTAAATAAACCCACCCGCGGTGGGTGCCAATTCGGCAATTCGATCATTTGGGGTAGTTGGGGCAATCATCTGGATCAGAGGAATATCTTCCAGTTCGGCGCGTAATTCGCCAGACTCCTCGATTGGCAGGTCGGGAATGATCAGGCCGGCGATTTGCAGTTGGCGGCAGCGCTTCATAAATCGGTCCAAACCATAGGCAAGCAAGGGGTTGTAATAGCCCATCAAAACAAGCGGGGTGATCACACCTCGGTCACGCAAAATGGCTATCGACTCCAGTGTTTTTTCCAATGTGATACCTTGTTCGAGGGCGGTTTGGGTAGCCTGTTGGATAACCGGGCCATCGGCCAACGGGTCCGAAAAGCTCATACCTATCTCAATAATATCGGCGCCGTTCTTGGCCAACGCCTCGATCACATCAATGGAGGTTTCAATCGTGGGATAACCCATCGGAAAATATGGGATGAATAATTTTCGAGAGGGTAACTTCATGGTTGGTTTGCCTTTATGGCTAATATTGTATCGAGGTCCTTGTCACCCCGTCCACTGAGATTGATAAGGATGGTTTGGTCTGGGCGCATGGCAGGTGCCAGTTTCATGGCAAATGCTACGGCGTGGCTCGATTCCAGCGCCGGAATGATCCCTTCCAAGCGGCAAAGTACCCCAAAAGCTTCCAACGCTTCATCATCAGTGACGTTGGTATAGGTTACTCTTTGGGCATCTCGCAACATGGAATGCTCAGGCCCAATGGCAGCATAATCAAGGCCAGCGGAGATGGAGTGTGTATCTTCGATCTGGCCATCCGCGTTTTGCAGCACATAGGTCCGAGTGCCGTGGATGACACCTACCCGGCCCTTGCTGGGATCACCAAAGCGGGCTGCGTGTTTGCCACTGGCCACGCCGCTGCCTCCTGCTTCCACACCAAAGATCTTGACCTCAGGAGAGGTTAAGAAGCCGCTAAATATACCAATGGAATTGGAACCACCGCCAACACATGCCACCAAAGCATCTGGGTTGCGGCCGGTGATCTGTTGGATCTGTTGGGTGGCCTCGCTGCCAATGACGGATTGATAGCGTCGGACCATGGTAGGGTAAGGGTGCGGGCCTAACGCAGAGCCAAGAAGATAGTGGGTTGTTCCAACATTGGTGACCCAATCGCGGATAGCCTCGTTGATTGCGTCTTTAAGTGTTTTTGTGCCGCTTGCCACGGGCACCACAGTTGCCCCCAACAATTTCATCCTATTAACGTTGGGGTGTTGCCGGGCAATGTCCACTTCACCCATGTATACAATACATTCCAACCCCAACAGTGCACTAACGGTGGCACTGGCAACCCCATGTTGGCCGGCGCCTGTTTCGGCTACCACTCGATTTTTGCCCATTCGTTTTGCTAACAACGCTTGTCCCAGAGCGTTATTGATCTTATGCGCACCGGTATGGCATAGGTCTTCCCGCTTTAGATAGATCCTCGCACCACCGCAAGCCTGGGTGAGACGTGCAGCGAAGGTGATCGGTGTTGGGCGGCCGACAAAATCTCGCAAAGCGTTTGCAAATTCAACCTGAAATTGGCTGTCGGTTTCGCTTTCAACGTATGCCTTCTCAAGTTCGATCAGCGCAGGGATGAGGGTTTCTGGTACGAATTGACCACCATAAGGGCCAAATTTTGAAGGGAGGAGTGTCTTCACGTGCGGTTGTCCTCGGTTTCCTGATTAATATTTTGTACTGCGGCCATTAGCTGGCGAAGGAGTGTTTCGTCCTTGATACCGGGAGCGCTTTCAACACCACTTGCCAGGTCGATGCCCCATGGCTTAACCTGGGTTATCGCCTGCCCGGCATTCAATGGGGTAATGCCCCCTGCAAGTAAAACTCGTTTACCTAAAGGTAGTTGGCTCGAAGCCTGTATCCAATCCAGCTTGGAACCTGTTCCGCCAAATTGACCATTTACGCCTGCATCTGCCAACAATTGCGGCAAGGATAAGTCGGCAGGTTGCGGATAGGCCGCATGATTAACCTGCAAAGGCAAGCCCCTGAAGGCTTTATAAGCGTTAATTGCGAATTTTGAGGCCAGCATGTTGGCTTGCTCCACTGTTTCATCCCCATGCAGTTGGGCTGCATGCAGGCCAGAAGCTATTATGGTATTTGCAATGTCTTCAACAGGCATATTTACAAATATTCCGATCAACCTTGTAATAGGTGCATGTGCGCGAAGCTGGTCGGTAATGGCGGCGCATTCTTCAATGCTGATGCTCCGGGGAGACATTTTGAAAAAATTAAAACCTAACATGTCTACGCCCAACTCAGCGCATAGCAACGCGTCTTGCAGCCGAGTGATGCCGCACACCTTAACACGGCAACGATTCGTCATGGTTGGCCCGCCACCGTAGACAGTTCCCGCACCTTTGCTGGGATATCGGCGGACGTGATAATTCCTTCGCCGACCAAAATCGCATCGATACCTGCCTGAGCCAACTGTACTACATCGGCAACGCCAAAAATACCGCTTTCAGCGACGGATGCTACATCCTTGGGGATTGCTGGCAACAAGCGCAGGGTGGTTTGCAGGTTCACCTCAAAAGTTCGCAGGTTACGGTTGTTCACACCCAAAGCCCTTAGCCCAGAGATGCTCAACGCAACCTCCAATTCACCTTCATCATGTACTTCAACCAACGGAGTTAGACCAAGTTCTAAAGCGGTTGCATGAAGCGCTTTCAGTTGACCCTCTGGCAGGGCTGCGACGATCAATAAAACCGCGCTGGCACCGTAAAGCCTCGTTTGGTAAAGCTGGGTGTCATCAATGATGAAATCCTTGCGCAAGAGTGGTATTGATATTCCGGCGGAACGCAAACCTGCAAGTGTTTCGAGAGACCCCTTGAAAAATTTTTCATCGGTAAGGACGCTAATGGCAGAGGCACCGTTTGCCTGGTATTGGGAGCCAATAGTAATTAGGTCTACATGGGGGGCAAGCAAGCCTTTGGAAGGGGAAGCACGTTTAAGTTCAGCGATGAGGCGTACAGGGGTGAGATGGTTGGCGCGGCGAATGGATGCATAGAAATCAGCTTGCGGCGGGGGGCTGGCGAAGGCAAGCTTGCGCAATTCCGCCGAATTTAATTGTGCAACCTCGACTTGTTTTTGTTGGAGTATGCTGGCGAGAATGTCGCTCATTCAGCCGGCTCCACGATGAAGGAGCGGCTAAAATCAACCAGGTCGGTTAATTTTCGCTGGGCTGCGCCGCTATCGATCGCATCTTCAGCCTGTCTGATAGCTCCATTCATGTCACCGCTTTCAATGGCGATGGCAGCAGCGGTGTTGAGAATCACCGAATCGCGAATGGGACCACGCAGGTTACCAGCCAGTAATTGGCGCATTAGCACGGCGTTTTCGTCTGGCGTTCCACCTTTCAGGTCGTCCATTTGGGCTGGTTTCAAGCCATAATCGGCTGGGTTCAATTCATACTCGCGAAGGTTGCCATTGTCAAGTTGGCAAACCTGATTAACCCCGCACGTATTCAGCTCGTCCGTTCCACCAGCGCCAATCAGAACCATAGCTCCTTTGCTACCCAGGTTGCGCAACACATTGGCGATTGGAGCAACCAATTTGTCACTATACACACCGGTTAGTTGGATATCGGCATTGGCAGGGTTGGTCAATGGGCCAAGGACGTTGAAGATCGTACGCTGCCCAATTTCTTTACGAGGGCCAATGGCATGGCGCATCGCTGGGTGGAACTTGGGGGCGAACATAAAGCCAATGTTGAGCTCATCAATGGCTTGGCCGACTTGCTCTGGTGACAGATCCAAATTAAGACCTAACGCGCTTAGCACATCGGCACTGCCCGAAAGTGATGAGGCAGCTCGGTTGCCGTGTTTGGCGATCTTTTTTCCAGCGCCAGCCAGCACAAAAGCGGATGCTGTTGAGATGTTAAAGGTGTGTGCGCCATCGCCACCGGTGCCAACAATATCGTAAACCAATTTGCTTCGGTCCTTTAGTATGACCTTCACAGATGCCTTGCGCATGGCCCTGACCGCACCTGTGATCTCGTCGATGGTTTCGCCTTTCATTCTCAAAGCAACAATAAAGGCGCTTACCTGTGAAGGAGTGGCATTCCCCGACATGATAATGTCCATGGCCGATTCTGCTTCTTCGCCGGTTAGGCTTTGATAATTGATGATCTTGTTGATGTATGGTTTTAACATGGTATTCTCCGCTATCCCTGGCCGCCTTTTAGGGCGAGAAAATTTTTTAGGATCTGTTTTCCATGTTCGGTCAGGATCGATTCAGGGTGGAATTGGACTCCAAAGGTATTATGGCCAGCCACCTTGATAGCCATGATCTCTTCATCAGCGGTGTGGCCAAGCACTTCAACATTTGGGTGGCTGGCCGGTAATTCAACGATCAGCGAGTGATAACGCATCACCTGAAATGGGCTGGGTATCCCGGCAAATATCCCGCTGCCATTGTGTACCATTTGGCTGGTTTTGCCGTGCATCAGTTGTGGGGCGCGAATGACCGTACCACCGTTGACGGCGCCAATACATTGGTGACCCAGGCAAACACCCAAAACAGGGATCTTGCCACTAAAGTATCGAACACAATCGGCACTGATGCCACCATCGATGATGGGATCTCCTGGCCCTGGAGAGATGACAAGCCCTTGGATGTCCATTTTTTTCACTTCTTCGATTGTTATGGCATCATTCCGGATGACTTTTAGGTCAGCTCCCAACTCTCCAAAATATTGAACCAAGTTGTATGTAAAAGAATCGT
>SXGU01317873.1_pt1 | contig 28925 bp, 32 predicted proteins | sample 3174531 | NCBI WGS metagenome assembly SXGU01 (sample SAMN11356863, study PRJNA531348) | freshwater metagenome | isolation source: freshwater sample F1-140 | place: China: Fuxian Lake, Yuxi | collected 2017-12-25 | reverse complement strand
TATTAATATATAATATTAATATTATATATTAATATATAATGACTCATATATGGCGTAAAGATTATAATAGTTTTTATAAAATTTTTTTAGATAAAAAGCAAACTGTATATAATTTAGGTATGTGTTCTAAATTTATTAAAGAACGGATAATAAATAATAATTTTATAAATAATTATGAAACTTTAATTGATGTTGCTTGTGGTGATGGAATATGGAGCATTGTATTGAGTGATTTTTTTCATGTGACTGGTGTGGATAATTCATATCAAGCAATTATAAATGCAAATATACTTAAAAATAAATATAGTAAAAATATTAATTTTATATGTGATGATATAAAAAATATAAATGGTAAATATGATATTGTTTTTTGTAGAGGTCCAGAATTTATAGGTGGATATTCTCCTGATGATAATATTTTTAAAAATTTTATACCAAAATTAATTGAATTATGTAAAAAAAAATTATATATAATAGTTTATTCAAAAGAGCCATTTAATTATTATGCTAATGAAAAAAAAACTTCTTATTATCATTCTCCAAAAGTATTAACTGATATATTTAGTATATATGGTAAAACATATACAACATTTAAAGATAATTATATTGTATTAGAATTAGATATAAATGTATAATATGGGCGAGCGTGAACTAGAACGTTTCATTATAGTGTTGTTTATTAATATCACAGCTCGCACGAGTATTTTATTGAGTACTCAATTGAATCGAGTATTTTTATTTTATTTTCAATTGAGTAGTTTTAATATTTTTATTTTTAGGATGCTTTTTGCTTTTCATATTTTTATAAAATCAATTGAGTAGTTTTAATAAATAAATATTTAAAAATTTATTCAATTGAGTATTTACCTGTATGGGCTGTGAAAATAATAAAAGAAAACATTAAACTATTAAACAGTGCTAAAAATAAAAAAATGAAACATGAAACTATTAAACAGTGCTATAATGAAACGTTCTAATTGCCATATTCTCAAATTATTATATTTAGTATCTATGTAATTGAGTAAATGCAAATTAAAAGATGACACTCCAATAAAATAAATTAATATACTTGAATCCTTTTATTGTTTAAAATGTCATCATTTAATTTGCATTTACCCATATTTTCAATAAAAATATTATTAAGATTGGGTATTTTATTAAAGTATAGAATTGTAAAAAATATAAAATCGTAAAAAATATAAAATCGGGTAGCTGCCTGTACTAACTGCGTACAATTTGTATGAGTGCGTTATTTAATTTCTGTTATTTAATATCTACAAATCTAGATCTATTAAAATCCTTTAAAAAATATATTTATATAAATATATAATATATAAATGGGTTTGACAAATTCAGTAGATAAGAATATCGTTATAGCTATGGTTATAATAATTATTATTCTGATCATTTACTTCGTCAGTCAAAAAAGCAGTACTGACAAGACAGATAAAACAAATAAGGCAAGCGCTCACGAGAAAGATATGAATAATAAATTACAAGAAGAATTAAATAAAAACAAAATCAATCCAGACGATTTAAAGAGCAAATTTAATAATTCAGATCTAAATATAAGTTCTGATGAATTGAAAGCAAAAGTGCAGGATAAGATGAAGCAGAATAAGAATAGCTTATATTCTTTTGATTCGGGTATTGATATCGTATCTACAGCCGGAAAAGTTAGTATATTATCAACAAATGGTGGTGTCCGTGCTGTCTCAACTAATGGTGATGTTGCTTTAATGACTACTAATGGCAACGCTGGAACTATCTCAATGAATGGTTCATACAAGACATTATCGGGACTCGACACTTATGTAATGACAAAGGGTATCAATAAAAATGGTGTAACATATCAGCCCAATATTAATTTAGTATCAGCATCGAATAAAGTTGGTCTTGGACTTGCGAGACGTCATGGATACTCAGAGTATGACTATAATGACAATAATAAAGAAGTAGAGGAGGCAACACGTCTCGGGATATATTGGGGAGATGAAAAGCCGGCACAACCGGCACCATCTGGTTCCATTCATTTGGACAGATCTGGAAAATTATGGGTTCGTACCGAACATTCGTGGAGGGAAGTCGCATTGCTATAAAAATTATTATATTTTTTACTAAAATTGATAAAGAAAAATTAAATTAAATTAAATTAAATTTGGAAGTTGTTGGACACACATCTCGAATTGCCTAGGATGCGATGGAAATGCACAACCTAATTTCCCAGTTGTTGAAAATTCACGAAGTGCATAATCAACCGATATGATTACACCCTTACTGCATTCACTGAGATCTTCAGGATCAGGAATCTCAACGGGAGCCTCACATTTCGCAACCATCGCCACCATTAATGATTCGGATTTTCTCTTATATCCATATTCACCGGACTTTCCAAAAGTCCAGTAGCGTGGATCTCTTCCATCTTGTGTATCCTTTCCGACAATATATGTTTCGAATTTGAAGTCAGACGATTTCAGTCCGAATTCTTCCGCAAGAGCCCTCATCGCAGGCTTCACCGCGCGATCCGAAATTTTCATGTATTTTTTACCAGTTTTCCCTAAATTATCCAAATATAAGGCATATGCATCATTCATTTCCTTCTTCTCATAAGCCTCAAGATGTTCACCAAGAATGATCGTTCCAAACATTCCAACTTTCAACAAACTAACGGGATTATCCGGAAAAGAAACAGTAATCAGGTCAGATTGTCTCTTGTTTCCGAGAGCCGTATTAATCATGCCTGTTGAAGTATTGCAGAAAAACACGAATGTATCAAGTGCCTCCTGAGGTAATGAAGTATCTTTTAGGTAGCAAGTTTTTGAGAAGGAAGGATCTAATGTCGACCTTATTTGAACTCGACAAATTTCATATTCAATGACGCCATCCTTGTAATAAAGGGATTTATAGAAGTTGATGAGTTCCGTCGCGGAGAATGAAGTTGGCAAATTGTGAAGGAAGAAGAAATCACTGAATCCGAAATTATTATCCTTTAATGCCTTGAGGAAGCAATTTAATTTACCCAAGATATCATCGGAATCAATGCGGAAGACACTAGTGCCGTTTTCCGGGATTTTTTTAGTGAAGACACACTTATTGGGTCCAGATGGAAACAGGCTGAGATAGCCGTTAGATGTTAATGTTTCAAAGTAGGAAAAAGTAGAAAAGAAATTAATAGCCATTTTGATGTATAATTAATATATTCTAGTAATTATATGCCTTTCAATATGTGATATTTTTCAATTTTTTGTGTGGATTATACTGATAGCAAATATCCTGCTAGTAGTAATATCCTGCACAGCCTGTACGAATACTTTATTAAGTACTCAAGTGATTCGAGTATTTTCATTTTTTTTCATTCAAGTAGTTTTAATAATTTTTATTTTAATATGCTTTTTTATTTTATATATTTTTGTAAAATCAATTGAGTATTTATCAGTAAGCATACCCTGATGTAAGCGCGTAGTTTAGTACTGTAGTGAATAATATGGATATTGTCTTAGATTGTTCGGTTGACACTGTATTTTGTGAGATACTCTTAATAATCAAAAATATTTTATTTATCATAGAACGTGTGGCTTTTACAGTATTAAAGTTTTCACTAGATAAAGGGCCAGAACTGTTGGTCAATAAATTTGTCCGTATAAGGCCTAATACAAGATTAATGCCATTGTCAATATATTCACTGGTTATAAGTTTATTACTATGCACGGTGATTAAAGTTTCTATGTCTGTGATCACATTTTTAACTATTTTATTTGCTGGTATATTAAATTCTACACAAAACAATAATTTTTTATTTTTATAGAAATTTATAGAAAAATTCAAGGGAAAAGTAGTAAATCCGTCAGTTCCTGCCAAAATTATTTTAAAATCACCATTGTTAACATTTGAGTCATATTGAAATTCTATATTATCATTTGTCACACTAGGTCCAATCCAACTGCTTGCATTATTACTGTACGATTTGACATTAGGAATTATTTTCTGAACTAACCCGCCAATAACTCTTGTCCAATGGGCTTCTGCAAACCCTATCAGATCACTCTTGTAAATTATGTATAGATCACTTATATCAACTTTTATACTAGTTAATTCATATAGCTTGCTTGGCGAAAAGCATAATGTAATTGATTGTGGGTAAAATGCTGGATCGGTATTTGTCGCATCATCCTTAAATGAGTTTTTTATATCACTGTTAGACATATATATTATGTATATAAAAAAATATTCTTATATATGTTATTAAAAAAAGTATCTTAGAATTTTGAGTAAATTTCCTCCTCGATAGTTCCCTTACAAATATATCTATACACATTTACCTCATTTTTTTGTCCAATCCTATCACATCTTCCAATGAGTTGCTTTTCTATTTCCTTACAATAGTAATAGTCTTCGAATGGTTCAAAAATAATAACATCGGATATAAAGCTCAAGTCAATTCCAGAAGCATTTTCTTCTGATGATAGGATTATAACCTGGACTGCATCCTTATTCGTTGAATTTTTGAATCCTCTATAATTCATTGATGTAATATTATTTCTCTCGAATAACAAACTCAGGTTATCAATCAGTTTGGCAAATTGCGTAAAAACTATAAATCTCTTCTTTGATTTTCCGATTAAACTGATAATTTCTAGGCATTTAGAGCTTGATGCAATATCGACGACATTATTGATTATATTTATGTCGCCCAGTGAGTGCTCCGTGCGACACATCGGGCACTTCCTTATAGCTTGTTGGTATAATTCAAATGCATGATTTTTCTTTCCCATTTCATCCACACACACTTTACAGAAGAAATGACCACATTTTTTAAAATATGATATTGGAGGCTCATATGTGCCCATACAAATTGCACATGTTTCATCAGAACTTGCTTCATGTTGATCATATTCTCTCCGAACTACCTGTTCTATCTTATTGATGTTGGTCCTATAGTAGTCATATGCTGTTTTGTATCGCACAACTTCTTCATTTTTCCTTTCCATGGCTACCTTGAATGTTTCAATTCTTCTCGTAAACTCAACATCATCAATGACAATCTTTCCATCGGATCCTAGCCTTTCTCTCATTCGAAGAAGATTTGTCATTTGATCTGAAAGAATCTTGTATTCATTTAATTTTTCTTCATAATTCAATTTGTATTTTTCAAGAATAACTTTCTTGAGTTGGCCAGGAGTCATTGTTTGTTCAGCCTCAGTACCAAATCTGAGTTGTATATCACAGAGAAGCTTTCTCAATCCAAGAGTACCATTTTGAGTTTTCTTTTCGCACTCATATATAGTTTTTTGCATATGATCAAGATCTACGAAAATATCTTGAATCTTGACAGGTGGCAAATTTAATTCTTTTTTTGTATTTTGCTTTGTATTTTTTATAAATATTCCAACGAGTTCATCTTGAATGGCAGGTACATTAGCGATTCTCTCATTTAATAATTTCTTTCCCATGCAAAATTTCATTATGTTAAAAAGGGAATCGTCTGATATAAATGGAGTCGCAGTTACCCCCCACCTATATTTAAATTTCATTCCCACTATTTTTTCAAAGATGGCTGGATGGGATTTATAAAGTTCATGCAATTCATCAACGATAACCCTGTCATATTCTTTGTAACTGCTCGTTAAATTGAATTCAGTGAAGCTCATTAGACTAATGTTTTTAAGCTGATGCAAAGGTACGATGATATGTTGTTTAAATTGATCATTCCAATGTTCCTTGATGTGGTCGGGCACTATGATCAATGTTTTTTGATCATTGTTATCTGTAGCGAGATATATCATTTGTAATGTTTTTCCAAGTCCAGTCTCATCCATAATTATTCCTCCATTTATATAATGCTCTTCCATGGATTTGCTGTCAATGAATTTTTTTGTGGTATGGTCAAATGTAATTCCATGTCCATAATCGTAAATAAGATTTCCCCCAACGAAAGCCCTTATCCTGGTTGGATTTTTCTCACAATCATTAATTATTGACATATTATGGCGCTGATAGTCATAAAGTTTTGTCTTTGCTAACCCATTCTCCGTATAGCTCATGTTATATATTTTCTCTTTATTTAAGTCTTGAAGGAACAGTGATAATCTGTAATTATGATATACCATATTAAGAATATTATTTTCTATAAAGTATGCCTGCATAAAAATTAAGTCAAAATTCTTAATGTCGTCCTTTGATATTAATTCAGATTCTTTCAAATTATAGAAAAGAATCTTTACCTTGAATGTCTTACCATCTTCCAGAATATTATAGATTCCTCCATAAATGTTGAATTTCTCCCTAACCTCTGGGGAATAAAAATAAGCGACCGTTGTGAATTCATGTATTACCGTACTGCTAAGAAACTCAAAAAATTTCTCATTTTTATAAATTTTATCCGATATGGCCAACTGCTCAAGATCAATATCATTTTTAATTTTTCCAATCAAATTATCAGTCATAATATCATTTGATCGATAATGTGATTGTGGATTAACCACCTGATCGGCTCTGGTAATCTCAAGCTTGACACAGAAGAATTTCATTATGTTAATGAATGTTAATAAATGTTAATAAACGTTATTGATTATGAGGACTTTATGCATATTACTGATATTCTAAAAATCAATTTTTTTTGCTACATATATAAAATATATGCTAATATATAATGACAAAATACATATTTGGGTATGGTTCTTTAATAAATATCAAATATATTAGGCAATTGGTGAATAAATCGCGTAAATTCTACCCTGTCCAGTTGGCTAATCACCTACGACATTGGATATATGCCCCAGATAAGAGAATTTATTTGGGTCTATATAGGCAAGATAAAAAGTTAACGAATGGTGTCCTTATTGAAGTGGATGATAATGAAATAATGCTACTTGACAAAAGAGAAGGATATTACTTTCGTGAACAAATAAATAGAAATGACATAGTACAAAAATATACATCATTTAATTTAGGTGAGGATGACATAATATATACCTATTATGCTGACCCTAAAAAAACTATAAAATGGACTTTTGATTTTGATTGTGAAATAAGTAAGTCCTATTTGTTCAAATGTCTGGGTGGATGTATTAAAATCAGTAGTATGTTTTTCGAGGACTTCTTGCTTACTACTAAGGGATGGGGTAATTTAGAAACATTATAACCGCTAAAAATAAACTCAAAAATTTGATTTTTATTATTGTACTTGATTACTTTTTTTATATTATGCGACTTAGATTTTTGATGTTTTTCTTATTGATTTGGCGGTTATGAATTATAATACAAAAAAAATAAATATATATATATAATATATAAAGATCATGCAAAACGAATCGGCAGATGACGTAGTATATATTCCTTCCCAGCCTGAAAAGATAGAAGTTAATCCAGCAAATACATTGGTCGATGGTGTGGAATACTTATATAATCACTTAAAAACGATACACTCGGATAGAATCACTCCAATGAATGTTGTTTTGATTGCCACAGAACTTATACAACTTGTAGAAAAATATAAGGAATTGACAGGACATCAAAAAAAAACATTAGTTATTGGAGTTATAAAGAAGCTCGTTAATTCACAATTTAATACAGAAGAAGATAAGAAGGCAATGAATTTAATTATAGATTTTACATTGCCCACTGTTATTGATAATATTGTTGGAGCCATTAATGGTGATCTTAAATTTGATAAGGAAAAAATAAAGTCAGCCTTCGCGGGATGTTTTCCTTGTTGTACCAAATAATGGTTTTATGTCGATATCAAATATGTTCCAAGAAGCATTGATATGATACCGATTACTTTTTTATTTGATATTTTATGTGTGAACAAATATGACGAAATAATTGTCACAAAAATTATATATAAGTTGCTGATGGAACCTATATAGCCAGCGTTAATATTATTATCTATAGCTTTTGACCATAATTTATTTGTTATTAATACACACAATCCCATAAAAAGAATGAGGACAAGGATTACCCCGGATGTATTTCTCACGTCACCGAGATTATCAAAATGCTTGCAACTATATTTTATATGGTATACTAGAAATATGAACGCCAGGATTCCAGCCACCACGTATGTTGCAAGAGTTACACAAAAACAATTAGTATATTTTTTAATTATATATTCAAATATGATAGTCCAAAGTGTGTATAATATTACCAAGTATAGACTATATTTTATCCATTCTTTCATTCTAATATAATACTATTATAAAAAACTTATATATTTACTTATTAATATATATAATGGTAAAAATTTATGGTATGATAGGATACAGTATTTTACATAACTCGCCATTATTTCCAAATACAGAAATATTACTGATATCCGATATGCACAATGAGCCGATCAAGAACTGCGCACCTTCCGAGCAGATAAATATTAGTAGTCTCCTAAAATATTTCCTAGATAAAGGTTACATAATATTATTGGAGGAAATACCCAATAAAAGAGATGTAGTATCATATTTTCCAGATTCAAATCATGTTCGTGATACACGGGAACTATATTTGGAAAACTTTGATAAAATAATTGGGTTTGATATAAGGCTAGACTTAATTGACAGTATATCACTCGAGAACTCTGAGCTGCCATTGATTACACATTTCACTAATTTGCTTGATTTTTTTATGATTAAGGCAAGATCATTCGAATTGGAGATAACAAAAAAATATCACTTGAGCATGTTAATTAAATTTAAGAATTTCATAAGTAAGTACATCGATGATCTAAAAAAGAAATCTTTGGAAGTTGATAAGTTAGTTCATAAATTAATACTGACGGATTTGGATAATATATTATCCGATATCATAGAGTTTTATTGCTTCTGTAGATTATCAGCTGAATTGGTTCAATTGAAAGGCAGTCCTCAAAAGTATGTTATCAATTGTGGATTGTATCATTCCGAAAAAATAATCGATATTATTTGCAAACAATTAAAATATACCATAAAGGAGCAACATGGTATAAATAAAATGGAGGAAACGTGGTTAATTGAATCTGATGCATCGGGTATGTGCGTCAGATATTTTCATTTTTAGTAACAAGACTTATGTCACTCAGATTTTTTCCTATATTTATATATTTTATTACTTAAACAGTCGATTATTCGCATGATAAAAATTGAAATATCATATATCACGGACATCTACTTTTTTAATTAATAACAACAAGCAAATATGACAGAAATGACAAATATGTCGGATATGTATAAGATTTATAATAAATCTCGTGACGGAAAGATATTTGATTTCATGGATGGCCCGCCATTCGTAACTGGGAAGCTTCATTTGGGACATCTTGCGATCGGTTCATTAAAAAGCACATATCTCAATTTTAAAAGCATGATGGGATATTTGTGCGGTTATAAATTAGGCTATGATTGTCATGGCGTGCCAATTGAGAGTATTGCCAATAAGGAGCTTGGAATCAAATCCACGAGTGATTTAGAGAAGATTGGTATCGATAAATTTAACGCATTTTGCAAGGAAACTATTAAAAAATTTGAGAAGGATTGGGAGCCAGTATATAATAAGATTGGAAGATTAGCAAACTTTGACGATGTATATAAGACAATGGATCCGAAATTTATGGAAAGTATTTGGTGGGCATTCTCGGAATTATATAATAAGGGCATGATTTATAGAGGATATAAGGTAGTGGCATATTCATATCCGTTACAATCTCCCTTGTCAAATTCTGAGGAATCACAAAATTATAAGGATATACAAACAAAGACAGTGTATGTTCGCTTTAAAATTATTTCTTTGGAAAATACATATATTGTGGCATGGACAACAACTCCGTGGACTTTAATAGCGAACTTGGCGCTTTGCGTCAATAAAAATCTTGACTATCAATTTGTTCAATCTGAGTCTGGGGAGACCTATATTGTCGGAAAAGGCAAAGATGCTGGTATCAAAGTAAAGGAGATTTTAAAAACTGTTAAAGGATCTGAGCTTGTTGGATTAAAATATGAGCCGATTTATAAATTTTATGCTGGTGATTCATTTTTTCAAATAGTTGAGGATGATTATGTCAAGGAATCGGATGCTGCTGGGACAAATATCGTTCATCTCGCTCCAACTTTTGGCGAGGATGATTACAGGGTTTGTATGCAGAAGGGTATTGTTACAAATGAAATCATTCGCTCATTAGACCCAATTGATGAGGATTGCAAGTATAATAAAATCATAACGAACTATCATGGTTTTCTTGTTTTTGACGCTGAATCACAAATTTTATCTGATTTACAAAAAATGAGGGCATCCATTAAATTACAAACTATTAATCATCAGTATCCATATTGTTACAGAACGGAAACACCCCTGGTTTATAGAGCCTGTGAGAGTTTTTACATTAATGTTCAAGAAATTAAGGAACGGATGATTCAATTCAATAAGGAAATAAACTGGTATCCAGCGTCAATCGGATCAGGAAGATTTAATAAATGGCTCGAGGGTTTGAGGGATTGGTGCATTTCACGAAGTCGTTATTTCGGTACACCAATTCCGGTGTGGATTTCACAATCGGGAAAAATTATAGTTATTGATTCCGTTGAAACCTTATATAAATACTCGTCTATTAGAGTAGCGGATCTCCATCCAGAAATAGTAAATCGTATAGAGTTTGTACATTTAGGTGAGAAATATACTCGGGTGAAAGATGTATTTGATTGCTGGTTTGAGAGTGGCTGCGTCCCATTCGCACAACATCATTATCCATTTCAAAATAAGGAATATATCGATTCAAAGGAAGTATTAAGTGATTTTATTGTTGAAGGTGTTGATCAAACACGGGGATGGTTTTATACTCTCCTGGTTTTGTCAACTGCATTATTTAATAAAAAACCAGCGAAAAATATTATGGCAGTTGGGCTCGTTTTAGGAGAAAATGGAAAGAAGATTTCCAAGAAGGATGGTAATTTCGTTGATCCAGATGTTCTAATTGATAAATACACGAGTGATTCCATTCGCCTGTATCTCCTACAATCTCCTTTGTCATACGCAGAACCATTTTCCTTTAAGGAAGCAGATTTAATCGAATTGAAGCAGCTTTTGTATGGATTTAAGAATGCCTCTGATTTTCTTCTAGAGCACACCCATAATATGGATGTAAATCTTGTAAAATTTGATAGGAATGCTTATAGGAATACTACGAATTCAATGGATAAATGGATTCTCATAAATATTTCAAAGATAAGCCACGAGGTTATTATTCTGATGAATTCTTATGAAGTTGCATTGTCTGTTCGAAAAATTATTTCATTAATTGAAGATATTAGAAACTGGTATCTAAAGTTTAACAGGGATCGTCTCAAGGGAAAATGTGGTAATGCAGATTGGATATGTTCGACATCAGTCCTAAATTGGGCGATCATAAATTTTATCAAATTGCTTGCTCCATTCGCTCCATTTATATCACAGGAGATTAATATATCACTTCGAAAACTTAATGAGCCAGATTCTGGGCACGAAAATTGTGAGATCAAACATATCCTAGAAAAAGAATATACATTTGAAGTTTTTCCAGAACACGAATCATATATCAAGACATTTGACTTATTGCAGAGAATTTCCCGTCTTGTCCGTAGTGCAAGAGTCGGAGTAAAAACACATACTTCATCTAAGACTCCAATTAAGTCATGTATTATTTACACGGACTCCAATGATGATGCTCGGAGAATTTCTGAAACGATTGACTTAATTCAGGCAGAACTGAACGTCATTGATATTTCCTATGAAGAATTATCAATGAATATATCATATAGGATTATCCCTGATATGAAAATCCTTGGGAAGAAGCATAGAGGGCTTATTAAAAAAATTCAATCAGAACTCAATGTGATTCAAGTATTTGATAAAGTTCGGAAGGATCTCGATATTACAATAAATGGAGAGCCCATTCGAATCCTCACGGATGAGTATACTCTAGAGCCCGTTTTTTCAGAAAACGATTTCTTTGACGGAGATATCATGGTGAAGATTGACTTTACGTATGATAAAGAAATTGAGGATAAGTTTAATCTGAAAAAATTTATAGCCCAGATTCAACAAACAAGAAAGGAAATGGGTTTGCATGTATGGGATAAAATATCGATTGAAATTGAATTTGATGAACTTGATATTATCAAGTCTGATAATGTTATATATATGAGGGAACGTTTGGAATGTGATGTCAATCCAAAGAGCCAAAACCGGGCTGATCGATTTTATGAAAATGGTGTAAAACGTATAGGCTTTTCAATCTTAAAATTATTCTAAATAAAAAATATCATCTTTTTCGTTAAAATAAAACATAGCAATTTCTTTATCAAAATATAATTCATCAATATAATCATTATAATTAATATTATAGTCCATTAGATCGATTGATTTGGAATCTATATCATTATCAATATCATCATCAATATCATCAATATCACCAGCATTTATACACATTGATAGTGGTGATCTTACATAATATGATGTGATGGTTTTAGTTGGCCTGGTGCCTCTATATGGACTTACTAAATATAATAAATATTTCTTATACATGGGACTCACCATATTGTTTATAGAGTTTATAAGATTTATAGACGTAAGAGGTTGCAAATTCATTTTTTTTAGACTAAGCTGACCTTAACATAATTAATTGATTTCAATGCTTTTCCAGTAGATTTATTTTTTACTACATACATACCATTATCAAGTTTATAATAATATGGGGAGTCATAAGGAGACAACTGTTCCTTGTATTTCATTTCATAGTCTAGAACCGTTAGTTCTGCTTCCTCTTGATTCTTACAAAGTTTTGACATATTTGAGTTATGGACAATATCAAAAACCACATCAGAATCATAACCACTAACATATTGAAAATTGTAAACGCAATATATTATCCTATGCAGGTATACTATAACTGCACTAATATTTTGCTCATTCGTATATTTTTTTAATTGGTAAAAACAATTAAATAATTTATTCAAAAGTGTTATCCTATCATCAGTCTTATAACGTAGGCTCTTAAATAATGTTTCCTTACGTGGGGTATGGTAGGATAGATCTGTGATGGGATATGTTGGAAAAGTAGGAGAGATAGGACTTATGGGATTTTTTATTTCCTCACATCCAACATCATAAGCAGCATTCATTATAAAATCAGAATTTAATTTATAAGTATATGCCATTCCGAAAGCAACATATAAGATATCGGCACATGCATCCTGTTCCTCAATCCTATCATTTTGATTAAAAGCTGCTTTCAATTCATTTAATTCCTCCTCAATTAAATCGAGTCTAAGCTTTCGACATTTTTCATCACTCAAGTTATCGTGCATCGGGAAATCAAAACATCTATTGAATTCACAAACCCTTTCAAAATCAGTCATCTTTATTTCGGTCATCTTTATTTCGGTCATCTTTTTATCATAACTAATGGATAATTAAAATAGGTGACAATAATATCAATTTTTTTATAATATAATTATATATATATGAATCAAGTTAATCTAATAAACAATTTCATAGATGAATTAGGTAAGAAGCTAGGCCTAGAAACAAATAAAAAGAAAATAACGCCTATAAATTCAATAAAAATAACGAGAGATTTATTATCTGATAACTCTATAATAATAAACACATTTAAAAAATATTATCCCATACTAGAAAATGATAGGAACTTTAAACACCTCTATGAAATAGTTATAAATAAAAAATATGCTGAGCAAATAATAATTAGTAGTAATCATTATGATAATTTATTGCTTAGTATTTATTTTATTTTGGGAAATCCATACCTATTTCACTCCGAAATTTTTGAAATATTATATCAAAATAGATACGATATAGAGCATGTACTTGATATAGTTAAAAAATCATGGAGCTATATTTTAAAATCAAACCTGAGAAACTTTTTCAATTCTACTTTAATAGAAAAGTGGTTGCAAACATCGCAGTTTAAAAAATTGCAAAGAGAAGATATATTTAAAAATAAGGAAAATACTGAGGAAATATATAATAAATATAATGAAATATATAACATTTTTGATAATACAAACAAAAAAATAGTACAGTTTATATTGGAGTTAAGGAACTTAATAACCACAGTTCAAACGCCAGGAAGCTATAATCTACGAAAGGATTACTATGTGACATTTCAAAAAACATACTCTGGATTGACTCTATCTAATAAGAACCTCATAACCTTGATGGTATTTGCACACAAGGAATTATTAAGACTTGTTGATGAAATGCGAACCATCGTAACACGGATACATCCAGAAACGAATGAAATGGATATTAAGGAAATCATAATTTTCTTACAAGATTTCAAGGATTATAAATATGAAACGAAGGATGACTATATTAAGCATCATATAGATATAATGAAATCTCTCGAGAACTTTTTTATCACAAATAAAAAAATAATACAATTTATTAAACCAAAGATAACTGCTATTGATGATGAAAATCTTGGTGGTGCTTATTGGGCTTATGATACATTTTATTTAAATGTCGCAAATTGGAATAATATAAATAATTATCAGGCGTTATCCCTAGCACTTCATGAGGGTATACCAGGACACCATACGCAGGTAAGTTATCAAGTTCATAGTGAATCGAATGGATATGATATCCTATATGAATGGTTTGGAACGACTAGTGGATTTCACGAAGGCTGGGCATTATTTACGGAGAAACTAGCACCATCATATACGGATATTGAGAAAATTGGCCAGTTACAATATGAAATGCTGAGAACGATTAGAATAATTGTAGATATATCAATCCATGAGGCCGGTATATCATCTGAAGAAATAAAAAAATATATGATGAAATATTTAGCAATACCGAGCGAATCAATAGATTCCGAAATATTCAGATATATCGTGTTACCAGGACAGGCACTTGGATATAAGATAGGAGAAGTTATATTTAAATATATCCATAAGAAACTGATCGGAACGGAAGATTACTTATGTGACAAATCTATTGAATTATATAAAAAAATTATATATGACAAGGCAATGCCACTTGATATATTAATGGAGAATTATAATATAACGTTTGACGAAATTTTTAACTTGGATCGATTCAAAATACTATGAGTAATCCCATCAGAATTATATATTATATTTTCCTTCCTCATATCAAATTCTATGTGATGTTTATCTTGCTTATCTAATTTATCGTGCTTATCTTGCTTATTTGGTTTATCTTGCTTATTTGGTTTATCCTGTTCGCTTGGTTTGTCAGATTCATCAAAGCCAATACCATCAGAATTATATATTATTTTGCTCATCGTGTGATATTTTACTCATATACATATCATGTTAAATAAATATCATGTTAAATAAATATCATGTTAAATAAATATCATGTTAAATAAATATCATAAGAAAAAGCTGTTATAAGATCCTCTGGATTTTTATTAAATTTATTAAAAAAAGGAAAAGAAGTATACCTAATTATAATTTATATTTTTATATTATATGGAGATTCTAAAACAACTCACTCTAATAATAACGCTTGTTGATAATTATATTGCATTCTCCCATAATAAACTCCATAATAAATTCCATAATAAACTCCATAATAAACTCCAAATCCCCAAAGATATGATATTTTTTCTTAGTTAATATGATTTTTATTATTTCATATGATTACTATTACACTTAATTTTTCCTAAATTATGTTTTCTCTAGTATAATTACGCTTTTTTCTTTGCCGCTTATGTCTATATCACTACATGAACCCTTATCATTTATAAAATTGCAGTTGGAAATATACGTATTGGATGAAACCATTTTTTCCTTTTCTACCCTCGTATATGTAAACAAATAAATGATTATCGCGACGATAAGTATAAGTATCAGTTTTTGCCCCACACCTAGATATCTATCATCAATATTGGTTGCAACATTCATTGTGTAATCTAACATTGTATAATCTAACATTGTATAATATATCCAGAGACTTTAATTAAATTATTTATATAATTTTACCAGATATAACTTTTTTTAATTCTATATATTTTGCTTTATATTTTAAATATTTTTCATAAAAACCACCAGGCTGCACTCTCGTTAGGTAGCTTTTATTAACATATCCGAATACATCTGGATCATCTTCCTTTTGAACCAAAACATAGATAACATCATCTCCTTTGGTATTCTTTACTTTAACCTCCATTCCGTTCGGGAATACTAAATGATTTCCCCTTACGATTCTCCGAAACATATGTTCCAAGATAATAACTTTATACTCATATAATATCACTATATATTATTAAAATTTATAATCTTTATCAGTATCAAGGGCCCATTGAAATTTTTGTTGCAATGTTTTAGTGAGAAGTTTATCCAATGGTATATTATGTCTTTTAGAGAATGCTATGGCAATACGGGGATCAATGTAGTTGGCTTTGCTCGTGCCAAGGGATATATTTTTCATTTCCTGTTTTAATTCTTTTTTTATTTTCAATTTATTCAATTTATTATTTAGCGCGAGTATTCTAGTATTTTTAGTTTCGCCTGATGATTTTCTTGCTTTTCTTAGTTGTGATCTTATTTTTTTAATTTGTAGATCAATCTTCTCGATGTATCCTTTAAAAGATTTACCAACATTTTTCTGATGGTTACACAATTGTGCTACCTTTGCATTTGCTTTGTTAAATTCATCAATTAACAAATTGATATCTGTGCTATTCTCGTATTTCCTGGATATCTTTTTTAATTCTTTATAAAATAAGTAAGATGCGTTAAATGTTCTAAATACTTTTGCAGTGAGGTTCTTCATGAATTGTCGCAAATATGTATTTACATCATTTGAATTAATAAAATCAAATAACTCATCTCCTTTATTTTTCCCTTCTATAAATTCCTTAATGTTTTTATAAATAATATCGTTCACTTGTAACTTGTTATAATATCTTACAGAGTCTTTGCCTAGAAAATCTAGTGCGATTAAATTATTTTCTAATAATTCAACATGCTCTATTCTTAATGATGTTACCCCGACAGTGTCAGCCTCATCCGAGCTTTTTTCATTTCCAACACGCAATGCAAAATTATCGATAAAATAGAACGCTGTTGATATCTGCTTTAACTTGACATCAGTGCTTAGGAGATTATTATTATTTTCATTCCGTATAAAATCTATCTTTCGTTTTAGTTTTCTCGCGAGATCAAATTTTTCTCTATCACTATGTGCCTTAAAATCAGAGAAATTCCCAAGCCATAAGTATTTTGATTTACCGGTTATTGTATCTTTCCATGAGGCTAACCACTCGACATGCCTGTCATGAATAATTTTTTCCCAGGAATGTCCCTCAAGAATTTTTGGGAGGACTGGGATAGCGGCATCCTTTCCAATATTTATGGTTACATCTTCAGGAAATATTCTTTTCTTGAGTTTCCCTATCTTCGGATTATCACCTCTACCAAGAAATATCCCAGGAGGTTCCATTCTATAATTTCCAACAGGCTGAATTTTCCCATCGACGATCGCCGTCTTGTATTTTTCTTCTTCTTTATCAGATACTCCATAATTAATTCTACTAAGTGCTTTCTCCACATCAAGGTCATCCCCGATATTCTCACTAGAAATGATAATATTTTTCTGTAGCTCCTTATCCCCTTGTAGTTTTTGAGAATATTGTGAGAAATCACATAAATCTAACGATTGTATCCTATGATTTTTCCCCAATATTTTTTTCCAATCATTCCAAAAATTCTTGTTAAATGTTTTGTTTCTTATATAATCGGTATCTATATATTTAGCATATAACATAGCTATTTCTTCCTGTTCCTCAGATAGCTCTATGTCTTTTCCATCATATTTGATGGGGATCCCGTGTGGTGCATATGGTGCTGGAAATAAAACCCCATTATGCTGTAGTGTTGTCCATTTGTAACCACCACCATTCTGTGTTTTTTTTAATAAATTTTCGAGTCCATTCATATAAGATATAAATGATAAAAAAGTTAAATATATAAGTTAAATAAAAAAAGTTAAAAAAAGTTAAATATATAAGTTAAATAAAAAAAGTTAAATAAAAAAAGTTAAATAAAAAAAGTGAAATAAATACAAATAATTATATTTAACTATTATAATATTTAACTATTATAATGAACAAATGGAGTGAAAGCGAGAAGGACTTTATTATTTGTGAATATAAAAATGGCAAGTCAATTGAGCAAATATTTGGGATGGGAAAAATAAAACGTAGTAAGTATGCAATTGAATGTAAATTATATGGACACGTTTATGATCTGATACAAAATGGGAACTACTCATCCGTGGCTAAAGAATTCAACAGAACAAAAGATGAAATTAAAGAAATTGAAAAAAAAGCGTTTGAAATGAGGAATTACACGGATGTTAAGACGGCTTATACTGGGGATGGAGGATACAAATATAATAATTTTGTAAATCCAAGCAATGTGGGTATGGCAGATCAGGAACTAGGTTCATTCCATCATGTAAATCGAACAATGAATGCAGTGTTGACATATTATGAAAACATTAAAAGATTAAATAAATTAAGGAAATCGCGAATGATAGATGATACTTTCCACACAGAAATAATGGATCAATTAAATAAGTTTTCGTTTGATAGAAAGAAAATAATTAAATCCCTTGATTTAGGTATAAAACAAGATGAACATAATAAATCAAATGAATCAAATGAATCAAATAAATCAAATAAACAAACTGAATTAAATGAATCAAATAAATCAAATAAATCAAATAAATCAAATGAATCAGATGAGCCACAGGAATCAGATGAGCCACAAAAAAAAGAGCATAATAATTTCGATGATGGAACATATACTAGGAGAATAACGAAGAAACTTATTTAATTTATCCAATTTATCCTTATTCCAACTTCAATACTTTTTCATCACTTGTTAGTATAACCAAGTCGATATCATTTTTCTTAAAAAATCTAAGTATGTTTATAAATTTTTTATCTCCCATTATTTGCTTATCTATTACTCTAATTATAAGATTACCATTTTTTATTATTATCTTGAATGATTTATTATATTCTCTGGATATGTGCATTATGTTCGTTGATACATCTATTAATTCTGGTAAACTTGTGGAAGAATTTAGTGAGCCATGTGAGCCATGTGAATCATATAATGAATTGAAGATTTGTGATGAGCAAACAAGGAATGCATCCTCAAGTATTATTTTTTTAGCATTTCCATTTTCTTTATATTTCTTATAAACTTTATATGCATATGGGGAAATAAATCCAAAGATAAAGCCAAAGATGAACCAGGTGAACCCAACCGTGAAATTCGTCATATATAATAATCAATCAATAACGTTACTTCCTTAACACATGCATAATTTACTTTGTCAAAGATTTTATTATATTTTTAAATAATTCAAATCCTTTCATTCCCTTCAGCTCATTGACATTATTCCAATCTACTCTGAGACAATCATAATCAAGATTTTTTAAACTTAATAAATTTGGCATGATTTTAATAGGATTATCTTTTACATTGAGAGATTTTAGGTCCTCATATGATTCGATAAACATAGCATTTGATATTTTATTATGTGATAGGTTTAGAAATATTATGGGATTATTCCTTAAATGAATAGCATCGACAATATTGTTGTTATTTAAGTAAACATATTTTAGTGTTTTATATTCTCCAAGAGGGTCTATCATTTCAATATGATTTTGGCTGAGATCAAGCGATATTAATCTCGGTAATACCGGAAAGCCATCAATTGATTTAATGTTATTATCCGAAAGATTTAATATGGCAAGATTTTGCAGGTTTTGTAATTTTTCCAATTTGCACTCATTCGAAATATGTATATTCCTTGATGATTTATAATATAATTCGCTAAGTGATGTAAAATTACAAATCTCTTCAAATGGAATGCTTGAACAATATGCAGAGATATAATCTATATCTGAATTTTCAAAACCAATTTCCTTTATTTCGGAATCGATGAACGTTATTTTCTTTAGGCTCTTCATTATTTTTAGCGCGCTAAGAGAATTTATTTTACATCTATTAAATAGAATTGACTCGATATTTAATTCACAAAATCGTGAATTTAATTTATTTATATGGATATTATGAATTTCAACATCTATAGGCTTATTCTTTAATGTTGAAATTAAATCATTTGTTAATTGTGATGTATTTACACTTATTGAATTGGTCATTTCATTTTGATTAAGATTGTATGCAAAATCAAAATTTTCCTCACCATTGTTCCAAAAAAGACCTATCAAATATCCAGACATTTATACTATTATAATATATTAAATTTTTTAAGTGAGTGAAATAAAAAAAGTGATCATATTATGGTTGTTATTATATATATATACCTTAATTGAAAAAAAATGAAAATTTGAATATATTAGAATACGTATTAGGTTAACATATTTAATTTAATACAAAGTTCTACAAAAGTTGTTCATCTACTCCACAAAATATGTCTTTATTTCCATCAAAACCAGCCTCATCCCCATCTCCTGCACGTAAATCACTAGTGACAGAAGAAGATTTTTTGTCAGATCTTAATTTACATTTTAGAGAAGCAAAGCAAGTCGGTAAGGTAATGGTTTGCTTGTTTACTTGTCCGGATGTTTTTGATAAGAGAAATTACAGAAAAGTCATCACTAAATATCTAACAGGAAAAGGATATAGTGAATTAGATTATGATAATCGGGGCTATATTGGCTATAATTTTACCAGTAATTCTCAATTCACATTTGCATTCTGCAGGTGTGAACATGACCATGGTCATGGCACTTATTATACTCATTATCCATGCACAAAACCGGGTGAAGAGTTTAATTATGTGTATATTTGTTTTTAATTTTCCCCAAGCTTTTTTTATTTTACTTAATATTCAATATATTCAATATATTCAATGCTAACAGCACATTGATTTACTGGGCTTTATTAAATTAAGCCCTCTCTTGTTTTCTTCTTTAAATAGATCCAGCTCCATCAAGGCATTCAATGATCTATCAAATAGTTCACGTATACCTTCACCAGACTTTGATGATACTTCTATGTATTTATAATTATGTTTTTGCACAAGTTCATTAATTTCTGCATCACTTACGGTATTGTTTTTCATATCTAGGAAAGTTCCAACTAGAAATACTATAGTTTTATTATCCTTTATGAAATCAATCATGTGGGAGTATTTCTTACATTCTTGAAATGAGTAATTGCTCGCTAAAGAAAAACACAGGAATATGCATTCCTTATTTTTTATAAAATTTGTAACGAGCGTAAAATATCTTTCTTGTCCTGCCGTATCATACATGCTTAATTTTATATTTCCATCTTTATGAGGTGCCTGTAGTGTTTTTTGCCTCATATCAACACCGATAGTGTTATATGAATAGTTCAGGAACACATTATCAAAATATCTCCTTATAATTGAAGTCTTTCCGACCTCAGGCGGTCCTAAAATAATATACTCGACCAACTTGTCATTCGCATCACTCATATATGTATAAAATTAGAAATTTTAAAATTTTATTGAACATATAGAATTCGAAATATTAAAAATATTAAAAATATATAAAATTAGAAATATAATAATTTAAATATATAAAAATAAAAAAAATCTATAATTTTAATATATATAAATGGATCTTAATCAAGTAGCTCTTGTATTAGTAATTGTTGGTGCACTCAACTGTGGTTTGGTTGGAGCTTTCGAAGTCAATGCTGTCGATAGACTCACCGCCCTCGTACAAACAGATAACAAGAATCTGAATAGAGCAGTATATGCTCTCATTGGTCTCGCAGCCCTCCTCGTTGCTTATAATAAACTTAAGAAATAATTTAACCAACTGGTTTTATTATGATGGTATTTCCTAAAAAATAAATAATATTTTATTTATTTTTTATATATAATTAAAGTCTTTTTGATCCTCTCTTGGATCCCTTTGATCCTCTCTTGGATCCCTTTGATCCTCTCTTGGATCCCTTTGATCCTTTCTTGGATCTCTTGGACCGAGAAAGATCCTTTGCCTTCGAAAGGTAATCAACTATAAATTTAAGTTCCTTTTGCTTGGAAAGTTCCTTAATGAGTTCGGCCTTTGTAAGAGTTTTCACATCCTCCTTATCACCGAGCTTTGTTTTAAGTATATACATATCATCTTTCTTTGTAACAACAATCCGGATTTCTTGCTTTGAATCTTTATGGTAATATTTAGCGCTAAAACCTTTATCACCATGGATCATAAATTCTTCATGTGTTTCTCTTTTATCACCTTCTACATGCTTACTAACTTCACTATGCAGAATTTTTAAGGGATTTTTTTCTGTGCTCATTATATAATTCTATATATAAAAAAATAATATTTTTTAATAATAATTTATTATGCACGCATATATAAAATAATCAATATCAATAGTACCGACAATACCACATACTTACCCGTATTATTTTTTACATTATTTTTTACATTATTTTTTTCTTTGCAATTACATTTTTGCCCAAAGTTTTCATATCTACTAAACTCGTACTGATTAAGGTCAATCCCCGAGCTTGACTCATATGGTTCATCGAGTCTATTTCCAATATAAAATGGTGTTTTAATACATAGATTACACCCATTCCTAGTTATTCTTCCTCTATAATCCGTCATGCCTATATATAATAATGATTCATAATAAAATAAAAGTGAAGCTTTCTAGCCCTGTGATTTATGTTATCAATTCAATAGCCTCAAATTCACTAGCCTCAAATTCAATAGCCCCCATTTCAATATTGATTTCTTTTTTCTTTTTATAATCAAAAATTATTTCCTTTATTTTATAATAACACATAAAAATAGAGGAGGCTACCGTAACGATAGTGCTCAACAGCATCTGGAAACTATTTACTTCTATCGAATAGGCGGTCCAAATGGAAGCCACCGATTACTCGCAAAAATAAAAACAATGAACTAAAATCACGAGTGGATTTACATTTATATGTTTTTATGACTTGAGGAATGTTATACAATAAATTTATTATATTTGCGATAACGAGAAATACATTCATTTGTATAGATACATTTTTATCTAAAAAACTAAAATTCATCTTATGGATAACTTTATAAAGAAAATTATCCTTAATTTAGAATATTATAATTATCATGTTCTTCACAACAACACATTGAAACGAGTCCAACAATTACAAAAATCACCTGCAATATAAAGCATACACACAATCCAATGAATGACCACAACATAACACTCCCATTAAGTGTGCCCTCGTAAAATGAAAAACAATTGTAATTCTTATCAAATTTATAAAGCATAGAGCATGCTCCACAAACTTGAGCGATGAAAATAATACTGCTGATAATATTTATGACTTTGCGCAGAATAGAAGAATCCATGTATCTCGTGCAAAAATAGCAGGTAATTTGGATCAAACTTGTAAAAATAGTAGTTGCCAGAAGAAACACATCCAAACCATATAGATCAAAGGTTAATTTATATTCATTAACTTTGCAATCTTGCTCAGAATGAATATGGTATTTTTCACTTATAAAACCAAGGATAACCGAACTCATAATGATCAAAAAGAATGACCATGTGGTATAAAATCCATAGAAGCTAATCATTATCTTTTACTAAATATTAGTAATTTTATACTAAGTTGATTAAGTTGTTTATTATTCATTTTTTTTTATTTATACTGATATAAATAAAAATTATGTTATATATATATTAATAATGGGAAGGGTGAAGAGGCCAAATAATGATGGTGGTAATAGTCCAAATAAAAGAATTCTAATTCATTTGATAAATTTTAATGATCCCGATAACATAGACGACCCGGGCTCAGGATCCTCACATGACTCACATAATTCAGATGACTCATATCATCCAAATACTCCTGTCGACACGGGAAATATACTTACGGGAAAATGCAGGAATCAAAAATGTGACCACAAGGCATTTACAAAGAGGGAACTAAGCATGGGAATGGATAAAATAGATATGGAACTAGACAGTAAGAATCTTGGTAATATAGAAACGATCGATGATTTGATTGGACTCGGATATTATTATCACTGTAAAAAACGAAAAACTTATAAGGATATCGATTTGGAAAAGCTTTTCAATTTAATTGAGCCATTAATGGAAATGAAAGATCTAGTCGGGATGAAGGCAGTGAAAGAAAGTATGGTTGATCAAATATTATTCTTTCTTCAAAAATTAAATAAAAAGGAAAAGTGTGGAGAATGTATAAGTTGTATTAATAATGTAAATGATATACAATGTATAAATATTAAAGAAAATGATGATATGCTCCATACTGTAATAACGGGACCGCCTGGAGTTGGGAAAACAGAGCTCGGTAGAATATTAGGCATGGTTTATAAGGCCATGGGAATCTTATCTAAAGGACATGTTAATATTGCGAGGAGACCTGACTTAATAGCGAAATATCTTGGTCAAACGGCACCAAAAACACAAGCATTTATTGATAAATGTAGGGGAGGGGTCATGTTTATCGATGAAGCTTATTCCTTAGGAAATCCTGAGGGGCGTGATTCATTTTCAAAGGAATGTATTGATACTATAAACCAGAATCTCACGGAACGACGAGATTTCCTATGCATAATTGCGGGATATGAGGATGCTTTAGAGGCTAGTTTTTTCTCATACAATGAGGGATTGAAACGCCGTTTTTCCTTTAGATATAATATTGAGAAATATACGGGAGAAGAATTATATCAAATGTTTAAGATAAAAATTAGTAAGGAAGGTTGGACTTATAGTGACCCTGATGAAAAATTAATTGAATTTTTTAATAAAAATTTAGAATCATTTCCAAGATTTGGTGGAGACGTTGAGACACTATTTCTTAGAACGAAAATAATGCATTCGAGAAGAATTATGTTTAAGGATCCGAGCCTTCGAAAAAAAATAAATTTAGATGATGTAAGAAAGGGTTTTGATAAATTTATATCCCATAGAAAGGATAACGATGATAAATTGCCCAAAACTGTGTCCCATATATATATGTAATAAAAATTGAATCTTAAATTATTTGATATTACGATTAGTTGATGATTATATTAATTTGATATGTATGGACAATATAAAGTAAAGGATGCTTCTGAATTTATGATGCTCGGAGTTGGTCAACCATCTCCACAAATTCTTTCGAGTGCATTGCCATTTATAAATTATAATATTACTGACCCTGCTATTCTTCAATATGGACAAAAGCAGGGCTTTGAATCATTTAGAGATCTTATTTGTAGATTATATAGGGATTTCGCAAATACGTCCGTATACCGGGATGACATATATATGACGGGAGGTATTACACAGGGAATATTTATGCTTGCATCTCTGCTTAAAGGCGTGTCTTATGATACAATATACGTCGAGGATTTAACGTATTTTATAATGATTAATGTGTTTAAGGATTTAGGATTCAATATAAAATCATTCAGATTAAATAAGCTCGATTATCTTCGTGGTGAGCTAGAGGCTCATCCTAAGAGCATCGTTTATATCATTCCATTTTGCAATAATCCGACTGGAGAGACGATACGGCAAGATAGACTAAATGAGTTTTTGGGGGTGTTACAGTCGAAGACAATAGTATTTTCAGATGAAACATATCAATTTCTTCATTATGGGAAAAATGATAATAATATGCCTTTATGTTCACATGATAATAGGGTAGTTTCATTCGGTACATTTTCAAAAATACTTGCTCCAGGAGTGCGGCTCGGCTGGATATATTCACGATACATATTAAATGGTGAGTCTTTATTTGAATGGCTCGATAAGACTGGATTTATGGATAGTGGTGGTGCAATAAACCCAGTCATCGGATATATTATTACAAATCAGATTGAGACAAATTTTAGCACATACAAAACATTTTTGACTAATCTGGTCGATGAACTACATAAAAAGAGTGACTTTGTTATTTCTGAATTTAAGAAATATCCAGAGTATTTCGAAGTGACCAAGCCTGATGGTGGATTCTTCATTTTAATCAAATCGAAGAAACTAAATTCAAAAAATCTATTAAATCTTGCAAATACATGCTGCCTCGGTTTTCACGAAGGAAACAAGTTTTCGATAGATAAGACACATCTGGATGAATTTAGGATATCAATATCATACTACTCACACGATGATTTCGTTATATATTTTCCAGATAGATTAAGTAAATTAATAAAAGAAATAGATTCATTTATATGTGATGTATCTGTCCTTGGAAGCGGAAAGCTTGGTAAATTAATCCAAAACGATCTTTCCTGTAAATTTTCTGTTCTGGACAGGAAATTTAAGAGGGAGAATTTTGGGAAAGTTATTGTGGATGTAACAAGTCCCGAGGGCACAATCAATCTAATAAATAAATGTTATGAATATAATGTTAGACCCGGGTTAATTATAGGAACAACTGGGCATTCACCAGAACAAATAGAGCAGATAAAAATATATTCAACCCAAGCACCAGTTGTATACTGCTCAAATTTTAGTGAAGGTATACAAAATCTAGTTAAAGTAATAAGTGGCCTTAATTTTAAGGTTAATTCAATAACCATAACTGACATTCATCATATTCACAAGAAAGATGCGCCGAGTGGAACGGCCAAACTTTTACAAAACGAACTTAAGAAAGTATATCCTTTAACTGATGTACAAATAGAATCTGTCCGCAAAGGGAAAGTAATAGGAACACATAGGATAATTCTGAATGGAACGGGAGAATCCATAATGTTCAGGCATCGGGCACTTGATCGGGATATATTTGCTAAAGGATGCATTGGATTAATAGAGAAAATCAAAGAAAAAGAGAATGGATTTTATAATTGGCTATGACTTATCACTTTTTTTAATTATTAAAGGCAGCAAAATATTTGGGAAAGTTGTTATAGGAACCTCTGGATTTTTTATTAAAATTATTTAAAAAAGAAACAAACATAACTATTTTTAATTTATATTATCCGGAAATTCTAAAAATAACCCACTCATTTAATTCGCATACGCCACTCCTGACATTCCAGACATGATTCGTAGAACATTATAATTTATAGCAAATATATGTAGATGTGAGCCGGCGATAATATCATCAACTTGTATCAAGTTACTATACCTCGCACGCAGTGTATCTTTAAAAGTTAACACTAACAGAGCAGTGTCAATCCTGGAAAAGTTGCACGTACCAGATGGTTGATGTTGTTCAGGATGTAAGCCAAAAGAATAACAATAAATTCCACCTTTCGGAGCTCTCGTGTGATGCTGCACAGGCTGAACATAATTAAAGTAATTTCCATCCTGTTTATCAAATCTATCAGTATTATTTAATAGTAGTTTTGCAGATGATACCATGTTACCATTTCCAGCTAGATCCAGACCATAATTGAATGGCTGATTTATATCTATGTTGAAATAGTCATTATATGCTAGATTTGTGAATAATTCACCATCTTCATAATATTCTATGCCAGATGCAAATCCCTGTATGACCTCTTTATTGTATATAAATTTTTTTGTAAGCAGATCAACAGGAATTGAGATATCCTCAATATTTAAATCGTGTTTAACATTCATTAAATATTTCCAATCGAGTGTTTGAGCTAATTTATTATCATTTAATATTATTCGATTTCCATTATTAAATTCATATATTGTAAAATAATATGTCACTTCTTTTATATATTCACTTAAACTTAAACTATTATTATATTTTAATATTTCATTGTTAATATAATAATATCTATAATTATCAAATGACAAATCATCAGATGTTGTATTATTTATTACTAAATTTATTTTAATTGGATTGCTATAAATGCCGGCTACATCTAAATTATATATTTTATGATCAATAAATATTATTCTCGACGATGTGCTATTTTTTTTTATTAGTTCATCACTTAGAAAATCACTTATCTTGAACCATCCATCTTCTTCCTTGTATAATCCTTGCGCTTCCTGATCAGGTCTCAGATACGTAATCATTTGCCGTGCTATATTCGTTGCAGCAAAATCCAATGTTTCTTGTAAATTTCCGGAATAATGGGCTAAAAATGTATTCTTTTTATTATACATACTATTCTGAGTTACCCATAATACTTCCTTACATGGATGATTAAAATCAAGTAGGAATTTTTGGTTGGCCCCAGCAATTACCTCACAATCATTGTACTGCAATTGCTCAATTAAATATTCATGACCAACCTGTGCCATTCTTCTTCTTTCTTCCTGATCCAAAAATATGTAGTCTACTAATAGCGAAGTGTTCGCTATTCGGTTATTACCTATTGCATAGTCGAAGTCATAATCAACAGTTCTGTTGTCATAACCATCACCTATATAACTGCATGAATTCAACAAGCTCTCAAGTTTCTCAAACTCAATGTTAAATCTTACATCATGATATTGTAACGCAATCAATGGCAATGATAATCCAATATTGCGGTTAAACCAAAATTGCAGGGGTATATACAAAGTATATTCTGGCATCATGTAATTTTGATTATATATATTCGTTAGTTCTGGGATATTCCCGATCATTCTGTTTAATCCATCTTCTTGCTCTTCTGTATGTGTCAATTGATGCCATACATCATAAAATAATCCAAAATGTCTATCAATCCTTGATCCTCCAATTAAACACTCTATATTCTTAATTAATGCAAAGCCAACATTATTAATATATGAGCCAGTAGATCGCATTGGGAATCCAGGTAATGTTGTTTTTATATACATTTTATTTGCAAGATCACCACTTCTCAATACTTGAACAGTCGCCGTTGAGCCAAATTTTGCTCCATCGATCGGTATTTCAATACATTGCACTGAAAAATTTGTATGTCTTCGATATACTATTTTGAAAAATGTTATTTGTGGATTTCCCGTTAAGTATACATCCTGTGCCCCATAAGCTACTAGCTGCATTAGCCCTCCTCCCATTAT
>SXGU01362952.1_pt1 | contig 28949 bp, 27 predicted proteins | sample 3174531 | NCBI WGS metagenome assembly SXGU01 (sample SAMN11356863, study PRJNA531348) | freshwater metagenome | isolation source: freshwater sample F1-140 | place: China: Fuxian Lake, Yuxi | collected 2017-12-25 | reverse complement strand
CGCTGCCGCTGGCAGTCAGGCGGAAGCCGGATGCCGGTGCAAGCGCCGTATGAATCCAGCAAGCCCCGGGGCTGATGGAAAGCTCCATAGCAGGGATTTAAGCACGCGCCCGATGTTCACTGCATAAAGCCGGCGTAAGCCAACGTTGAAGCACGCGTAAAGCTGAGTTGAGGGCGGGTGCACCTGGTAGGGTTCATCACAGAGCCGGCGACGGTACGGCAGATACTGGAACATGTAGGCGAGCGCACAACTGTACCGGCAATCGCACCGGCGCGCTCACCACTGCTGGCGATGAATAGACAGCAGCTGGCTGCTCCGAAAGGGGTGTTTGAGGCAATTCCTGAACTAGAGTTTGACCAGACGGCAAACCTTGTGGCGGAAGCGGGTCATGATCAGTGGACGCACCCGGCGGGAGCGGATGCAGAGCCGATCCCGGAACTGGAGTTTGATCAGACCTTGGGGTTGGTTACCTGCGCTGCACGGCGGTCCACATGCGGCGGAGCGTGGGTGGGTGTGGTTCAGGCGCCGGCAGCGTGCGGTGAGTGTTGTGGACTGCCAGTGCCGGCGTATCGAAGTGGTGCAATTTCTGCTTGTTAGGCCGGTCAATCCTGTCAAAAATTGAGTAAACTTACTCTCTGACTCCAAGACAATGGTTGGGTGGGGGTTAGAGCAAAGTGGAACTTGGCCAGTGCGGGATCAGTACTTACAATTTGCAGGTGCATGGGCGCTTGAATTTCGCATCCGTTTTACGCTTTTCTGACACGTGGAGACTATAGTATGGTGAAAGCGATTTCCCGCCAAGGGGTTAGTGAGTTCGGACTGGTGAGCGTATTCATGCTGTTTTATCTTGCTTCGTGATGCGGAGAGCTGCTTCTGCGTGGTGCACCTAGGTTGTATTACAAGATTATGGAAAAACGAGCATGCGGTAAGTTGGGACGTCTAAGGATGTTTTTACGATCCGATGTGTTGGCAGGAAGTGCGATGTTGGGGCCTTGTAGGGCAACTTGTATAGGGATGGCTCGCGCTCAGCTTCGGTTTTTGTGAGGTATTATGTAGGGGAAACTAGACTACAAGAAATGGATCATATTTTCGGGAAATTGAAACAAACTCATATGGCTAAAAAGTCAAGAGCTTAATGCCTAGTCTTTCGGTGGCGTTTATGTTGACCTATGGCGTCGTGATATATTGCAGATTCCGGCGGTGTCATGATTAAGAACCAGACTTTTCTCCGATGGTTATCAAGGTAGAAGAAAAGACGAGGCAAGAGAGATTTCTGTATCAGTGGAGTGGTGTCGCCATTTGCTTATTTCTGCTGGGCTCATATCTTTTTGTAGAGTGCGCATTGTCCCTGGTGCAATGGATGAGATACCAGAAGCAACTTAAGCCTTATCATGTTACCCCAGTTCTTCGTCCGATCATCCGCATATTTACTGAAGGAGACTTGCTTCCACGAACTCGGGTCATGCCTTATACGGTACCATGGGATTACACGACCGACAGGTTAAAGCCAGGAAGGTATAAAGGTGACAACGGACTTTCTTTCTATACGGTCAATTCCTATGGGATTCGAGGTAAAGAGTTTTCTATGCCGAAACCATCAGACACATTTCGTGTTGTCGTATTCGGCGGATCCACAACTATCGGAGTCGAAAGTCCGGATGATCAAACATATCCTGCAGTGCTCGAAGACCTTCTCAATGTGGAGCAAACGGAATCAATGGTGGAAGTCCTAAATTATGGCATGGGTTCGAAAAGCCTGTATTACATTTTGAGACATCTGCTGCTTGAATTAGATAAGCTGGACGCAGATGTTGTTATGATTAATAGCATTCGGAACACATGGTTCTATGACCAAAATCAGGATTTGTTCGATTATTCAGATATTGTTCCTCGTGAACAGCATTATGCGATTAGACTATCGAAGTTCTTCGATGATAACGTTTTGTTTTACAGATTTATGAAGAGAACTTATGAGGAAATTAGGCGAACGTGGTTAGACCGGAAGATCGCGGTGTATAAAAATGTCGGCGTGAAATACGACAGACATTACCTTGAAGTTTTGCACTACCAAACATTAGAAATAATATACAAATTCGTTCGCGAAAGGGGCGTTGCTTTGGTCTTGATATTAGAGCCAATGTGCTTGGATGAAGCAGAGCAGTTACGTTACAAGAAATTGTCGAATAGCCAACTTTTTGACATTTTGGAAAATACCTCTAATCTTTCGGAAAATTCGGGCAATATTATTCTTTCAACAATTTTGTACAATAATATTTACAGGTTGCAGGAGAGCTATCCAGACATTCTCATCGTTGATCCCATCAAAGAATTTCTTCATCAGGCGAAGCTAAGAGGAAAAGATATTCTGTTTCGCGACTATATTCATCTGTCTCCTGAAGGGAATAAGCTATTAGCTGAGATAATCGTGGAAGACGTTGAGCAGCGTAGCAGCAGCATTTTCGATTTGAGGAAATAGGTTGATGTAATTTATGACTTCCAACTTATTGACACTTAGCCTCGCTGCTCTCTTCAGTCTCAGCATCCTGCCGTGGGGGAGGTTGATTATCCAGGGGACTTTTTCTTGACTCGGCATGCAGTCTTCTTGTTCTCCGAGAGATGATGATCCTTTCTTCCAAATGGGTTTGTGGTGGTTCGGGGAGTACTTTTTCGTCGAGGTGCTTCCATTCGAACTTAGTCTGCTAGGACTGTTTAGTCGTCTTGTGATTTCGTATGTGGGATTGTTAATCGTGCTTTTTGGAACGTTCTTTCTCATCAGGGAAATTTGGCAGCTTAACCGGAGAATTTTGTTGAATCGGTTGTGAGAGTTTGACACTCTTTGTTTCCCTCTTATGGTGGGGTTTATTGGAATTTCAGATAGTGCCTTGATTATGAGCAGCGCTGCGGGCATGCTGGGGGCGATCGCAGTCCGTAGTTGCGGAGTGCAGTGCGCCGCAGTGTATCAACGCCGCCGTCTAGAGCGTACTGCGGCGTAGCAGGTGGCGGGGCAGAATTTGGAGATGTGGCTGGTGCGGCGGCGGGCGGGTGCACCTTGTTCGGGTTAGTCCAGTTTCGGCGACGGTGCGGCAGATCCTGGAACATGTAGGGGAGCGAACAACTGCACCGCTAGTCGCACCGGCGCGCTCACCACCGCTGGCGATGAATGGAGAGCAGCTGGCTATTCCGGAGTGGGTGTTTGAGGCAATTCCTGAACTAGAGTTTGACCAGACGGCAAACCTTGCGGCGGAAGCGGGTCATGATCAGTAGACGCACCCGGCGGGTGCGTATGCATAGCCGATCCCGGAACTGGAGTTTGATTAGACGTTGGGGTTGTAAATCTGCGCTGCGTAAGTGGCACATGCGGCGTAGCGTAGGTGGGTGTGGTTCAGGCGCTGGCAGGGTGCGGTGAGGGTGCGGTGAGGGTTGCGGACTTCCGAGGCTATTCAATGGAAATTGTATACTTCCTGCTTGTTAGGCCATTCAATCCGGTCAAAAATTGAATTGAAGTAGGCTCTGACTCCAAGATAAAACTGCCTGAGTTGTGTCTGAGTTGTCTCCCAAATTGAACCTTGACGAGAGGGGGAGGGAGCCATTCTGGCGCATGGCTTTGCGCGCGCGCGCTGTGAGAAGTGCGGCCGGGACTTTTTGGTGGCGTATTCGTGCAAGGGGCGCGGGGTGTGCCCGGGCTGCAACACACGGCGCATGGCGGAGACGGCGGCGCACATGGTGGAGCATGTGTTTCCAGCAGTGGCAGTGCGGCAGTGGGTGGTGGTATTTCCGAAGCGCCTGCGCTACTTTTTGGACCGTGATGCAGACTGCTTGAAGCGGGTGGCGGGGATCGCGATGTGCGAAGTGCAGCGCGCGACAGCGGGAGCGAGCACAAGCACGGCGCCCGCAGCGCGGAGCGGCGGTGCGTGGATCGGTGTGGTCCAGGTACTGGCAGGGTGTGGTGAGAGTTGCGGACTGATAATGCCGGCGTATTGAAATATCTGCTTCCTGCTGGTTGGACCGACCAATTCTTTCCTAAATTGAACAAATAGGGTTTCGGCCTCCAAGTAAATGGTTGCGTGGGGGTTGTGCAGGGTACTTGACAAGTGCGAGGTAATTCATATAGTTGATTAGTAGGAACCTAGTTTGTTTTTCTATCCATTCAGGAGAATTGTCAATGTTGATAACGCCCGAACAGATTAAACAATTTCACGAGCAGGGCTTTTTTATTCTCGAAAAGGTGATGACCGAGGAGCAGATTGAGGGTCTGCGCGTTGAATGCCTGCGTTACATCGACAATTTTGATGCTGAGATGGAAGCCAAAGGTGTGACCACGCTCGGTATCAACCACTATAAGAAGCGCTATTTCATCTCTAATCGTGGCTCTGAAAGTTCGATTATCAGCAGCTTTTTGTTCAGCGAGCTTATGGCCAATGTTTGTCTGGCGACGTTGGTCAGCGATGTGTATTTATTCAACGAGCAGTATGTCGTCAAAGCTGCCGAAGTAGGGTCGAAATTCTCATGGCATCAGGACTCTGGTTATATCGGACATTATCACCGCCCCTATCTCTCGTGCTGGTGCGCGCTGGATGATATGAGTGAAGAAAACGGGACGATCCATGTTTTGTCTTATGAACGCGCTGGGATGAAGCCCGGTGAGTATATCGAACACACCATTGAAGAAGTCTCAAATGATAAAGTGGGCTATCGTGGAGATGACCCAGGCATTACGGTTGTCGTGCCTGCCGGGAGCATCGCCGTCTTTTCTAGCCGAACCTTCCACAGCAGCGGCGCCAACTCAACAAACCGGATGCGGCGCAGCTATCTTGCGCAATATTCTACTGAGCCAATCATGACCAAAGATGGCAGCAATATTTGGGCGCAGGCCGTGCTGTTCCTCAAAGATTGTAAGCGCGTGGCGCTTGAAACCGCGTAAGTACGTGAGGCTTGCGGCGTAATTAGGGAGAAAAAATCATGGCATTGACGCCGATACTTGAATTTGGCGAGAGTTTTTGGCCGAAGCTTGTTTGCCAGAATTCCTATGAAACGAGGACGCTCTTCGCGCTGCCATGTCCATATTGCATCCGCAGCTACGAAGGTGTTTTTAGAGAAGTACTGCTGGAATTCGTATCTTATTGGGCTTTGCGTTTTTGAAACGGAGTATGTGATGCGGGCCGTGGATAGATCCAAAAATATTGTGGCCGGTGCACCTAGTCGCGTTCCTTACAGAATCGGTGACGGGGCGGCTGATACTAGAAGTAGATGTTGCAAGCAGATACTGGAACATGTAGGCGAGCGAACAACTGCACCGGCGCGCGTACCATCGCAGGCGGTGAATGGACAGCCGCTGACTGCTCCGGAAGAGGTGTTTGAGGCAATTCCTGAACTAGAGTTTGAGCAGACGGCAAACCTGATGGCGGAAGCGGGTCATGATCAGTGGACGCACCTCGCGGGTGCGGATGCAGAGCCGATCCCGGAACTGGAGTTTGATCATACTTTGGGGTTGTAAATCTGCGCTGCGCAAATGGCTCATGCGGCGGAGCGTGGGTGGGTGTGGTTCAGGCGCTGGCAAGGTGCGGTGAGAGTTGCGGACTGCCAATGCCGGCTTATAGAAGTTGTACAGTTTCTACATGTGAGGCCGGTCAATTCTGTCAAAAATTGAGTAAATGTAGTTCCTGACTCCAAGACAATGATTGGGTGGTGGTTAGCGGAAATTGGTACTTGAAAAGCTTGACAAGAGGAGTGGAGCAGCTCTATTATGTGGAGGTAGCAGGGAGCTTGAATTTCCTGTCCGTTGCATGTATTCTGCAGCCTGCGTGACGGCATCGCCCTCGTTGTCGGCGTCATCGACATTAAAGACAACGAGGTGGAATCCGCAGGTGATTTTGACGTATCGGGAAAGCGGTGGAGGTCCTGGGCGAAAGCTGGGTGAAGTGGGTCCATCCGGAGTGCGGATTCTGGATGCTGCTTCGCAGCCTAGCCGATCGAAAGATGGCGGCGCTGGTCCCCGGCAGAGATAGGCTATGGTAAGACAAGCGGACAGGCTATGGCCGCGCGCCCCAACCGAGGAGGACGATATGGGCACATTTAAAATGGATACGACGAGCAAATTTTCTGCCAATGTTCATAATATCGAAGAACCGCTGGGTCAGAAAACAAACGCCATCCGGTGGCTGCAGAAACAGGTGCAGCGCAAGTCGGCTGCGTTGCCGCGTGAATTTTCAAACCGTGAGGAGTGGGAGACATTCCGCGCCCGTCTGCGCGAAGACCTGCCCCGGGTCATCGGCATTCCGGAGTTTCCACCCTTACGTGAGAGTCTGGTCCGCGCCCGTATCGATGTTGGCGAAGGCATAACCCTGGAACGGGTGGATGTTCATGTAGACGACGACTATGCCATTCCCTGTTTTGTGTTTCTTCCGAAAAATCCGGCCGACTACCCGATGCCGGGATTGGTTTGGAATCCCGGCTGGCCAGAAGATAAGTGGAAACCCGCGTATCAGGCGTTTGCTGTTCGGATGGCGCGGCAGGGGTATGCCGTACTCATCCCGGATCATGCGCCGTTTGGCGAAACGTCCGATTTCGAGAATAAGGCCGGTCGCGGCATGGTCCTCCTGATGGGTATTGGCAACGTCATCGGCATCAGTCAACTGGCGCTGCGGACGGCGGAGACCATGCGGTGCGGGGAATACATGCGGGCACGGCCTGATATTGATCCCGGCCGCGTAGGCGTCGCCGGACTATGCCAGGGCGGCATGGACACCTGGCTCACGGCCGCGCTTGATGACGGCTTCTGCGCCGCTGCGCCGCTCTGCTCCGTGACCACCTTCACCATCCACATGGTCGAAATGGCGTCATACACCGCCAATTCAGATGCGTCGCCGTTTCCGTTCGGCATCCTGAACGTATGTGATATCGAACATCTTCATGGGGCCATTGCGCCGCGACCGCTGCTGGTGCGTGCCAACCTGCCGGATAATTGGTGGCCGGTGAGCGGCTTCGATGATGTAGAATCCTTCACTCGGAAGATATACCGTCTCTACGATGCCGAAGACCGAATCGACTTCCGCGCGGAAGTGCATGAGCATAATCTGACCGGCCCCTATGCTGACGCTCTGGAGCACTTCATGCTGATGTATATCTAAGCATGTAAGTTCATCAAGGATTTTTACGCTGAGTCGTTCCGGCTTTAACCACGGAGAGCGCGAAGGGAGCACGGAGTACAGAGAGGAATTATATATCCTGACTCCGTGCTTTTGCATGCTGCGTGGTCCTCGTGGTTCCTCACCTACGGCTAGGTTCTTAGAAGAGCTATAGTGTTTCAGATAATGATTTTTAAAGCAAACCGCAGAGGGCGCAGAGCAGGCGCGGAGGGCGTAATGAAAATCAAATTGTTTTCCTGAAAGATTATAAAATGTAATCCGCAGATCCAGTCAGGCCTCTTGACCTTCCATGCCGGTATTATCGGGTATATACCGACTTGGATACGCCGTACATCGAACACAACTTTCACTATATTGAGTAAATGTAGTATCTGCCTCCATGACAATGGTTGGGTGGGGGTTAGCAGAAATTGGTGCTTGACAATTTTGTCGAAAGAAGAGGAGCGGGTGTATTATGTGGAAGTACCGAGGAGTTTGAATTTCCTATCCGTGGGAAACGGCGTAGTGATCGGCCACCACGCGGAGCATATCTGCCGCGGTGTCGGCGACCGCCATGATCTGGAAGCGCTCGTAGGCCGCGAATGCGTTCATGTAGTACGCTCCCCAGAATCCCGCGGCTCCAGTCACGGAGACACGAATCGGCCTGTGCATTGCGGGAAACGGCAGCAGATCACTCAACCGGCGAGCAAGCGTCGCGCTCGACGGATGGCACCAACCGCAGCTTCGCGTCGTCCTTGGTCCGTTCACCATTTGTCGGTCGTCATGGGTCGACCCATGCCGGCTTGCGCCTCGTTGCCGCTGCCCCTATACTCCGGGCCATGGCAGCTGGCAACCTGATCCCCGGAGGCTACTTCGGCCGGCACCCACGGGGGGGGCTGCCCGAGGGCTGGACGCTCATGACACCGCGACCGGTGCTGGCGCCCGTCTTCCACATCACCGCGAGCCGCGGCGGCCGGGCTCTGGCGGCGGCGGGCAACGGCCGGGAGGATTGCGTAGGGCATGTCTCGGTCCCCGTGGCAATCCCGGCGGGCCGCTGGTACCGGCTGGCCGCGCGCTTCCGGATGTCGAGCGGACTGAACCCGCACCGAAGCCTGCTCTTCTGCATCTACGGCAAGGACTTCAACGAGGGCATCTTCCGGTTCCGCCGCCTCGCCGGTGGCGCGGTGCATGGAGAGGGCCGGTTCCTGGTCTCGGGCAAGGGGACCTTCGAAGGAGATGTCCGGATCTACTTCCGCCACAGCGCCCACGGGAGGGCGTGGATCGAATCCGTCACGCTCGAGGAGTGCGACCCCGTCCCGCCCCGCCTGGTCAGGGTGGCGTGCACAAACGGGAGCTGCCCCCTCGATCGCTGGGGGCTCGTGGTTGACGCGGCCGCAGCGGCCGGAGCCGACCTCGTGCTCCTGCCGGAGATGATCAATGGAGAAACACCTGAGGGCGCGCGCGGGAAGACGCCCACCCTGCTGGCCACCAAGGCGAGGGAACACGGGATCTATCTAGCCGGCGGGTTCTACCACCACGAGTGCGCCACCGATACCTTGACCAACACGGCCCTGCTCTTCGACCGCAAGGGGCGGCAGGCCGGACGGTACGATAAGAACCACCCCTACAGCCCCGAAGTACTCAAGCTGGGCGTCGCGCCCGGCAAGAAGGCCCCGGTCTTCGACACGCCATGGGGCCGGCTAGGATTGATCATCTGCTACGACAGCTGGTTCACCGACGTCACCGAGCTCCTTGCGCTTCGGGGCGCGGAGATGGTCCTGTTCCCCAACGCCGGCTACTACCGCAGCCTGATGCCGGCGCGCGCCGCGGACAACGGGGTCTGGATGGTCGCGAGCAGTCTGGGCTCCGGAGCCGGCATCTGGGACACCACCGGCGCGGAGGTGACCAACCCCGATGCGGACCCCACACGGTTCCCTCAGCACCCGCCCGCTTTCTCCAAAGTCAACAAGCTCAAGGTCGGCCGGATCGAGGTGCTGCTTGCCACACTGGACCTGTCCCGAAAGGTTTCCCCCCACAACTGGGGAGGACCCATGATGTCGGCCCCGGGCGGGCGCCGTAACCGGCGGGACCAGACGCATCTGCTCTGGAGAGAGATCGAGCGCGAAGCCGAACGATGGTGGGAGGAGGTCTGACGTGCTAAAGACCACACTGCTTCACCCCGGAATACTGGGGGCCCTCGGGCGCTCGGGCCACGGCTCGCAGGTGCTGATCGCCGACGGGAACTACCCGTTCACCACCGGCTCTCCGTCGGCGGCGGAGAAGGTCTTCCTGAACCTCTCGCCCGGGAAGGTGTCCGTGACCGACGTGCTGGCCGCCCTGGTGGAGTCCATCCCCATCGAGGCGGCCACGGTCATGGTGCCGCCCGACGGCGCGCAGCAGCAGATCTTGGCGGAGCTCCGCGCTCTGCTGCCGGCCGGTCTCGAGCTCACCTCCCTGAAGCGGCACGAGTTCTACGACCTGGCCCGCTCCCCGAACACCGCGCTGGTGGTGGCCACCGGCGAGCAGCGCCGCTTCGCGAACCTGCTGCTGACCATCGGCGTGGTGCGCGCTGTCGGCGATCGGTCGTCGACCGGGGCGGCGTCGGCTCAGAGCGCGAGCAGTTTTCGCGGGTGATCGTGTCAGGAAGACGCGGGATCCCAGCATGTGCATCTGCACCTGTGCGTGCTGGATGGGGTGGTGGCGCAGGGGCGGTGGGGGCTGGAGTTTCGCGGGGCGCAGGTGGATGAAGCTTGTGCGGAGCGGGTGCCGGCGGTAGTGCGGTAGCGGGTGCTGCGGCTGTTTGAGCGGCGGGGGATACTGAGTAGCGAGACGGTGGCGGAAATGCAGGGGTGGGGTCAAAGTGGCAGTTTTTCAGTGCATGCGGGCGTGCGGGTCGCTGCGCCGGATCGAGCTGGGCGGGAGCGGCTGTTGCGCTATTGTGCGCGTCCGATGTTTGCCGGTGAGCGCCTGGAATGGGCTGGCGGCGGGGCGCAAGTGCGCTAGCGGCTGGCAAGGGCGCCGTTGCCGGGGCACAGGCTCGGGCAGCAAAGATGTATTTAACTGCGGCTGAGCGCCAGCGAATTTCTGGATCGGATAGCGGCGTTGATAGCGCCGCCGCGCAAGCATCGGCAGCGCTACTTTGGGGTACTGGCGCCGAACTCGCCGTGGCGGGCGCTGGTGACGGCGCAGGCCGGCCGGCAGCTGACGGGGGGAGCAAGGCACCCCGGCCAAAGCCGGTGCGCGAAGTTTCCGGCGCCACGCGTCCGGGACAGGGGGCGCGCTATATGTGGGCGCAGTTGCTGGGCGCGTCTAGGGGGTGGTTGCGCTTCCGTGCAGCCGGTGCGGCGGGCGGGTGCACGTGGTACGGTTGATCACAGAGCCGGCGCCGATGCGGCAGATACTGGAACATGTCGGCGAGCGAACAACTGCACCGGCAATCACACCGGCGCGCTCACCACCACTGGCGATGAATGGACAGCAGCTGGCCGCTCCGGAGTGGGTGTTAGAGGCAATTCCTGAACTAGAGTTTGACCAGACGGCAAAGCTGGCGGCGGAAGCAGGTCATGATCAGTGGATGCACCCCGCTGGTGCGGATGCAGAGCCGGTTCCGGACCTGGAGTTTGATCAGACGTTGGGGTTGTAAATCTGCGCTGCGTAAGTGGCGTATGCGGCGGAGCGCGGGTGGGTGTGGTTCAGGCGCTGGCAGGGTGCGGTGAGGGTTGTGGACTGCCAGTGCCGGCGCATAGAAGTTGTATAATTTCTGCTTGTTAGGGCAGTCAATCCTTTCCTAAATTGAGCAAATGTAGTTTCTGTCTCCAAGACAATGGTTGGGTGGGGGTTAACCCAAAATCGTACTTGACAGGTGCAGGGGTTATCGTGTGCGATGTGAGAGTGTAGGCGGATTTGAATTTCTTATCTGTTTTCCTCTGGTAGCGCCCTCGGCCACCCTGGCCGATGCCAGCGGCGCCTCCGCCGTCACCACGGTGAATAGGTTGAGCACGGGCTGCAAGCGCTCGATTGCCGCCAGGATCGCCGTCACGTATTCGACCGGCGAGTGCTGGGCGGATCAGGCGCGCGGCCTCGGTGGCAGAGAACTCTGCTAAATCTGATGACATCGAAAACCTCGGAGAGTGCTTTCAGGCGAGGCACGAAAGCTTGCACTCCTGATATGATACGCCACGAGAGAGGATAATCGTGACGGATCTGAAGCCGATCGACTCGCCGGCGACACTGACGGGCTGGCACATGCCGTGGCCAAGCTTCGACATCGCCTGGAAGAAGTCGGCGCTGGTCGTCATCGACATGCAGAACTACGCCTGCAACCCCGATGTGGGCGTGGCGCAGATGCTGTCTCTCCGCTACCCCGACATCGCCGGCTACTACGTGCCGCGCCTCACCGACACCGTCATCCCAAATGCCAGGCGGCTGCTGGCCGCGTTCCGCCGCGCCGGCCATCATGTAGCTTACACCCGCCATGGGCCGCTGCTGCCCGACGGCCGCGACATGATCCGCCGCCGCCGCCGGCGCGACACCGACTCCGTCACCACCACCAACACGCCGACGCTGTGGAGAAAGGGAAGCTTCGAGCACGAGGTGATCGAGCCCTTGAAGCCGCTTGAGGGTGATCTCGTTGTCGATAAGAACACTTCCAGTGCCTTCAACTCGACCGGCATCGAGTGGCTACTGAGAAACATGGGCGTAGAGACGCTGGTGGTCGCCGGCATGGCGACCGACATGTGTGTGGAGACGACGGCGCGCGACGCCGCTGACCGCGGCTTCAACGTCATCATCGCCGAGGACGCGTCGGCGACCTTCTTCGACGCCCATCACCGGGCCGCCCTCTCCGGCTTCGCCCGGGTGTTCGGCCAGGTGTGGCAGACAGCGGACGTCATCACCGCCGTCGGCCGCTGAGAAACGCGCCATCAAAACACTCTCCCGGCACGACATGGTCTTCTGCACTTCATCCTTAGCGCGTTCCTCCGCTTGCCGGCTGATCTTAGTTTTACTCCTGACGCCGCGTCGGCTGCTAGGGCTTTAAGGAAACTCAGACCCACGCCATGCATCCTTTGCTGGGCTATGTCGATCGCTGGAGCGTCAAGCAGGGCGGCACCGTCACCCTCAGGGTCGGCAGCGCAAAGGACGCGCCGTTTGAGACCCGTATTGCTCGCATCCTCTGCGGCGACCCGAACCCGAAGGGTCCGGGTTATCGCGAGATCAAGATGCCGCACCCGACCGATGGCTCGCATCCCGGCAAGGAACAAGGCACGCATCTCGGATCCTGGGGCCAGATCGCCTCGCTCGACCTGACACCGGCGGCGAGCGCCTTGGTTCTCGCCGTCACCGTCTGGCCGACTACGCCGAAGAAGGGCCGCCAGGGAGTCTTCGTCTGGTCCGGCGCCGACGGTACCCGGGTCTGCCTAGAGATCGACCGCGCAAGTGCCGTCGCCACCGTGGTCGTCGGCGGCCGCACCACCAGCGTGTCGGCGGGCAAGCAGCTGCTGGAGCGGGCCTGGTACGATCTCTGGCTAGTCATCGACGGAACCGGAAAGAATCTCATCATCGGCCAGCGGCCGCGCGAAGCGCATCCGGGCTTCGACGATTCCGGCGAGGCCTCGATCACGCTTCCGGACGCGCCCAGGCTCGGGTTCGGATCGGCGCTGATCGCAGCGCTCCCCGGTTACGGCGCCATGGCCAAACCGACTGCGTACTACAACGGCAAAATCGAGCGACCGACGATCTGGTCCGGTATCGACAGCGCTGCAGCGCTTGCCGTCCAGAAGGGCGCGGTACAGAAGGACAAGCCGCCACACCTCGTCGCCTGCTGGGATTTCTCGATAGGCATCCCGACCTTCGACCTGGCTGATGTCGGTCCGCACGGCTTCAAGGGCACGGTCGAGAACATGCCCGACCGCGCCATGACCGGCGCAAACTGGTCGGGCAAGGAGCATCGCTGGACCCATCTACCGGAAGAGTGGGGCGCCATCCACTTCCACGACGACGACATTGGCGACGTCGGCTGGGAGAATGCGCTGGACATCGAGATCCCCAAGGACTGGCCGTCGGGGATGTACGCGGTCCATCTGAAGAGCGCGGCCGGAGTCGACAACGTGCCGTTCTTCATCTGCCCAGCCGACGGCGCTAGGAAGGCGAAGATCGCGATCCTGCTGCCGACCATCACCTATCACGTCTACAGCCAATTCGTGCGGCCCGGCTTCGGCAAGCTCAACCGCGCCCGCGCCGAGGAATGGGGCGCGCTGACGCAACAGCCGGACGAGAACCCCGAGCTCGGCCTTTCGCCGTACAACTACCACGCCGACGGCAGCGGCGTTACCCACGCCTCGATGGCCCGGCCGATGGTCGACAAGCGCTTCAACCACTTCATCATGCTGGACGAGTCCGAGATTGGGTCCGGCACCTATTGGCTCAACGTCGATAGCTACATTGTCGACTGGTTGACCCGGAAAGGCTTCGAGCACGACATCATCACCGATCACGACCTCCATGCCGAGGGCGTGGATCTGCTCAAGCCCTATTCCCTGGTGATCACCTGCCAGCACCCTGAGTATCACACCGACCAGACCCTAGATGGGCTCAAAGACTACCTCGCGCAGGGCGGACGCCTGTTCTATCTAGGAGGCAATGGCTTCTACTGGAAGGCGGTGTTCCATTCGCAGGCACCCTGGGCGATGGAGGTCCGCCGGGCGGAGAGCGGCGTTCGCATCTGGGCGACTGAGGTAGGCGAGGGCCACCATGCCTTCGACGGCAGCTACGGCGGGCTCTGGCGTCGTATCGGCCGTTCTTCGCACACCTTGGTCGGCATCAGTTTCACCGCGCAGGGCACCTACAATGGCCATCCCTACAAGACGACCGACGGCATCATGGACCCGCGTGTTGCCTTCCTGAGAAAGGGCATCGAGAACCAGCTGACTAGCGGAATTCAGATCGGCGAGCGCGGCCACATGGGCGGCGGTGCGGTGGGCCACGAGCTCGACCGCATCGACTTCGGTATGGGCACGCCGCGGAACGCGCTCGTCATCGCAGAAGGCCATGTTCTGGGCCACCCCGAATACGGGCCGGTCAACGAGGATCGCCTGACGCAGTTCTGGCCGGGCAAGCCCGAGGACCTGATGCGCTCTGACCTGACCTTCTTCGAGACCCCCTCAGGCGGCGCGGTGCTGTCGGTCGGCTCGATGTGCTTTGTCGGCGCGCTGCCGGTCGACAACTACGACAACCTTCTAACACAGATGATGACCAACGCGGTCGAGCGCTTCATCGACCCGACGCCGTTCATGTTGGTGCCGTTGAAGATGGGCGGACTGTTCAAAGGATCGACCTTGCCGGACTGCTGACTGCTGACTGTGGCCCTGGAGCTCGGCGGGCCATCCGGGGAGAGTGTTTAAGGTAGCCTTCGTCAGAAATGGCATATGCGGCGGAGCGTGGGTGGGCGTGGTTCAGGCGCTGGCAGGGTGCGGTGAGAGTTGTGGACGACTAATGCCGGCGTAGAGAAGTCGGCCAATTTCTGCTCATTAGGTTGATCAATCCATTCCTAAACTGAGTAAATGTAGTCTCTGACTCCAAGACAATGGTTGCGTGGGGGCTATCGCACAGTGGAACTTGAAAAGTTTGGGGTCAGGGTATAGGGTGTGGAGGTGAGGAAGCCGAGAGTTATATATCCGTCGGCTGGATGGCATCTCCATCGACCCGGAGACTGTGCAGACTGATATTGTCATCTTCAGTTTGGATCGGTAGAATGTTACCTTGGTCCATCTCTTGGCGAGTCTGCGCAGTCACGGCGAGCTGCTCAACCCCATCGGCGGCGAGCGTCTACGCGCAGTGACGAACTATCATGTCACGGAAGTAGACATCGACCGCACGTTGGAGGCTTTTGCGGCGGTGTTGGAGGCGGGCGCACAGGTGACCGACAAGAAAGTAGTGGCTTACGGATAGATTGAACTGATAGTCCGACCTACAAAAGAGCAAAGGAATCCCTATGGACGATCTGGCTATATTTAACCGGGCGCGCTGGAACGCACTGGTGGAGGCCGGGGTGCTCCACTCCCGTCCTGCACTGGAGATGGACGAGGAAAAGGCCCGGCAGATGATCGATGAGGAGGGGCTGTTGGGTGATCTAGCCGGCAAACGGGTACTGGTGCTGGGAGGCGGTGGCGGGCAACAGTCGGCGGCTTTTGGCTTCCTAGGCGCAGATGTGACAGTTATCGATCTTTCCGACGGTCAGTTGGAAAAGGACCGGCAGGTAGAGGCCCATTACGGCTACACCTTCGACATCCAGCAGGGCGATATGCGAGACCTTTCCCGCTTTGTCGATGCCAGCTTCGATATCGTCTGGCAGCCCTACTCCATCAACTTTGTGCCCGATGTGCGCCCGGTATTTGCCGGCGCGGCGCGTGTGATCAAGCCCGGCGGCTTCTATACCGTCATGTGGCACAACCCCTTCTCGCAGGGCGTAGACGACGCGCAGTGGACGCCAGAACACGGCTACCCACTCAAATGGCCATACACCGATGGGGAGATCACCCCGACCATCTTCAAATCAGCCAATTGGACCTTTGAAACAGAAAGCGGAGAACGGCGCGAAGTGGAAGGGCCCCGGGAATTTCGCCACACCATGCGCACATTCCTCAACAGCCTGGTCGCCAGCTGCTTCGTAATCCGCTGCTTCTCCGAGCACCTAACTTGGGACGACAATCCCGAACCTGGCAGCTGGGAACACTTCAAATCCGTCGCGCCGCCCTATCTGACGGTGTGGACGGTGAAAAGCTAGAAGATATTGGGTATTGGATATCTCGTATTCTCATAAATTTCGAATCCTTAAATCAAGACTGCTGTTAATCCCAAGTATCGTATTGGTTGTATGGCCGCGCACGCTTCGGCGCGCTGTCGCGCTTCCAAACCAAAAGGAATTAGTCGTAAGCACTAGCAACGCAAATTATTTAGACCAAGTCTTGGCCCCATCATGTCTCTCCTTTCTTGGTACTTGCGAAAAATGACGGGTCTAAGACCTGTACGGTTGCAATTGACCTGAGATTATCTCAGCCTATAACCTCTGATGCCAGGTTAGCTGTCACGGTGTCCGTGAGGGACCATCAAGCAAATGCCGGTCCAGAAAGGCGAAGGTCTCCATACCGTTGATGCTGTGGGGACCATTGAAGACTTCCAACGCGGTCCGGTCCCCGATCCCCAGCAGGACGTAGCACCGTTGCGTCTTCGCGTATTCGTACGCCACCCACTCATCCGGAGCGACACCATCGTGATGCCCGCGTTCGACCATGAAGGGGCGTGGACACATCAGCCAGCTCAGCTCTGCGTAGTTAAACGTGTTCCCCATATCGAACTCCGGCATATCATATTCGCCCGTGATCAGATAGCTGTAACGATGGCGCGCGGAGACATTCTTCCATATCCATTCGTTATAGTCTGCGGAGCAGATGGACAGACAGTAGCGCTCCAGAAGGGTTGGAATCCGCATCGCAGTCTTGCCGCCATAGCTCAGACCGTAGAATGCCAGGCGCTCCGGATCAACAAACGAAAGCGAGGAAAGCCATTCCAGCGTCCGTTCGTGCTGACGGACGATGAACGCATATAGTGATAATTTCAGCGGATGCGCCTTGCGGAGCGTTTCCCGGAAGGTGTTCCCGCCGATGTACGGGTTCTGTGGCGCGTACGTCACGTACCCACGCTCTGCCAGTGCACACGCATACCGATGATAGTAGTGATTGTCCACATCCGGATCCGCCACATCCTGCGGACGCCCCTCCAGCCCATGCTGGCAGACTACCACCGGGCGTCGTTCTCCAGCTGGGATGTTGGTCGGCACCAGCAGTATCCCGTAGGCAAACACCGTGTCGTACACATCAAGCACGACTTCGTAGCCGGTGAACGCGGGTGTGGCATACACCTGCCGCGTACGTGGATTGATCGGCGCATCGGCGATCGGCAGCCGTCCGATGATCTCATCCCATAGGTAGTCGCGGTAGGTTTTGACGCTGGCCGTCCAGGACTCTACAGTGGACGCATCCGCCCCTGCCCAGAAATCTCCTCTGCGGAACTCCCCTTCGCGCATGAGATATTGAGTATTTTCAAGGATCGAGTGGAATTGACGCTTGAGCCGGGCTTCTGCGTCGATCAGTAACTGCGTGGCGACAGGCTGTGTACCCACAGGTCGAACTGGAACTGTGGTGTTTGTCAGCGCGTTCAGCAATGTCGTCCGCGCGTCGTCCGTTCCGGGCAACCCTTGTCCGTCTTCGCTGATGACCAGCGACAGGCCCACGGGCGGCTGCAGATCCGCGACCAGACCGCGTGCCCGGGAGAACTCCTCCTTAACGGGGTGCAGAGAGGGTGTCGCAATAAATCCGGGCGCGGCGCCGCTGCGTTCCTCCGTTGGCTGTGGGGGGCCAACGACCTCCGGATGGCGCGACGCCTCGACGATCAGCGAGCGCGGGGCGATCAGGCTGGCGATCTCCGCATCCCCAAATTCGTCGAGGAGGCCCCAGACATTCCGATAGATGGGTTCGCGAAACAGCGTCTCCCTGGCCTGAAAATAACCGGAGACGAGCGCCGCGTCGATGCGGGTGTCCGCCGCCGCCGCATAGAACGCGAGAAGCCCACCCTCTCCGTACCCGGCGACGCCTATCGGACGTCGGGGTGCCGATCCCACAAACCAGTCCACGCCCGCGAGGATCTTCTGCACTTCGTACCCGATGATGTGCCTTCCCATCTGGTACGCAGCGCGATAGAGAAATTCCCGGTGTGGCTGGTTCGTCATTCGGAATGCCGGGATGCCGGAGTACGTGTAGGCGCGGTTGATGAGCAGCGGGATGAGCACCCGGCAGCCCTGCTCTGCGAGCCGCCGTCCGAACTGTGCGGCATCAGGGACACCCGGCGCAAGCCCGACCAGCATCTCCGGCGTCCAATCGCAGTCCGGCAATGCGATGACATCAGCAATCGGCGGACCTTCCGGCGCCAGCAGCAGTCCTTCCGCGACCATACCCGTCAATACATTCCAGCGCACCGCATGGACGGTGTACCCGTCACCCTTCGCGTATTGCGCCGGCAAGCGGTCGCCGGATGGGGCGATGGAGGCGATTTCGTGCAGCACGACCTCTTCGCGGACGTCCGTCGCGCCGATGATCCTGCGAAACCGTGCCCGATTGGGTTCGCAGGACGCCACATACCGCTCGTGGGAAGTGACATCCCGTTGCCAGCGCCGGTCCCTCCGTGCCGCGGATGCGTTCACCGCCGTGCTTAACCAGGAGTCGATTCCGGCCACCATTTGCGCGGCGAGGTCTCCCGCAAGCGTCAGCGGCTGTGTACCCTGTAATACCTGGGGGGTCTCGTTCATCAGCGTCCCCCCGTCAGGTTCTGTGCAAGGATAATCTCTGCGACTTCGATCGTCTTCACAGCGTCACTGAAGTTGGAACTCGGTAAAGCAGCTAGGAAATTAAGGGGCTCTATCACTTCCGCATTTTACGCGCTATTTTCCGCTCTTGTCAAGTGCCACTTTGTACTGGCCTCCACCCAACCATTGTCTTGGAGTCAGGAACTACATTTTCTCAATTTAGGAAACAATTGTTCTACATAACATTTGCAATTTGCACAACTTCTATACACCAACATTGGCAGTCCCCAACTCTTTCTTCACTCTGTAAGCGCCTGAGCCACACCCACCCACGCTCCGCCGCATGTGCCATTTACGCAGTGCAGATTTGCAACACTAAGGTCTGATCAAACCCCAGTTTTGGAATCGGCTCTGCATCCGCGCCCGCAAGGTGCATCCACAAATCAAGACCAGCTTTCGCCGCATAGTTTGTTGTCTAGTCACACTCTAGTTCAGGACTTTCCTCAAACACCCCTTCCGGAGCTGCCAGATGCTGTCTATTCATCTTCAGCGGTGGTAAGCAAGCTGATGCAAATTCCGGTGCAGTTGTTCGCTCGCCGACATGTTCCAGTATATGCCGCACCGGCGCCGGCTCTGTGATGAACCCTACCAGGCGCACCCGCCCGCCGCACCTGCTGCACTGGAGCGCAAACACCCCGGAGATGCGCGCCAGCAACTGCGCCCACATATAGTGCGTCCCGTATCCGGTCCGCGTGGCGCCGGCAACTTCGCGCACTATCTTTGGCCGGGGTGCCTTGCTCCCCGCCGCCAGCTTCCGGTCGGCCTGCGCCGTCACCTGCGCCCACCACGGCGAGTTCGGCGTCCGTACACCAAAGTAGCGGTGCCGATGCTTGCGCGGCGGCGGTATCAACGCCGCTATCCGATTCAGAAATTCGCTGGCGCTCAGGCGTAGTTTAGTTTACGAGGAATAATGGGCGCTTGCCGTGTAGCACAGCAATGATGTTCTCGCACGCGAGACGCGACATCTTGGACCGTGTTGCGAAGGTGGCACTCCCGAGATGGGGCGCGAAGACAGCATTGTCGCACTTCAGTAGTGGATCATCGGGCGCGATTGGTTCCACCTCGAACACATCGATGGCCGCACCCGCAATCGTTCCTGCACGCAAGGATGCTGCCAATTCTGCTTGCTTTACGATTGCGCCCCGCGCGCAATTGACCAGAATAGCAGTCTGCTTCATGAGGCGGAGCTCGCGAGTGCCGATCATACCCCGTGTCTCGGCGTTCAGCACGCAATTGATGCTAACGAAGTCGGACTGTGCGAGGAGTTCGTCCATCGGCACGTAGGTTGCCCCGGTTTTCGCTTCGGCTTCCGGTCGTCGGGTACGTCCGGAGTAGAGGATGCGCATGCTGAATCCTTGCGCACGTCGTGCCACCGCCATCCCGATCGCCCCCATGCCGATGACCCCCAAAGTTGTACCGTTGATTTCGGTGCCGAGCAGGAGCCCCGGTTCATACTTCTTCCAGTCGCCCGAACGCACGTACCTGTCTCCCTTCGGTACATTGCGTGCCATTCCCAGCAGGAGTGCCCAGACCTGGTCTGCCGTCGTCTCCGTCAGGGTTCCAGGCGTATTGCAGACGGCGATGCCCCGCTTGGTCGCCTCGGCAACGTCAACGTAATCAAATCCAACGCCGAATCCCGAAATCACTTTGAGGTTAGTGGCAAGGCTCATCGCCTCCAGATCCAGGCGGTCCGACGGCGGAAGCGCCAGAACGGCCGCCGCTCCATCCGCCAATTCCCGAAGCAGGACCTCGCGCGGTGCGCCGTCTGGCCCATCCCACACGTGTACGTTGAAGTGTTCCCGGAGCAACGAAATCCCGGCCTCCGGGAACCCCCACGAACAAAACACTACTGAACGATCGTCAGCCATGGCGGTGCCCCTCTTTGGTGATGGTACCTCCAGAGCCAGCGGTGCGCCTATTGTGTCCGCTGCCCCGACGGAACTCCAGTACGGATAGGAAATTCCATCCCCTATGCACCTGAAAATTGTAACCGATGCGCCCGCACTGGTCAATTTCCACTTTGCGCTAACCTAGAGGCAGCCATTGTCCACTGATAAAACTCCAGTATCAGTATCGGTTATGCACCCGCCGAGTTCGCCCACAGTTCACGACCCGCTTCCGCCACCAGGTTAGCCGTCTAGTCAAATTCTAATTTAGAAATTGCCTCAAACACCCTTTCCGGAGCAGCCAGCTGGTGTCTATTCATTTCCAGCAGTGGTGAGCGCGCCGGTGCGATTGCCGGTGCAGTTGTTCGCTCGCCTACATGTTCCAGTATCTGCCGCACCGTCGCCGGTTCTGTGACGATCTCACAGTTTGGGCGCGAGATGAACAGCGCGGTAGGCAACACATCCAAAAACTTGGAATCAAGCGAAAGTGGGTCGGCGGACTGGCTTGCAGATTGTTGCATCGGAATGTCCTTCCGTCAGTATTCCGATCGCAGGACACGTTGATGAGCGTTTCTTTCTGAGCAAGCGTTCAACCCGTCTCGATCGACGTAAACGGAACGGCAGCGTGATGCGGTACTGCCGGTTCAAGTGGCGTTAAGCGTCGGTTTTCCCTACCGAAGCGACGACGACTGGGGTAACCACAGGGTGAGTGCCGGGTTCATGGCACATACGCAATCAACCCACATGATGACCAAACGCGGATGACACTGTTGAAAAGTGTAACGCACCGCTGTACTCGACACAATAAATAGAATAATGATCCCAGTTGTTGTCAAGACGGCGCGCCGCTCATTCGAACCGCAACGAAGACCAGTGTGTCGCGTCGCGCACCACCTCGGCCGGGTGTTGCTGCGAACGCAGCAAATAGCCATGTTCTTGACGCATGGTGGGTTGAGTGGCGTCTTGATAGCGGAAATCAAGGCTCCAACGGATGTGATCGGAGCGGTTTGGCAGACCGCGATGGAACAGCAGATTGCTAAACAGCACGGCGTCGCACGGCGCAGCCTCAATGGCGACGGCGCGCGCTTCCAACTTGCGAATCACCTCATCGGCGATTCGCAAGTAGTGCTTATCCTGTTCGTGGGCGACAACTCCCTGACGGTGGCTTCCCGGGACGAACTCCATACAGCCGTTGTGCCTGTCCGCCTTGACGAGCGGGACCCACACGTTCATCATCCGCAACGTATCCGCGTCGGCGGCGGTGTATCCCGCGTCCTGATGCCAGAGGACTTCGGTGCGGGGGCTGTCCGGCATTTTCGGTCGAACGGAGTAGTTTGGGTAGAGTCTCACTTCGGAACCGACCAACTGTTCCGCGAAGTCCAACATATGCAGATGCGCGAACAAGCCGAAGAATCCGGGCAGATGGAGCTCCTGTCGAAAGATGGCTGGCGTTTCGTCGGGATGATGTTCGTAGAGGCGTATCATCCGTCGGGTGAACGGCTCGTTGGGGTGAAGGTTGTCCGCCTTGCCTTCGGAATGCCGCCGCAACGCGAGCTCATCGACTAAACGCTCGCACGCGGATTGCGCGGCGTCCAACGTCGCAGCGTCGATCACGCCGCGCAAGACCGTATAACCTTGATCGTTGAACTCGCGCAGCGCTTCTTTCATTAGGGTGCTATTGTACTTCATGGACCTCTTTCCTTTTGTGAATTCGTAAGTAAGAACCGCAAACTCTGGTAGATGCTTTATTGATCTCGTTTTCACACCTCGACTCAGCCGCGATAGCCCTGTGAGACACGGGGTACGCATGCCCAGGCCGTGCTCGTACTCGACGCCGCGGATGCGCAGCCGGGCGCCGGTAGCCGCCTGGTTGATGCCCAACGGCCAGAAGAACATGCAAAGCGGATATGGATACGGAGAGGAAATTCACTCCCCCATGCACTTCGCCATAATATACTCTGTTTTCTCTTGTCAAGTACCACCCTGCGCTAACTTCCACTCAACCATTGTCTTGCAGTCAGAGACTACATTTACTCAATTTAGGAATGGATTGATCAACCAAACAAGCAGAAACTGCACAACCTCCCGGCAGCCATCCACTTGATTACCGCTCGCAAAAGCCTGTCGGGAATTCGCGGAGCAGCCGCGGCCTGATCGCACCTGGCAAACCAAACACCGACATCTGGACAGCCAGCAGTTCGGGCGGTGGCGCCCGAACTACGATTGAGCCAACAATCTCTTCGCTGCGTCTTCGATCGCGGGATAGTCAGCTGCACTCACCTCCGATAACAACGGGATGATCGGCCCCATTTCGGCGATGCCAGCAAGTCCCACCGCCGTGTGTAGCACGCGAATCGGATTGATCGCATTCCGCAGGTCTTCGAGCGGAGCGAAGACTGCTTGGATGCGCTCGGCGGTGGCGAAGTCCCCGACCTTGATCGCTCGTAGCATCTGCATCGATAACCGTGGCGCCACGCAAACGCAACCAGAGGTGTAGCTGACCAAACCAAACTCGCGCAGATGGGAAATGGCCGGCTGCTCACCGATGCCGCTGACAATCAGCGACGCTCCGACCGTGTCCACCAATTGTCGCAGGTACGGATCATTGACCGGATTGTCTCGAAGCGTCGCGTACTTGATCCACGACAACAGCCCGTCTTTCGCAAGTCGCTGGACGGCGTCGATCTTGATGAAGCCGTCGTTCTTTATGTAAAGCACCGCCGGCCGGTGCATCACTTCGACGAACCGACGCAGCGCGGACGCAACACCATCGGAGGTCACGACATCGCGGCTGGGCAGCATCATCGCAGTCGGAAAAGTGGACTCGCGGAGGATCTTTGCCTGATCCATCATCATGCCGAAACCGGGACCGACAGACGGGATGACCAGCGTTTGCTCCGCTGCCAATTCCGACAGCAGCGCCAGCATCTCGGCGTATTCACTTATCGAGATGTGAGCCAAGATCGCATTGCCGCCGTACAGCAGCGTCGAGACCCCGCCCCTTTCCAGATACCGAATCAGTTTTTGGTTCTCCTTGCGATTGAATAAACCATCGGCATTGCGCGCCAACGGCGGAACGGAAATCACCGATGCAGCCAACGTGGCAGGAGTGATTGGTTTAGTGTTCATGGCCTTCCTATGTCGTTCGAGGCATTCGATCCCTCCTCTACTTGGGAGAAGGGATCGAATGCCGGATGAGGGATTCGGAGCACGATTTGTTCACAATCCAAAAATGGGATCTCTGGCTGCTGATAGGAACGTCTAGCTTCGCGCGTTGTGGCCTGCCGTACTGCCGCCATCCATCGCCAGCGCTGCGCCCGTAATAAAGGTGGCCATGCTGCTGGCCAGATATGCGATCGCCTAGCCGATTTCGCCAGGAGCGGCAATTCGCTTGAGCTGAGAGTAATCTGCCATGCCGGCTTCTGCAGCGGCCGGATCGCTCGCCGAGTTTATGACATCCCTGCGCACCACGTCCATGTCAGTATAACCCGGACACACACAGTTGACGCGCACGTCCGGTGCGAGTTCCAATGGCAGCCCACGCGTCAGATTGACGACACTCCCCTTGCTCGCACAGTAGCCGGACAGGTTAATCTCGCCAATCAAATAGGCGTCGGACGCAACATTGACGACACTGCCATGGGCCGCACGGAAATAGGAAACGGCAGCCTGCGTGCAGAAGAAAGTGCCTTTCAGATTCGCCGCCATTACTCTATCCCGCATTTCTTCATTGCAGTCTTCCACCGGACCGTATTCCGTGACACCTGCGCAATTGACCAAGATGTCGATACTGCCCATGCGTGAAACCGCCGACTGCATGATGCTGCTGCATCCCTTGACCGATGCCACGTCGCCCGTTGAATCAACCATGTCCGCCTCGCCCAATGCCGATATGCCCGCCCTCGTCGACTCGGCCGACCTCCCGTTGACGGCAACGCACGCGCCGTGGGCAAGGAAGACGCGAGCCGTGGCAAGCCCGATGCCATGGGAGGATCCAGTTTTCAAGATCCGCTTCCTGGCGAGCCCCAGATCAATGCCGAGAATTTGCACCGTACCCTTCCTCAGATGGGTCCGCCGATCGGCAAATGGTATTAGATTGCGGTAAAGCCGCCATCGACGGCAATCTCCGTACCGGTGACGAAACGCGATTCGTCCGACGCCAGAAAGACGACCAGATTTGCGACGTCATCGGTATCGCCAAGGCGCTGCAACGTGTGAAAGGCGGCAAGGCGGGCATGCTGCACTTCTCTGTCGTCCGTGCGGTCGAGATATTTTCGGAGCATCCTAATAAACATGTAGCCTGACCATATAGCATTGCACCTGACCCCGTTTCGCTGCTGCCCGCAAAAAGAAGCGATCGATTTGGTCAAGGCAAGGACCGCCCCTTTGCTCGCGCAATACGCGAGGGATCCTCCGTCACCTCTCAGCACAAGCACCGAGGTGAGATTGATGATGGAGGTGCCGCCCGCGCGCCTGATGCCCGGTGTCGCCTGGCGACAACCGATGAAGGTTCCATCGAGATTGACGTCCATGACGAAGTTCCATATCGAATCGTCGCACTCTCCGATATTGTCCAGCGGATGATCGACGCCAGCGCTGTTTACGAGGATATCCAGATTTCCATAGCGATTAAGGACAGCACCCATCGACTCCTTCCAGCCCTCCACCGCATGTGCCACTTGCTCAGCGCAGATTTACGAGCCAAAAGGTCTGGCGCTTGGTGCGCGCGGCGTATGGCTCATGGTCGGGCAGGGCTCGCAACTATCGGCGCTGCTAACGCATTTCTCAATGAGATGGCACGCTGGTCTCGCTTACAACCGGAAATACGCATCAACTTTGGGATCGATGGGCGGGACGGACTTGGGTTTGCCCCCGGACCGCAACGACTGGGTCGCAAGCACACCGGCCGCCACACTGTACCGGGCCGCGATGGGTGAAGTCGCAATCGGTCCGCCTTTGCGGACGAACCGGATGAACTCATTGACGATGCTCGGGTCTGCGCCACCATGCGAACCGCTCGTGGCCGGGGCTGGGAAGACATGATTGGCGTCGGGGTTGTAGTCCTTCCTCTTGTCCCATAACCGGATCACAGTGCCGGGTCCGCCGTTGCCGAAGTTTTCAATCCGGCCGTGCGTGCCGATGATCGTGTAGTTGCGCCAGTAGTCGGGCGTGAAGTGGCATTGCTGGTAGGAACAGAGTACGCCGTTGTCAAGTTCCATCAACACCATGCTCAGGTCCTCGACGTCCACGACCGGGTAGAGTTGTGTCAAGCTCGTTGGCGGCCACGCCTTCAGTTTCATCAGCGGTGGTGCGGCGTTCTTCGGCTGGCGGTCTTTGAGCTGGCCGTACACCGTCAACCCACCCATGCCGGTCACGCGTCGGCTGTACCCGCCGCACAACCAGTGCAATACGTCGATGTCGTGCGTGCCCTTTTGGAGCAACAAGCCGGTGGTGTTACGCCGGTCGGCGTGCCAGTCGCGGAAATAAAACTCGCCGCCGTTCCCCACAAAGTGCCGGCACCAGCCAGCTTTGACTTCTCCGATCGCGCCTTTGTCGATCAGCCGTTTCATTTTGACGACGAACGGCATATGCCGCATGTTGTGGCCGAGGTAGAGCTTGGCGCGGTTCTCGTAGGCCGCGCGCAGGATGCGGTCGCAGCCCGCAACGGTGATTGCCATTGGCTTTTCGAGGTACACCGCCTTGCCGGCGTGTAACGCGGCCACTGCCATCTTCTCATGAAGATGATCCGGCGCACAGACAAACACCGCGTCCACGTCCGGCCGCCGCAGCATCTTCCGGTAATCGTCCGTCACGAAAGCGTCCGCAAAGTCCGCCTTGAATTTGGCGAGCGCGGCTGGGTTCGTGTCCGCGCCCGCAACCAAGCGCACGCCGTTCGCCGGTTGATGCGCGTTCCGCGCCAATCCGCCGCGTCCACCAACGCCAATCACTCCTACACGTAGTTCATTCATAAGATAGTAGTCTCCCTTATAAACACTTCACTAGGACGGCCCACACCACCGCCTCCCACTCCTGGGCGATGGCCCGCGTTTGACTGGCGGCAACGCGACTCACCGCGCGCACCGTGCGTTCCGCCGCTATCCCTTGACTGACCCCAGAACCAGGCCTTTGACAAAGTAGCGCTGGAGGAAAGGATAGACGATCAGAATGGGCACCGTAGCCAGAAATACCTGGGCCGCGCGCAGCGATTGCTCCGATAGTTTCGCCACCAGCAAGGGGTCATTGAGCAGTCTGGTAAAGTCCAATGTTATCACAGTGGCCTTCAAGTATGTCTGTAACGGATACTGTTCAGACGTGTTCATGAGAATGAGCGCGTCAAACCAGGAGTTCCAGTAGAGAACGGCCACAAAGAGCAAGATCGTCGCCAGAGCGGGCTTGGATAGTGGAATGTAGATGCGGAACAGAATGTCCCAATGCGAGGCCCCATCTATGGTAGCCGCTTCCGACAACTCGACGGGGAGGTTGCGGAAAAAATTGAGCATGACGATGATGTAGAACACCTGCACTGCCATGGGGAGAATCAGCGCCCATATCGTGTTCAGGAGGCCCAGGCTCTTGATTGCGAGGAACCACGGAATGAGCCCACCGCTAAAAAGCATCGCAAAGATCAGCAGCCGTTTGAACAGGCGCTGGCCAGAGAAGCCTTGGGTGAGCGACAGTGGATAGGCGGTCAAGATCGTAACAAGTACGGTGAGCGTTGAACCCAGTCCTACCCGGATCAATGAAATCATGAACGCGCCCTGAAACTCGGCCTGGTCGACGATCTGCTCATAGTTGAGGGTCGTGAAATTGACCGGCCAGAACTTGACCAGGTGCGCCGTGGTCGACGCGCGGTCACTCAGTGAAATCGCGAACACGTTAATCAGGGGCAGCAAACAGGCCAGGGCCACAATAGCCAGCAAGGTGTAGTTTAGGATATCGAACAGTCGTGATCCCCACGAGCGGTCCTCAATCATGGCGTTACTCCGAATGTAGAAGCTAGGAGATGCGGTAGTTCGCCAGCCGGTCAGCCAAAAAGTAGGCGAGGCTGATCAGTACAAAGCCAACGAGGCTTCTTATTGTCAAAGGTAAATTTAGACTTCAATTCAAGCAGCCTTGTCTTGGAGACAGGAACTACATTTACTCAATTTAGGAATGGATTGATCAACCTAACAACCAGAAATTGGCCAACTTCCATACGGCGGCATTGGCAGTCCAGAACCCTCACCGCACCCTGCCAGTGCCTGAACCACACCCTCCCACGCTCCGCCGCATGTGCCACTTACGCAGCGCAGATTTACAACCCCAATGCCTGATCAAACTCCAACACCGGAACCTGCTCCGTATCCGCACCAGCGGGGTGCATCCACTGATCATGACCTGCTTCCGCCGCCAGCTTTGCCGTCTGGATTAACTTTAGTCCTCGAAACGGAAATACTCGAGGGCGTTTTCAAAACAAACCGCAGTGACGAGCGGCGTGAGCAGCGATGCATCATCGGGCAACAGGCCTCGACGCACGTCGTTGCCGATCATGTTGCACAGAAGCCTGCGGAAATATTCGTGTCGTGAATAAGAGAGGAAGCTGCGCGAGTCGGTCAGCATACCGACGAAACGCGACAAGAGGCCCATGTTGGAGAGCGCGTTCATTTGCTTCTCCATGCCGTCGAGCTGATCGAGGAACCACCACGAGCTGCCGTATTGCATCTTACCCGCGACGCTGCCATCATTGAAGTTGCCGGCCATTGTGGCGACCATTTCGTTGTCGCGCGGGTTCAGGTTGTAAAATATCGTCTTCGGCAACTGGTCCTTCTGATCCAGCGCGTCGAGCCAACGCCCGAGCGGCCCCGCAATCAGAGCGTCACCGATCGAGTCGAAGCCCGTGTTCGGACCAATATTGCTGCCCATGCGCGTGTTGACGCTGCGCAGCGCGCCGATGTGCAGCTGCATCACCCAGCCGCGCCCATGATCGAGCACAGCGAGGTCGTGCAGCAGCTGCCAACGCAGCGCGTCCTGCTCTTCCTGCGTGAGCTCCTGCTTGCGACGTACCTTATCAAACAGCGTTCGGGCGCATTCGCTAGAGCAGATCGCGTCGGGCACGATGTCCAGGCCGCGATCAGACAGACGACAGCCAGCCTTGTGAAAGGCGGCGTGGCGCTTATCCAGCGCCGAGAGCAGTTCGGAGTAGCTGCTCACACTCTGATCGGAGGCCGCCTCGAGCTTGCCAAGCCAGGTCGCATAAGCGCCGAGGTCCTTCACTGCCATTACCATGTCGGGACGCCAGGTGGGCATCAGATTCAGCGCCGCGTAGGCCTTCGGGGACTTGCGATGGGCGATATGATGGTCGAGGCTATCAACCGGATCGTCCGTGGTGCAGACCACCTTGACCCGGTATTGCTCGAGCAGACCGAGTGCCGTGAACTCTGGCTCCTTCAGACGCTCATTGGCGGCGTCGAAGATGCCGCGGGCAGTGCCCGCATTGAGCAGGCGATCGCGAATGCCGAACGGAAAAGCGAGCTCCAGATGCGT
>SXGU01146576.1_pt1 | contig 28963 bp, 31 predicted proteins | sample 3174531 | NCBI WGS metagenome assembly SXGU01 (sample SAMN11356863, study PRJNA531348) | freshwater metagenome | isolation source: freshwater sample F1-140 | place: China: Fuxian Lake, Yuxi | collected 2017-12-25 | reverse complement strand
GAGTGCAACCTTGCCAATGTTGATGTCGAGGTTTCTAATCCCTTCTCCCTCTCCAAATATTTACCTCTAAACCAAGAATATATGACCAATATCTCCGCAGAAACCCCAGATAAAACCATCTCCGCGGAAAAAACTTTTGGCATAAAATGGGCAACGCCTATCCCAGCGTTTTCAACCAAAACCGAGCATGTTCCTGATATTGATGAGAATTATCATTTTGACCGCGAGGCGACGCGGGCAATTCTCGCTGGTTTTACGCATAACCGCCGTGTACTCGTGCAGGGTTATCATGGAACGGGGAAATCAACGCATATTGAGCAAGTGGCGGCAAGGCTCAACTGGCCTTGCGTCCGCGTGAATTTGGACAGCCATATCAGCCGCACTGATTTAATCGGGCGTGATGTTATAAAGCTGCGCGATGGCAAGCAAATAACCGAGTTTCAGGAAGGAATTCTGCCGTGGTCGCTCACGCGCCCGATGGCTCTGGTTTTTGATGAATATGACGCTGGGCGTCCCGATGTGATGTTTGTTATTCAGCGTGTTTTGGAAGCGCAAGGGCGGCTGACGCTGCTTGACCAAAACCGCGTTCTTACTCCGCACCCATATTTCCGCATTTTTGCGACTGCGAATACCATTGGGCTTGGTGATGCAACGGGCATGTATCACGGTACGCAGCCGATCAACCAAGGGCAGATGGACAGGTGGAATATCGTAGCGAATCTTGGCTATTTGGAAAAAGATGTTGAGCTTAAAATTGTTGCGTCGCGCTTGAAAGATTTGCCAGCAAAACAACGCGAAACCATGAGTGCGCTGTTGCCGTCTATGGTGGCGATGGCGAACCTGACCCGCGCTGGTTTTATGGCTGGCGACCTGTCTACGGTTATGTCGCCGCGTACCGTCATCAACTGGGCGGAAAATATGGCGATTTTTGATGATATACACCTTTCTTTCCGCCTTACTTTCCTCAATAAATGCGACGAAAACGAACGCGGAATAATCGCCGAATATTATCAGCGATGTTTTAACGAGGCTTTGTAGTCGCCATGAAAATGATGCGCGATACCAGCCATATATCATACCGCCCTGACATTGATGGTTTGCGAGCAGTTGCTATTCTTTCTGTCGTTTTGTTCCACGCCTTTCCAGAAATTTTGAAGGGTGGTTTTGTTGGTGTTGATATTTTCTTTGTTATTTCTGGATTTTTGATTTCCAGCATAATTTTTACCGAGCTTAATAACGGAAAATTCAGCTTTGCTAATTTTTATGCGCGGCGCATCAAGCGAATATTTCCCGCCCTTATTGCGATATTCACCGCTAGCATTGTTTTTGGCTGGTTTGGGTTATTTGCACATGAATATCAGCAGCTTGGCAAACATACGGCGATGGGGGCGGGTTTTCTTGCCAATTTTCAGCTATATCGTGAGGCTGGATATTTCGATACGGCGTCAGAGTTAAAGCCGCTATTGCATCTTTGGTCGCTGGGTATTGAAGAGCAATTTTATATGGCGTGGCCGCTAATTTTATTTGCTGCCTATAAGCTGCGGGTGAAGGCTATATGGTTGGTGTTGTTGATTGCTATTCCCTCCTTGGGGCTTAGTATTTATGCTTCTGCTGGTCATAAAATGTTTTCTTTTTACCTTCCGCCAACGCGCTTTTGGGAGCTGCTGGTTGGCAGCGGTCTTGCTTATATTTCCTTTTACAAAAACAATCAAAAATCCGCAGAAAATTCTCAGCTATCGGCTAATTTGCAAGCGTGGTTTGGTGTTGCGCTGATAGCTGCTGGTGTTTTTCTGCTTGATAGGTGGGTTGCATTTCCTAGCAGTTGGGCGATGCTTCCAACTTTTGGCGCGTTTTTTATCATTTCTGCGGGGAAAAAAGCATGGTTTAACCATCATATACTTTCTAGCCGCGTCATGATTTTTATCGGTATCATAAGCTATCCGCTATATCTCTGGCATTGGCCGCTCCTTACTTTTGCGCGGATTATGGAGGGCGGAACAGCTTCGGACGCTATTTGTGTGGCGGCAATAATAGTTAGTTTTGTGCTGGCTTATCTCACCTATATTTTGATTGAAAATCCTATCCGCCACCTAAAATATGCAACGGCTTATCTCTGTGTGGCGATGCTGTTGATTGCATCGATTGGAGCGTATATTGCCAATAAAGATGGTTTCATTTCGCGCTTTCCTGAATTTGAAAAATATCGTTTGCAAACCATCCGCACGCCAGCTTCTGACGCGGATTGTGAGGCGATTTTTACGCAAAAAGGCGAAGAAAAACTGTTCAAATATTGCCGATTTACTGGCAATAAACACAAGGAAACAGTTGCAATTATTGGTGATTCTCATGCTCATGTTGTTTTTCAAGGGCTTGCGGAGTTGATGGCGGCAGAGCATAAAAATGTTTTGCTGCTTGCCAATACCAGCTGTCCAACTTTGATGGGCGCGATTGCGGGCGACAGCGCGGAAGACCTGCGAACTTGCAATAGTAAAATCGAGCAAATTATAAAAACTGTGGCAGAGCGCGAAGATGTAAAAACTGTGCTTATTGTTACCAGAGGTGCGAGCTATATATCTGGAAATGGCTTTGGTGTGGCAGAGCGCGATTTGAGGAACAGACCTATATTATCGATTGAGCAAAATAACGAAACACCAGCGCAAATATTCAGGCATGGGCTGGAAAAAACCAGCCAATCTCTAACTGCCTCTGGTAAAAAATTATTCTATATGATTGAAAATCCTGAGCTTGGGGTGGATGCTTTTAATTGCGTTGGGCGACCAGTATATTTGACAAAACAATATGACTGCGTGATAGAAAAAGCAACGGTTCTCGCAAGGCAAGATGAATATCGTGAGGTAATAAAAAACATCCCCAATCTTACTTTAATCGATGTAGTACCAGCTTTTTGCCCTGATGAGCATTGTAAAGTTATGGAAAACGGAACGCTGTTATACTCTGATGACGACCATTTAAGCGTTGAAGGTTCTAGGTTTTTGGCGAATAAAGTTTTGAAAAAATATTTGTTGGCGGCGGATAAGAAACCGCGCAAAAAATCACTTAATATGCAAAACGCAAATTAGCGTGAACAGCCGCCGTGCGGTTGGAAAGTCGACCAAAATTCTATCGTGCAGGATTTCCTGTAGTTTTTCCGACCCTTCATTATGCACTCCGCGCCTGCCCATATCAATGGCTTCTAGCTTGCTATGGTTTTGCGCTGCGATGGCGGCTTGGTAGCTCTCAAAAATCATGAAATAATCGCGGATAATACCGCGCAGCGGCGCGACAGAAAGGATTACTTTTGAGTGTTTTTCTTCGATTGGGGAATAGACATCGAGAATTAATTTTCCGTCCTCAATTCCCAGCATAATATTATACGGACCACTTTGCATACAGCGAGGCTCAAAGCAGTTTTCGTCTAGCAAATCGGCAATCGCCTGAGCGCGTTCATGCTCCGCCTCTGCCGACCGCTTTTTCATGCTTCGTTCGTCTAGCGATATATTGGCGATTTTTTCGCTCATGAGCGAACCGCCAGCGAGAGCAAATGTGCTTCTAGCCCCTCGGTTTTGGCGAGGATTTGCGCTGGCTCGCTGAGTTCGGCGAGGGAATTTGCGCAGCAGCCGATAATGGAGCTGCGTTTCAGGAAGTCAAACACGGAAAGACCCGAGGAAAACCGCGCCGTGCGCGAGGTGGGCAGCACATGCGACGGCCCAGCGATATAATCACCCACCGCTTCAGGCGTATAGCGACCGAGGAAAACCGCGCCAGCATGGCGAATAAGCGGCAATAATTCATCAGGTTTTTCCACCGCTAGCTCCAAATGTTCTGGCGCGATTTGGTTGGATAATTCGCAGGTCTGCGCCCAGTCTTTGGTGATTATCACCGCGCCAAAATCCGCCCATGATTTTGCGGCAATTTCGCGCCTTGGTAGCGTTTGCAAAATCCGTTCCACTTCCGAAATAACTTTATCGGCAAATCCTGCTTCAGTGGTGATTAAAATTGACTGTGCCAGTGCGTCATGCTCGGCTTGCGACAGTAAATCAGCGGCTATCCATGTTGGGTTGTTTTCCGCGTCAGCAATAACCAAAATTTCCGAAGGCCCAGCAATCATATCAATGCCAACACGCCCGAAAACTTGGCGTTTTGCCTCGGCGACGAAGGCATTTCCCGGCCCAACTATTTTATCGACTGGCGCAATGGTTTTCGTGCCATAAGCCAGCGCGGCTACGGCCTGCGCCCCGCCAACTTTATAGATTTCATCAATGCCTGCAACATGCGCGGCGACCAGCAGGGCAGGGTGGAGCTGCCCATTTGGCGAGGGAACAACCATAACTAGCCTTTTCACGCCAGCGACCTTAGCTGGTACAGCGTTCATGAGGACGGAGCTTGGGTAAAACGCCGTCCCCCCCGGAACATATAGCCCAACTGCGTCAATCGCCGTCCATCTATGCCCGAGGCGTGTTCCGCCCGCGTCAGTGTAATCCAAGTCCGCTGGCAGTTGGCGGCGGCTATAGTCTGCTATGCGCTCCGCGGCAATTTGCAAAGCTGAAAGCAGTTCAGGGTCGCAAGTCTTAACGGCACTTGCAATTTCCGCTTTGCTCACCACAATATTTTCCGCGGTTGCTGCGAATTTATCAAATTTTTCAGTGTAGGAGAGGAGAGCGGCATCGCCATTTTTTCGCACATCAGCAATTATCTCCGCCACCACTCCAGATACTTCCGCCTCGCCCGCATCACGCATGGAAAGCAATGCGGCGAATTTTTCTGTAAAATTTGCTTCTAATGTGGAAAGCTTCACTGGCATATAAGATCACACTCTATCATATTTATAAATCTTTCAAATCCACATAAATTATGCAGACTTCTAAAAACTGGTTTTTCGTCATTGCGAGGAGGCGTAGCCGACGCGGCAATCCAGCTTGTTGATGGTTTCTGGATTGCTTCAGCTTCGCTTCGCAATGACAAGACTTTAGAATATATTTTGACAAAATTAAATTCTTCTTCCTTTGTTAAACTGTGTTTCTGTTACATCTAAAGCCACATCTCTTCCAAAAACTTGCGGAATTCCACTTTGTGTCATATTGCTCAAAAATTCCAAAAATTCTTTTTCATCAAAATCACGCCAAATTTCAGTCATCCCGTTTTCAAGTCTCGTTTTGTTTGCATAAGGAAAAAATACTATTTGACCAGCACTATTAGCTATTTCAGGGTCTCCAGCAGGAAAAATAGCTCCTGCACGGGATTTCCCCCCCCCCAGAGGAGCGTAATACCAAACGCCTTTTTTAAGTTGAGTAATTTCTGATTGTAAAAGTCCTAGCATATAAACTCCTTGTCTTGTTTTGTAGGTTATTAATCGGCACAAATTGCCTCGCGGAAGCGGTTTATTAGGTCGCGGATTTCAGCATTTCGTGTTTTGAAAGCTGTGCGGTTGACAATCAGCCGCGAGGAAATTTTGGCGATAACCTCAACTTCTTTTAAGCCATTTGCGGCAAGCGTCCGCCCAGAGCTAACCAGATCCACAATGCGCGGCGCAAGCCCGAGTTTCGGCGCGAGTTCCATCGCCCCGCTGAGTTTGATACACTCGGCTTGGATGCCAAGGCTGGCAAAATGGCGGCGGGTCATATTCGGATATTTCGTGGCGATTTTTATATGGCTAAGGCGGCTAATATCCTCAGTCTTTGCGGTTTCTTCAAGTTCGGCGACGCTAAGGCGGCAATGCCCAATGTCCAAATCCAGCGGTGTGTATAGCTCGGAATAATCAAATTCCATAAGTACATCGCTGCCCGCCACGCCAATATGCGCCGCGCCGAATGCGACAAATGTCGGCACATCAAAGCTGCGGACGCGAATTAGTGAAATGTTGGAATCCTTGCAGGCAAACTGAAGCTGGCGTTCCGCATCATCAAAAAATGCTTGCTCGGGGAAAATACCCATCCGCGCCAGCATCGGCACTACTTCTTCCTGAATTCGCCCCTTAGGGATAGCGATTATTATTGGCTTACTCATGCAAAAATCTTTCTGTACTTAAGGAACTGGCAACTATATATTAACTGGCAAAAATCGCAAGCAACAAGTACGAAGTTTATATGAATATAAAAAATGCCAAATATAAAAATCATGATGATATAGCCAATGGCAAGGCGGTTCTGGCGCGTGAAATTGAGGGTTTGCAAGCCTTGTCAGCCGCGCTTGGCAAGAGTTTTGAGGGGGCGGTTGCTGCCCTTGCGGCGATAAAAGGGCGGGTGATTGTAACTGGTATGGGCAAAAGCGGGCATGTGGCGCGGAAAATCGCCGCCACCATGGCTTCCACGGGGACGCCAGCCTATTTTGTGCATCCAGCAGAGGCAAGCCACGGCGATTTGGGCATGATAACCGCGCAGGACGCGGTGCTTGCCCTTTCCAACTCGGGCGAAACGGCGGAACTGGTTGATATAATTGCATATTGTAAAAGGTTTTCCATTCCGCTGATTGGTGTGGTGCGTCGCCAGACCTCTATGTTGGTGGAAGCGGCGGATATTGCGCTGGTGTTGCCTGAAATCCCTGAGGCTTGCGTGACGGGTGCGCCGACGACATCCACCACCATGATGATGGCTCTTGGTGATGCGATTGCGGTTGCACTGGTGGAGCGGCGCGGCTTTGGTAAGCAAGATTTTTCGGTGTTTCACCCTGGTGGGAAGCTGGGTAAAGCCTTTATCCGCGCTAGCGATTTAATGCACGGGGCGGGCGAGTTGCCGCTGGTACGCGCTGGCGACAAAATGCAGGATGTTCTGCTGACCATGACCTCAAAACGCTTTGGCTGCGCTGGTGTTGTTGGGGTGGGTGGCGAATTACAGGGGATTATAACCGACGGCGATTTACGCCGCCACATGAGCGCGGATTTATTGGAAAAAACGGCTGGCGAAATTATGAAAAAAGACCCGCTGACCATCCGCCCGAACGCGCTGGCCGCGGAGGCTCTGGCGATTATGAATGAACGCGCAATCACCAGCTTGTTCGTGACCGACGGCGAAAAACCAGTCGGAATAATTCATATTCACGATTGCTTAAGGGCTGGGGTGGCTTGATGTCCATTAAACGCTACACTCATTTTGTTCGCTTTGGCAAAAGTTTTTTGTGGTTGTTGGTGTTTGCGGTTATTGGTTTGGTGGTGTGGATTGGCTCTAACAACACGGCGGATAATGGCGGGCGGATGGTGTTCACCAGCGTACCGAAGAGTGAAGATTTAGAAAATATCATGGTGAAACCGCGCTATCTTGGCGTTGATGTGCATAACCGCCCTTATACAGTGACGGCGGATAGCGGTTTGCAAAAGGACAAAGATATTGTCGAGCTGCAAAAAATAACTGCTGAGATGACGGGTGATAATAACGCGTGGATGGCTCTTAACTCTGGTTCTGGGGTGCTTAATATCACGACCAAGCAATTGGAGCTGATGGGCGGTGTGGAGGTTTTTTACGAAGGCGGCTATGAATTCCGCACTGACCACGCCCATGTCGATATTAACAAAGGCTCGGCGCAGGGTGACAGCCCAGTGGAAGGGCAAGGGCCAACAGGCACAATAACCGCCAAAAGTTTTTCTATATTAGAGAAGGGAAATATCATCCGCTTTAACGGTTTAGTAAGGATGTTGCTGTACCAATAATCAGTTAGTATGAGTACAAGAAGCTACAAATAAAATTTTTCAAGTAGGAAAATGGAGTAAATATCATGAATGATAAGTCAAATAAAACAGCTGCCATCGGTTATATTAGCATTGCTATGGTTGGCGGGGTGCTTGCTTTTCTGGTTAATATGAAAAGCGAGGCGGATTATTCAGCCGCTCTGGAAAATTATAAAAATGTTTCGCAAATAGAGGCGCAACAAGCCGCGAAAAACATGAGCTACTCGCTAAAGCAGCTATATCAGGGGATTCGCACCATTAGCTTCCTGCCTAGCGTAAAAAATATTGACCGTTATGGAAAAAATTTGGATGGCAATGCTCACGCTGCGATTGAGCAGATTTATCATAATATGGTGAGCAATGTTGCGGTTTCAGAAATTTATATTGTGCCTGTGGATCTTGAGCCAGAGCAGATTGACAAGGTGACTGGCGGCTTGCAAGAGCCAATTTTGATGTATGATGGCAAGGTTGCCGATCCGAACGAAAAAGAAGAAGAAAAACCGCCGATAACTACGGTTGAGCAGGCAAAACATGTTGATGAGGTGGAGATTTACGAATATCAACTGCTCAAAGAACACATGACCTATCTGAAGCAGAATTACCCGAACAACAAGAATATGGATGCGCTTAATATCCCGTTTATCAGCGGTAATGCCGTTCTTACTTGCGATAATGACGATTATGAAAAAACTCACAAGGATGATGATCGCACTGGTGCGGTGATGTCCGTGCCGTTTTACGCGTCAAATGGTGAATTAAAAGGGGTGATTACAGCGGTAATTCGCAATAATACGCTGCAAGAAATGTTGCCGAGCGTTGACGCAGCTCTTGTTAATCAAACATACGATTATGTGGTGATGGCGAAAGAAGTTGGTGAGCAACAAAAATCAGCGCAGTGGGTGGCGCAAAATAAGCCAAACCCTGATCTGATTTTTTCCGCAGTTGTACCAGTTGAAACCACTGACCCACGCAGTAAATGGTCGCTTTGGGTTGGCTATCCTGATACGAAATTCACGCAGAGTGGGGATGCACTTGCCGTTCGCAATTTCAAATTTGCTGGGTTTGGCTTTGCCGCCTTGGTTACGATACTTGGCAGCGTGGTGTGGGCAGTGATGCAGCGCAGCGCGAATATGGTTCGCCGCAAAATTGCAGAGTTGGAGGATGATGTAAGCCAGCGCACCGCGCAGATGGAGCTGTTGAATGCGCAGCAAGCAAAACAAAAAGAAATCGCCGAAGCTGAAAAGCGCGAAGCAATGCAGGAAATGGCGGAAAATTTTGAATTTTCGGTGAAAGGTGTGGTGTCGCAGCTTTCTAGCTCGGCGGTGCAGATGAAGGCGGGTGCAGAAAATATGACGCATATTGCCAATGACACTAAGGCTCGTTCTAACTCGGTGGCGAGTGCGGCGACGGAAGCAGCGCATACCTCTTCGCAAGTGGCGGCAGCGGCTGAGGAACTTACCGCATCCATCAAGGAAATCAGCGAGCAAACGCAAAAGTCCAACCAAATAGCCAGCCAAGCTTCAAGCACAGCAAAAGACGCGCAGCATATTATTGAGTCACTTGCCGAAAAATCAGCAAAAGTTAGCCAAATTATTGAGGTGATTACGGGTATTGCTGGGCAGATTAACCTTCTCGCGCTTAACGCTACGATTGAATCAGCGCGGGCTGGTGAGGCTGGTAAGGGCTTTGCGGTGGTGGCGAGCGAGGTTAAAAATCTAGCAAACCAAGTGGCAAAAGCGACAGAGGAAATCACATCGCAAATTGGTGAAATGGAAGCAGCAACTGGGACTTCAGTTGCGTCGGTAACAAAAATTATGGGCATCATTAGCCAAGTTTCCGAAAGCACCACCGCCGTTGCCGCCGCGGTTGAAGAGCAGTCGGCGGTGACTAATGAAATTGCTCGCAATATCATTCGCACCTCAACCGTGACGCAGGAAATATCGCACAATATAACCTCGGTGCAGGAAGGTGCGGATAAAACTGGCGACACCGCGCAACAAGTGCTAGCATCGGCAATTAATCTGGGTTCGCAATCCGATATGTTAAAACAAAAAGTTGATGAATTTTTGAATAGTGTTAGGAATGGGTGATATGAAGTTTGTTTCTGTGTTGTTCATGGCATTTTTTGCCACTTCGTCTTTGTCTTACGCGGCGGAGTCTCCGCTCGGTGGTAAATATAAATCCAAAGGGCCGATTGAAATAAACGCGGATGCGCTGGAAGTCTTACAGGCGGAACACAAGGCTATTTTTACTGGGCGCGTAGTCGCGGTGCAGGGGGATGTGAAGCTAACCTCCGAGAAGATGACGGTGTTTTATAAGGGCAATCCTGCTGGTGGGGCGGATAAAGCGGATAAAAAAGAGGCGAAGCCAGCCGCCGCAACGGAGAAAAACTCCATAGAAAAAATTATTGTGGAAAAAAATGTGTTTCTTTCCACGCCAGAGGAAACGGCAAGCGGCGATAATGGTATATATGATGTGGAGCATCACAAGATTTTCTTAAATGATAATGTGGTGCTGACCAAGGACAAAAATGTGCTGAAAGGTGAGCATTTGGTTTATGATTTTGAAACTGGCAAAAGCTCTATGAACGCACCAAATGGAACGATAGCTGAGGGGGCGGGCAATAAAAAAACGCGGGTAAAAGCCTTATTTGTACCAAGTGGGGATGAAAAGCTTCCATTTAAGAAATAAAAATGCTAAGTTCTACTCATAATTTGAGGATGCGCCTATGTCATTAAACAAAAACGATAACAAGCCCCAGCTAGTCGCTACACATGGCGGCTTGGTGGTTGAGCATATCGCTAAACGCTATGGCGGTAGACCTGTGGTGCGGGATGTCAGCTTGCGCTTGCAACGCGGCGAGGCGGTTGGGCTGCTTGGGCCAAATGGCGCGGGAAAGACCACTTGTTTTTATATGATTACAGGGCTTATCCGCCCAGATGTCGGCAAAATTTCGCTGGATGGTGAGGATATAACCCACTTGCCGATGTATCGCCGCGCTCGCCAAGGGATTGGCTATTTGCCGCAAGAAGCCTCAATTTTTCGTGGGCTTACTGTTGAGCAGAATATTCTTTCAGTGTTGGAGCTGCACGAAAAAAATCTTGATTCGCGCCATGCCCAGCTTGATGAGTTGCTCGCTGAATTTTCCATCACCCATTTGCGCCTCGCACAGGGCATCACCCTTTCAGGTGGTGAACGCAGGCGGGTGGAAATTGCTCGCGCTCTTGCTAGCCGCCCGTCGTTTGTGTTGCTGGATGAGCCGTTGGCGGGCATTGATCCGATTGCCGTTGACGAGGTTCGCGGGCTGGTGAAACACCTTAAAAAACGCGGTATTGGCGTGCTTATAACGGATCACAATGTGCGCGAAACTCTGGACATCATTGACCGCGCTTATATCATGCATGATGGCACAGTGCTGATGGAGGGAACTCCGTCCGAGATTGTGAACAACGCCGATGTTCGCCGTGTGTATCTGGGCGAGCGATTTAGTTTGTAAAGAATGCCTCGTGCGACTTTTTTTTGTAAGCCGCTGACTTTTTGTGCTGTCATACCAGCGAAGGCTGGTATCCATGCCAAAAAATGAACTATATAGCTAGCGGTTTGGCATGGATTCCGCCCTGCGGCGGAATGACGGAGAAAAAGTCTTACAACTCGCTTATAAAGAAGTCTATTTACTGCGCCGAGTGGTTTTCGGGCAGAGATATTTAGCCAAAATATATTGTTTTAGCCTGTGCAAATATTCATCGCAGACACCAGCGGTGAAGTAGCGCAGTAATATATAGCGTTCTGCGTCGATAATTTCCTGAAAAAACCGCCTTTCGCGGCGCGATGACAGTAAAACCCCAGAAAGTCTATTATCTTCAATGGCTTGACTTTTTAGGGCGCGAATGGTGGCAAGGGAGTGTAGGGGGGAGCAAAAGGCGAGCAGGTCATCATTATCGTTTGACGCTGCTGGAAGGAACACAAAATTGTGACACCGCCCTATATATTGCATATAAGCCATATACACTAAACTATATATAGCGTCAACGCTTATTTTAGAGTGTTTTTTTATGTATATATGCAACCATTTACCTTTTGTGGATAGGCTGCCTAACCGACGGAAAAAACGCAAAAAATGGCTTATTTTGCAAAATATTAATAAGCCATTGAATATAATCAATAAAAAATATTTTATTCATTCTTTCTTAAAACACTGGATTTTGTAATCATTCCGTGTCAGGATTGATCTATGTAAGGCGCAGTGAACCTTAATTACAGAATAATTTATAAGCTGATTTTTAGATGTTTTTTTGCTGATATTTTTTGGAGAGTTTTACGATGAAGTCCGTGCAGATAATGAGTGATAAAATTTATAATCCACTCGACATCGCCGAGTTGGTGATTATGGATCGTGATTGGGTTTTTGATCGTCCTGATGACGGCGAACTCGTCGCCGAAGTTGCGGGCGTGTGGTGCAATTATCATGTGTGGTTCACATGGCAAGAGGACTCTGGCGGGCTTACGCTTTCTTGCTCGCTGGATAATAAAGTTGCGAAACCGTCGCTACCAAGAATCTATTCTCTGCTCGCGCTGGTGAATGAAAAAATCTGGCTGGGGAATTTCAATCTCTGCACCGAGGATAACTCCATCGTGTTTCGCCATTCGTTGTTGCTGCGCGATGGTGCTGGCACAACGGCGGAACATTTACGCGAATTGCTCGACATCGCCATCAGCGAATGCGAACGCTTTTATCCCGCCTTCCAATCCGTCGTTTGGGGCGGCAAAACTCCCGCCGAAGCTATCGAACTCGCATTGTTTGAAACCATCGGTGAAGCGTGATGGGCGAGGCGTAAGTTTATGGCTAAATACGAAAGAAAATGGGCAGAAGGTGAGTTTGAAAAGAAAAAAGATAATGCGCCAAATAATGTTCCTGTACTAAACGCAGTTTGGGAAGATTTTATAGAAAAAGTAGGATATTTGGAAGGGGCATTTTATATGTGTCGTGCTTGCCATCCAAGTAAAAATGAAGATGTTAAAAACGCATATATTAATATGGAAATTGCACTTGATAACGCAGGGCATCTCATTGCAACACAAACAAAGGAAACCAGTGAAGTCAAGCAATGTTGTGAGAATGTAGTTAGCTCTGTGAAGGAATTCATTGAGATTGTGATAATACAAAATAAACTAAATCTATCTGAAGTATCTGGTTTTGGCTCTCATGATAACAGCCAAATAGATTTGTTAGAAGAGGCTTTGCGTCGTATTTTAACTCGTTTTTCTGCGATTGCAAATAATATGACCCCGACAAGCTATTCGTGTAATCGCTGATTTCTGGTTGCAATATTGCTCGAGCTGTGCATTATATGTGGTGTGAAAATTACAGCGGGTGCTAGCAGTGCAGAAACTTATAACTGAACAATCTGAAATACAAAAAATAATGGTGGATGCACCTATTATTAGTCGTCGGCAGTTTCTTGGTGGAGTGGCTGGGCTTGTTGGTGCGGCGGCGGTTTCCTCGCCCGCGCTTGCCTCTATTTCCAAAAAACCTGTTTCGTTCAAAGCCAAGCCTGCTCGGTTTCTTGCCTTTGACAATTTGCATACGGGCGAACAGATAAAAATCACCTATTGGGAAAAGGGCGGCTATATAAAAGGCGCACTTAAAGAAATAAATCATATACTCCGCGACCACCGCAATAATGCAGTGCATAGGATTGACACCGCCCTGCTTGACCAGCTTTTTGTGCTTCGTAACAAGCTTAATGCTCGCAAGCCGTTTCAGGTGATTTCTGGCTATCGCTCGCCAGCTTCCAACGCGATGTTGCGCTCAAATTCCGACGGTGTTGCGAAAAAAAGTATGCATTTAGAAGGTCGCGCTATTGATATTCGCATTGAAAATATCGATTTGAGCAACATCCACCACGCCGCACTCGCCATGAAAGCTGGCGGCGTTGGCTATTATCCATCTTCCGAATTTGTGCATATAGACACGGGCAAAGTCCGTCATTGGGGCTAGAGCATTTTCCATTTAGCCCTGTACAGCGTCAGGCTTCGGCTCATGTACAAAAAGCGTAAACTTCGCCTTGCCTTCCTTGTACAGAACTAAAGCGAAAACGCTCTAGCTCTGCACCTTCCTTGATGACAGACTCAAAAACCACTTAAACATTATCGGCAGTGTTGCCCATGCTGCTTCGCTGACGGCGACGAATAATATAACGCTTTGCGGAAAATGTAGCAGAGCGATGCTCACACCGAGTGCTACATTGTTAAAGCCTGAGCAGGTGGCGAAGCTGACGCGGATTTCTTTTGCTTGACCAGCGGAAAAAATCCACCCGAAAAGCAGAAAAATAGCGTAACAGGCAAAGGTGAGAAGTAACGGTTCGGCAAGGGCGGAAACATCCGAAAGAATAAAATCCCGCTGTTTGGCAATCACCAGCGCGATGACAAACGCCACCAACACGATGGAAATAATTTTCACATTGTCATACATCGCGTCGCCCCAGCGTTTATGTCGGTTGGTGAGGAAATACAAAACCATCGGTGTGAATACGCAAAATGCCAGAGTGCGAAATAGTGGCAGTGGGCTTGGGGTTATCGATGCATCACCAAGCAATTGACATTGGATGGGAATAAGAAATGGCGCGAGCAAGGTGCTGACAATTACGATGGCAAAAGCTGGTGGCACATGCCCGCCAAACATATTGGCAAAGGCTGGGCTGGAAACAGCGGTTGGCACGAGTGCTAGCAAAAAAACACCCGCCGCATAAGTTGGCACAAAATAATTAGCAATAACCAGCAGCAATATCGGCAAGGCAATATAGCGCATAATATAGAAAAATGCTATATTACCCCAGCGAATTTCCGCAAAGCCGCCATCGCGCAGTTTGAAGCATGAGGCATAAGTTAGCATGGCGAGTGCCACCGAAGCCGAAGCATCAGGGACGCTGGAAAGCGCGGGCATGAGCAGCCCAACCACGCAGGAAACGAGCAATACAAAGCCAAAATGTGTTTCAATAAAGTGACGCATATTGGGTTATATAATGAAGATACTAGTTCCTGTCACTTGTTATTCATAGCAAATGGTTGTATGAAGGCTCTATGAAAATTCACCCAACCATATTAGCAATTGATAGCACTTCTGGCGCGTGCAGCGTTGCTGTGTGGCGTGATGGCGCGGTGGCGGCGTATCGTGAGGAGCTGACGACCAGTGCGCAGGCGAAATTACTAATTCCGATGATTGAGGAGGTGCTGGCGGATAGCGGCGTTGGTTACGCGGGGCTTTCGGCGGTGGCGGTGACCATCGGGCCGGGTAGTTTTACAGGGATTCGCATAGGGCTGGCGACTGCGCGGGGCGTTGGTTTTGCGGCAAAAATTCCCGTTCTTGGTTTTAATGCTCTGGAGATTTTGGCGTTTGGAGAAGGAAAAACCTCAAAAAACCAACAGCTAACCGCGGTTATGAATGCGGGGAAGGGCGAGCTGGTTTATCAGGATTTTGACAGCGATTTCTTGCCAATTTGTGAGCCAACACTAATAAAATCGGGTGAGCAGAAAAAATTCACCCACCCACGAGCCGACCATCTGGCGCAGTATGCGGCGTTATACCCAGACCGCTGCGTCGCTCCGCTACCATTTTATATCCGCCCGCCAGATGCGAAATTGCCTAGCTAGCCGTGGCGTATTTTCATAAATAGAATTGCACCTGCTAGCACGAGTGTAATTCCATTGGCAAGTATAAGCGATATGCTTTCAATCATAAAGCCATATACCAGCCACAGCGCGATTCCGCTGGTTATCATGCTATACATGCCAAGGGAGAGGCTTTTGGTGTTTTTTTCGCGGAAAACTTTGACGGTTTGCGGAATATAGGCGGCGGTGGTGAATATGGCGGCGATTGTGCCGATAATTTCGGGGTTCATTTGCGTTCCTGCGTTAGTGCGGATTAAAAACTACAAGGCACAATAAACAGTTTTGCACGGAATAATAGATTTTTTTCTGTTATTATCGATTATGCGTGGTACAGTTTTTGCGTATCATAATGTTGTATGTGCGGTTATTATTATGGTGGAGGTTTTCCTTGCGTAAAATACTAATGATATTCGTTTTGTTGTCTGTTTGTGCGTGTGACCATTACGAGCAAGACCAAAAGGCTGTGGTGGAGCAGGCGAAAATAGACGCTAAAACTGTGCAGGGAAATGTTACGCACAACACTATGCGCGTGGCGGATACCGTTCGTGACAATGTGAAGCGCACTGGCGAAAAAATCCGCGAGTGGTGGTTGACACCGCTGCCTAGTAATGCAAAACAGCCGATGCCAACCAGATATTGTTACAAAGTTCTTCAGGATATTTTATGCTATCGCCAGCAAATGGCTGGTTGGGAAAATAAACTTGTTGGCTATCAGGGGGCGAATGCTGATCCAGCAACGCCTGCGAAGATGAAGCCGCTGGCTCTTCGTTCAGACGATAAAAATGCGTTACCCGATAAACGGGCGGAAAATTTGAAGCCTGTGTTTGTTGGGGCGGCGACTGACCCTAAGGAAACTAAAGACGAAAATGCAAGTAAAACTGCGGATGTGAATATTGACGCAACGCATGAAAACTTGCCAGAATCCCCGCTTTCTCCGCAGTTATAGCCGCCATGCCGAAACATATTGAGCAGCAGTTTTCGCCCTATTCGCCGCAGCAATTATTCGATTTGGTGGCGGATGTAGAAAAATATCCGCAGTTTCTTCCATGGTGTCGCGCGGCGCGAATAATCAAGCGCGAGGAAGGGGAGTTCTTGGCAGAGCTGGTGATTTCGTTTGCCAATCTCTCCGAAAGCTATAGTTCACGGGTTGTATTAACGCCGCCAAAGGAAGGCGAGAGAGGAGAAATCTCAGTGGTTATGGTGAAAGGGCCATTCGAACATCTCACCAATAGTTGGAAATTCACCAATGCGGATGATGGTGTTACTCAAATAGATTTTATGCTGGATTTCAAGTTTCGCTCGCGGATTTTGGAAAAAATTATGGGTTCGCTATTTTCCAAAGCCACAGCGAAAATGGTCACCGCCTTCAAGCATCGGGCAGACGCACTCTACGGAAAGAGATAACCACCAGATTTCTACGCCGCTCTAATTTGTGCGATGAAAGAATCCACCTGAACATTCAGCTTTTCCGCCTGCTGTGAAAGCTCCATTGATGCCGACAACATTTGTTCCGCAGCATCACCAGCCTGCGCTGAAGACTTGCTAACATTATCAAGATTATTGCTGACAACTTGCGAGCCTTGCGCCGCAGTTTGCATATTCTGCGCGATTTCGTTGGTGGTTGCCGATTGCTCTTCCACCGCCGAAGCAACAGTGGTGGTGGCACTAGAAATATTACCAACCGAGGCTTTTATTTCTTCCAAAGCCTTGGTAATCGCGGCTGAGGCACTACGCATTTCTTCAATAACTTCCTGCGTTTCATTGATGGCTTTATCGGTTTGCCCTGCAAGATTTTTAACCTCGCTGGCAACCACCGCAAAGCCTTTACCCGCTTCGCCAGCCCGAGACGCCTCAATCGTGGAGTTGAGTGCGAGCAAATTAATTTGCGCTGCTATTCCAGAAATCATACCCATCACTTCCTCAACCCGCCCCGATGCAGCACTTAGTGCCGTAGCCAATTTATCAGCATGTTCGGTTTTTTCAGTTGATTGATAGACTAGCGAATTAGTTTTCTGAATCTGCCCAGATATTTCGCGCACTGCCGCTGATAATTCTTCCGCCGCTGAAGCTACCGATTGAATATTTGCATTGGTGTTATTTGCGGCACTGGTCGCATCTCCCGCCAAACGCGCACTATCCGACACCGTAGCCGACATATTACGCGCCGTTTGCGAAAGCTCGGTTGCAGCCGCCGCAACGCCACTAACAATAGTTTTTACGCTGGTTTCAAAATTATTAGCCATTTTTTGCATAAGTTCATGCTTGTCATGCTCCGCTTTTTTCTGCTGTTCTTCCTGTGCTATTTTTAGCGCAGCAGTTTCTTTCATATTGGTTTTGAAAACAAGTACGGTTCTTGCCATATTGCCAATTTCATCATGATTTTCAGTTGCTGGTATTTCAGCATCAACATCACCCTCCGCAAGGTTTTTCATCGCAGCGGTTAAGCGAGTTATTGGCTTGGTTATTCCGCCAGAAATCACAAAGAACATTGCAAAAGCAAACAGCAGAGAAACAGCGCATATTTCAAGCGTCACCATCCTGCCTTGTTTTAGATTATCAATACGGATTTCCAAAAGTTTTTTCAGTTCATCCAGCGCCACTTGCCCAAGCTCTGCTGCTCCATCATGCAAGCCATCAGCAATTTCTATGAATTTAGCCCCTTCTATTTTCTCGCCATTTAACAAATCTTCCATGATTTTTGAAAGATTTTGTGTTTCGTCGCTATATTTCTTTAGTGCTGGTTCAAGGGCTGATTTTAGCGATGGGCTGACACCATTGAAATTAGCGTCTTCGCGTAGTGCTGTGCCTATATCGTCATTGGTTTTTGCCAGCAAAACATCACCTATCATCTGCAAATCTTTAGTGAATTTTGCTTTATCAGATGCAGGATATACATTTCCATTCTCATTCAGTGCTTGAAAGGTGGTAGCTTTAACTTGCGCGAGCTTAGAAAGCATGGATGGAAACGAAGCAAGTGAAGCATCCACCAGATAATAGCTGTCCAAATCAGGGTCTAAAATCATACCAGAAGAGTCGCCAAGCTGTTTTATGGATAGTGAAAGCGCGGATAGAAGCGAATCATAATTTTCGCTGCTATATGCTTTAGCTGATTTTATATCTTCCCATTTTTTTAAGTGGTCAGAAAATTTTATTCCAGCATTCCCATGTTTAGCCATGCCTTCATCGGTAAAATCCAAATCCGCACCAACCTGCTTGTCTATTTCCGCAAGCTCTGCAAACACCTTGTCAATGGTTTGCACGCCGTCCTGAATATCTTGCTCTGCACTAGAATCACCAGCTTGTTTTCGCAGCTGCGCAATTTGATAATCAGCGATTTCATTGAGCAAAGTCAATAATGGCTTTTCGTAAATAACGCCCTTAATTTGCTGCTCAGTAAAAATAATATTTTCATTGGTTTTCATCAATAATTGATAGCCAGTCACCGTGAACGGAATCATAAGCGCGATGGAAATGATAAGCAGTTTGATACGGATAGGAAGATTGCGCATGAAGCACTCCATCAAATAAACGGTTGGTATACATTACAAATTTTGAAATCTGTAGCTATTTGCTACAAAAATAATAAACATTAGTTGCATGGTCTATATCATATATCAACAAGTTTTTATTGCGTATGATAAGTTTTTTTATTACAGCTGATTACGGTTCAATATTATGCGTATTTTGAGGGTTGTTTTATGAAATATTTTTTTCGCTTTATATCCATATTTGCTTCATTGTTTTTTGTATCGTCAGCATTCGCGGCGGATTCCTCTCCCGCAACTGCGGCGGTGGATGTGAAAGCACCATCTGGGATTGAAAACAATCCACTGATTAAAAACGCGCCTCTAAAAACCGATTTTGTATTGGGAAAAAAAGACGCAAAAGTTACAATCGTTGAGTATGCTTCGCTTTCCTGTTCGCACTGCGCGGCATTTGCGAATGATGTATTGCCAGAAATTGAAAAAAAATACATAGATACTGGCGCAGTTCGCTATGTGCTTCGTCAGTTTCCACTTAATGAGCCAGCTTTTGGCGGGGCAATGTTGGTTGATTGCGTTGGCAAAAAAGATTCGGCAAAATATTATTTATTCGCTAAAGTTTTGTTTGCGGAGCAAGCCAAATGGGCTTTTGATATGAGCTGGAAATCTGGATTGGAAAAATTCGCTGCTGTTGGTGGTGTGTCCAAGGCAGAGTTTGAGGCGTGCCTCGCTGATAAAGATCGTGAAAGCAGGGTCTTGCAAGGAAAGAAAGAAGCAATGGACGAGCTAAAAGTTCCGCATACTCCGTTCTTTTATATTGATGGTGAAATCTATGATGGCGATCGCAGTTTCCTTGAAATATCAAAGGCGATTGAGGCGAAGCTCGCAAAAAAAATTGATAAAAAATAAACTCTATGGCTTGACGCTATGAAAAAACATGGTAAGCAATTGCCGTCGCTTGATGAGTTGCAGGCGAAGATTGATGAAATTAAAGGTCATACGGAAATTTCAAATCAGGGCAAAAACCGTGGCGATATGGCGCAGGCGATGCGCTTGGTTGTGGATCTTGCCGCTGGTGTCATAATGGGGGTTGGAGTTGGCTATTTAATAGATAAATGGCTGGATTTAATGCCGTTATTTATGATTATCGGGCTGTTCATAGGGATGGCGGCTGGTGTAAAAAATATGGTAAAAAGTGCGGAATTGATTGATAAAAAACTGATTGAGCAACAAAAAGAAGACGAAAAAAACGAGCAAAAACAACTATGAGCGAAGAACACGCGAGCCACAGTCCGCTGGCACAATTTGAAATAGTTCCCTATCATCCAATGAGTATCGCTGGATATGATGTCAGCTTTACCAACTCGTCTTTGTGGATGGTGCTGGCTATTGTTGCTATTATTGCCTTTTTGCTGCCTGCTTCGCGTCGTGGCGCACTTGTCCCTAGTCGTTTGCAAAGTGCGGCGGAAATGCTGGTGGAATTCGTTGGCGGAACAATAACCGACGCTGCTGGCAAAGAAGGAATGAAATATTTCCCGATAGTTTTTACGCTTTTTATGTTCGTTCTTACCTGTAATTTGCTGGGTATGATTCCCTATTCGTTCACCGTTACCAGCCATATTATCGTTACTTTCGCGCTCGCTGCGTTTATCTTCGTTGGCGTTACTTTGATTGCGATTTTCAAGCATGGTATTGGCAAATTCCTGCATTTCTTTTTGCCAGAGGGAACGCCGATAGTAATGGCACCATTGCTGTTTATTATTGAGTTTTTCTCCTATCTTTCGCGCCCTATCAGCCTGTCAATTCGTTTGGCGGCAAATATGATGGCGGGGCATGTGACGATGAAGGTTATCGCTGGGCTGATTATCACTTTCGGAATGGCGGTTGGGCTGGTGAGCATGTTCCCACTACTTCTATTCCTCACAGGTTTTGAAATTGCAATTGCCATCATTCAAGCATATATTTTTACGATTCTTGCTTGCGTTTATCTCAATGATGCGCTTCATTTGCACTAGACTTTCTGCTTTACTTCTTATTATCAACTAACTAACCAACTAAAAAAAGGAAAAAACAATGGACGCTGAATCATATAAATATCTCGCTGAAGGTCTTAAATTCGTGGGCGTTGGTCTTACCGCGCTTGGCTTTCTTGGTGCAGCTCTTGGGGTGGGTAAAATCTTCGCGGCATTGCTTGAAGGTATCGCTCGCAACCCATCAGCAAAGCCAGCTCTTATGACCCCTGCCTTTATCGGTGCGGCGTTTGCGGAATTCATGGGCTTGCTCGCGCTTGTTGTGGGCATGGTGCTTATTTTCGTTGTAAAATAATATTATCCATATTATCTGAGGACTGTTTTTTGTGCCGCAATTAGATCCCACATGGTTTGCATCCCAGCTTTTCTGGTTGGTTGTTTGCTTTTCTATTTTATATATCGTTCTTTCGCGTTGTATATTGCCGCCTTTACAGGGGGTAATTGCTTCGCGCAAAGGTGCGATTGATGGCGATTTAGTTGCGGCGCAAAAATTCAAAGAAGATGCCGAAGCGGCGCGGCTTGATTATGAAAAAACGCTGTTGCAATCGCGTGAGGCAGCGCAAAAATTGCTCGCCGATGCGGAAATAAACAGCAAAGAAAAAGCGCAGAGCGCGAGCAAAGCTCTGGAAGCACAAGTTGCAACGCAGCTTGCCAATGCTAGCAAAAATATCACCGTAAAAAAACAGGAATTGCTTTCCGCTCTGATGCCAGAAATCGCTGGTTTTTCCTCAATGATAACCGAAAAGCTGACTTCTCGCACTCCGAGTGTTGTGCAAGTTGAAACTGCTATAAAAAACATATAAAGCAAAAAATATAGGACGAAATAGAATATGTTTGATGTTTCTCAGCCACAATTTTGGGTTTCTTTAGCGTTTGTTTTGCTGGTTGTGCTATCGGCGAAAAAAATTGGAAAATTGCTTGCAGGGGTGCTGGATGCTCGCGGCGAAAAGATAAAATCAGAGTTGGATGCAGCCAAGAAAATCCGCGAAGAAGCGGCGGAAGTTTTGGCAATGTATAAGCAAAAACAAGCCGAATTTGCGAAAGAAGCAGAGGCGATTCTTGCCAAAGCCCGCGAAGATGCCGAGAGGAATACTGCCGCTGCCGAGGCAGAGCTTAAATCAGTTCTTGATGCGCGGATGAAACAAGCTGTAGAAAAAATCGCACAGGAAGAAGCAGCCGCGATAAATGAAGTGCGCTCTCATGTGGTGAGTGTTGCTTTACAAGCGGCGGGCATTTTGATTGCGGAGCAGATGACTAGTGTTTCTTCCGATGAAAATGTTAAAATATTGCTTTCTGATATAAACCGCACAATTCATTAGGATGCGCCGTTATCTATATCTATTTGTGACAGTGGCGTTGTTAGTGCCAATCGTTATAGCACCTGCCCAAGCCAGCGGATGGGCGCAAAAATCGGGTAAATGGCTGGTTATCCAGAATAATTCATTTTATTATAATAATCGTTATTTTGACGAATCTGGAAAAAATAAATCCCTTGGCGGATATTACCGCAAATATGAGCTAAACCCTTATTTTGAATATGGTGTAACTGATGAGATAACCGTGGGCGCAAACTTGTTTGCCAGCCGCGCTGAACAGCAAAATTCTAGCGGTTATTTTTCTAATTATGGCGTTGGTGATAGTGAGATTTTTTCTCGCTTTCGCCTGTGGCAATCTGGCGGATTTTCCTTTTCCACAGAAGCGATGGTCAAGCTAAAAAGCTTCACAAACGAACAAAAACAACCGCAAATCGGCAGCAAAAATTATGATATAGGCGGCGGATTGTCTGGTGGCTATGGCTTTTCTGCTTATGGTGAGAATCATTTTGTGAATGTTGACGCTGGCTATCGTCACCGTTACGGCGCACCGCACGACCAGCTGAAATTTGCAGTAACCGCTGGCGTTTCACTGAACAAAAAATGGCAAATTATTCCGCAGGTTTTTGTAACCTCAAGCACAGGAAAACCACAGCAAGCTCTGTTCACCCAATCATCATCCGATGATTACAACCTTACCAAACTCCAGATTTCCGCGCTATATAAAGTAAGCTCTGAATTATCGTTGCAAGCAGGAGTTTTTAAGGACATTGCTGGGCGCAATGTCGGCGATGGGCGCGGCGGTTTTTTTGCCATTCAGAAGAGTTTTTGATTATGAACAGGGATAAATTAGGCGAAATTTTATTATCTCGTGGAATAATTACGCAGGCGCAATTATCAGATGCTCTTGAGCTGCAAAAACTCAGCAACAGCCGCCTTGGCGACATAATAATCGCCAAAGGATTTACAACCTATTTGCAGCTATATAGCGCACTTGCCGAGCATTATAATCTGCCGTTCATAGATTTATTGCAAAACCCGCCTGATGAAAATTTGTTGCTGATAAAGGATATGGAAAATTATCTTAATTACCGCGCTGTTCCGTGGCGCAGAGATGGTGACAAAATAATAATTGCGTTAGCGGAATATTCCAGCAAAACCAAAGATTGGATAGCTAAAAAACATGGTGGTAATGTAGAATTTGTTATAACCTCGCCGCTTGATATTCGCAGAGGTGTAGAGCAAGTATTTGGTGTGATGCTAGAGGAAAAAAGCCGCCTTGCACTATGGTGGAAAAATCCAGAAATGTCGGCAAGGCAAACTATATCTCCAAAAACCGCATCTTTTTTATATATTTCATTGTTCATTGTAATTGCGATTTGCCTTCTATTTCCTTTTGATTTCATTGTGTTTTTCACTTCTTTTTGCAGCATTTGTTATCTGGCGACAATGTTCATAAAATTCTTGATATTCGTGGAGGGAACGCGAGGAAAAACGCCTGCCAATTGGGAAGATTTGATAAAGCAGTTGGACGAAAAAACTCTGCCCATCTATACAATTTTGATTCCCATGTATAAGGAGGTTGAAAGCGTTCCCAATGTGCTTAAAGCCATGAAAGAGCTGGATTATCCTGCTGAAAAATTAGATATAAAATTGATACTGGAAATGGAGGATGAAAAGACCTATCAAGCAGCTCTTGCCATTGATTTCTGGCATAATTTTGAAATTATCCGCGTGCCAGAAAGCGAGCTGCGCACTAAGCCAAAGGCGTGCAACTACGCCATGCGCTTTGCCAATGGAGAATATATCGTGGTGTTTGATGCGGACGACCAGCCAGAGTCAACGCAGCTTAAAAAAGCCATAATAACTTTCCGCAGTCGCCCGAAAAATGTCGCCTGTTTGCAGGCGCGATTAAATTATTACAAAGCTGATTATAATTATCTCACCACATTTTTTGCGTTAGAATATAGCGCATTATTTGATGTTACCATGCTTGGTTTGCAGCGACTTTCCATCCCGCTGCCGCTTGGTGGCACGAGCAATCATTTCTCGCTGGCGAATTTGCGTTCGCTTGGTGAGTGGGATCCGTTTAATGTCACCGAAGATGCAGATTTAGGTGTGCGGATTGCCGCCCTTGGAATGCGGACTGAAATGCTGGATTCCATCACCATGGAAGAAGCCCCATGCCAGATTCCCGCGTGGATTCGTCAGCGATCGCGCTGGATAAAAGGCTATATGCAAACTTGGTTGGTACAGATGCGCTCGCCAATTCGCCTCTATAAAACCATTGGCGCACGCAGTTTTTTTGGCTTTCAGTTTTTTATCGGCTTTTCCAGCTTTACCTTCCTGACTGTGCCGATTATATGGCTGTTTGCCTTTGCGTCGTGGCTTCTTCCCGCCGATATTTCCATCGCAATCGCGCCAGATTGGTTGATTACCCTAACTTTTGTGAATTTCATATTTTATTTTACAACCCAGTGGTTGATGACCTTTTATTGCCTGATATTCCACATGCCGATAACGGCAAAAAACCTATCTGCGGCAGTGTTTTATCCGTTTTATTTATTCTTGCACTCCATAGCCAGCTACAAAGCCTTGACGCAACTCATTGTAAAACCTCATTATTGGGAGAAAACGACACATGGGGCGTTGCAACAAAAAAAATCAATAAACCGATTGACGCAGGCGTTGGAAATGGGCTATAAACTCCGCCTATTCAATATAAAGGATGTTCCTCATGAAAGTTCTAAGTTCGCTGAAATCAGCTAAAAAGCGTGATAAAGATTGCCGCGTTGTGCGCCGCAAAGGTCGCGTTTATGTTATAAATAAGAAAAACCCTCGCTTCAAAGCGCGTCAGGGCTGATTTTACTACGCGATATTTTTTTCCGTATTTGCCCGATTTGCACCAAATAGCTTGCCTGTTTGGTGCTTTTCTTGTTTTTTATTTGGGTACATTCGCACCGTAGTCGTTCATAAATCACCAAATGATAAAAGATCGCACCGCTTATCGCGCTAAGTGCAGGAGACGGTTATTAAGTCCGTACATAAAGTTTCTTGCTTATGCAAGAATCCAAATATGGACGATTGCTAAAAGCAAAAACCTAATTAACAGAACCATCCTCCTCAATCGTTAAAGTCAAGCAATGAATTGACAGTGGAGATTTATGAAAAATTTATGACAATGTGTAAAAATCGCTGACGATGATATTGAACAAACCCGCGAACGCGGGCTGGAAGCTGTGGAAGGGCTGGATGTTTAGCAATATAAACATATTATAGTCGCTCACCACCTACCCTTATTAACTATTTTTTTATAAATACACTATATAATTAATCATTATAAACCAACTTATTGGGCTGGATAGGAGATATTTATGGCTGGGTTTAACTTACAAAGTTTGTTGGGTCTGGAGGCTGTTATTGCAGACACTGCTAAGGGAGGAGCTGCTGTTGCATTTGGAAAGAATGTTTCTTCATCTCACAAGCCAGAAGAAAGCCAACCAGTATCTTTAGAACCTTTTAAGAATGCACTGGCGGGCATTGGTCTGCGTGATGAGTATTTGCCACATGCACTTTCTATGTTTCTGAAACAGGAAGGAAAAATGCAGGAAGGGGATTTGTTGGTGGTTGGTAGTGATGGCACTCTTGTTGTTGTTGATGTTCGCACCAACGCAAATGGTGTTGTGAATGCTACGGAGACAAAAATTCCAAAGACTACTGAGCTGGCATCTCATTTTTCATCTTTTGTGAATGCTGGGAATGTTAGTAATAATACCAGCAATAAAGAGCTAATAATATTATCGCACGATGAAAAGACTGAGAGTAACGATGCAGCCAAAGAAAAATTTACACCTTCTGAAGCTCAACAGAGACCCAACTCAGCCCTGCCAGCCGATAATTTTAAGATTGATACCTTCTATCGCCACTGATGCGAAGAATTCTAGCCATTAATTGCGCGTTCAATATCTGGTGCTGTTCCGATTGCAAGCGCGGCGCTGACGGTTTTTAGGCGGAGCAAAAACTCGCCAACGATTACCTCAACTAATTTATACTGGGCGGAAATTTGTTCTATATCCGCCTCTGGCTCAACAAGCGTTGGCGCGGTTAGGTCAGCAAAGCCAGTTCCAGCATAGCGGGCGAAAGGAAAGCCAGCATTTTTTTCGGCTTCCATAACCGTGGTGACAAGGCAGGAGGCAACGATACGCGGGAATAAAACGCTGTTTGCAAGCAGCGCATCATTCTTGCTTTCTTCGCCTTCTGGCGCATTTTTCAACTCAGCATGAACATGCGACACCACATCAATATATCTATCCAGACCTTTCAAGATATTATCCTTGTTTTGCGCGAAAATCTCCGCCCACAAGGCAGGGCTGGAATGAGCAATTCGCAGAAAACTTTTATAAACTGGATTTTCATCAGTTTTTTCAAAAAAAATACCGAGTGGTTTTTTGAGGCAAAAGGCGATTAGCTGCGGCAGGTGCGACATATATCCGTAAAGCATATCGTGGATTTCCGCTGGCATTCCCTCTATCCTCGCGCCCATTGCCTGCCAAAAACTGGTTATTTTTTTGAGTAATTCGTCCTCTGGTGGCGCGTCTGGCGTTATGATGATGCGTTTTTTGACGAATAAATCCGCCCGTCCAGCGCGAACGCCAGCTTGTTCGCTGCCTGCAATTGGGTGAGCGGGGATAAAAATCGCGTGTGGCGGAATATGTGGAGCAATAGCGTTGATGGCTGGCTGTTTAACCGATGCCATATCCATAACAATTGCGCCGTGTTTAAGGTTTGGTGCAATGCTTTCGGCAACTTCACCAAGCGTTGAAGGCGGCGTGGAGATTATAACCAAATCCGCATCAGCAACCGCCAATTGTGCATCAGATAACGCGCTGTCGATAAAGCCATTTTTGCGGGCGAAGGCGAGGGAAACCTCGTTGCCATCACAGCCAACAACACTGCCCGCCAGCTTGTTTTCATGCACAGCGCGGGCAACGGAGCTGCCGATTAGACCAAGACCGATGATGGTGATTTTATCAAAAAGATATTTGCTCATCGGAAGTGTGTATCAGCGATTAAGCCACTTCGGCAACTAAATTTTCTTCCCTTGTGGTTATTCCAGCCCGTGCATCGTGAATTGGCGTTAAGTCAATCATCGACATGAGCATTTTTGTGCCGCCAAAGTCATTGGTGATAGGAATATCAATGTCAGGGCGCAAGTGCCAGTTAGCTTCAAAAGAATGCCGCGCCAGCTTGTTATATTGGCGAGAAAGCATCACAGGCAATAAGATAAAGGCGATTTTTACATTGTTATCCGCGGCATGGCGAAAGGCTTCTTGGAATAGTTCGCCCATAACCATTAGGCTGTTTTGATATTCTGGCAGCACTGCAAATCGCGCAATTTCCGCATAGATCATACCAGCAGGAAGCGGTTCTTGCGCAACCCCAGAAAGACAAGGGATGTTTTCCAGTGGCAGGTTTGCCTCAGCGGTTTTATAATTAATACGCAGCCCGCCAACACAATGATTGCCAAGGCGAGCAACAATAACATCGCCGCTATCGTCAAAATCATCCATCCCACCCGCAAGACCACCAAGCCCCCATTGGCTGATGAAAGGTTCTTGGCGCAGGCGATGATATTGGTGTAAAAAACCAACATCACGAGTGAATTCACAAACCGCAACTTCAGGTTTCTTTTCTGGGCGGCTGAAGCGTTGTTCCAAATATTCTTCAGATATATCAGCAGCGTTATCTGCCGCGACAATTGCTGGTAATTCTGTGCTAGTGACTAGCTCATTGGTTGATATGTTTTTCATATTTAGTTCCCCTCCCGTTTGGTAGCTCTAATTTTTTTTATTTGTCCTGCATTTTCTTCTTGATTAACTTTAGAACTTGAATTAATATCGCCGCTCACTTGATTTTTTAGTAGTTTATTATTGGATATTATTGCGAGCTTAGAATAATTAATAATTAGTAAATTGTTAGAACATTTTTAATTAAATGCAACCTATTTTTTGCAAAAACCTCAACTTTTTTATTTTTTGCAGAAAATTTTTATCTAAATATGCCGTATTATATATAAAATACATCTAGTTATAGCTTGAGCATTTCGTCTCTAGGCAAAATTTTCCTATATAGATATTCTCACCCTATCACAACTTAAGCATAATTTCAAGCAGTCAACAGCTATTGAAAAATCCATTTTCAATTACCATATCATCTGCATAAGCAATTTTTATGGAGAACCAATATGGATTTTGAGAAATACACGGAAAAGTCGCAAAGCATCATTCAAGCGGCGCAAGCGATTGCGATAAAAAACTCGCACCAACGCTTTGAGCCAGTGCATATTCTGGCGGCAATGGTGGAAGACCGCGAGAAGCTGGCGCAGAACCTAATCCGCGCTTGTGGTGGCGATGCTTCGGCAGTGGCGGAAAAGGTGGAAGCCGCGCTGAAAGCCATTCCCAAGGTGGAAGGTAGCGGCGCGGGTGGGCTATATGCCGCGCCCGAAATCGTGAAGCTATTTGCCGCTGCGGATGACCTCGCCAAAAAAGCGGGCGATGAATTCGTGACTGTGGAACGGTTGTTACAGGCGGTTTCGCTAGCAAGTGGCACGCCAGCTGCAAAAATCCTGCTCGACAGCGGAGTTACGCCGCAGAAGCTGAATGCCGCCATTAATGACCTGCGTAAAGGGCGCACCGCCAGCAGCGCGAACGCCGAGCAAGGCTTTGAAGCCCTAAAAAAATACACCAAGGATTTTACCCAACTGGCGAAAGACGGCAAGCTAGACCCAGTAATCGGGCGCGACGAGGAAATCCG
>SXGU01249524.1_pt1 | contig 29010 bp, 23 predicted proteins | sample 3174531 | NCBI WGS metagenome assembly SXGU01 (sample SAMN11356863, study PRJNA531348) | freshwater metagenome | isolation source: freshwater sample F1-140 | place: China: Fuxian Lake, Yuxi | collected 2017-12-25 | reverse complement strand
TCTCTCCCGGTCCCGGCGGGTGCGGGCCGGGGTGAGGGGGAAAGGCCGCTTGCAGACCCAGCCTCTCCTCACGCCAAAAGTGAATCGTGGCTCCTCCTTAACTCAGGCCCGGGCGAACCCGCCTTCAACATGGCGATGGACGAAGCCTTGCTCGAAGCCGTCGCCAGCCTCGGCCAGCCGGTGTTGCGCTTCTACTCGTGGACCGAGCCAGCCGCCACGTTCGGCTACTTCCAGCACTACGCGGAGATTGAGCGCACCACACAACTACGCCCGCTCATCCGTCGCCCGACCGGCGGCGGCCTTGTGCCGCACGATGCGGACTGGACCTACAGCGTCGGCATCCCGCCCGGCCACCCGTGGCACGCGCTCAACGCGGTGGACAGCTACCGCCGGATGCACGAGTGGATTCGCGCCGCCTTCGCCCGCCTCGGCGTGGCGACGGAGCTGGCCGACTGCTGCCGCAAGTCCACGCCGGGGCAATGCTTCGTGGGCTGGGAGAAGTTCGACGTGCTCTGGCAGGGCCGCAAAATCGCCGGCGCTGCGCAGCGGCGGAACAAGCTGGGCCTGCTCATCCAAGGCTCTGTGCAACCGCCGCCCATTGGCTTGAAGCGCAGCCGATGGGAAGATGCGATGAGCGCTGAAGGGAGTTGGAAACCTCTCGGTGCCGCAACGAATTTGGCGCAATGGGCGAAGGAGCTCGCGGAGGAAAAGTTTTCCCGGCCTGACTTCAATCAGCGCCGCTAGTTCCGCTTCCTCACCTTGGCGACTACAGGCCGATGGGATGCCACGCGGTCTTCATCTCGACGGTGTTCAGAATCCAATACGGGTCTTCGCCGCGCTCGGTGAACCAGTCGGCCTCGGGGAGCGCGTGGTTGAAGTAGCGCTTGAGGTTCGTGGCGACGCCGGCCTGGAGCTGCGCGGAGATTTCCGGCACGCCCGCGCCGTCCACGATGGCGTTCACGTCCATGTGCGACGCGATGTGCGGCGCGAGTTCGGCGCGCTTGCCAGCGAGGATGTTCACCACGCCGCCGGGCAGGTCGCTGGTGGCGAGGATTTCCGCGAAGGACAGCGCGGGCAGCGGCGCGCGCTCGGAGGGGATGACGATGGCGGTGTTGCCGCTGAGAATCACCGGCAGCAGCAGCGAGACCATCGGCAGCAGCACCGGCAGGTCCGGCGCGAGCACGACGACGACGCCCATCGGCTCCGGCGTGGTGAAGTTGAAGTGCGGCGAGGCGACGGGGTTCACGCTGCCGAAGACTTGCTGATACTTGTCGGTCCAGCCGGCGTGGTGGACGAGGCGGTCGCACACGCGGCCCACGCCGGTGCGGGCCTGTTCCAGCGTGACGCCGTGCGAGCGGGAGACCTCGGCGGCGAGCGCCTCGCGGCGGCTCTCCAGCATCTCGGCGGCGCGATAGAGGATTTGGCCGCGGTTATAGGCGGTCGCCTTCGCCCAGCCGTCCTGCGCGGCGCGGGCGGCGACGACGGCGTCGCGGAAGTCCTTGCGCGAGGCCCAGCAGTAGTTGTCGAGGTGCGCGCCGTCGGGGCCTTTGGCTTCGAGGCTGCGGCCGCTCTCGCTGCGGACGAACTTGCCGCCGATGTAGAGTTTGTAGGTTTTGCGGACGTCGAGGCGTGTGCTCATGTGAAGTAGTGGGTGGACGTTAGCGAGCTGCCAAGCTGCCGACAATCACTTCAATCAACGCGTAGGAGACGACGTGAGGAGTCTCTGACTTCCGGGTGCAGACAAGTGATGCCTATTCCGCATGGCCTTCGGCGGAATGACATTGAGGTCGCGACGCGCATCGACTCCCTCTCCCTTCCTCGGAGGAGGGGTGAGGGTCGGGGTGAGGGGTGACGTGCGTCGGAGTTGGCGGCTACACCCCTCATCCGGCCTGCGGCCACCTTCTCCCCTCCTCCGAGGAAGGGAGAAGGCGTGTGCCGTAGCGTCCGGTGAGCATTCCACCGGTTTGCGTCGGGAATTGGTCTGAGACTCCTCACGCCGTCTCCTACGAAGGCTCAGAATCCCGCTGCCTTGCCGTCGGTCACGCGCGGATCGGGGGCGCCGAGGAAAGTTTTGCCGTCCTTTGTGCGACCCACGGCTTGGCACGCGCCGATGGAGTCGAGTTCCTTGAGCTTGTGGCCGCGGCGTTCGAGTTCGCGTCGCAGTTCGGCGGGAAACTTCTTCTCGATGCGCAGTTCGTCGGGACTCCATTGCTGGTGAAAGCGCGGCTGGGCGAGCGCTTCCGCCGGGTCGCGTCCGAAGTCAACGACGTGGATAATCGCGAGCAAGGTCTGCGTGATGATGGTCGGGCCGCCGGCCGCGCCGACGCTCAGAATGGGCTGGCCGTTCCGCAGCACGAGTGTCGGCGACATGCTGGAGAGCGGGCGTTTGCCGGGCGCGACGGCGTTGGCTTCCGCACCGACGAGGCCGAAGAAATTCGCGGTGCCAGGCTGAGCGGAGAAGTCATCCATCTCGTTGTTGAGCAGGACGCCGGTGCCGGGCACGACGACCTTGGAGCCGTAGCTGGTGTTGATGGTCGCGGTGCAGGCCACCCAGTTGCCAGCGGCGTCGGCGGCGGAGAAGTGCGTGGTGTGCTTGTTGAAGACGTCGCTCGTGGAGTTCGGCGGCGTGTTGTGCTTCGGCACAGGTGTGACCTTCTTCAAATCAATCTTCTTGGCGAGTTGAGCGGCGTAAGTCTTGTCCACGAGCCCGCGCGGGACGGGCGCAAAGTCCGGGTCGCCGAGCCAATGCGCGCGGTCCGCGAAGGCGAGCTTCATGGCCTCGGTGACGACGTGGACGAAGTCGGGCGAGTTCACGCCGAGTGCCTTGAGGTCGAAGTGTTCGAGGATGTTGAGAATCTGGGCGACGTGGACGCCGCCTGAGCTGGGCGGCGGGAAGCCGATGATTTCGTGGCCGCGATAGGTCGTGCGCAGCGGTGTGCGAGGCTTGGCAACGTAGCTGGCGAAGTCCGCCTCCGTGAGCAGACCGCCGTTGGCGCGCATCCAGTCCGCCGTGGCCTTGGCGAAGTCGCCGCGATAGAACCAGTCGCTCCCCTGCCCTCCCAGCGCGCGGAAAGTTTTAGCTAGGTCGGGCTGGCGCAGCGTGTCGCCGGACTTCCATGGCGAAGTGTCGGGCTTGAGGAAAATGGTGCGGCTGGCTGGGAACTTCTCGATGTCCTTCGCCACGCCAACGAGTCGGCTGGCGTAACTGCGCGTCACTGGAAAACCGTTTTCTGCGATGCGCGCGGCGGCGAGGCAGTGGTCGCGCCACGGGAGTTTGCCGAACTTCGTGACGGCTAGGTGAAGCGCAGCGACTTCGCCGGGCACACCGGCCGCGAGCGCCCCAGTCTGGCTGAGTTCGGCAACGGCCTTGCCGTTGCGGAGGAACATGTCGCGCGTCGCCCTCGCCGGTGCCATCTCGCGCCCGTCAATTGCCACGACCTCGCCGTTCGCCCGACGGATGACGAGGAAGCACCCGCCGCCGATGCCCGAGTTGTGGCTGTCCACGACGCTGAGGACGAGGCCGGCGGTGACGATGGCGTCCACGGCGTTTCCGCCACGCCGCATCGCGTCCACCGCAGCTTCGGTTGCAAGTGGGTGGACGGTGGCGACCATGCCACGCTCCGCAGCAAAAGCGCCGAGGGGGAGGATTTGCCACAAGAGGGCGCAGAGAGCACAAAGGAAGACAGAAGAAAAAAGTCCTTTGCGGAATTTGCGTTCTTTCGCGGCCAACTCGGAATTGTGGTGGTGCTTCATGGGAAGCCGGCACGGCTCGAAAGCCGCGCGTTCGGACCATGAACCGGAAAGAAGCGCACCCCTCACCCCATCCCTCTCCCCTCCTCCGAGGAGGGGAGAGGGTGCCCGAAGGGCGGGTGAGGGGTGTTGGGGCGACGTCAAGTTCATAGAAAGGATTTCACGCCACCGTGAGCGGGCCGTCGAAGACCGTAAGGCTGATGACCTCCGTCTTGGCGAAGTGCGGGCCGTGGCGCTCGCCCTTCGGCGCGTGGAAGAGCGTGCCGGGGCCGTAGCTCGCATCGGACTCGACCCATTCGCCAGACAGAATGTAGGCCCACTCGTTGGTGACGGGATGCGTGTGCGCGGGCACTTGCGTGCCGGCGGCGAACTTGCGGAGGACGACGAGGCCACCGGTGGTTTCGTGCTTGTGGAGGACTTTCAGCTCAACTCCGGCGTAAGGGCCGGTCTGCCAGGCCTTCTGGTCGGCGCGCGTCAGGTATTGGAACATGCTCCGATGGCAGCGGGTCGCAGGCGGTTTGGCAAGCCCGGCGATGGAACGGAGCGCGTCAACTCAGCCCTGAACTGCCACCACCAGGCCGTCAATCGTGTGTTGCTTCGCCTCCACCGTCGGCTTGAGGCCGAGGGCAACGAGCGCCTTGGTGGTTTCCGGACCAATGCTCGCGGTCTTGAGGGCGGGGAACTTCTTCAGCAACTCCGGCAGCGGGAATCGCGCGTGGAAGTTCTCGACCGCCGAACTGCTCGCGAAGGTCAGCCAGTCCGCGCCGTCCTCCAGCAGACGCGCGGCGGCACCGGTCACGTCCTCGGTCTCGGGCATGGTCTGATAAACGGCCACATCGTCCACGATGGCCCCCTGCTCTTCCAAGAGCCTCGGCAATTCGGGATTCGCCACCTCGGCGCGCAACAGGAGGACGCGGAGGTTTTCCAAGTCGTCCTTCGCAGCAATGGCCTTGGCGATGTCCTTGGCGACGTATTTGTCCGGCATCGCGTCCACGGAGAGGTGCAACTCTTTCAGCTTGGCCGCCGTCGCCGGGCCGACTGCAGCGATGCGCACGCAGCCAATCGAGCGGAGGTCATCGAAGGCCTTGAAGAAGTAGTCGAAGAAACTCGTAACGCCGTTCGGACTGGTGAAGACGATCCACTGGTAAGTGCCGAGGCCACTCATCGCTTCGGCGAGAACCTCGCGCTTTGAGGGCGCGACGATCTTGATGGTGGGAACCTCCAGCACGTCCGCGCCGAACTCCGTGAGCTGATGCGCGAGCTCGCTGGCCTGCTCGCGGGTGCGCGTGACGACGATGCGCTGGCCGAAGAGCGGGCGCTGCTCAAACCAGTTGAGCTTCCCGCGCAACTTCACCACGCCGCCGATGATGGTGACGGCAGGCGCGGCGAACTTCGCCTTCTCCACCACGTCAGCGATATTCGCGAGCGTGCCTTCGATGCTCTGCTGTCGGCCCGTCGTGCCCCAACGCACGAGCGCGACCGGCGTTTCCGCCGACATCCCATGCGCGATGAGTTGTTCCGCGATGCGGCGGATGCGCTCGACGCCCATGAGCACGACCTTTGTGCCGGTGGACTTCGCGAGTTGTGCCCAGTCAATGCTGCTCTCGTCCTTGGTCGGGTCTTCGTGCCCAGTGAGCACGGTGAAGCTGGAGCAATGGTCGCGGTGCGTGACGGGGATGCCCGCGTAGTTCGGCCCGGCGACGAATGAAGAAACGCCCGGCACGACCTCGAAGGGCACCTTCGCCGCCGCGAGCTCCTCGGCCTCCTCGCCGCCGCGTCCGAAGATGTAAGGGTCGCCGCCCTTGAGCCGCACGACGGTCTTGCCCTCTTTCGCCTTCGTGACGAGCAACTGGTTCAGCTCCTCCTGCGGGATGGCGTGAGCGGCGGCGCGCTTGCCGCCGTAGATGAACTCAGCGGACTTCGGCGCGAGGCGAAGCAGGTCGGGATTGACCAGTGCGTCATAGACCACCACGTCGGCGCGCGCGAGCAGCTCGGCTCCACGCCGCGTGAACAAGCCCGCGTCGCCCGGTCCCGCACCGACCAAATAGACTGTGCCCTTGTGCTTCATGTGCGCGTGACTGTAAAAGCGTGCGGAGAAAGCTCAAAGGGCAAAAGCAATAGTGCGAGAGACGACTGCGGGCAGGTTCCCTCTCCCCCATCGGGGGAGAGGGTTAGGGTGGGGGGGTGGCCTGTGGGAGAGTCATTGCGTTCAGTCTTTCAAGGACTTCGGAAAGACGCGCTGACAGTGAGGAGGGCGCTGGCTGCTGGACGCCCTTCCCCCTCACCCCGGCCCTCTCCCCCGATGGGGGAGAGGGAGAAGACGCGCGGTGCGCTACTTGATACCGTGGCTCACGCGCGGGCCGATGGTGTGGCCGCCGTCCACGACCATCGTGTGGCCGGTGACAAGATCGGTGGAGATGAGCGCGAGGATCGCGTCGGCGATGTCCTCGGGCTGGCAGACCTTGCCGAGGACGGCGTGCTTGGCCTTGGCATCCTTCGCGGACTCGAAGTCTTCGCCCAAACCCTTGCGCAGCCACTCGCCGTCAATGAAGCCGGGCGCAACGGCATTCACGCGGATGCTCGGGCCGAGCGTGCGGGCCAGCGCGAGGGTGAGGTTGATGACCGCTGCCTTCGACGCGCAATAGGGGATGCTGCTGCCTGCGCCGACGATGCCCGCGACGCTGGCGACGTTGATGATGACGCCGTCGCCGTGGCGCTCGAGATGCGGGCGCGCGGCGCGGGCGCACTGGAACGGGCCTTTCAAGTTCACGCCCAAGATGCGGTTCCAGTCCTCGTCGGTGACCGCTTCGAGGTCGGGAAAGTTGATGAAGCGCGTGGCGCCGGCGTTGTTCACCAGCACATCGAGCCGGCCGAACTCGCGCACCGCCATGTCCATCATCGCGCGGCAGACGGAGTCGTCCGCCACGCTGCCGGCGAAGCAGACGGCCTTGCCGCCGAGCGCACGAACTTCAGCGGCGGTGCGCTCGGCTTCGTCGCGCGAGGTGTTGTAGTTGATGAGCACACGGCCGCCGCGTCGGGCGAGGGCGAGCGCGGTGGCGCGGCCCACACCACGAGATGAGCCGGTGACGACAGCGGCTTTGCCAGAGAGGTCCATGCGCGAAGGGTGGAGTTCGGGGTCTAAGGTTCAAAGTTCAAAGTTGGTTCGAGCACGAATGACTTTGAACTTTGAACTTTGAACCCGGAACTTCACTATCACCCAATCATGGACGACCTAAACCAACTCGACGAACTCATGGCGTGCCGGCTCGACGACGGGCGCAAGGCCGTGACTCCCTGCACCATCGTCATCTTCGGCGCGAGCGGCGACCTCACCATCCGCAAGCTCATCCCCGCGCTCTATCACCTGTTCGCGGAGAAGGCGCTGCCCAGCCCGGTGCGCATCGTCGGCTTCGCGCGGCGCGAGAAGGACGACGCGGCGTGGCGCGAGGAGCTGAAGGCGGGCGTGGCGCAGTTCAGTCGCAGCAAGAAGGTGGACGAGGCGGTGTGGGCAGAGTTCGCGGCGAACGTCTCCTACTGCCAAGGCGACCTGACCGATGCGGCGGCCTACGCGCGGCTCGGCGAGAAGCTCGCCGCGTTCGGTGTGCCGCAGTTGCGGAACAACCTGCTGTTCTACCTCGCCATTTCCCCCAGCCAGTTCGGCGCGGTGGTCGAGCAGCTTTGCGGGGCGAACCTGCTCAAGCGCGTGGAGACGCCCGGCGAGTGGCAACGCGTGGTCGTCGAGAAACCCTTCGGCACCGACCTGCCTTCGGCGCTCAAGCTGAACAACGAGCTGACGCGCTTCGTGCATGAGAAACAGATTTTCCGCATTGACCACTACCTCGGCAAGGAGACGGTCCAGAACATCCTGATGTTCCGCTTCTCGAACGCCATCTTCGAGCAGCTCTGGAATCGCACCTCGGTGGACCACGTGCAGATCACCGTGTCCGAGAAAGTCGGCGTGGGCGGGCGCGGCGGCTATTACGAGGAGTCCGGCGCGATGCGCGACATGGTGCAGAACCACTTGCTCCAAGTGCTCTCGCTCATCGCGATGGAGCCGCCGGTGTCGCTGGACGCCGAGTCGGTGCGCGACGAGAAGGTGAAGCTGCTCAAGTCCATCCGCCCGGTGCGCGACGTGAGCACGCAGGTCGTGCGCGGCCAATACTTCGCCGGCATGGTGGACGGCAAACTGCGCAACGGCTACCGGCAGGAGGAGAAGGTGAAGACCGATTCCAACGTCGAGACCTACCTCGCGCTGAAGCTCTTCATAGACAACTGGCGCTGGTCGGGCGTGCCCTTTTTCCTGCGCACCGGCAAGTCGCTGCCGCATTCCGCGAGCGAGGTGCGCATCCAGTTCCGCCCCACCCCCAACGTGCTCTTCGCCGCGAAGTGCGGCCTGAAGCTCGACCCCAACGCCATCACGCTACGCCTCCAGCCCAACGAGGGCATCACCCTGCGCTTCAACGGCAAGGTGCCCGGCGCCAGCTTGCAAGTGCGCCCGGTGCGGATGCACTTCAGCTACGACTCCGAGTTCGGGGCCTACACGCCGGAGGCTTACGAGCGGCTGCTGCTCGAGGCGGTGGCCGGCGACGCCACGCTCTTCATCCGCCGCGACGAGGTGGAGACGGCGTGGGGCATCGTGGACCCGATCCGTGCGGGCTGGGACAACAAGCCGCTGACGAACCGCGAGTTCTACTCCGCCGGCACGTGGGGTCCGGTGGCCTCGGAAGACCTGCTCGCGCCCACCGGCCACGTCTGGCGCGACCCGCAGCCAGCGAAGTGACGCCCGGCGCAACTGCGGACTTTCCGCCCATGCCAAACTGGGAACTGAAACACTTCGCCAACGCTGCTGCCGTGGCGGACCAGTGCGCCGCCGATTGCCTTGCGCTGCTGGCTTCGCCCTCCGCGCGGAAGTGCATCGCGATTTCTGGCGGACGCATCGCGAAGGGTTTTTTTATCTCTGTCGCCCGCGTCGCGAAGGAGCGCGGCCAGTCTCTCGCGCACGTTCACTTCTTCTGGGCGGACGAGCGCTGCGTGCCGCCGGACCACGCGGAGAGCAACTACCGCAGCGCGGCGGAACAGCTCTTCACGCCGCTGGACTTACCGCCGCAGAATCTTCACCGAATTCGCGGCGAGGTGGAGCCGGAGGGTGCCGCACGCGAGGCGGAGGCGGAGTTGCGACGGTTCACGCCGACCAACACCGCCGGCCAGCCCGTGCTCGACCTCGTGCTGCTGGGCATGGGCGAGGACGGGCATGTCGCCTCGCTGTTTCCAAGTGAGTCGGAGGACGTGATGAGTTCCCAAGCCGTCTATCGCAGCGTGACCGCGAGCAAGCCCCCGCCGCGACGCATCACGCTGGGTTACGCGGCGATAGCGGCTGCGCGTGAGGTTTGGGTGCTGGCGTCCGGTGCAGGCAAGGAGGAGGCGCTGCGGGAATCACTTTTGCCTTCGGGAAGGGCTCCGCTGGCGCGCGTGTTGCGCGAGCGGGAGCGGACGAGGATTTTCACCGACCTCGCGGCCTGAGGCCGGACGAATCCGCGCTACGGCAGCAGGCGGATGCGGTAGAAGCGCAGCACCTGGCTGGCAACTCCGCTGTCCGTGAAGCTGGCCGTGCCGCCAGAGGCGGTGTTGGTGACCACTGGCGTCCAGATGATCAGGTTCGTTGAGGATTCCAGCCGGTAGGCCAGGCCGTTGTCGCCAGCAATGCTCATCTGGAACAGGCCGCCCGGCAGGAAGGCCGGTGGGGCGACGGTGAATGGATTGAAGACCGTGACGAGCGCGTTGGTGCTGGTGATCGAGCCCAGCGACGAGCCGACGACGCACGCGTAGTTACCGGAGTTGTTGAGCTGAAGGCTCGTGAGGGCGAGCGATGTCCCGATCTCTCCCGCGAGCGCGGAGCCGTTGAAAGTCCATTGGAAGTTGAACGGCCCAGTGAAAGCCCCGAGGCCGACTGCGCCTGCGGTGAGCGTGACGCTGTGGCCCACGATCGCCGACTGGCTCACCGGCTGCGGAGAGATCGAGAAGGGCGGGAGCACGACGAGCGTGGCGTTGGAGCTGAAGACGGAGGCCAGGGCGTTTTCGACGAGCACGTCATACGAGCCAGCCTGGTTGGGCTGCACGCCGGTGATGGTGTAGCTCGCGTTGACTGCCCCGTTGATGACTGCGCCGTTGCGCCGCCACTGGTAGGTGAACGGCGGGGAACCGGCGGCCGCCACGGTGAACGTCACGTTCGAGCCAGGGACAGTGGTCTGGCTCTGCGGATGAGTGGTCACGACAGGCGGGGCGTTGACGAACAGCGCGGCGTCGGCGCTGACATTCGTGGCGACCGGGTTCGCCACGAGGACGGAGTAAAGACCGCCAGCGCTGGACTGCACGTTGGTCAAGGTGAGGATGGGATTGATGGCGGCAAGTATGTCGGCGCCGTTGTAGCGCCACTGATAGCGCACCGGCTGCGTCGCGTTGGTGGAGATGCCAACGCTGAAGTTGACAGTGGAGCCTTGGGTGACCGTGCGGTTCCCGGGCTGGGCGGTGATCGTCGGGGGATTGGTTGGAGATTGGTTGATGTTGGTGAAGGTGCCGTAAAGCCGCAGGTTCAGGGAGTTGAGTATGCCACCGATGTTTGGTGTCCGATCGGAGACGCGCACCGTCCAGACGCCGTCGGAAAGCTCACCCCAGTTGCGGACCGTCATGTAGGTCCAGTCGGTGATGTTGGCGTTGAAGTCGCCATGACGCTCGGCCAGACGGCTGACGGTGCCTTGAGGGGAGATGAGATCAATCGCGAGCTGGCCGCGCGCTGAGTGCGTGATGTTGGCGGTGAGCGTGACGTGTTCGAGCCGCAGGTTGGCGCTGGTGACGCTGAATGTGACGAGCACGCCATTGGTGGCGTTGTCGGGAATGGCGAAGCTGAGACCGCTCCGCTGGTCGGCATAGTTCAATTGCGTGCCCAAGTTGACGTGGTTACTCCCCAGTGCCACGGCGGCAGCGGCGTTAATGAGGCCCGCGCCGAAGTCGTGGTTGAAGTGAAAACCGGCGGCGTTGGTGAACCAGTCGGGATCGGACGGCTGATTCACAGTAGCGGAACGCATCAGCACTTCCTGAACGTCGCGCCAGCCGAGATTTGGATTCGACTGTAGCAGCAGCGCCACCACGCCAGCGACCATGGGGGTGGCGGAGGAGGTGCCGTTGAAACGGGATGTGTAATCGGCGTCGTTGTATTCGCGGGGATCGCCGGTGGTTCCGTTGTTGTCGCCGTCGAGACCCACGAGATCTGTTGTCGAGGTGCCTTGCGGCCGGGTCAGATCGTTGCCCGCCGGCGCGGAGATAACGACATTCGCACCGGGCTCGCTGTAGGAAGCACGCTGGCCCCGATCGTTCAGGGCACCGACAGCGATGGTGTAAATCGAGTTCGCGTAGCCATCGTAATTCGAGTTGTCACCAATCTCCCCGCCATTACCTCCAGCCCACAGGAAAATCGTGCCCCGACCACCGCGCCCCGTTGCCGTGCCGGACGCAAAGGCCGCGCTCATCAGCGGCCCCGGTGCAGTGAGGTTCTGCGCGCCGTCCGGCGGTCCCCAACTGTTGTTGCTAACGAGCACCACCGAGTTGCTGTGCAGCATCGCCGCCGCTTCTTGCGCGTCTGAAGCTGGTGCTGCGATGAGCCGGATGCCCACCAACGAGGCCTCAAAGGCGACACCCGAGATGCCCAATCCGTTGTCGCCACGTCCTGCAGCCACACCCGCGACCGCAGTGCCGTGAAAGTCGAAGAGCACGTTCGGGCTGGGGTCGTTGTCGTTGAAGTTGTAGTCGTAGCCGAGGGCGAAGTTGACGTTGTTGGTCAGGTCGGGATGCGTCCCCTGCAGTCCGTCGTCCACAATGCCGATGGTCACTCCCGCGCCGCGGAACGCGCGCCAGACGTTGGTGACATTGATGTCCGCCCCTGGCGTCCCACCGTTCTGGCCGGTGTTCAGAAGGTGCCACTGGTTTGTGAACAGCGGGTCGTTGGGCACGAATCGCCTGATCATCTGCCGAGCCAGTTGAGCATGGGCAGACATCACGCCCGGCTGCGCCCGAAGCCACTCGGCCAGGTTGAGGGATCCCCCCGCTTGGGGTGCGGTGAACAGATGGTGGCCCGGCAAATACGGCACCTCGCCGCCGACGGTTGCCCCGCTCGCCGCCGCTAGGGGGCCAGCCGCCATCCCGGGTGCCAGCCGCACCAAGACCTGCTTGGTCAAGACCCGGCGCGAGGCCACCTCACGCGCCGCGCCTGCCTCGTAGAGAACCAACTCGGTTTCTTTCCCGGTCGTGGTGGAAAGAAGTTCGGCGTGAAGTCGCACCGCATCAGCCTGAGCCATGCTGTCGAACCGGATTGCTTGGACCGAATTAACGGACCGCACATGCACCTCATCCAGCGCGATCTCAAAGGCTCGGCTCTGGCCTCCGTCCAGCAACGTGTAAATGCTCCTCAGCGCTTGCGCATGGGCGAATGGCCCCGCGAGCAGGAGCAGGAGAAACACAACCAACGGAACGCCAGGCCGGGCGGCGCGACGGTGGAAAACGAATCGGTGCATTTCGGGTGGATGTTAGGCAATTGGCGACGGGAAAGGCAAGCGAGGGAAAGACTGTATCTCAACACCCCGTCAGACGCTCAAGCGGCGAGCGCCGCCGGCTTCTGCCCCAGCGCATGGATCATGCTCTCGAAGATCAGCCGCCCGTCCGTGCTGCCCAGCAGCGATTCACAGGCGCGCTCGGGGTGCGGCATGAGGCCGGCCACGTTGCGGCGCTCGTTGCAGACGCCGGCGATGTGCTCCAGCGCGCCGTTGGGGTTGGCGTCGTCGGTCAGTTCGCCCTGCCCGTTGCAGTAGTGCCAGAGTATCTGCCGGTTGGCCTTCATCTGGGCCAGCGTGTCGGCGTCAGCGAAGTAGCAGCCCTCCCCGTGCGCGATGGGCACGCGCAGCAGCTTGCCAGGGGGAATCTGCGACGTGAACGCCGAGTCGTGCGTCGCGGTCTTGAGGTAGATGTGTTCGCAGCGGAACTGAAGCGAGCGGTTGCGGATGAGCGCGCCGGGCAAAAGATTCGCCTCGCACAACACTTGGAAGCCGTTGCAGATGCCCAGCACCATCCCGCCGTTGTCCGCGAACTGCTTCACCGCCTGCATCACCGGACTGAAGCGCGCGATGGCCCCGCAGCGGAGGTAATCCCCGTAGCTGAAGCCGCCCGGCACGATGACCGCGTCGGTGTCGCCGAGGGCACTGTCCTTGTGCCAGACCAACCGCGCGGAGTGGCCGAGCAACTCCACGGCGTGCACGGCGTCCTGGTCGCAGTTAGAAGCGGGGAATTGGAGGACAGCGAAATTCATGGGGAAGGTGACAGGTGGCAAGTGGCAGGTGACACGGACCGGGTCCGAACACGCGACGACCTGTCACGTGTCACCTGCCACTTGTCACCCTCTGACTTCACTCAATTTCCAGTTTGTAATCCTCAATCACCGGGTTGCTCAAGAACCGGTGGCACGCCTCGTCGAGCGCCTGCTGGGCCACGGCGCGGTCGGTGCCGGGCGCGAGGTCAATCTCCACATACTTGCCCACGTGGACACCGACGACGCCCTGGTAGCCCATGTGCTCCAGCGCGCTTTGCACGGTCTTGCCCTGCGGGTCGAGGACGGCCTTCTTCGGCGTGATGATGATTTTGGCTTTCATTGCGAAGCGGGCAGTGCCCGCGAAAACGAGGCGGATGTTGGGCAACGCCCTCCGGCGAGGCGAGTGTTTTCTCATTCTGGTAGCCGCCGACGTGAGGGTGCGCCGGTAAGCGACCGCTTTTAAGCTTGGTAACGGGGCGTCGTTTTGTTTCAACCTGCGGCCCGTGCGGCTCCTCTACAACCTGCTCTTCCCGGTCTTTTTCTTGTTGAGCGCGCCGTATTACTTTTGGAAAATGTGGCGGCGCGGCGGCTGGCAGCGAGGCTTCGGCGAGCGGTTCGGCAGGATCGAGTCAGGGAAGCTCCAGACCCTCGCCGGCGCAAAAGTTCTCTGGCTCCACGCCGTCAGCGTCGGCGAGGTAAACGTCTCCCTCCAACTCATCGCCGCGCTGCGCCCGCGTCTGGCAGGCTGGAAATTCCTCGTCTCCACCACCACATCGACCGGCATGGGCGAGCTGGAGAAGAAATTCCCCGCCGACGTGACCCGCATTTATTACCCGGTGGATTTCCCGTGGACCGTGCGCCGCGCGCTGGACGCGGTGCGCCCTGCCGCTGTCGTTCTGGTCGAGGCGGAGTTCTGGCCGAATTACCTCTGGCAAGTCCATCAGCGTGGCCTGCCCGCCTTTCTCGCCAACGCCCGCGTCTCGGACAAATCCTTCTGCGGCTACCGGCGCGCCGAGTTCCTCTTCCGCGAACTCTTCGGAAACTTCACCGCCGTCGGCGCGCAGAACGACGCCGACGCCGAGCGCCTCCGCGAACTCGGCTGCCGCGCAGACGCCATCCTCGTCACCGGCAACGCGAAGTTCGACGCCGCCGCTCCCACAGGCGGCAGCTCACTCGACGTGCCCACGCTACTGCGCCAGCTCGGCGTTCCCGAGGACGCGCAACTCCTCGTCGCTGGCAGCACGCACGCGGGCGAGGAACTCCTGCTCGCGCAAATGTTCCTCCGCCTCCGCGAGCGTTTTCCGAAACTCTTCCTCGTCCTAGTCCCGCGCCATTTCGAGCGCACGAAGGCCGTCGTCGAGGAACTCCGCCCCACCGGCCTCCGCCTCTCGCTGCGCACGGAGCTGACGGATGGCAAAACCTTCACGGCCGGCACCGTGGACTGCCTCCTCGTCAACACCACCGGCGAGCTGCGCCATTTCTACCGCCACGCCGCGGTCGTCTTCGTCGGCAAGAGCCTCACCGCAGAAGGTGGACAAAACCCCATTGAGCCGGGAGCGCTGGGCAAGGCGATGCTCTTCGGCCCGCACATGGAAAACTTCCGCCCCATCGCCGCCGAGTTCGTCGCGAACAACGCAGCGGTTCAAGTGCCGGACGCTGTCGCCCTTGAAGCCGCGCTCACCGCACTCCTGCCAGACCCAGCCCGGTGCGAACAGCTCGGAGCCAACGCGCTGCGAGTCGTGCAGCGCAATCAGGGGGCATCCGAACGGACTGCAGAGATGATCGCCGCGCAGTTGAGTTAAGAGGCCGAGGTGGTGAACGGCCGTCCGTTCATACTTCAACCTTCATCACACATTCCTGCCGGCTACAGCAGCCGTGTCTGCTTCTGATCCTTCGCCAGCGCTTCGCCGAGGCTTTCCACGCGGGCGCGGCGGCGCTCCATGATGTTCTTCTCCAGCTTGGGATCGTAGGCCACAGGATAGTCGCCGTCGTAGCAGGCCATGCAGAAGCCGGCGCGCGGCAGGCCAGTGGCCGCCACCATGCCGTCCTGTGAGAGATAGTGGAGCGAGTCCGCGTTGAGATACTTGCGGATCTCATCAATGGAATAATTCGCCGCCATGAGCTTGTTGCGGTCCGGGAAATCAATGCCGTAAACACACGGGTTCATGTGCGGCGGGCAGGAGACGAGCACATGAACTTCCTTCGCGCCAGCTTCCTTGAGGCTGTTCACGCGCGTCTTGCAGGTCGTGCCGCGCACGATCGAGTCGTCCACAATGATGACACGCTTGCCGCGCACCAGCTCAGCGATGAGGTTGAGCTTCACGCGCACGGCGAAGTCGCGGATGAGCTGCGAGGGCTGGAGGAAGCTGCGGCCAACGTAGTGATTGCGCACGAACGCCATCTCGTAGGGGATGCCCGACTCCATCGCGTAGCCGAGCGCGGCAGAATTGCCACTGTCAGGCACGGGGATCACGAGGTCGGCTTCGATCTTGTTCTCGCGTGCCAGTTGCCGGCCCATCTCGACGCGCACCTTGTAAACGTTCCGGTTGGCGATGTTGCTGTCTGGACGCGCGAAGTAAACGTATTCAAAGATGCAGAACGCGCGCCGCTCATGCACGGGAAAGGCCTGCACGCTCTTCAAGCCGTCCGCGTTGATGATGACTATCTCGCCCGGTTCGACGTCGCGCACGAACTTCGCGTGGATCAGGTCCAGCGCGCAGGTCTCACTCGACAGCACCCACGCGTCGCCCACCTTGCCAATGCACAGCGGGCGGAAGCCATGCGGGTCGCGCACGCCGATCAGCTCGTGCTCCGTCATGATGACGAGCGAGAACGCGCCTTCGATGCGGCGGACCGTCTGGACGAGGCTGCTTTCCTCCCGCGCGCCCGTGGGTTGAGCCATCAGGTGCAGGATGATCTCGCTGTCCACCGAGGTCTGGAAGATGGAGCCCTTCGCCTCAAGCTCGTCGCGGAGCTGAGCGGCGTTCGTCAGGTTGCCATTGTGCGCCACTGCGATCTGCCCGCGCGCGCAGTCCACTGTGAGCGGCTGGGCGTTGCGGATATGGGACGAACCGGTCGTCGAGTAACGCGTGTGGCCAACCGCCATGTGGCCGACCAGCCCGTGAAGGACATTGCCCTCGAAGATCTGCGGCACCAGGCCCATGCCCTTGTGCTCGCGGAACTGCCTGCCGTCACATGTGACGATGCCCGCGCTCTCCTGGCCGCGATGCTGGAGCGCGTAAAGTCCGTAGTAGGCCAGTTCCGCCGCGTTGGGGTGTCCGTAAATCCCAAAGACTCCGCAGTAATGTTTCGGGTGATCGGGTGATTGCATCGGCGCGGTGCGGGCGAGACTCAAGCGGACGCCCCGCGCATTGGCAAGAGGAGACTGCTGAAGTTCGATACTTTCGCCTCCGATGAGAACGAACTCCCCTGCTCGTAATCCTGATCCTAACCCTGCTCCTTTCATTTTCCCTCCCTGACAACCGTGCGCCGCCCCGCTACGCTCCGCCCGTGTCCGCCGCCATCCAGACGCTCGGCATCATCGCCGGCAACCGCACGCTGCCGTTCCTCCTCGCGCGCCAGGCCCGCACCATGGGCGTCACTCGCCTCGTCGCCGTCGCCTTCGAGGGCGAGACGGATCCCGCGCTCGCCAAGCTCGTGGACGAGATCGTTTGGCTGCGCGTGGGCCAGCTCAGCAAGTTGATTTCCGCCTTCATCGAGCGTGGCGTGGCCCACTGCGTCATGGCCGGGCAAATCGCGCCCAAGAACCTCTTCGATCTCCGGCCCGACCTCCGAGCCGTCGCTCTGCTCATGCGGCTGAAGGAAAAGAATGCCCACACCATCTTCGGCGGTATCGCGGACGAGTTGAAGAAAGACGGCGTGGAACTCATCTCCGCCATGCCGTGGCTTCAACCGCTCATGGCCGGCCCTGGTTTCGCCATGGGCAAGCCGTTGAGCGATGAGGAGGCCGCTGATGTGCGCTTTGGCTTCCGCATCGCGAAGGAGATTTCCCGGCTCGAAATCGGCCAGACCGCTGTGGTCAAGGGCGGCACCGTGCTCGCCGTCGAAGGCTTCGAGGGCACGGACAAGGCGCTCGCCCGTGGTGGCGAACTCGCCGGCAAGAGCGGCGGAGCCGTCGCCGTGAAGGTCGCCAAGGAGCAGCACGACCTGCGCTTCGACATCCCCTGCGTCGGTCCGCACACGCTCGAAGTCTGCGCCGCCAGCGGCGTCCGCGTGGTGGCTTTCGAGGCTGGCCGCACGCTGCTGCTGGAGCAGGACGTGATGGCGAAACTTGTGCGGCAGCACGGGCTGTCGCTGCTCACGGTCGTCGCGTAGAACCCGAAAATGTTCAGTGTTCAGTATTCAGTGGGGTAACCGCTACACCGTCCAGCCGCCCGGTTGACTGAACCCCGCTTGCTGACGCCGACAGATTTCCGCCAGATTCCCTTGTCAAAACGGGAAGTTTCCTTGCCTCGCCGCCGCCCTTGTGAAATTTTCGCGCCCGCTTTTATGGCGCACGTCAAACTCCACATCCCCGGTCCGGTCGAGGTCAGCGAAAAAACCTTCAAGGCGCTCTGCTCGCCGATGATCGGCCATCGCGGCCAGGGCTTCAAAGACCTCGTCGCGAAGATGCAGCCGCAGCTCCAGACGCTGCTCGGCACGAAGCAGTTAGTCTATCTCTCCACCTCCAGCGCGTGGGGCGTGATGGAAGGTGCGCTCCGCAACCTCACGCAGAAGAAAGTCCTCTGCTGCATGAAGGGCGCGTTCTCCGACAAATGGCTCGACGTCGCCAAGCGCTGCGGCAAGGACGCCGAGGGCCTGCAAGTCCCGTGGGGTTCGCCCGTCCGCGCCGAGGCCATTGACGACAAGCTCGCCACCGGCCAGTTCGATTCGCTCACGCTCATCCACAACGAGACGAGCACCGGCACCATGTCGCCGGTCGCGGAGATCGCCGCGCTTAAGGCGAAGTATCCCGACGTGATGTTCATCGTGGACGCCGTCAGCTCGATGACCGCGCTGCCGCTGAACTTCACCGCGCTGGGCATCGACGTTCTGCTCGCCGGCACGCAGAAGGCCTTCGCGCTGCCGCCGGGTTTGTCGGTCTTCACCTGCTCGCCCGCCGCGCTCGCGAAGGCCGCGACCACGAAGGACCGGGGTTACTACTTCGACTTCGTGGAGTTCGAGAAGAACGCCGCCGACAACATGACGCCCAGCACGCCGAGTATCCCGCACCTCTATGCGCTGGCGAGCAAGCTGGACGAGTTCTTCGCCGAGGGTCTCGAGGCCCGTTACGCCCGCCACACGCAGACGAACCAGATGACGCGCGACTGGGCGGCGAAGCACGGCTTCACGCTCTTCCCCGAGGCTGGCTTCGAGTCCATCACGCTCTGCTGCGTGAACAACGGCGCGAAGCCCGGCGGCCGCGTCGTGGACGCCGCCAAGCTCCAGAAGCTCGTGAAGGAACAGGGCTTCCTGATTGACGGCGGCTACGGGAAAATCAAGGGCACGACCTTCCGCCTCTCGAACATGGGCGACGAAACGGCCGCCACGATGAACCAGCTCTACGCCGCGCTGGACAACGCGATGGCGAAACTCTGAGCATTTTCTTCTACCTCTCCCACACTGGGGGAGATGGCCGGGGTGAGGGGAAAAGCGTGATTCCGTTTGCATAAAATGGAGTCGGAAAACTTTCTCGGGCTGCCTTGCCTACAAGGCTCGCACTGACTTCGCAGCCCGCCCCCTCACCCTTCCCCTCTCCCCCGAGGGGGGGAGAGGGGATTCGCAACAGTGTTTCGTTACTTCTTCAGCGTCTTCAGGAACGCGTAGAAGTCCGCTACCTCGCCGTCCTTCAACCCCGTGAGCAAGCCCGTGGGCATGAGCGAAACGCGCGTGTCCGCCACGCCCGTCACCTCGTCACCCAAGAGCCGCACTGTCGTGTCTGGGCCGGTCTGCACCAGCTTGGCGGTGGGAGAATCATAGACCATGAAGCCCGTGTAGCTCCCGCCGAACTTGGTCGTGACCAGCTTCGGCAGATACGTCGGCGAGATGTCGCGGCTCGGGTCGAGAATCGCGATGAACAAATCCTCGCGCGACAACCGGCTCGCCACGCCCGTCAGGTCCGGGCCGATGCGCGTGCTGGTGGAATGGCAGCGGTGGCACGCACGCTCCTCGTAAAGCTGCTGGCCGCGCTTCGCGTCGCCGGAGTCCCACGCGATGGACGGCAAGCGCTTGAGAAACGCCGCCGTGTCCTCGTCGCCGCCGAGCAGTTGCTTCGCAGCGGCTGGATACGTCTTGGCGAACCACTCGAACCACGGCGCATACGCCTTCACCAAGTCGCCGGTCTCCGTGACGGCGATGGACTGGCCGCTCCATTTCACGAGCAAGTCGGCGAGTGCCGTGCGTGCCGCCTTCTCCTTCGGCGCAGAGCAGTGGCGGCGGAGCGAAGTCAGCGCCGCAGCGAGTTCCTTCGGCGTGGCTTCTCCGCTCAACTTCACCAGTGACTTGGCAGCGAGTTCCACCACGGCGGGCTGGAAGGAACCGAGTGCGGTGACGAACCGCGCGCGGTCCTCGGTTTGCGGCGCGCGGGCCAGCACACGGAGGATGGCATCTTGAAGGCTCGAGTGCGGCCACTGCTGGCGCAGCGCGGGAAACAGCTCGGCATCCGGCAGCACAGCCAGGAAGGCCACCAATTCACTGGACCAGGCCGTCGCCGCGAGCAGGCGACGCGCTGCGGCAGGCTGCTCGGATTTCTCGAAGCGCTGGACGAAGAGCGCGTGGTCGGCGAGGCCGAAGTTGGGCATGGCCACGAGCGCGGCGGCGAGCTTTGCGTCCCGTTGCAGGAGACGGCTGAACATGTCGGCCACACGCACCGGCCAGAAGCGGCTCGCCTCCTTTTTGTCGGCCAGCAGCTTGTGCTGCAAGCCCGCGACGGCACGGGCGACGCGAAGACTCACTTCGAAGGGGCGCGGCCCCTGCAAGCGGGCGGCGACCATGAGGAAGTGGATGTCGTCCTCCACCGGGCTGGAGTCCGTGAGCTTGGTGGTAACGCGCTCCAGCAAACCCGGTGCGTCGGCGCTCAGCATCGCGAGCAGGCGTCCCAGTTCGCGGTCAAGGTCGGTGTCACCGGAAGGGAACCCTGACGCGAGGCGCTCGACGATATGTTGGCGCAGCGGCGTGGGGATGTCCTCAGTCTTGCTGGCGACGAAGCCGTCGTAGGTGTCGGGCTTGTCCTGCACGAGCTTCACGTCGCCGAGGCCGAGCTGAAGCAGGCGCACGGCGTCGAGACGTGTGACCGGGTCGCGCGAGGTGGCGGCGACGAAGGCGGCGTTGTTGAAGTAGTGGGATTGCCAGTTCGGGTCATCGCTGCGTGCGGGACCGTAGATGCGCAACATGCCAAGACGCTGGCGTTCGGTGAGCTGGCGCGGCAGCGGAGTGCGCGCGAAGACTTCGGGGCCGATTGCCCGCGCCGCAAGGACGGTGGCGGTGCGCACGCGGCGGTCGTCGGAGTTCAAGCCGCGAAACCAATCCGGGGTAGCAGCCGACGTGAGGAGGCTCTGATTAAATGCGGAATGCGGAACGCGGAGTGCGGAATCTGAATGGAGCCTCCTCACGTCGGCTGCTACTGACTGGAGCGACTCCCATGCGGCTCGTGCGATGCGCGGGTCGTCGCGGAGCGTTAACTCGGCGAGGATGGCGGCAGCACTCGGTTCCGAACTGCGAGCGAGCGCCCACGCGACGCGTGCGACGATTTCCGGTTCGCCGCTGGCCGCGAGTTTGTGGCCAAGTTCGGGGCTGAGGCCGCCGAAGAGTTCGACTTGCACTTCCACGGCGCGAATGCGTTCGAGGAGCGGGAGCCTCTTGTTCAATGCGGCTTGCTCGAAGGCGGGCTTGCCGAGCTCCTTCGCCAGCGGCACCCACTTTGCGCGGGACCAACTGGACAACGGTTGCGGTGCGGAGAGGACTTCGTGAAGCGGGTGTGCCGGCGACTTCCAGTCGCCGCTCTTGGAACTGCTGTTGCCCACAGGCGGCGACTGGAAGTCGCCGGCACGAGCGGCGGTGTATTTCACCCGAAAGACGCTGCCGATGGTGCCGCGCCCACCGATGGCCACGAAGAGGTCGCCATCCGGGCCGACCACCGCGTCCACGGGCGCGAAGCCGGTGTCGCCCGCTGTCTCCATGAAGATTTCCATCTGCGTGTCGAACGTGCTGCCGCGGCGCGTGAGCGGGAAAAAGTAGATGCGTCCGTAGGTCCAGCAGATGGCGAAGAGGCCGTCGCGGTAGCGCTCAGGCAACGCGCGGTGGCGATAGACGAAGACGCCGGTGGGCGAGCCGCGCCCGACTTCCCAGAGCCGCTCGGTGTTGTCGGGCCAGGCGGGCGGGCGGTTCCACGCGTGGCCCCAGCCCTTGAGCACCCAGCCGTGATGCGCGCCGGTGGCGATGTCGAAGATGCGCGTGCCGGCATACCACGGCAGATGGTGGTCGCGCTCGCCGTCGGCATCGTAGGTGAAGACTTGGCCGAGGGGATGGAAGTCCAGGTCGTAGGGATTGCGGAAGCCGTGCGCGAGGACTTCGCTGGTCTTGCCGTCGGGCGAGATGCGGACGAGCGCGCCGGCGTTGACCTGCTTGATGGGCGAGCCGGGGAGCTTCGCGTGCTCGCTCGAGATGCCAGCGTCGTTGCCGCAGATGAGGTAGAACCAGCCGTCCGGTCCTTTCACGATGCCGTTGGCCGAATGATCGCCATCGCGCTCGGTGCGCAGCCAGAGCTCCGGCTCGCCGTCGGCCACGCCGTCGCCGTCGGTGTCGCGCCAGCGGCGGATGCCGCCGTCACCGTTAAGGATGAGGTCGGGGCCGTCGAAATACATTCCATGCGCGCCGGACTTGCTGGCCTTCAAGAAGAGCGTGGCCTTGTCGGCCTTCCCGTCGCCGTCGGTGTCGTGGAGGATTTTCACGTAGTCCTTGCCCGCGACGGCGAGGCGGCCCTTCGCATCCGTGGTCATCGAGAAGATGTCGTGCGCAAGGTCGTCGCCCGCGTAGAGCGAGACTTCAAAGCCGTCCGGCACGCGGAAGCCGTGGCTCACGGCGGCGGAGCTGGGAAGCGCGAAGGCGGAGAGCAGCAGCAGAAGGGCGGCGCGGCGGTGCATGGTTAACAGACTTGATGCGAGGTGCAGGCGTTCACGTTGGGAGACGGGTGCGTCGTGGCACGCAGTTGCGCCGGTCAGCGCGGCGCGGCGGCGGCTTCGCGGAATATTGTGCGGTCGCCCAGCGTGCGGAAGATGTCCGTGTCGGCAACGAAGTCTGCGGCTGAAATCCCCAACCCCTCGCGCACCTGCCGGAGGAACGTGCCGGCCTCCGACCCAGGCGTTCCGTCGAAGTAAGCCTCGCTGAGAACGTTGAGCACCACGCACCGGCGCTGCGCGGCGTTGAGCATGTGCGGCAGCATGGTCACGAGACCGTCGGTGCCGATCTGGTCGAGATACGTCTGCCCGGCGTTGATGGCGTCGGTGGACTGGATGCGGCGTTCGAGGCTCTTGGTGCGACGCTCGATGCTCTCCGGGTGGTGACGGATGACCGCCAGCAGACAGGCGCAGAGCAAGTTCATGGGCATCCAGTCCGGGCCGGCGGACGTCTCGTTGACGAGCACGCTGATGGAGGCCCGCGCCAGCAGCGCATCGAAAGCCCGCTCGTAGCGCTCCTCGCTCACGCCGAGGGATTGCCGCCATTCGTCGAGCATCGTCCGCTCGGTGCGCGAGAGGGAGCTGTCGGCGAAGCCGAGTTCGATGAGATTGAAAAGGAGGCTCTCCTTCTGCACCAGCGTGAGCAGCCGGTTCGCCTCGGGCAGCAGCTCGGCAAAGCCGCGCTTCGTCACCCACGCCCCGCCGCGACGGAAGGCGTTCATGTTTCCGAACCGCGCCACGACCCAGTCCAGCTCCGTCTTCGCGTGTTCGCCGTCCGCTTGCAGCAGCGCGAACGCCGCTGCGCCGCAGACGAGACGTGGAGTGAGCGTGGCAGGAGCGGCGACGATGTTGATCGAGTCGGAGGGCGGCTGGAGCGCAGCCAGCTTGGCCAATGCCGGAGCCTCGCCGGGCGGCAGGCGCAGGACGAACTCCACCTCCGGGAAGCGCGCCTGCAACAGCACGTGAGAATCCTTTTCCACGATCTCCAGCGCCGTGGCCTCGGCGATGCGGTAATCCAGCCGGGAGAACTCCCCGCCCGCCGGCCGCGAATAGCAGACCAGCATCGTGCCGTCGCACGCCAGCCACGTCAGGCCGTCCTCGCCCGTGATGTCACAGGTGGCGCGCGCGACGATGACCGGGTCGTGCTTGAACTCGGCCACAAAATCATCGTGCAACTGTGTCGGCAGACCCATAAAGGAAGATCGCGGAGGATAACCACAGTCCTGCGCACAATGCACATGGAAAAGTGCGGCAAATGGAGACGCTGCCCTGGCAGGGAAACGCCCTCTGCTTCAAGGCGATCACCGATTGGAACCTGTCCTTTGCTATCTGCGGTCGCCTTGAATCTGCGGGAAACCGGTCATTGCTCCAACTCGTATCTCCGCAGCCCGCTCAACTGCCCCATCACGCGCAGCGCGAAGCGCGGATTGTTCTTCAAGTAACGCGGCCCCAGCCGACGCGGCTCCTGGCACAGCCGGTAAAACCACTCCAGCCCGCTGCGCTGCATCCAGCGCGGGGCCTGCGACTTCGTGCCGGCGAGCATGTCGAACGCCGCGCCGACGCCAAGCATGAGCGTCGTGTCGAGGCGCGCGAGATTCGCCGCCATGAAGCGCTCCTGCTTCGGCGTGCTGAGGCCGACCCAGAACAGGTCCGGCTTCGCGGTGGCGACCTGCGCGGTGAGCGCGGCCTGCTCCGTGTCGTTGAGCGGGCGGAACGGCGGCTCGTAAGTGCCGGCGACTTGCAGGCCGGGAAACTTCTCCGTGAGCACCGCGCGCAATCGTTCCGCCGTGCCGTTCGCTCCGCCGTAGAAGAAGTGCCGCCAGCCGCGCGCCACGGATTCGCGCATCACCAACGTCATCAAGTCCGGCCCATACACGCGGCCCATCGCGCGATGGCCGGCCAGGCGGCCCAGCCAGACCATCGGCATCCCGTCGGGCGTGTTGAGGCAGGCGCGGTTCAGGATGCGGCGGAACTCCGGGTCATCCTGCGCCTCGCTCACGCCGTGGACGCCGGTGACGCACACGTAGCCCTTGCGCCGCTCCGCCATCGCGCGCGTGAGTTCGTTGATCGCGCCCGGCAGGTTCAGCACGCTGACGCCGACGCCGAGGACGTTCACGCGGATGGGAGCCGAAATCGACGAGGGTTCACGTTCACTCATCGGACGTGATTCAGGAACTCCTCCACATCCACCGTCGCGTCGCGAAGCGCGCCCTTGAGCGTGAAGCGGTCCACTTCGTTGTGAAACGGGAAGACGATGCGGCGACCATCAGGGTGCTCCATTTTGACGTGACTGCCTTTGCGGTGAACCTCCACGAACCCGAGCCGCTGGAGGGCGGCCAGCACCTGCCGGCCCGATAGCAGCGGAAGTTTCACAGCGTGAGCGCCACGACCTCGTGGTTCTCGTCCGCAACGACTTCCTTGGGAGACGGCTCCAGATAAAGGTCAATCGCCTCGCGGATGTTGTGGAGTGCCTCATCACGCGTGCGTCCCTGTGACCAGCAACTCCGGAGCGAAGGGCAGCGCGCCGAGAAGTAGCCATCTTCGCCGCGCTCGATAACAACTTGGAGTGTCATGGTGGGGAGCTTAGGCGGCTTGGTTGCTGGGTCAATCCGTTCGTTCGCTCACCAGCAGAACCCTTCATACTTCGCCGGGAGTTCCTTCAAGTCCGCCCAGCCGTTCACGTCGAGGACGTGGTGGTTCGCGGTCACGAGCTTCTTCAGTTCGGTCAACGGAGCGCACTTCTGCGCGGCCACGATGAGGCCACGCGGGCCGATGGCGGTGGCGAGGTCGGTGTGCAAGAGGCTGGCGAGGTGCGGCATCTTGGTGTCAATCACCCGCTTGTTCGCGCCGACCAGCGCGGCGAGGTTCAGCGCAGGGTCGTAGATGCGCAGCTTGTAACCGCGACCGAGGAGCGCTTGCGCCACGTCCACCATCGGGCTTTCGCGCAAGTCGTCAGTGTTGGACTTGAACGAGAGGCCGAGGATGACGACTTCGCGGTGCTCGGTCTCGGTGATGAGATGCAGCAGGCTCGCGAGGTGCCGGTCGTTGCTGGTGAGGAGATTTTCCAGCATCGGCAGGCTCAGGCCGTTGGTGCGGGCGAGATTCGTGAGCGCGCGCACGTCCTTGGGCAGGCAGGAGCCGCCGAAGGGATTGCCCGGCTTCATGTAGTAGCTGGAGATGTTCAGCCGCGTGTCCTGGCAGAGCAGCGCCATGACGGCGCGGGCGTCCACCTCCACGGCCTTGCCGACGCGACCGACCTCGTTGGCGAAGGTGATCTTCGCGGCGTGGAAGGCGTTGCAGGCGTATTTGACCATCTCGGCGGTGGGCCAGTTGACCACGGCAGCCTTCTCACCAAAGAGGTTCTTCATCAAGTCCGCCGGCGGCGCGGAGCCGTCGTGTGAGCCGACCACTGCGAGCGAGGGCGTCTCGAAGTCCGCCACCGCCGTGCTCTCGCGGAGGAACTCCGGGTAGTAGAACACGCGCAGCGCGCCGGACTTCTCCAAGTCGCCGAGCAATTCGCCCACGAGCTTCGCCGTGCTGCCGGGCAGCATCGTGCTGCGGAAGACGAGCGTGTGCGGCTTGGCGGACTTGCGCAGCGCGTCGCCGATCTCGCGCGCGACGCCGCGCACGAAGTTCAGGTCCAGCCCGCCCGCCGCGTTCGAGGGCGTGCCGACGCAGACGATGGAGAGCTCGGTGTCCGCAAGCGCGTCGGCACAGTCACGCGTGGCACGGAGGAGTCCCTTCGCCTTTGCGTCCTTCAGCAGTTCATCCAAGCCGGGTTCGATGATCGGAGGAATACCCTTGTTGAAATCCTCGACCTTCGCCGGATGCACGTCCACGCCGACGATGTAATGGCCGTGACTCGACAAGCATCCCGCCGTGACGGCGCCCACGTAGCCCAAGCCGAAGATGCTGATTCTCATGCGTCGCGCGAGGCTAGGAAACGGGAGACGAAAAGCAAGGCTGGGGCGCGCAAACCACCACTTGACGGCACTCCCAGCCACTCCTACGGTGCGACCCAAGCCATGAAAGCGCGATCCACAGCAGCGTTCACCCTGATCGAACTGCTCGTCGTCATCGCGATCATCGCCATCCTCGCCGGGATGTTGCTGCCGGCCTTGAGCAAGGCCAAGGACAAGGCGATCACAGCCAAGTGCCTCAGCAACAAGAAACAGATCGCCTTGGGGATGATCCTCTACGCCGGCAATCACGACGAACAGCTCCCGCACTTTGGCTACGGCTTCAGTTCCGGCAGCGGGGTTTCACCAACGGACTGGTGGTGGCAGACCATCGCCCCGTATCTGGGCGGTCAGGCGCTCCCCGCCGGGGCCGGGAGCAGCTTCGGCGGACGGCTGCTGACGTGCCCAAAGACCCAGCAGAACAACAACTACAGCGTCAACTACGGGCGCGTCTTCGCCTACATGGGGAACGACGCGGGACTCAACGGCTCGACCCGGCTGAATCTGATCACTCCGCAGACCATGCTCGTGGCGGACTCCACCAACCTCGTGTGGAGTCCCAACGTCTGGACGTTTAACCTCGACCTCGACAGTGACGGCATCATGGACAGCAACTCCGGCATCAACCCAACGCCACCCTACAACTACGTGGCCAACGGCTTCGCCTGCTACCACAACCGCTCCAACCCGAAGCTCGACAGCTCCAATGACAAGGCGACCTGCGGCTTTGCCGACGGCTCGGCGCGCGCAGTGTCGCGCATTGATTGGATCAAGAACGTGGATCGGATGTGGGGGCCATAGCCGCCCGCGACGCGATGTCAGTATGAAAACGAGACCTGTTTCTGCCTTCACCCTGATCGAACTGCTCGTCGTCATCGCGATCATCGCGATCCTCGCCGGGATGCTGCTGCCGGCGCTGGGCAAGGCGAAGGAGAAGGCGAAGATGACCAAATGCTTGAGCAACCGGAAGCAGGTCGCCCTTGGCCTCACGATTTACGCAGGCGACAACGAGGACAAGTTGCCGCCTTATGCCTACCAGCCTCAGCCGGTAACGCAGGCACCAGAATGGCGTCAGTCAATGGCCACCTACATCGGCATGACCGCCGGAAACGTCGTTGCTGAGTTCGAAGGGCGCCTGGGTTGCCCATCGCTCTTGGTGAAACCCGCCGTTGTCACCATCACCACGGCACCGAACTTCAACCGGGTCATCGCCTACTGGAATCTCACGACAAGCTCCGGGGGATCGGCGCGGTTGGGCCAGCTTGCGGCGAGCACGTTCCTCGTCGGCGAGTCCACCAACCAGGTCATCTACTCGCCGACGGTGTTTCCGTTCGACACCGACACGGACGGCGACGGTGTGATGGACAGCAACGCAGGATTGTTCGCTGGCGTCACTCGGGCCAACAACTTCATCTTCCACCACAACCGCCAGAGTGCGGTCGCGATACCAAATGCCATGAACAAGATGAGCGACCAAGGAAACGCCTGCTTTGCCGACGGCTCGGCGCGCGTCATCACCCGCGAGAAGTGGCTCAAGAACGACGGCGCGATGTGGGGACCATGAGCCTTGGTCGCAGCCGCTCGCAGCGAATCCTTTTGAACGTCCGTCTCTCGGCAGGAATCTCACGCTGTCACAAACCATGAAAACCAAACTGCTTCTCGCCCTCGCCCTCCTCACCGCCGCCGCACTCCACGCGCAGGAGCCGCAGGCCATTCCCCCCGAGGAGCTGGCCAAGGCCACCGCGCTGCTCATGGATGCCAACTCCCGCCTCGGCGACATGGCGCTCAAGCTCGAACTCGCACCCGACCAGGCCACGGGCTTCAAGGCCGGTGAAGCGGGCGCGCTGCTCATCCCGGACAAGCGCTTGAAAATGGAGAAGCCCGCCAAGGGCGACAAGGCCGCGAGGAAGAAGACCAAGGGCGAGACGATCCCCGTCGGCCAGTTGTGGACGCGTGGTCTGGCCCCCAAGGACAAGGACGCCGTGCTGCCCAACGACAAGCTGCGCCTGACCAAGATCACCGCCGGAGAGAAGGAGATGGAACTCGCCGTGTTCGCGCTGGCCATCGAGCCGGCTGGCAAGCGCGAGTTCCAGCTCGCCCTCTACGGCAAGGGCAGCTCGCCCGTGCTGCGCGTGCCGGTGACGGCTGAGAAGGCCAAGGCGGAGAAGGTCAAGGGCAAGGGCGGCGCGCCCGTCACGTTCTCCGGCCGCAAGACCGGCGAGGAGTCCGGCGTGCTGGCACTGACGCTGCTCGGCCGGTTCAAGGCGGAGATCCCTGTCGGCAAGCAGGCGGAGTAATCACGCGTTCGTTCCCCCCGTTGCCTCATGGAAAAAAGACGCCGAAGGATTCTGAGTCGGCAGGCATGGAGGACTCACACTTCAGTGTTCGGGAGCAGTGTAGTTTCGCTGTCAATCCCCCCTCCGGGGGAGTGCGCCCTGCGGGCGGTGGAGCGCAGCGGTGAGGGCGTAGCCCTCACCGCGGAGCGCAACCGCCCGCAGGGCGTCGGGGCGCTTCCACCGCCGCCGCCAAAATCGGTTTGAGCCGCGCTTCCAGTTCGTCGTGCAGGACAAAGGGGTCCAGCTCTTCAAACTCCTCGCGCAACGTCCGCCGCGCCTTGCGCCCCATCACGCCCGCGTCCATCAGCCGCGCATACGCCGTGCGCGCCGGCTCGTAGCGCTTCTTCCACGCGCTCTTCTCCCGCCACTTCTCCTTGAGCTTGAGGCTCGGCAGAAAGCAGTTCATCAGCGGCCCCCACACCTCCTCGTAGAGCGCGCAG
>SXGU01405538.1_pt1 | contig 29028 bp, 21 predicted proteins | sample 3174531 | NCBI WGS metagenome assembly SXGU01 (sample SAMN11356863, study PRJNA531348) | freshwater metagenome | isolation source: freshwater sample F1-140 | place: China: Fuxian Lake, Yuxi | collected 2017-12-25 | reverse complement strand
TGAGCCGGGGTGATCATGGGGTCTGCGCGAAAGCCCCAAGCGTTACCGCTCACGCAGACCGACTCCGACTTAAAACCCCGCCACCGCGGACACGGATTCTAGTAGGCGCCGACCCCGACGTATAGTCGGCGTTCTACAGCATGGTCTCAATCAAGCCAATCCGTTTGCTGGCCAAACGCGCGCGCGGCGATCTGGTTTTGGCCTCCCGCAGATTCAGAAAGACCGCAGATGGTCGGCCTTCTGACTCTGCATCTGTGGCCTTTCTGAATCTGTGGGAGGTCCTTCATTTCGGCCGGTCGCAAGGATTCACGTATGAACTGCGATGGGCGGCGAAAGCAGAACCCTACGGCTGCACCACGATTTCCAAATTCGCGATTTGAAACGCGAGGGCGCGCGGGTCGGTGCCGATCTTTTGTGCCGGCCGGTCACTCGTGAAAATCAGCACCGTCTCGCCCGGCGGCAACGTGAACCCAAAACGGATCTCCGTCGTGCCCTTGGCCCCGATCGTCTCCCCCCAGAGCAGGCGTTCTCCCAGGCTAATCCGCAGGGAACGCGCTCCTTCGACGGAGCTCGCCTGACCGCGGATCGTGGCCCGCACCGGCCGGCCGGCACGGTTGTTCAAACGCAACTCGGCGGAGCCCGAAGTCCAACGCCACTGGTTCTTCGCATGCCGCTCGGGCGCGTGCCAACCCTTGGCCGGAACGACCCGGACCGCCGCACGCATCGTCTCGTCGGCCCGCACCGTGTAGAACTCATGGGGCGGTGAGTACTCGAAGATCGTCGCCGCCACCGTCAGGTTGCCCACGAGCAAAATCGGCAGCCAGCGCACGCCGCGGGGGACGAGGATATTGAACGCGAGGGTCATCGGCAGCAGCACCCGCGTCGCGGCGCCGGGGAAACCTTCCCAAACCGGCGTAGCGAGAAACACCATCATCAATGCAAACGCCGCCCCGATGCGCCACCACCGTTCGCCCGGCCGCCAGCGCACCGCGAAGAAAATCCATTGCACCGCGAGGGCCACCATCGTCGCCAACGTGGCCCACGAGAGCGCCGTCGCATCCGGCCCCGCCATGTCGCGCACGGCGAAACGGATCTTCTCGGCAAACCCGGCAAAGGGCAGCGTGAAGTTGCCGAGGCCGGGATCTTCCGCCGGACCAAACTTGAAGCGCACAAAGGCCATCCAGGCAAACAGCGGCAGGGCGATGACGAACGCCTTCAGCCCCACGCGCCCCCACGTGCGCGGCGAGCGCCAGCCCGGCCCGGCGCCGGTCGCCGGGTCGGGGTCCAGCCCGGCGCAGGCGAGCAGGCTCGTTTCCTTGCCCAGCCCGGCCAGCGCGAGCGTCACGCCGCCCGCGGTCCGGCGGCCCTCCTCGAGCCAACGCATCGCGAGCGCGACCAGCAGGAGACTCGGCCCGTCGACCAATGAGTGCCGCACGCTCATGCACAATCCGTGGGAAAACATCACCGCCGCCCACCGAAAGAAATTTTCCCAGGTCGTCGGCGGAAACCAGCGCAGCAGCACCCACGCCAGCGCCAACCAGCAGACGACGTTAAGCAGCGCATGCGCCTGCACCACCCCTGCGGGCTGGCCGGCACCGAGCAGCCAGGCGGCCCAGCAGAGCAGAATTCGCTTGGCACGATACGGCAGGTTGTCGATCGCCTTGAGCAGCTCGGGATTGTCGAGCGTCGGATACAGCGCCAGCTGCACGTAGTACGAACCATCGTAGCCGGCCGACCCCTCGTAGACATAATGCGGGATCTGCCGCAGCGCCGTCACCTTCGAATCGTTGAGGATCTCTCCGATCGAGATGAGGCTCGAAAAGCCGAGGCCCCGCTGATAAAACTGCGCAACCCCGGAGAGGAAGACGACGACCGCCGCGACGCAGGCGAGCTGGGGACGAAACCGCAGCAGTCGCAGCAGGAAACCGCCCCGCGGGGCACGGGATGGCGCACTCATCCGCTGCGCCGCGCGTCGCGCCGGCCAACGGAACGACGCGGGCCATGCGGGCGCTTGTCTTCCAAATTTCTCACGAACAGTTTCGGGCATCACAGAACGCGATCGCTCCATGTCAAATCCCAATCCCCCCGCCCCCGCCCGCTCGGCGCAGCGCCTGCGCGTCTGGCTCGGTGTCCTGGCGTTGGTCGGCTACGCGATCTTTCTCGCGCGGCATTGTGCCGTTGTCGCGGGCGGAGCGGATTCCTCGGGCTATCTCAACAGCGCGCGATTGTTCGTGGACGGCAAACTGGCAACCGATCTGCGGGCCCCGCCGGAATTCGGGCCGCGTGACTCGCTCGATGCGATGCATTTTCTGCCGCAGGGTTTTTCCCCGGGAAACGATCGGACGCGCCTGACGCCGACCTATCCCACGGGCCTGCCGCTCCACTTGGCGGTGGCGGGAAAACTCTTCGGTTGGAGTGTCGGCCCGCTGCTTGTCATGCTCGTCGCGGCCACGGGCGCACTCTGGCTGTGCTATCTCGTCGCGCGCGAACTCGGCCTGTCGGCCGGTCTCGCATTCTCCGGGAGCATCATGCTCGGGACGTTTCCCGTGTTCATCTTTACGTCGGTGCAGCCGCTGAGCGACACCCTGGCGACCGCCTGGAGTCTCGCGACACTCTTCGCGGCGTTGCGCGCGCGCGGTCGTCAGGCCTGGGCCGTCGCCGCGGGTGCGGCCTTCGCCCTCAGCGTTCTCGTCCGCCCGACGAATCTCCTCCTGGCACCTTCGCTGGTGGTGCTCCTCGGGCTCAACTGGCGGCGGCTCACGCTCTTCACCCTCGGCGGCCTGCCGGGCGCGGCGTGGCTCGCGTGGTACAACCACCAGCTCTACGGCCATCCGCTGCAGTCGGGGTACGGGGACATCTTTGCGGCGTTTTCGCTGATTCACGGCGCGCCGACGGCGCTCCACTTCACGAAGTGGCTCGCCCTGCTGCTCCCGGCCGTGCTGCTCGCCCTGCCGTTTGCCGCGCTGACGCGGCGCGAATTGCGCGGTCGGGAGATGCTTTCCCTGGTGACCGCGTTTGGGGCCGTCGCGGGCTGCTACTTGTTCTATGACGTTTCGCATGAAGTCTGGTGGTGCCTGCGATTTATTTTGCCCGTGGTACCCGCACTAATCCTCGCCGGTCTGCTCGGCGTGGAAGCGCTGGCCCGCGGACCGGGGAGTCGCTGGCCGAAGGGGTTTCGCCCAGCGGTCGCGTGCGGCCTTGTCCTGTGGGCCGTCGGAAACTCGTGGTACTGGTCACCGCAACTGGGCGTATTTCTGATGAAGCGCTACGAGCAGGCCTACGCCGACGCCTCGCTCGTCGCGCGCGACCTCCTGCCGAAGGAGGCGATTGTGGTGAGTTCCTCCTTTAGCGGTTCACTCTATTTCTACACGGAGTTTGCGGTGCTGCGTTTTGATCAGGTCGAGGCCCCGGTCTTCGCCCGCTATGCCTCCCTCGCCCACGGGGCCGGACGCCCGGTGTGCGCCGTGTTGTTCAAATCCGAGGAAGCCGAGGCGTTCCGACGCTGTCCGGGAACGTGGACAAGCCTCGCGCAAATCCACAACGTGGGAATCTGGCGGCTCGCTCCACCCACGCCGTAGCCCGCAGCTTTTCTCACGAAGTGGATCTCCCCCTCTGGGGTCCGCCTGAGCATGGGCGCTCCCAGCGCCATCCGGAGACGCGTCTTTCGCGGTCGCAAACATCGAACGGCTTATCCCGTAGGATCGGCATCAACCCCAAGCCCCAAAGCCTGCTCCCTTCGGATTGGTCCGACATCTCATCGAATCGCAATGGGATTAATGGTCGCTTGGACAGCGCCGGCGAGTTTCGGCTGTCCGAGGACAAACAAAAATTCGTATGCTTTGTCCGCCGCCAACGGTCCGACGTTCATGTTCTCGAGAAGGTAGACTCCATTCTTTGTGATGAGGATCTGGTGAACCGGGAAAACCTCTGCCGGATCTTCAGCCGGGATAACTTCAACGGCCCATTGGTCTGCCCCAACCGCGACGACACCGAGACTCGCCAAAAATTCCGCACCCTCTTTTCCCAAGCCTGGTTCCGTCTCCATGAACCGCTTTTTGTCCTTCTCCGCCATCGCTTCGAGCCAACCGGTATGGATCAAAACCACATCCCCTTTCCTGATCGGCGTCCGCTGCTTCGCGATTGCTCCTTCTATATCGGCGCGGTTGATCGCCGTTCCCGGTGCGAGGGTTCCGCCTTTGAGGGCGACCATATCGAGCAGCACTCCCCGCGTGACGATGGGCGGAATCCTGTCGCTTGAGAAGCGCAGCAATCCATTCGGTCGAAGGAAATCCTCCTGCTTGTGACCATTATAGTAAACGTTGTTGATGCCGATATGACCTAGCCCATCGAGCTGGCTGCCGATGCCAACTGAGGTGAGGACGAAATCGTCGGTCGCCGTCAGCTTGTTCGTGCCACCGGGCTTATCCGGACGAGTCGGGAACGTGAAAATCTGGAAAGTCCGTGTTCCGAAAGCCGGTGTGTTCGGCCCGAGTGTGATGCCGAGCGAATATGTCTTGCCGGTCTTCACGAGACCCGCGGCTTCAACTACGATTGTCGGAGTGAGATTGTTCGCCGCCCCGATCGTATCGTCTTTGCCATACTTTGATGGATGCCAATCGTCCGCTGCAACGACCAAACCTGCCAACAAGGCAAACGCAGCAAGGGATTGAAAACATTTCCTCAAATGCTTTCGGAGATTCAAAGTGGTTGGAGTAGCCATAAATGTATTTCTTGGTGAAGTCTTTGTTTTCGCCCAACGTCCGCGGTCAGCCGCGCGCGGACGAGCGCACCAGCCGATTTTTCGAACGACAAGGCCAGGTCGAACAGAAACGCGCCATTGAGAATCGCAGGCCCAGTCCGCGCGTTGGCTGTAGAGACTGGTTCGCCCTTTTTTTCTTCAGATGTCATCTGCCACCAATGCTTGCCTTGCGCCGTGCCAAAAGCGAGCGACGCCTACAACGTTGCGGCCCGCCTCCACTCGATAAACGATTCGATAGGGACGCAGGATCAATTCCCGTATCGCCGGGTGATCGAACTCCGGAACCACCTTTCCGGAATTTGGAAATCGTGCCAGGACTTTGGTTCTTTCGACCAGGGCCATGGCGAGTCGCTTCGCTGCTTCCGGACGGTCCGGCGTAATGTAAAGAACGATATCCTCGAGGTCTTTGATGGCGCGCGGGGCGACGACTACTTCGTAGTCCATGAAGCAATCATTTTTTCGACATCGGCGAGACCGACGCCCTCGCCGCGGTCAAGCTCATCAAGCCCGTCTTGAACGCCCGCGATAAACTCGATCTCCTGTGCGATCCGCTCTAGAGAAACGTCCTCCGGTAGGCGCGTGAGGAGATGCGTTACGACTTCCTTGTTGCTCATTAGTTGAAACGTATCCGTTTCCCATCCGGCATCAAGTCTTCCGGCGAACAGTGTTATTGGAACTCGAAACGAGTCAGCAGGCGAAAGCCTGACTGCTGGAGAAGCGCCCATGGGGTCATCCCGCTGTTCGCTGTTCCAAACACGCGAGGTAAACCCGGACCGACGCCACTTTCAGCCGGCCGCTTGAGCAAACAGCAACCAGCGGGTTGCCCCCCCTGGCTCGGGCCTGTCAGGTCAAATGGATGTGGGGTGACCCCACCGCGCTGTTTTCAGTTTCGCAGCGTGTGCCACGCGGGATGCGGACGGCCACTCGGGAAATGCATCGGAATCCGGCTTGAACGCAGAAGGGGGCCGATTACGGTCCGCCCATGATCATCGAGTCCATTCGCGAACTGAATCACGCCGTGCCGTTTCAGCCGTATGAGATCCGCATGGCAAGCGGGGGGCGGCACCGGGTGTCGCACCCGGACTTCGTGCTCGTCTCTCCACGGGGAAACTACGTGATCGTGGTCGACACCAAGGACCGGCCGCATCACTTGAGCACGTTGCTGATCGAAGAAGCGGTGGTGCTCAACGGTCATGCACGCGCCAAGGCACGGAGAGACTAAACGTGTCAGCCTTCCTCTTCGCCGGGCGGATCGGCCTCGAGGTCGTGAAACCGAGAATCGGCGGCCGTCTCTTTGGTTGCGGCGGACGCCGCGGTCGAAACTATCGGGACCAGCCGCCATGCCGTCCCTCCCGCTCCTGCTTGATCTCTCGCACACCTGCCACACGCGGGCACGCACCGGCATCCAACGCGTGACCCGCGCGCTGCACGTCGCCTTGGGCGATGGCGCGCGGCCCATCACCCACGATCCGCACGTGCGGGCCTGGCGCGAACTCGAACCGTGGGAACGGGCCAACCTCGCGACGGAAAACGCCTCCGCCAAACGAGGCACGCAATGGCCGCTCCCAGCCCGGGCGCGGAGCACGCTGCGGCGCTGGCTGGGCCGCGGAGCGACACCGCTTCCAAGAAATACCGGGGTCGTCGTACCCGAGGTTTTTTCGCCCGAAGTCGCGCGAAATCTGCCGGCGCTGTTTGCGCAGACGGCCGGCCCGCGCGTCGCCTTGTTTCACGACGCGATCGCACTCAAGTTCCCCGAACTCACTCCGGCCAAGACCGTCGCGCGGTTTCCCCCGTATCTGATCGAGTTGCTCGCCTTCGACGGCATTGCCGCCGTCTCCGAGGATTCGCGCTCCGCCCTCGTTGACTACTGGTGCTGGCTGGGTGTGACCAAGCCTCCACCAGTGCGGGCCTTCCCGCTGGGCCTCGATCTTGGAGTTCCGGTGACCACCAGCGCCCCCGCGTCGACGGCCCTCCCGATCGTCCTCTCGGTCGGCAGCCTTGAGGGTCGCAAGAACCACGTCGCACTCCTCGAAGCGTGCGAACTGCTCTGGACTCGCGGTGAACAATTCACCCTCCACCTGATCGGCCTCGCGCACCCGCAAACGGGCGCGACGGCTCTGGCGCGAATCCGGGCCTTGCAGGCCGCCGGGCGGTCCGTGCGCTACGACGGGCCCGTGGGCGACCAAGCGGTGGCGGCGGCGTACGCCGCGTGCACGTTTACCGTCTATCCCTCGATCGCCGAGGGCTTCGGTCTGCCTGTGATTGAAAGCCTCGCTCAGGGCAGACCATGCATCTGCTCAGCCCGCGGCGCGATTGGGGAGTCGTCCCACGGCGGAGGCTGCCTGGCGCTGGAGTCGGTCGACGCGTCTTCACTTGCCGCAGCCATCGCCCGCCTGCTGAAAACGCCCGCCGAAGTAGCTGCGCTCGCCTCCGCCGCGCGAGCCCGGCACTTCAAGACCTGGGCAGCCTACGCCGATGAACTCAAGGCGTGGATGGGTACACTTCCGCCGCTTACCGATTGATCTAAAAAACTCATTCAACCACGGAGGACCCAGGGCGGCGCAGCCGCAATCAAACAAGACCAACGGACGAGACACAGAGAACACTGAGACCAATCCAGAGGTCACGGAGAAAGGCATTTCTCTGTGACCTCTGGTCTTTCCTCCGTGGCCTCTGTGACGAAAAAATGCGCGCGGCAAAACCATTGTACCGGCAGGCCGGGCCGGCGGCGGCGCCGCTCTGCGTTCGGGTCGACGACAGACATCCAATGGCGGGTGGGTGCCCCCACCCGCCATTCGAGCTCAACCGTACGGTCGAGCGCGGTGAGCGCACTGCGCCCCAACTGGTTCCCCATCAACCGGAGAGATTCACCTCCGCTGCAGAACCTCACGTGAAACGCATTGCCCAGCGCCATCCCTCCCGTTCTATTGTAGGGGAAACACCTTAATGCAGTCCCTGCCGACATTGCCCCAACGCACCTGGCTTGAGCGAGCGTCGCTCGGGCTGGCGATTGGAATTTTGGCGATTGGCGGGCTGACCCTTGCCGGCTGGTGGCTGCACATCGATGGGTTGTTGCAGCCTTTCGCAGGCCTGCCCCCGCTCAAGCTCAACGCCGCCCTGGCGTTATTTGCAATCGGCCTCGCGCTCCTGGCACTGGAAGTGGCTCAGCGAAAACTGGCGCCTATCGCGGTGGTGGCGACGGTCATCGGGCTGCTTTCGCTGGCGCAAGATGTCTTCCGTACGGACTTCAAAATCGATGAGTTGCTCGGGCGCGACCACCTGCTGCTCCAAACCGAGCATCCCGGGCGGATGGCCGCCATGGTGGCGGTCTGCCTGATTTTGAGCAGCATCGTGCTGGTGTGGTGCGCCATCGATCGCGCCTCCGGTGCGCGCTTGTTTGCCGAGGCGGTGGTCGGCTCGGTGCTGGCGTCGGCGGGATTGTCGACGTTAGTCGGCTATGGCGTCGAATTGCCGACGGTTTATTCGTGGGGCACCGATACGGCGACCGCGCCCGTGGCGGCCATCGGGGTCGCGCTGCTGGGTCTGTCGCTGCTGCTGATCGCCTGGCGGGAGAGCATGAAGGCCGAGGGCGACATACCCTCGTGGTCGCCCATGCCAGTGGTGATCGCCTTCATCACCCTGACCCTCATCTTTTCGATCGGTCTGGGCTCGCGCGAGGATTCCTTCATCAATTCGACCACCCACTCGCGCGTCGAGCAATTTGCCGGGCACATCAAGGACACCTACGACAAGCAGGAGAGCCAGTTCGAACGGATCGCCCGCGCCTGGGGCGACGGACCCGAGAATGCCTTCCCCAGCTGGGAGGCCGATTCCCGCCGGCAGTTGCTGGAGCTGGGCTCAAGCGAACTCGGGTGTATCTTGATCGCGTTTATCGATCTTCAGCGGCGCACCCTTTGGTCCTATTCACTGGCGGGAAACCAGACTTCCCGCGGTATTGACCATTCGCTGGCGGAGGAAAGGCGGGTGGCAATCGAACTCGCCCGTTCGAGTCGGGGACCGACGATCTCGACGACCACCAAAGTCCTGCAGCCTGGCAGCAACGTCGCCAAGGGGGTGGTGATTTACTCCCCGGTCATTCGCGCCGGCGCGATCACCGGCTTTGTCGCGGCGGAATTCGTCCACCAGGAGTTCTTCAAGAACATCGCCATGACGAAGGTCTCGCAGTTGCACGAGGATTACCACGTCGCGGTCGCCATCGGCGGCGAGACGATCTTCACCCTTTCGGATCCAAATGCGTCCCACAACGAGCATTTCCGGTCGGAACGGACGTTTCCGATCGCCGCCCGACGTATCCGAATAATCCTGACACCGACGGACGCCTCGATCGCCAAGACCCGCCGCTTCCTGCCCCAGTTCGCCCTCGCCACCGGTTTGATCGTCACAGCGCTATTCGGGCTGAGCGCCCACCTCTGGCGCCGCGCCCGATCCGGGCAGCGGGCGGCCGAGCATTCCAACAAGAAACTCTTTGCCGAGAACGAGGAACGCCGCCGCGTGGAGGCCCGCCTGAAGGTCTCCGACGAGCGCCTGCGCCTCGCGCTCGACTCGACCCAGATTGGCATCATCGAGTGGAGTGTCGCCGCGGGCCACGTCTATTACAGTCCCGGTTTGTGGGCGATGCTGGGCTACGAACACGTCCGCATGCCTTCGACGGTTGAGGCCTGGCAATCACTCATCCACCCCGAAGATCTCCCGATCTACCGCCGGCGCACGGAGGCCCAGCTCAGCGGCCTCGCCTCGTTCATCGAGCCCGAATATCGGGTGCGCGCCCATAGCGGCGACTGGCGCTGGGTCTACGCCCGCTCCAAGGCGGTCGCCGCCGGCCCCGAGGGACGCCCGACGCGGATCATCGGCACCATCCAGGATATCACGCAGCGCCGCGGAGCCGAACAGGCTCTGCGGGTCAGCCAGGCGGAAGCGCGCAAATTTTCGCTGGTGGCGTCCAAGACGGACAACCCGGTGATGATCGGATCGGCCGACGGCCGGATCGAGTGGGTCAACGAGGCTTTTTGCCGCGTGATGGAATACACGGTGGAAGAGGTTGTCGGTAAAAACCCGGCCCATTTCATGATCGGGCCGGACACCAATCCGCGCGCGGTGGCCCGCATCCGCGCCGCGATGGCCCGCGGCAAGGGCATCAGCACCGACGTCGTCAACTACTCGAAGTCGGGCCGGAAATACCACCTGCACGTCGAGATTCAACCGGTGCTCGGCACCACCGGAGAAGTCGAGAACTTCATCGCCATCGAGACCGACATCACCGCGCGCGTCGAGACGGAGCAACAGCTGCGCCGCGCCAAGAGCGAGGCCGACGACGCCTCCCGCGCGAAGAGCGAATTCCTCGCCTCGATGTCGCATGAAATTCGCACCCCGATGAACGGCGTGATCGGCATGACCAGTCTCCTCATGGAGACCACGCTCAACGTCGAACAGCGCGACTTCGTCAATACGATCCGCACCTCCGGCGAGGCGCTGTTGACGATCATCAACGACATCCTCGACTTCTCCAAGATCGAGTCGGGCAAGATGGAGCTCGAGCACGCGCCGTTCGAACTCGCCCTCTGCCTGGAGGAGGCGCTCGACTTGTTTGCCCTCCAGGCCTCCTCGAGGCGGCTGGAGCTGGGCTACCATCTGGCCACCGACGTCCCCGCCTGGATCATCGGCGATGTGACGCGGCTTCGCCAGGTCGTCGTAAATCTGGTGAACAATGCCATCAAGTTTACTCCCAGTGGCAGCATCTCGGTGGAGATTCGTCGGGCCACCCGCGAACCCACGCCGATCGGTTTCGAACCGGGAATCGCCCCCGACCCGGCCCACGTTGTCATCGAATTCTGCATACGCGACACCGGCATCGGCATCCCGGCCGATCGCGTGAGCCGTTTGTTCAAGGCCTTCAGCCAGGTGGATTCTTCCACCACCCGCAAGTACGGCGGCACCGGTCTCGGCCTGGCAATCAGCCAGCGTCTGTGCGAACTGATGGGCGGAGGAATTCGGGTCGAGAGCACCGCCGGCCAGGGTTCGTCGTTTATCTTCACGATTCAAACCGAGGTCGGCCCGGTCGCGAGCGCCCCGGGCCTCTCGTCGGTGCCGACGGCGCTGCGCGAAGGCACCGTGCTCTGCGTCGAGGATCACCCGCTCACGGCCGCGCGTCTCCGTTCGATTTTTGAAAAGTGGGGGGTGGCGTGCACCGTGGTGCCCAGCGCGGAGGAGGCACTCACGACCGCCGCCCTGACCCCTCCAACGCTGCTGGTCATCGAGGTGGGAGAACTCGACGGCCCCTCGCCGGTCGAAGCGCTCGCCGCCCTCGCGTGCCCCCGCCTGCTCCTGTATCCGTTCGGTCAAACCGCTCCGGCGACGCCCGGCACCGGTCCGGCCATGGCCAGCACCTCGAAGCCCATCCGCACGCAATCATTTGTCCAGAGCATCATCGGCATCTTCCAAGCGCAGTCCAAGCCGGCCGGGACGGTGGCGGCGGCGAACGCCCGCCCCATCGGCGAGGAAATCCCCCTCGAGATCCTCCTGGCCGAGGACAACGCCGTGAATCAAAAGGTCGCGCTGCGCTTCCTGGAACGGATGGGCTATCGCGCCGACGCGGTGGCCAACGGCCTGGAAGCGGTGACCACGCTCGAAAACCGCCGGTACGACCTCGTCTTTATGGACGTACAGATGCCGGAAATGGACGGCTACGAAGCCACGCGGCAGATTCGCGCCCGTCTTCCCGCCAACCGTCAGCCCAAGATCATCGCCCTGACCGCAAATGCCATGCAGGTCGATCGCGAGCTCGCCGTCGCCGCGGGCATGGACGATCACATCTCAAAGCCGGTGAAGATGCATGAGATCGCCGCGGCCATCCGCCTGCATTTCGGCCATCGCGCCGTGGTGCCCCAGGAACGCCAGTTAATCGGCTGAAGCGGAAGCAGCCGCGAGACGAAAGCTCGACACGTGCACCAAAAAAATGGGAGAGTGCACGATGAATGCGATTCGATCCGGCGGGCATGGCGCAAGGGCGGGAGCCAGGTGCAACGGATCTTGGGAGGAGGCCGCTGCACGGTATTTCGGCCGGCCGTCGTCTGAGAATCCGGTTCTTGCCTGCGCCGTCCTCCGGTCCACTTCATGCTGATTGACTGGCCCAAGCTCCTCGCGGCTCTCGTCCTGCTCCTGGTGCCGGTCGCGCTTTTCCATGGCAAGCGGGTCGTCTATCGCGATGTCTCGCGCGATTGGGTCGGCTTCTGGCCGCGCACCTTTGGACTCGATTTGCACTACGCCGACCTTTTCCGCGCGGTGCTCGGGGCCTGGCTGATTTCCGAAGCACTCACCCGGGCACCTGAGGTCGCGGGGGCGATGAAATATTCCTCTTATGCCGCCCAGACCGCGGTGTTTGCACTCGCGCTGACACTCCAGACGATGATCTGCAAGGAAGAGGACTCGGCCCACGCGCCATTCGCCTTTGTCAGCGGATTGGCCCTCGGCTTCGTGCCTCCGTTCATCGCGGGGCCAGCGCTGCTGCTCGCCATCTTAATCACCTTTGGCACCAAGGTCGCGAGCATCTACTTCCCCGTCCTCGCCGCCGCAGTCAGCGCCCTCGGGTTTCCCTTCACCGGCAAGAAACACATCTTTGCGCTGCTGATCGTCACGATCACCGCCGGACTGCCCTGGCTCCTCACGCTGCTGTTTCCCCGCCATTTTGTCGCATCCCTCCGCGCGAAACCGAAAATCGGCGAACCGGAACCACCGCAGCGGTAGCAATCCGGCGGGCCGTAATATTGAAGATTTCATCCCGGCTGATCGGCCCGGGGCAGAGGGATCGTTCGGTTCAGATTCGCTCGCGCCACGCCGCAATTTCCGCCGCGTGTCGCGGATGGCCCACGAGATTTTCCAGTTCCCACGGGTCCCTCTCGAGATCGAAATAGAGCCACGGCGAGCCATCGGCGTTGAGCACCAGCTTCCGCGTGGGCGATCTCACCCCGCGCCACACCCGATCGCATTGCCAGGGCAACGCCACCACCGACGGCATTGAAATTCGCGCCAGCGTGCGGTCCCGGCCGGCTGTCGTTCCATCGGCCCACGCCAGCGTCATCGCCGGGAGATCGAGCAACGACACTGGTGCCGCCGCGCACCTCGCCTCCTCTCCCGGAGCGCAAACCAGCAGCGGCACCCGCACGCTCTCCTCATACGGCCAGCCTTTCCGAAACAGTCCGTGCGCCCCATGCATGTCGCCGTGCACCGACGTAATTACCACGACGGTGCGCGCCAGATCGATCGCCCCGACCAAGCGACCGATGGCGCGGTCCGTCGCCTCGAGGTGCGCATGATAGCCCGCGAGTTCGCCCCGCGCCTGGTTCACCGCTGCCGCCGGCACATTTGGCGCCAGCATCAATGACGCCGGAGCCCGCCGGCCCACTCCCGCGCTTGACGCCTCGTACGGCGGATGCGGCGCCTCCAGACTCACCACACAAAACCAGGGTCCGGCCCGCTCCGTCCACCGTGCGGCGCGCTCCCCCAACACGTCGCTCTGGTAGCCGTAAAACTGCACCGGGGTCGGCAGCCGGGTGCCATGCAACCACGGATCGTTGAGCACAAAGCCGCTTTCGAAGCCCTCCCAAAAACCGAAACCGCCCCGGTATTCCGGCGCCACCACGGTCGTCGCATGCGCCGCGCCCACGAGCGGCACCGTCCGACTGCGTGGTCCGAGATGCCACTTGCCGAAGAACGCAGTGGCGTAACCGCGTTCTTCCAGGCAGTGCGCAATCGTCCGGGTTCCGGCCGGTAACGGGTCAAAATAATCGCTCACTCCATTCTCCGGCGAGGGCACTCCGGTGAGCATCGCCGCGCGCGCAAACGGGCCAAACGGATGCGGCGTCACCGCCTGCGCATGATTGACGCCCGTCGCCGCCAGCGCGTCGAGCCGCGGCGTCCTGGCATTCGCGTCGCCCGCATAGCCGCACGCCTGCGCCCGCCACTGGGTGGTGACGATCCAGAGTAGATTGGGCGGCCGGGTCATGCCTCGAATTTCATCCGATCCGGGGGCCCAGTCCATCGTAATGCCGGCCGCGCCGTTTCCCCAAGGTGTTCCTCCGGCCGGACCCAGGCGGTCCCGGACCTCGCCCTGAAATCCGCCGCCTACTGCAACTTGACTGGCATCGCGCGTACGCGCGCGATGAGCTCGTCGAAGAGCGCACCCGTCGCCTGACCTCGGAGGCCGGCGCCGGTGCGAATCGATTTCGTCGACGTGAAATCTTTGAGGAGCGCACAATAATCATTGTTCACCATGATGCCGAGCAACTCGCCGGTCTTGGCCACCACCAAATCCCCTCGCTTCGGAGAGAAGTCGCCGAACAGCCGTTTGAAAAACCGGTTGTCTACCCGCACGAAACCCGGCTCGCCGGGATCAAGCTTGAAGCCCACCTCGCCGTAGCCTCGTCCCCTCCCGTCGATCAGCACCGCGTCGGGAAACTTGAACGGATCGACTGCGAGCGGATAGACCTTGGCGCCCAGCATGGTGGCCTGGGAAAGATCCAGCGGCAGGACGACGATGCGCGGATCGTGCGCAAGAAATTGCAGCAGGCTCAACGCATTCCGCGCGCCTCCCGCCTTGGACAGTTCCACCGTCACGCCTTCCCAGTCGAGGCCGTTCTCACCGAGAGAAAAAACCGTGTCGGCCACATGCAGCAGCGCGTAGATCTGCCGCCCATCGGTCACCAGCACCGTGCTCGTTTCGCTCGCACGATTGGCCTGCCCGAGGAACCCCTTGCGCGTCGCGGTGAACGCCGCCGTCACGCGGTTGGCCAGAAAATCGCCAAACAAAACGTTGGCGTTGATCGGACGGTGATCGCGAATCTCCTTCGAAAGTTCGATCGACCGTTCCGCGAGCTGGCCCACGCCGGCCGCGAGCTGCAGCGTCGTTTCCTGCACTTTCATCCGATCGCTGCGCTCCATTTCAACCTGTCCCTTCAGGGCGTCAGCCGCCTCCCGCAGGTTCTTCTTGTCCTGCTCGGCCACGACCACCGCCATCGTGAGCATCTCGTTCCGGCGCTGCGCGTCGGTCAGTTGCGTCTCGCGATCCGCCAGGGCGCGCCGCTGGCGCTCCGCTTCCGCCTGCTTGTCGGCCAGCTCCCGCTGGAGCTGGGCCAGCTGATCCCGCGTCATGCTCGCTTCCTGGGTCGCGGACCCGACTTTTTGGGAGAGCTCGGTCACGGCGCGCTGGGCCTCCGTCAGTCTTCCGACCACCACATTGCGTTCCTCCGCAAGCTTCGCCCGCTCGGTCTGCGCCTGCGCGAGGCTTTGCTCGCGCGCCGCGAGCGCCGCGTCGGTCGCGGAGAGCCGCTGCGCAAGTTCGTCGCGCACCGCTTTCTCGTCGGTGAGGGACTGGCGCATCGTTTCAAACAGCTCCCGCTCCCGGGTCACCGCGTTGGCCGCGAGTTCGGGCACCGGCGCCCGTTTGCTCTGCGGCGGCTCCGCCTTCTCCCAGCGCGTAAGCGCGAGGAGATTCAGCAGCAGAAAATCACAGATGATCAGCAGCAGCGTCTTGTTCATGGCGCGAGCGTCGTTCCGGTCTGGGCTTCGAGGATCAACTGCCGCTTGAAGGCGCGGACATGGTGAATCTTCACGAGCGCCACGCAGATGATGCCGAAGAGATTCGAGGCGTACGCGGCCAGCAGGTTTGACTCGATCACCTGCATCACCTGCAACACGAGCGCCGCCGCCGTGCCCGCGATGCCCAGATAGAGGCCACCGTCAAACAGGTTTTCTTCGTTCTCCATGAGCTTCAGTTTCACCAGCGGCGGAACCGGCTGCCGCGCCACTTCGCGGATCTTCAGGAGGCAGGCGAAATACATCGCAACCTGCAGCGAGGCAAACAAACCGATGGAGAGAAGCGTGGAGGTGTTGTTCATGATGGGAGCGGATTCGGAAGTTTTGGGGAGCACGTCGCCCGTGGAGATGAGGACGGGGAGACGCAGTTGAAACTCGGACGGCGGGGCGGCATTCAGCAGGAGCGGCTCGCTCGCCGCCACCAACAGCAGCGCGAAGACGGTCGCGAGCACTCCCGCGCGGATGTGCACCAACTTGGATGGCAGTTCGAGCAGGCCGCCGGGGAGCACGAGCCAGCGATCGAGCCCGCACAACGCCAGCCACACGCCGAGCAGATAGCCGAGATATTTCAGCCCGAGCATGAGCTGCGGATGGCTGAGGGCGAGTTCCGCGGCCCAACTGAGAGCCGGAGTCGCAGTGCGGTTCACCGGCACCCGGCGCGTCAGCAACAGCCGCACCGCCCCCTGCCCGTGCCCGAGGGCCAGTTTCAGGTCTTCCAGCCCGGTCTTGCCGTAGGCGATGATATACGCCGCCACCCGATCCGCGGAGTCGGAGAACAGGGCGGCGGCATAAATCAGCGGAAGTTGATCGGGCGCCACCCGCGCCAGGTGGGCGTATTCTCCGACCGTCTTGGTGCTGTCGGTCCGACGCATCAGCTCAGTCAGTTGCGTCCAGTCAAGCCTTCGTCCCAGGGAAAGCAGGTTGATCAAAAAGCCCTCGAATTCGACGAGCTCCTTTTTCTGCAACGCCAGCTCCGCCAGGCCGCGAAGTTCGCGTTGCAACGACGGCGACAGATGCTGGCCCTGGTAGAGCAAACCCGTGAGCAGGATCAGCGCGTCGAGCGGCTGGCCGCCGGGCCGCGTCGCCGGGACAAACTGGCCGGTGCGCTCCAGGTCGCGCAGCCTGAGCAGCGCCTGGACGCCATCCGACCCGGATTTCAGCAGGTACGCGCGGAGCGTCTCCCGGGCTCGGGCCGTGATGAAAAAGGTCAGCACCGCGGTACTTCCCCGCCGCCCCGAGTCTGACCGCAGGTTGAACAACGGATCGAGGGCGGGGTCCCAGCCACCCCACGCCACCAATCCCGTCTGCCGCGCCGTAAATTTTTCCAACGCATCGGCCAACGCCGGCACGCGGGGATCGTCGGTCAGGCGCGCCGCGGCCAGCACCAGCGCCGCCGGCCCGATCTTCTCCACGTCCACCAAATCGCGCCCGTAGCCCCCCAGGCTGGCCGTATTGCCCCCCGCCGCCCGCAATAACGCCGGGCTCACGGACTTCAGGTTCGCCGGCAGCAACCACGCCCACCCCGCCAACCCGAGCCCTCCCACCAAGAGCGTCACCGTCGCCCAAGGAGACCGGGAAGGATTGTGCGGGGAGGAGGCGGTCATGAACCAAAGTATTGATTTGCCGGCGGGAATTCGCAGACCCACGCTGCCCAACATCCGACCGATGTCTCTGCGAATTGTTCACTACAACGAACCCGTTTTACGCACCAAGGGCGAGAAAGTTATCACGTTTGATGCTGCGCTGGCCGAACTGGCCACCGAAATGGTCGAGACGATGCACGAGGCGGGCGGCATCGGCCTGGCCGCGCAACAGGTGGGCCGGCCCTTGCAGTTGTGCGTCGTGGACCTGCGCGAGGCGGACGCGGAATTCACCTGGGAAATCGACGGCGCACGCCCCCCGCTCGATCTTTTCATGCCGCTGGTCCTCGCGAATCCGAAGCTCAGCGTCGCGCCCGGCACGTCCGAAAGCAGCCTGGAGGAGGGCTGTCTCTCGTTCCCCAAGATCCGCGGAGAGATCACCCGCCCCGAGGCGATCAGCGTGAAGTTTCAGGACGAACGCGGTGTGCCCCACCAACTGGCCTGCGACGGACTTTTTGCGCGCTGCATCCAGCACGAAATCGACCACCTCAACTGCGTGCTCTTTATCGAACGCATGGCCCGGGCGACGCGGGCGGAAATCGACGAAGCCGTGAAGACCCTCGCCCGGGAAACCAAGGCCGCCGCAAAAAATAAATCCTCATGAGCCAGACCCAAAAATCCGACGGGATGAACTATGCGCCGCAAGGCAAGCCCAGCCCGGTGGTCCGCGCGGGCGAATTCACCTTTGCCGCCGCCCACCTCGATCACGGGCACATCTACGGCCAGTGCAACGGGCTGCTGGAAGCCGGTGCCGGACTGAAGTGGGTCTATGACCCCGATGAAAAGAAAGTGGCCGCCTTCACCGCCAAGTATCCGCAGGTGAAGGTCGCGCGCGCGCTCGACGAAATCCTCGCCGACTCCCAGGTGCAGCTGGTCACGGCGGCGGCGGTCCCGTGCGATCGTGGCCCGCTCGGAATCCGCGTGATGGCCGCGGGCAAGGACTACTTTACGGACAAGACGCCGTTCACCTCCCTGCCGCAGCTCGACGCGGCCAAGGCCGCCGTCGCGCGCACCGGCAGGAAATACCTGGTTTATTTTTCCGAACGTCTCCACGTCGAGTCGGCGATGTACGCGACTGACCTGGTGGCCGGTGGAGCGATCGGCCGGGTCATCCAGGTCATCGGCCTCGGGCCCCACCGGCTGGGCAAGGCGAACCGCCCGGCCTGGTTCTTCGAGCGCGCCAAGTACGGCGGAATCCTGACCGATATCGGCAGCCACCAATTTGAGCAGTTTCTCACGTACACCGGCGCGACGGATGCGACCGTCACACAGGCGGCCGTCGGCAATTTTGCGAATCCGGACAAACCCGAGTTCGAGGATTTTGGCGAGGCCTCCCTGCTCGGGGACAACGGCACCTCGAACTACATCCGCGTGGATTGGTTCACGCCGGACGGCCTTTCCACGTGGGGCGACGGCCGCACGGTCATCCTCGGCACCAAGGGTTACATCGAACTGCGCAAATACGTCGACGTCGGACGCGAAAAAACGGGCGACAACGTCTACCTGGTGGACGACCACGGCGAACGTTTCGTCAATGTCGCCGGCCAGGTTGGCTTCCGCTTCTTCGGGCAGCTGATTCTCGACTGCCTCAACCGCACCGAGACGGCCATGACCCAGGCGCACGCGTTCAAGGCCGCCGAACTCTGCCTCCGGGCCCAGCTCGGGGCGCGGAGGATCGCGTGAGTCTGTTCTGACGGCGGGAAGTATCCGGCCTTTTTCTGCACACTTTCTCTTGACCAAGCGTATGCACCAAAAGACATTATTGGTATGCGCACGACGATCACGATTGACGACGCCAAGGTGGACGAACTGATGCGACTCAATGGCGCGGAAAGTCGTTCCGACGCCATTCGCCAGGCCGTGGACGAGGCGATCCGCCGCCGCAAGGTGGCGGATTTCATGAAGCTCGCCGGGAAGTACCCCCATCTGCACGTCGAGGCCCGGCGGGCGGAGAAAATTTCTCTGGCTGATGCCAAACGCACCCACCGCTGAACGCATTTTGGTGGACACGTCCGTCTGGGTGGATTTTTTCCGCAACCAGCCGGCCGCCGTCGCGCTCGTGGGTGAGCTGGCGGAAGGACACCGCGCCGTAGTTTGCGGCACGGTCCTGCAGGAAACCCTGCAGGGCGCCAAAACGGAAAAGGAACTGACGTTCCTGCGCACGCAGATGTCGCTTTGGCATTTCGAGCCCGAGCAACCGGAGGATTTCGCGGCCGCGGCCAGTTTCTACGCGCACCTGCGCTGGCAGGGAATGACGGTGCCGCCGCCCGACTGTCTCATCGCCGCCGTGGCGACGCGAAACAACCTCATGCTGTGCAGTCCGGACGGGCATTTTGCACGAATGCCGGGGCTGATGTTTCACCGCCTGAATCCTTAGTAACCCCATGTCCCACTCCATCGCCACTCGCACCGGGGATGACGGCACCACCAGCCTCCTCTACGGCCAGCGGGTGCCCAAGGATCATCCGCAAATCGAAGCGGTCGGCACGGTCGACGAACTCAACGTCGCGCTCGGCGCCGTGAAGGCCCAGCTCGGCGTCAGCCCGCGGGGCACCGAGATTCGCGGGTTGCTCACCACGACCCAGCAAAAGCTCGTGGCCCTCATGGGCGAAATCGCCTGCGCCGAGACGGATACCGCGCGCCACGCCGCCTCCAAGTTCGAGCGAATCCTCGCCGCCGACGTCAGCGTGCTCGACCGGGCCGTCGCTGATCTCGAGACGCGCGGGCTCAAGTTCGACGGTTGGGCGACGCCCGGCGCCACTGCGATGGCGGCGGCCTTCGATCTCGCGCGCACCACCGCCCGACGCGCGGAGCGTCGCCTCGCCGCGCTGCCCGCCCACGGCCGCCAGGTGCGTCCTGAATTACGCCAATTCATCAACCGCCTCTCGGATCTCCTCTGGTTGCTGGCGCGCGAAGCCGAACAGTGACCGAAGGCCGGTCGGGCGTCCGATCCACGCCGCGTCTCCCAGTCTGAAATTCAGCGTGTGAGCGGACGTCTTCTTCCGCCCGGCTTCCCTTCCTACTGCAGTTCTTCGATGAACGTGAGCAGGTCCGCCATGTCCTGCACACTCAGACCGGCTTCGAGGCCCTCGGGCATCAGGCTCTTGCCCGAGGAGCTGCTGCCTTTGACGTTCGCCCGCGGCACGGAGATCTCCGCACCGCCCATGATCTTTAGCGCCAGACTCGTGGCATCATCGCGGGCGATCATGCCGAGGTAGGCGTTGCCGTCCTTCGTATTCACCTCGTACGCGATGTACTGTGCCGCGACTTCCTTGTGCGGGTCGATGATCGCCGCCAGCAGTGAATCCCGACCGCGCGTCTTCACCGTGATGAGATCGGGGCCAAGCTCCAGGCCTTCACCTCCCGCGCGATGGCAGATGCTGCAACGCCCCGTGTAGAGCGTCTTCCCGCGGCCGGCCTCGCCCTTCGTCGTAATCGCCGGCTGAAACTTTGCGGCCACCGCTTCACGCGACGGCGGAATCACGCTCGCCAGGATCGTCACCGCCCTCGCCTTCAGCGTCGCGTTCTTGTGGCGCGCCAAACTCTCCACCTGCGACGCGCTCAAATCGGCCGGCGGCACTTTCCCGCGCTCAATCGCGTCGAGCAGCGCCTTGGTGCGGTCCTCGCGGGCCAGCAACGCGCTGAGCACCGCCGCCCGGGCCTTCGGAGCGTACTGCCAATGGCTCAACAGGGTCGGGGCCACAGCCGGCTGCGCATGCGCCGCGAGCGCCCTGACCGCGGCGACCTGCACCTCCTCGGGCTGGCCCGGCGCCAGACTCGCGGCCAGCGGTTCGCGCGACTGCGCCAGCGACGCGACACCGAGCAACTCGATCGCCTCCAGCCGCGCGGCGCCGGCCGCTCTCGCATCGGCGGCCGTGGCGGCGGCCCGCGTGAAGACCGCCTCGAGTTTTTTTCCCGCATCGGCTTTCTCAATCGTCGTACCGGCGCGGCGCAGGCCGTCGCCGAGCGCACGAAGCCACAGCGGGCTAGTGCCGGGCTGCGCGATGAAATCGATCAACGCAGCGTAGCCGCCCGCCGGTTTCGCAGCGGCCCGGATTTCAACCAGGTGGGCGACAAACGGCGCCGCCTTCTTCGCCAGCGCCGGATCGCGCGTCATCGCCGGGAAAAGCACGCTGGTGACCATCTCCGGCGACCCGCTGAGCAACGCCGCGGAAATCCACTTGTCCGCGAAATCGCGCTCCGCCAAACGCGCGTAGGCCGGTGCCAGGGTGGGCATCACGGGCGCGGTAAACGCGAGTTGCATCCGCACGCGCGCACTCGGATCGTCAGCCAACCCGGCGAGCTTCTCCACCAATCGCCCGGCCGGCATGCCCCCGGCCACGAGTTTTTCGGCCAGCGCGATCGCGCGCTCGCGCACCTGCGGATCCTGGTCCGCCAGCGCCGTGGCCACCGCGCCCTCGTCGAGGGCCCCGAGGCCGTCCAAGACTCCGAGCGCATGATGCCGGGCGAGCGGCGACGCCGACTCGCGGATCAAATTTGCCAGCAGCGGCACAGCGGACTTGTCCTGCCGCTCGTGGAGGAGGCGCGACGCCGTGTCGCGATGCCAGCCGTTCGAGTGGGCCAGCGTTGCGACCAGTTCGGCCGTGGTGGCCCGGCCCAGCGCGACGTTGCTCCGGCGTTTCCACGCCGGGTTTTCCGGCACGATGCGAAAAATGCGGCCGCGATCGTTGCCACTGTTGAGATCGAGGTGGCGTTTGATCTCTTCGGGCAGGCTCCACGGGTGCTCAATCACTTCGCGGTACATGTCGCAGATGTGCAGCGTGCCGTCCGGCGCGTTGGCAAAGTTCACCACCCGCACCCAGGTGTCGTTGCTCGCCGCAAATTCGAAACCTTGCTCGTCGTCGGGTCGGCGGCCGAGCAGGCTCGCCCCATCGGGATGGATTTTCTTGCGGTGCACCAACTGGCCGCCGGAGTCGCCGGCGAAGGCATTGTTCACAAAGTCATCGCCGTAGGCGTCCCCCCGATACACCAGCGTGCCCGACGCACCCGTGAAATAGCCGCTCACGCGTCCACCGCCCTCCACCGCCCCCTTGACCACGCCGCCGATGCGCCAGCGTGTGCGGATGATCCGCCACGGTTCATCGGGGCTGATGCGAAAAACCTCCGCCGCGCCGCCATCGGCCGCGATGCTCTGGCGCGCCGGCGGCATCGTGAAAAACGGATTCCGCGTCATGTAGCGTCCGTCGTAGACCCAAAACTGCAGGTGGTCGGAATTTGAACAGCCGAACTTTCGCCCGTAGTTGTCGAAGCTCATGCCGAACTGCGCCCCGCCGTCCTCGAAGCCAAAGTCGTAGGTCCGCGGGTCGAACCAGAAATTGCGCGTTCCAAGTTCTTCCTCGGGTAAATCGGGCCGTTTGAGATTCTTGATCTTTCCCCGGTTGCCCGGACCGCTCTGCAGGTGGACGCGGTTGTCCTGCCCCCAATGCAGACTGTTGAACATCCCCTGGACATTGATCCGCTCCAGGCCGGTGCCGAAGCCGGCGAAAACCTTTTCCCGCACCTCGGCGCGGCCATCACCGTCCCGGTCCTCGAACCGCCAGAGGTCCGGCGTCGCAGCGACAAACAGCCCGCCGCTGGCCCAGATCAGGCCGGTCGGCCACGGCAGGTTGTCCGCGTAGACTCGGCTGGTCTCGTAGAATCCGTCGCCGTCCCTGTCCTCCAGCACCGAGACGCGGCCGAGGTGCGGCGTGCGATCGCGTTCCTCGGAATAGTCGATCATCTCGCAGACAAACATCCGGCCGTTCTCGTCGAACGTGATCGCAATCGGGTCGCGGACGAAGGGCTCGTGCGTGACCAGCTCGATCTTGAAACCGGCCTTCACCTTCCAGGTCGCCACGGCGGCCTTCGGCGCGATTGCCGGATACCGCGGCAGGTCTTTCGCGGGGTCCACCGCCGTGGGGCTCTTCGTCTCGCCGTAGGCCCGGACGTAGGTGTTGCGATGCTGGATGGTCTCGGCGGCAATCGCCACGCCACAGGCGCCGGCGAACACAAGGCAGTGCAGGGATTTCATAGATCGGCAGTCGCCGTTCTCGTAACCTCGCGGCAAACTGTCAACCGCCGGAGTCCCCGCTTTGCGCTCAAACCCTCGGCGATGTTGCGCCGGTCCCGCCCGCCGCTGCCGATCAGGATGCAAACAACGCGGGCAGTTCGATCGTCAATCCGGGGAGCAGCGCGCTGCTGAATCGTTGTTTGGCTCGATAAGTGGCGGCGGGCACGTCGGCGTTTTCGGCGAGACGGTAGAGCGCGAGCGTGCGCTTCGCGGGATCGATGACCCACATTTCCTCGACCCCCGTCCGGGCATAAATCGAGCGCTTGAGGCCGAGGTCATATTTCTCTGTGGTCTTGGAAAGGATTTCGACCACGAGATCGGGCGCGCCCTCGATGCCGTGCTCCTCGATGATGCCGCGGTTTTCCTGGCGAATGAAAAATACGTCCGGTTGGTAAACGTTGAGGTCAGAAAGGTGGACATCTGCTGGCGCGATGAAAACAAGGCCGACAGGATGAGCGTCGAGGAAATTGCCCATGACGCGGTAGAGGCGGCCGGCGATATCCTGATGGGGAATACTGGGGGACGGAGCCATGACGAGGTCTCCTTCGATGAGTTGGCAGTTCGGCGCCCCGAAAGGGATTAGCGCATACTCGTGGCGCGTAATCGGACGTGCGTGGGTCGAGAGCATGCCGGGAAAGTGGAGTGGCAAACTGCGAACGTCAACGCCACGTGACAGTCGCAACGGGTCGAGGCGTTACAGGTTTCCGAGCTGCCAGGGACTGGCGCGGCCTCACACCATCGCGCACGGTAGTCGGCAACGCATCGATCCCTTACGATCTGATTGTCCGCCGCTGGCGAAAGCCAGCGCCCGCGGCGTTGGAATAAATTCAACCACGATCTTCGTGCCGGCTTCTCCGGGCTCGGCGAGCCCGGCTACACCAAGCCGAAGTTTACCCGCCTCCGGTGGGCAAGCCCTGGTCGCTTTTGGCGCCGCCTGTGGCGGGTAGACTTCGGGGTATTGAACCCATCCTCCTTGGCGGAAAATGCGGAGACCGGCTCAGAGGTCCGCAATCCGCAGGTTGCGATACTCGCACTTCATCTCGACGCCACCATGGATTTGCAATCCGAGGGGTGCGGCGCCGGAGAATTTGGCGTCAGTGTATTCGGACGCTTTCGTGCCGTTGATCCAGCAGGTGAAGGTGGTGCCTTTCGCCATGATGCGAATGGTGTTCCATTCGCCCTCGGGCTTCATGAGTTTCTTCGCGTCCTTGGCCTGACCGGCCTCGGGATAGCCGGGCTTGCCGCCCGTGTAGAAGGATCCCGTCATGTCGACCCGCAGGCTGCCGGAGACGCCGAGTTGGAGCTGAAGCTTCGGGTTGCGCATCTCCACGCCGGTGTCGACGCCGCGTTCGGTCGGGGCCTTCCAGCGCACATCGAACTCCATCACGAAGTCGCCATAGCTCTTCTGGGTCCAGAGATAGTGGCCCTTCTTGGCCGCGTTGTTCTCGCCGATCAGCACGCCGCGCTCAACCCGCCAGAATTCGGCCGCGCCCTCGGCCTTGAAATTGGTGAGGTCTTTGCCGTTGAAGAGGGGAACCAGCTTGGGTTCGGCGGCGGAGGCAACAAGTGCGCCGGTCAACTGGAGGGCGAGGACAAGGGTGAACCAAGGGGATTTCATCCCGCCGAAGAAAACCGAAATCCCCGGCCAAGGGAAACGGAATCTGCGCGCCGCGGGATTCTCCGATCAACGCCGGCGGGCCCCTTGGATTCGGCACGGGCTGGGGCCCGGGATCGAATTGCCAAACCTCAGTCCACAAATGCCAGTTCGTTCGATAGCAAAAAAACCTGCGCCAGCTCTTCCCAACGCGTGAGCGGCACCGGTGGTGGTTTGGGCGCGACGACTTTGTCCATTTTCGCGCCGGCCTTCTTCTGCGCCGGCGATTTCGCGGCCGCCGGGCCACCTGAGGCCGCCTCCTCGCTTTTCTCCCGACTCGCTTGCCCTTCACCCACCGCCAATGGCGGCCGCGGAACCGACGGCGCGCGCACGAATGCCAGCGCCATCTCCCGCTCCTCGGGTTCGGGAGCACGCTGGCAGAGCAGCTCGTAAAGCGCCGCGACCTTCCGCGCCTCGATCCCCTCGGAAACCAACTCGATCCGGGCCACCACGCGCCGCGCCGCCTCAAGCACGAAAGGGCTGTTCAGCAAAAAGAGCGCCTGCTGCGGCACCGTCGTGGCGAAGCGCTGCACACTCGAGACATCGGGATTGGGATAATCGAAGGTGCGAAACATTCCCGGTAGATTCTGCCGGTCAACAAAGCCGTAAACCGTGCGCCGCTTCGTGAACGGTTCCGCGATCAGATCGTCAGGCAACCCGCCCCGCCTCGACTCCAGCTGCCCCGAAACGCTCAGCAGCGTGTCGCGCAGCGCCTCAAACTCCAGCCGACGACGGTTGAACCGAGTTAGAAACTGATTGTCCGGATCCGTCGCCGCCGCGGCCGGCGTCGCGTCACTGGACTGCCGATACGTGTGCGAGCGCACAATCGCGCGGTGCAGATGCTTCACCGACCAGCCGCTCTCGACCAGCGTCGCCGCCAGCCAGTCGAGGAGTTCGCGCTGCAGGGGTGTTTCGGTGCGGACGCCAAAGTCACTCGGGGTGCGTACCAAGGCCTGGCCAAAGTGCCAGCCCCAGACGCGGTTCACGAACACCCGCGCGGTGAGCGGGTTCGCCGGGCTCGCGATTTCCCGCGCCAGTTCCAACCGCCCGCTGCCGTCCTGGAACGACACCCGCCGCTCCCCCGCGAGCACCTCGAGAAACTGCCGCGGCACCTCCGGACCCTTGTTCGCCGGATTGCCGCGCAGGAACACCGGCGAGTTGCGCGGCGTACCTTTGTCGACCAGTGCCATCGCGCGAAGCGGCGCGCCCGGCTCCGTCCAATTCAACGCCTCAAGATCGCGCCGCAGCGCCGCCGTCTTGGTGTTGAGCTGGCGGCGAATCATCCTGGCCGCGGCCTCGGCGCCCAGATTGGCGGGAAAATCTTCCGCCCGGGCCAACCGTCGAATTGCCTCCTGAGCGGCGTCCGGCGCAATGTCCGGCAGTGCAACCCCGGGCGCGGGCGGTGGCACGGGGTCCCGCTTGCCCACCTCCGCCTCCCGGGGCTCGGCCGGCGGCGGCGATTTTTCCGTAAACTCAAAAACCCGGTTGTAAACCGCCGCCACGTCTCGGAGCGACGCAGCTGGCTTTTCGTTTTTCGCGAATGCGGCCACCAGCGCCCGATCGATCTCCGTTCCGCCCGTCTTCCATTTCTCGATTAACCGCGCCGCCCCTTCGGCAAATTCATCCTCGGCCAGTGCCGCCAGCGCAAACCACGGCACGAACACCGGATCGGCGGCCCTGGCCGGAACGGCCAGGTACGCCTGCCAGCGCTTCAGCACCTCGAAGTTCAGCTTCCTGGTACCGGCGAAGAGTTCAAGTTTCTCGTCGGGCTTCAGTCGGGCGGCATCGCGCGCGCCGAGCAGGTAGTCGCCGCTCTTGTTCCGCAGTTCCGCCAGGAACTTCTCCACTTCGGATCGCTCGCGCTCCTTCACCTTTTCCTCTCCTTCCGCCCGCTTGCGCAGGAACTCCTGATACGCCGGCCCCTCGACCAACGGCCCGAGCAGGGGTTTCTCCGCCGGCTCCTCCGACGACGCAAAGATGCCGTGCAACGCATAGTAGTCCTTGGCCGGGATCGGATCGAACTTGTGATCGTGACAGCGGGCGCAGGTCACGGTGAGACCCATCAGGCCGCGCGTCACCACGTCGATCCGGTCATCGATGATGTCGTTTTGATTGCCCAGAAAACGGCGGCCCAGCGTGAGGAAACCCAGCGCGGCCAGCGCCGATTTGTCCTCGCCGAGCGGCAGCCGATCCGCCGCGAGCTGCTCGACGATGAACTGGTCGAACGGCTTGTCGTCGTTGAACGCGCGGATCACGTAGTCGCGATACGTGTGGGAAAACGCAAAACGCCGCTCCGCGTTGCCGACGAGGTAGCCCTGGGTGTCGGCATACCGCGCCACATCGAGCCAGAATCGCCCCCAGCGTTCGCCGTAGGCCGGCGAGGCGAGCAGACGCTCCACCACGCGGGCGTAGGCCCCCGGATCGCGCGGGTAATCGCGGAGAAATTCGTCGGTCGCCTCCGCCGTCGGCGGCAGACCGGTGAGGTCGTACGTCACCCGGCGCAGCAATGTCCGCGGCTCCGCCGCCGGCGCCGGCGCGAGTTGGTTGGCCTCGAGCTGCGCGAGCACGAACGCATCCACCGGCGTCGCCACGCGGCTGGCGTTTTTCACGGCCGGCACGGCCGGCTTCACCACCGGCTGAAACGCCCAGTGCCGGCGCGCCGCGGCCATGTCGAGCGGATGCGGCTGGGTGCCCGCGCGCGGATCCGGCGCGCCCAGCTTTATCCACTGTTCCAGCAAAGATATTTTTTCCGCGGACAACTTGCCGCCCTCGTCCTTCGGCGGCATCTGCAAATCCTCCGAGCCATAACGCACCGCCTCGATCAGCAGGCTCCTCTCCGGCGCTCCCGGCACGATCGCCACGCCGGTACCGCCGCCCAGTCGCAGCCCGTCGCGGGTGTCCAGCTTCAGGCCACCCTTCGACTTGCCCGCCTCGGTGCTGTGGCATTTGTAACACGACTCGACGAGGAGCGGCCGGATCTTGTTTTCAAAAAACTCGATGTCCTCCGGCGGGAACTCCGCGGCGAGCACGCCCGACGCCAGCGCGCCGAGCAGGATGATCGCGAACGCCCGCAGCGGCTTGACGGTGGGAGGGGCTTCACGCCCCAACCTCAACGGCGGACACCCCAATCCTTCAGAGCATAAGGCCCCTCCCGCGGCCGGCCAGCCGAACCGCCTCAGCCAGATCAATTCGGTCGAAGTGCGTCTTATCTCCGAAAACCAAAGCCGTGCATGGTGGAGCCCGATGTCCTCATCGGGCTTTGGTTCATTCGTTCCCAAGCCAGCCCGTTGGGGATAACGGGCTCCACTTTTGTTGGCATCGCCACGGCTCAGTCTAACCGGCGGTTGACCGGTGGCACGAGACGCTCCGACGGCGCCGGATGAACGTCCCGCCTTCACGCGATCAAATCCTTCACCACGTGGCCCTCGACATCCGTCAGCCGGAAATCGCGCCCGGCGTGACGATAGGTCAGCTTCTCGTGATCGAAGCCGAGGAGCGCGAGGATCGTCGCGTGCAGGTCGTGCACGTGGACGCGTTTCTCCACCGCCTTGAAACCGAATTCATCCGTCGCGCCGTGCACATACCCGCCGCGCACGCCCCCGCCGGCCAGCCACATCGTGAAGCCGTGATGATTGTGATCGCGGCCGTTGACCTTGCCGGCGTTGGCTCCGGCGGTGGGCAGCTCGACGACCGGCGTGCGGCCAAACTCGCCGCCCCAGATCACCAACGTATCCTCCAGCATGCCGCGCTGCTTGAGATCCTTGAGCAGCGCGCCAATCGCCTGGTCGCTCTCGCGGGCGAGCTTGCGATGGTTGATCTCGATGTCGTCGTGATTGTCCCAGGGCTGACCCTGGCCATGCCAGACCTGCACAAAACGCACGCCCCGTTCGAGCAGCCGCCGCGCGGTGAGGAGCTGCCGGCCCTGTTGCGTGTCGCCGTACAGCTCGCGCATCGCCGCCGGTTCGCGCGCGATGCCAAACGCGTCGCTCGCCTCCATCTGCATGCGGTACGCGAGTTCAAAGGACTGGATGCGGGCCTCGAGCTGCGCGTCCTGCTGACGGCGGGCCGCGTGGCGGGCGTTGAGCTGTTGCAGCAGATCGAGCTGCGCGCGCTGCGCCGGCGGCGAGCCGGCGGGGTTGCGGATGTGCTCAATCAGTTTCTCGGCTCCAGGGCACAATTCGTGGGTGAAACGAGTGTATAAGTCGAAAGCGTGAGAGAATTCAAGGCAGCTGGGAAAGGGGCGGGTTGGGCAACTATCGCACCCACGTCCTCGCTCGCTCGGGGGCGGCCGGCGTGC
>SXGU01278980.1_pt1 | contig 29031 bp, 34 predicted proteins | sample 3174531 | NCBI WGS metagenome assembly SXGU01 (sample SAMN11356863, study PRJNA531348) | freshwater metagenome | isolation source: freshwater sample F1-140 | place: China: Fuxian Lake, Yuxi | collected 2017-12-25 | reverse complement strand
GTGCGCGCGACTTTCGGCAATTTTTCTGGGCCTATGACGATCAACGCAACAAATGCGATGACCAGTAGCTCAGAAAATGAAACATCAAACACGTAAAATCAGATTGAAAAATTACTGCGCGGCTGGTTTCTTAGCAGCGGGTCTTTTTGCTGCGGCCGGCTTTTTGGCTACTGCAGGTTTTTTAACTGCGGCTGGCTTTTTAACGGCCGGCTTTTTGGCTACTGCAGGTTTTTTAACTGCGGCTGGCTTTTTAACGGCCGGTTTTTTTGCTACCGTCGGCTTCTTCACCGCTGCTGGTTTTTTGGCGGCCGGTTTTTTGGCAGCAATGGTTTTTGCTGTTGCCGCGCCGGCTGCTTTTGCCTTTGTTTTAGCGGCCGGTTTTTTTACTGCTGCTTTAGGTTTGGCTGTCGACACAGCTGCTGCCGCAACGGGTTTATCTAAAGCGGCTTTGCCTTCATTGACCGCATCTTTAAAATCTTTTACCGCGCCACCAACGTCGCCGCCCATGTTGCGTAATTTCTTCGTGCCAAAAACCAGCACCACTATTAACAATACAATTAACCAATGCCAAATGCTTAATGATCCCATGACGATACTCCTAAAATATTAAAGTTAGTTATTGCGTGACTTATCGCCACCGCCCATTACATGCAGATGAATATGAAACACTTCTTGACCACCTTCTACACCGGTATTTATTAGGGTCTTGAACCCTGCTAAACCTTGCTGTTTTGCTAATTTCGGCGCAAGCAATAGCATTTTACCTAATAATGCCTGATGTTCGTTTTCACAGCTGGCTAAGCTGTCTATGTGTAATTTTGGCACAATCAAAAAATGTACGCTAGCCGATGGCCTAATGTCATTAAAGGCAATCACATCATCGTCTTCGTATATTTTTGTGGAGGGGACTACGCCATTTACAATTTTACAAAATATGCAGTTGTCACTCATGTTCACTTGCTACTTTCTTGTCTGGATGCTTTTTCTTCTAGACCAGACAGCCCTTCGCGCCTAGCCAATTCTGCCAATACGTCGTCTGGCTTTAATCCGGCATGCGCTAGCATCACCAAGGTGTGAAACCATAAATCGGCTGTTTCGTATATCAAGTCTTGTTTGTTGGGATTTTTAGCTGCAATGATGGTCTCAGCAGCTTCTTCTCCAACTTTTTTCAAGATACTGTCCATGCCTTTGGCATACAGTTTCGCCACGTACGATGTTTGTGGGTCAGCGTCTTTGCGTTGCTCCAACAATAGCGCCAAACGGTTTAATGTATCGTTCATGTTTATCTCATTCGGCCTAATAAATACCTTTGGGGTCTTTAATCACTGCTTGATCGATTATCCACTGACCTTTATCTAATTTCTTAAAAAAGCAATTGTGCCGACCAGTATGGCAGGCAATCCCGCCTACCTGCTCAACCCGAATCAACACCACGTCCTCATCGCAATCTATGCGAATTTCATGCACGTGTTGAAAATGTCCCGACTCTTCACCTTTATGCCACAACTTGTTACGCGAGCGCGACCAATAAACTGCTTGCTTGGTATCATAGGTTAATTGCAAGGCCTCACGATTCATCCAGGCAAACATAAGTATGCGGCCTGTTTGCTGCTCTTGTGCGATGACCGGCACCAAGCCATTGGCATCCCAGCGAATGTCATCTAACCAAGTCATATCCTAACTTCTATGCCTTGTTGTGCCATGTATTGCTTAGCCTGCTTCACCGTGTACTCCCCATAATGAAAAATACTGGCGGCCAGCACGGCATCGGCACCGCCCAGTTTCACGCCATCCACCAAATGCTGCAAATTACCCACCCCGCCAGAGGCGATGATAGGCACTTCAACGGCGTCTGAAATGGCTTTATTCAAGGGGTTATTAAACCCTATTTTTGTACCATCACGGTCCATGCTGGTGATTAAAAGCTCACCGGCACCAAGGCTGGCCATGTGCTGAGCCCACTTAACGGCGTCCAAGCCGGTTGCCTTCCGCCCGCCGTGAGTAAACACTTCCCACTCGAATGGCTGATTGTCCACTTTTTTGGCATCAATCGCCACCACTATGCATTGCGAACCAAAGCGTTGGGCAGCATCCGCCACCATCTGTGGATTAAGCACGGCCGTGGTGTTAATGCTAACCTTGTCTGCTCCCGCGTTAAGCAAGCGCCGCACGTCTTCAACCTCACGCACACCACCGCCTACTGTTAATGGGATAAACACTTGGCTGGCCACTTGCTCAATAATGTGCAAAATCAATCCGCGGTTATCGGAGCTAGCGGTAATGTCTAAAAAAGTGAGCTCGTCCGCGCCTTGATCGTCGTAGCGCTTGGCAATTTCCACTGGGTCTCCGGCATCCCTTAGTTCCAGAAAATTAACGCCTTTTACTACCCGACCATCGGTCACATCCAAACAAGGAATGATGCGTTTAGCGAGCACTTAATTCATCCGCAAGTTTTTGCGCGGCCGCAAAATCCAAACTGCCTTCGTAAATCGCACGGCCGGTAATGGTGCCTATGATGCCCTCATCGGCTACTGCGCACAAACGACGCACGTCATCCAAATTGGTCACGCCGCCTGATGCAATAACGGGTATGGTTAGCGCTTGCGCCAACGCTACCGTGGCTTCGATATTGACCCCGGTCAGCATGCCATCTCGGCCGATGTCCGTATAAACAATCGAATTGACACCGTAATCTTCAAATTTCATGGCCAGGTCGATAACATCATGGCCGGTCAATTTAGACCAACCGTCAACTGCCACTTTGCCGTCTTTTGCATCCAGGCCGACTATGATTTGGCCAGGAAAAGCATCGCAGGCCTCGTGCAAAAAGCCCGGATTTTTAACCGCTGCCGTACCAATGATGACGTAGCTGATGCCATTGTCTAAATAGCGTTCTATGGTTTCCAAATCCCGTATACCGCCACCTAGCTGAATAGGTATATCACCCCCAACTGCACTGACAATTGCCCGTATGGCGCCTTCATTAACCGGCTTACCTGCGAAGGCACCGTTCAAATCCACCAAATGCAAACGCTTACCACCGCAATCAACCCAATGCTTAGCCATGGCAGCAGGATCCTCGGAAAAAACCGTGGACTCTTCCATTAAACCTTGTTTAAGTCTTACACAGTGGCCGTCTTTAAGATCGATTGCAGGGATAATTAACATAGTCATATCAAAAAATAATTAAAAGTTAGTCTATTAATTTGCCGTATTAAGGCAACCAGTTTACAAAATTGCTTAGCATTTGCAAACCGGCACTAGCGCTCTTTTCTGGGTGGAACTGCACGGCAAATAAATTGCTTTTCGCGATAGCGCTGGTGAATGAATTGGGGTATTCACTGTAACCGGCTACTAAAGACAGCTCATCTGGCTGCACATAATAACTGTGCACGTAATAAAACCGTGCGCCATCTTCGATTCCTTGCCATAAAGCATGGGGAGCACGACCTTGGCCACGGCTTTGGTAAACCTGATTCCAGCCCATGTGCGGCACTTTTAATTTGTCGCCATGGCGATCGTGCATGTCGGCCGTTGCGAAGCGTCGCACTTGCCCCTTGAACAAACCAAGTCCAGCCGCATCGCCCTCCTCAGAGTGCTCGAATAGCATTTGCAAGCCTATGCATATGCCTAAAAATGGTTTGTTGTTGGCCGCTTCCAAAACAGCAGCACGCAACCCCCGCGCATCCAATTCACGCATGCAATCGGGCATGGCCCCTTGGCCAGGAAACACCACGCGATTGGCGCTGGCAATTTCATCCGGATTGCTGCTAATAACAACCGATTTACCTGGTGCAACGTGTTCCAAGGCCTTGGCCACGGAGCGCAAATTGCCCATGCCGTAATCAACCACTGCTATGTCTGTATTTTTCATTCGTCGAGCTGAAAGGCCCTGCCAAAAAAGCTTACAAACTGCCTTTGGTAGACGGCATGATGCCTACCATGCGCGCATCCATTTCAACGGCCATGCGCAAGGCGCGGCCAAAAGCTTTAAATATTGTCTCGGCCTGATGGTGGGCATTGTGACCTTTTAAATTGTCTATGTGCATGGTTACGTTGGCATGATTAACAAACCCTTGGAAGAATTCGTGTATCAAATCCACGTCAAATTCACCAACGGCAGCGCGGGTAAATTCACAAGAAAACAGTAAGCCAGGCCGACCAGACACATCCAACACCACGCGGGATAAGGCTTCATCTAGGGGCACATAAGCATGGCCGTAACGGCGTATGCCTTTTTTATCACCCAATGCTTTGCTAAAAGCCATACCTAGCGTGATGCCTATGTCTTCAACCGTATGGTGCGCATCAATATGCAAATCGCCTTTTGCGTTAACGGCTATGTCCATCATGCCATGACGCGCGATTTGATCGAGCATGTGATCGAGAAAACCTATTCCGGTGTCATATTTTGAAACGCCGGTACCGTCTAAATTAAGGTTAACCGTGATTTGCGTTTCCAATGTATTTCTTACTACTTCAGCTGTGCGCATAGGAAGTCACTAAATTAAAGAATGCGTAAAATGGATGTTTGCTATTTTAACCTAAAGCGCCTGCGCTTGGTTCTTTTGCGCACACCCTCTGTACAACATTTTCAGCCCTAGTCTTTTATCCCTATGGGCTTATCAATAAAAAAAGCCTAGCAAGATGGATAATCTTAACTAGGCTTTTAGTTTACTTAAGCTAATTACCGTCTCAACTGCTAAACACCGTGCATGAACACATGGCTTAGCTTGAAAAAAACGTTAATTATTTAGCCGCTTCTGCTGGTGCTGCTTCTGCAGGTGCAGCGTCAGCTGGCGCAACTTCTGCTGCTGGTGCTACTTCTGCAGGTGCATCGGCTGGTGCCGGTGCTTTGTTAAATACAGAAAGCAAAACTAGCGCTACAACGGCAGCGATTAGCCAAGGTAATAATTTTTTAACACCGCCAGCACTGGCAGAACCGCCGTGAGCGATAGCTGTAATTTCAGCCGCTGCTGCTGCTGGATCTTTAGCGCCGTAGATAGCCGCACCAGCAACGATGATGGTTGCACCAGCATCTTTAACTTGTTGTGTGGTTGTCGCTTTAACGCCACCCGCTACTGAAATCTCAACGCCTAATTTAAGGCCAGCTACCATAGACAAATCGTTAAACGGTGTTTGACCAGCCGCTTGTTGATCCAAACCAGTGTGCACGCCAATGATGTGTGCGCCTAATTTAGCCACTTCGATAGTGCGTGCTTTTTTATCGGCCACGTTGATCAAGTCAACTTGTGCTTTTTTGCCGTATTTGTTGGCTACATCGATTACACCTTTGATGGTGCCAATGTCTGCTGTACCCAATACCGTGCAAATGTCTGCACCGGCTTTGTAGAATGGCTCAGCTTCATAGAAACCAGCATCCATCGTTTTCAAGTCAACTAAGATTTTGTTTTTTGGGAATTTAGCACGTAATGTTTCAAGTAATTTGATACCGTTGTGCTTAATGCATGGTGTACCAATTTCTAAAATATCTACATGTGGGGCAACTTTAGTTGCTAAAGCGACGGTACCGTCGAAATCTAATGAATCTAATGCCATTTGGGTTTGTGCCATGCTACATCCTCCAACTAAAAATAAACGCCATGTGCGTTTACTTAAGATTAAAAATACGAATTAAATAGTTTATTGTGCAGAAATCACACATTTCGCGATAATAACACGACGCGATTGTGGAATTAAGAAATTTTTTTGCGAAAGATGAACTTTTTCCGCTTTTTATAGGCATTTTTACCGCAATAACCGCCTATTTTTTAAGATTTTGCTTAATTCAAACAACATTAAGCCTGGCTGAGTATTTCACGCAATGCCTTAAGCAACAAAACCGATTGCGCATCCGTGCCTATGGTAATGCGCAAATACGGTGCAATGCGGCTGGGGGCTTTGAAATGGCGAACAATAATGTTTTTTTGCCTAAGCATAGCGGTAATTTCCGCCCCGCCTAGTTTCCGATGTTTTGCAAAGATAAAGTTAGCTCCGGATGGCAAGACCTCAAAGTCCAGACTGGCTAATTCAGCCATCAGCGCCTCACGGGTGGCCACCACTTTACGGCAAGTGTCTTGAAAATAGGCCGTATCTTGCATAGCAGCAATAGCACCAGCAGAGGCAAAGCGGTCTACAGGGTAAGAATTAAAACTGTCTTTCACCCTAGTCAAAGCCTCAATTAAGTCGGCCGAGCCCAAGGCATAGCCAACCCGTAGACCTGCTAAAGATCGGGCTTTGGATAAGGTATGCACCACCAATAAGTTAGGGTAATGCGGGATTAAACCAACCGCAGACTCGGTACCAAAATCCACGTAAGCCTCGTCCACTACGACCACTGAATGCTTATTCGTTTGCAGCAACTGCTCTATTTTGGCCAAGGCCAAGGGGATGCCAGTCGGCGCATTGGGATTGGGGAATACGATACCGCCATTTGGCTGATCGTAATCTTCTAGATTAATAGTAAAATCATCCGACAAAGGCACGGTTTGGTATTCAATGTCATACAAACCGCAGTAAACAGGGTAAAAACTGTAAGTGATGTCCGGAAACAACAAAGGACGACTGTGTTTCAAAAGCGCTTGAAAGACATGTGCCAACACCTCATCCGAGCCATTGCCAACAAAAACGTTTTCCTTTTGCAATTGATAACTGCTGGCAATGGCTGCTTTCAAGGCATCCGAATTGGGATCGGGATAAAGACGCAAAGACTCAGCGGCTTCCAACTTTAGCGCCTGCAACACCCTAGGGCTTGGGCCATAAGGATTTTCGTTGGTATTTAGCTTAACTAAATTATCCAGTTTAGGCTGTTCGCCCGGCACATAAGGCGTTAGCTTATGCACCACATCGCTCCAAAATTTACTCATTTATTTGGCTTTAACCTAAATTCAGCGGATCTGGCGTGGGCTTGTAAGCCTTCGCCGTAAGCTAAGGTGGCAGCCACTTTACCTAAGGTTTGGGCACCGGCTTCGGACACCATGATTAAACTGGAACGCTTCTGGAAATCGTACACCCCTAGCGGCGAAGAAAAACGCGCCGTGCGTGAAGTTGGCAACACGTGGTTAGGGCCAGCGCAAGAATCCCCTAGTGCCTCACAGGTGTTACGCCCCATGAATATGGCACCGGCATGTTTGATGCTCAAACTAAAAGCCAAGGGGTCGTCCATGGACAATTCCAAGTGCTCAGGCGCAATGTAGTTGCAAATCTTGGCTGCCTCAGCCAGATCGCGCACCTGTATCAAGGCACCTCTATCGGTCAAGGCAGTTCTGATGATGTCTTTGCGCGGCATGTCTGCCAACAATTTGTTTATGCTGGCTTGCACGCTTTGTAAAAAGTCGGCATCTGGGCTCAATAAAATGGCTTGCGCTAACTCATCGTGCTCGGCCTGACTAAATAAATCCATCGCCACCCAATCTGGGTTGGTCTTGCCGTCGCAGATAACCAAAATTTCCGATGGGCCGGCCACCATGTCTATGCCAACCACACCAAATACGCGACGCTTAGCAGCCGCCACGTAAGCGTTACCTGGGCCCACCACTTTATCTACTTGTGGAACGGTTTGCGTGCCGTAGGCCAAAGCGCCAACGGCTTGCGCGCCGCCTATGCAAAACACCCTATCCACGCCAGAAATCGCAGCTGCAGCTAACACCAACTGGTTACGCTCTCCCTTAGGCGTAGGCACCACCATGATCAATTCTTTAACGCCGGCCACTTTGGCTGGGATGGCATTCATCAATACGGATGAAGGGTAAGCGGCCTTACCGCCCGGCACATATAGGCCGACTCGGTCTAATGAGGTCACTTGCTGACCTAGCAAAGTGCCGTCTTGCTCCTCATAACTCCAGGAGCTCATTAATTGCTTTTCATGGTAGACGCGCACTCTATCGGCTGCCACTTGCAAGGCAGCACGTTGATCAGCCGGCAAGGCTTTTAGTGCCGCATCCAGGTCTTGCTTACTGATTTCCAGTTCGCTTAATGTGCTGGCCGTGGTTTGATCAAAACGCTGGGTGTACTCCAACACAGCGGCGTCGCCGCGTTTTTTGACGTCTTTTAATATACCTGCCACCACCTCGTCCACGCTGTCGTCTTGGGCCGTTTCAAAGGCCAATAAGGCCTGCAATTTAGCGTCAAAATCGCTATCGCTGGTGGAGAAACGTCTAATATTTATACTCATAAATCTAACCTAATCTTATTAATGACTTAATTAAAAATCGTTTACTTGGCAGAAATGGCGCTTATAAACGCCTGCATAATTGGTTGAATTTTATCGCGATTCAATTTAAGTGAAGCTTGATTGACCACCAAGCGCGAACTGATGTCACCCACTTCTTCTACCGCTTTTAGTTTATTGGCCCGCAGTGTGCCACCGGTGCTAACTAAATCCACTATCACGTCGGCCAAGCCCACTAAAGGCCCAAGCTCCATGGAACCGTATAGCTTAATCAAATCCACGTGCATGCCTTTAGCGGCAAAATGCTCGCGGGCGGTTTTGACATACTTAGTCACGACTTTAAGGCGAGCCCCACTGCGTATCGAAGCAAAATAATCAAAGTCTTCGCGCACCGCCACCATCATTTTGCATTTGGCTATTTGCAAATCGATAGGCTGATACAAGCCTTCTCCGCCGTGCTCATCCAATACGTCTTTGCCGGCTATGCCCAAATCGGCCGCCCCGTATTGCACGTAAGTAGGCACATCGGAGGCCCGCACGATAATTAAGCGCACGTCGTCGCGATTGGTCGGTAATATTAATTTGCGTGAGGATTCCGGGTCTTCCAAGGCACGGATGCCAGCGGCCGCCAACAAGGGCGTGGTTTCCTCGAAAATACGGCCTTTAGAAAGTGCGATAGTTATCATGCTTAGACTCGTTTCACATTGGCGCCCAATGCGTTTAATTTTGCTTCTAGGTTTTCATAACCACGGTCTAGGTGGTAGATGCGTTCCACCACGGTTTCGCCACGGGCAACCAAACCGGCTAACACCAAACTGGCGGATGCACGCAAATCGGTGGCCATCACGGTCGCGCCATCCAATGAAGCGACACCTTTAACCAAGGCGGTGTTGCCATCTATACTGATGTCCGCGCCCATGCGTTGCATTTCCTGTACATGCATGAAGCGGTTTTCAAAGATGGTTTCAGTTACTTTTGCTACGCCACTGGCCACGGCATTAAGCGCCATAAACTGCGCTTGCATATCGGTCGGGAAAGCCGGGTGCGGTGCCGTGCGTATGTTAACGGCTTTAAGTTTGCCGTCGCTTTTGACGGTAATGCTGTCTTTATCGCTGGTCACCGTGGCACCGGCTTCGCGTAATTTCTCTATCACCGCATCAAGCAAGTCGGCCCTAGCATTGAGCAATTTGACTTCGCCTCCAGCCATCGCTGCGGCCACCATGTAAGTGCCAGCCTCAATTCGGTCACACACCACGTTGTGTTCGGTGCCATGCAATTTTTCCACACCAACGATGGTAATGACGTCCGTGCCGGCACCGCTGATGTTGGCACCCATCTTAATCAGCATCTCGGCCAAATCGATTACTTCCGGTTCTTTTGCGGCATTTTCTAGCACTGTCGTGCCTTCAGCCAAAGCTGCTGCCATCATTAAATTTTCTGTACCGGTAACGGTCACGATGTCCATGTAATAGCGCGCGCCTTGCAACCGGCGATTCGGCAAATGCAAGGTGCTGGCCTGGATGTAACCGTGGGTAATGTGGATGGCCGCGCCCATCGCCTGCAAGCCTTTGATGTGCAAATCCACCGGCCTAGAACCGATGGCACAACCACCTGGCAAGGACACGCGAGCCGTACCAAAACGGGCCAACAATGGGCCCAATACCAATATGGAGGCACGCATGGTTTTTACCATTTCGTAAGTGGCCTCGAAAGAAGCCACATCACTTGCATCCAAGCTAACTTGACTACCATTACGGGCAATTTTTACGCCCATGGTATCCAGCAATTTAATGGTGGTGGCGATGTCTTTTAAGGCCGCCACCCCGGTCAAGTGCAAGGGCGTTTCTGCCAGCAATGCAGCACAAAGTATGGGCAAAGCGGCATTCTTAGCGCCGGAAACGGTGACCACGCCATTGAGGCGGTTGCCGCCTTGTATAATTAATTTATCCAATTACTTTGCTGCTTCTAACATCGTTTGAAGCTCTCCATTTTCATACATTGCACGCATGATATCTGAACCGCCAACAAACTCACCATTGATATACAACTGCGGAATGGTCGGCCAATTGGCATAGACTTTAATGCCTTCACGTACGGCTTGATCTGCCAACACGTCAACAGCAACGTATTTTGCTTGGCACGCATCTAAAATCTGCGTGGCCAAATTAGAAAAACCACATTGTGGAAATTTGGGACTGCCCTTCATATACAGCACCACCTTGTTGCCAGTGACCGTTTGCTTGATTTGCGCTTGTGCGTCCATATGCTGCTCCATTACTCGTATTTAATTAAATGTTCAAGAATTCAAGGTTGATTAGCCCATTGCTCTGGGGTATAGGTCTGCATAGACAAAGCGTGAATTTCCTCCCGCATCCTGTCACCGAGCGCGGCATAGACCAATTGATGTTGCTGCACCCGGCTTTTTCCTACAAAGGCTGAACTGACCAACACCGCTTCAAAATGGGTGCCATCCTCACCCAAGACTTTGATGTATTCACAAGCCAAATGCTGGGTAATGTAGGACTGTAATTGTGCTGCTGTTAACACCTTGATATCGCCTTTTTAATTTAGCCTAGCGGTTTAGGCTCTTAATTTATAACCGGATTTTAGCATTTTTAAGGTGCTCCATGCCAACACTATGAAGGCCGTGCTGACGATGCACAAGCTAATCCAAGGTGAAATATCCGCTTGACCAAAAAACCCATACCTAAAACCATCTATCATGTAGAAAAACGGGTTGAGGTGCGAAACACTTTGCCAAAACGGCGGCAAAGAATGGATGGAATAAAAAACCCCGGACAAGAAAGACAAAGGCATGATGATAAAGTTTTGAAAAACCGCCATCTGATCAAATCGATCGGCCCAGATACCCGCAATAATGCCAAAAGTACCCAATAATGCACTGCCCAATATAGCAAACGCCACTATCATGCCAGGGTGGCTAATCGGCAAATCAATAAAGCACACGGCCAATAAATAAATGCACACACCCACGACTAAGCCGCGAATAATGGCCGCGCATAGAAATGCACAAAAAAATTGCAGGTGCGTTAAGGGCGTTAATAAAACAAAAATCAGGTTACCCATCACTTTGGACTGAATCAAACTTGATGAACTGTTTGCGAAGGCATTTTGCAAGACCGACATCATGATCAGACCCGGTATCAAAAAAACCGTGTAAGGCACGTCTTGGTAAACTTGCACGCGGCCTTCTAGCACGTGTGAAAAAATCAACAAATACAGCAAAGCGGTAATCACCGGCGCCGCCACTGTTTGAAAACCAACCCGCCAAAATCGCAGCATCTCTTTTTTCAACAAGGTCCATGGGCCACGGTATTTAGGACTGATCGTCGTCGCGCTCATGTATGCATTCCGCAGTTTGTTTAAGGCCGGCATTATTGTTTACCTACCAATGATAGAAATACGTCTTCGAGGTCGGCTTCATGCAATTGCATATCAGCCACAGCAATATTGGCCGTGCGCAAGCTAGATAAAACCAATTCAATTTGCGCCATATCGGTCAAAGCAAACGTGTGCACGCCTTTTTCTTGGCCCCTCAGCATGGGCCGTATCGCTTCGGGTAAGCTGACGTCACCCAAGGTTAAACTCAATTTTTTTCCGGCAAATTTATTCAGCAAATTCGCCGTGCTATCCAATGCCACCAATTCACCTTGCTTCATCATGCCTATGCGGTTGCATAAGGTTTCCGCTTCTTCCAGGTAATGCGTGGTCAGGATAATGGTATGACCCTCACGATTGAGCTTTTTAATAAAGGCCCACATGGTTTGCCGCAATTCAACATCGACGCCGGCGGTAGGCTCATCCAAGACGATCACCGGCGGCTTATGCGCCAGTGCTTGGGCTATCAGCGCCCGACGCTTCATGCCACCGGAAAGCTTGCGCATATTGGTATTGGCTTTATCGGCCAGACCTAAGCCCGCCAATACCTCATCCACCCATGCATCGTTCTCCGGCCCTCGGCCAAAGTAACCGGCTTGAAAGCGCAGCATTTCACGTACATTGAAAAAGGGATCAAAAACCAACTCTTGTGGGACTATGCCCAACAATTGCCGGGCTTGACGGTACTGCTCAACCACATCAAAACCCAGCACCGAGATGTCGCCCGAGCTTGGCTTAATAAGGCCGGCCAAGATGTTGATTAAGGTTGATTTGCCAGCGCCATTTGGGCCAAGCAGGGCAAAAAATTCACCTTGCTCTATGCTCAAATCGATGCCTTTTAAGGCATGCAAGGCGCCAAAATGCTTATGGATGCGATTGATTTGTATGGCGGTAGTCATATTACGCTGACAGCTTAAGCCTTAATAAATAAGGGCTTGCTTTTATACAAGCCCTTGAGAAATTGGTAAGCGCAAACAGCAGTTGGTTTTGAGCGCAAGTTAAAGCTGGCTAACTGGCACAAAATCGGTCAAGCCATACAACGATACCAAGCGGGTTAGATTCACTGGCAAATTAGCAAAATGCACACGAGATGAAAATGCAGCAGCGCGGCGTTGCCATTCCATCATGAGACTGAGCGCGGCCGTATCGACTTTATTGACGGCAGAAAAATCCACTAAAAATTCATCACCCATGGATAAGGCCCGACTTTGTTGCAGGATAAAATCGGCATTATCCATCAGCACGTCACCGGTAATTCGCCAGGTGTTGCCATGTTGCTCAATTTTACTGGGTGCTTTGTTTGCCATGCCGTTCAAGCTTAACGCTTCACCTCGGCGGCAGCGTTTTTATCGGCTAGCTTCTTATTCAGGCTGTCTAATCCATTTTGGCGAATTTCGCTGCTAAATTGACTGCGGTAATTGGTCACCAAACTGACGCTTTCGATAGTGATGTCATAGACTTTCCAACCAGTCGACCCCTTCACCAAGCTGTAATCGACGGCAATCGGCTGGCCACCTTTTTGGATAATTTGCGTTTTTACCGTGACATTTTTTTCGCTGGCGTCGGTTTGCATAGGGCGGTATTCAATAACCTGATCGCGGTATTTTCCCAATGCGGTGGCGTAAGTGCGCAACAACAGACTGCGGAATTCTTTCTGAAACAAAGCTTGCTGTTCCGGGCTGGCCGACTTCCAATTTTTGCCCAGCACCATGCGGCAAACGCGATCAAAGTCAAAGTTTGGTAAGATTTTCTCTTCCACCACGGCAAACAATTTTTGTTGGTTACCGGCTTGTATGTCTTTGTCATTTTTGACTATGGTCAAGACATCGTCGGCCGTTTGTTTAACCAATGCGTCCGGCGCCATGTCTATGTTGGCCATGGCGACATTGGCAAACAGCGCCAAGCCCGCTAGGCATAAGATTTTTACTATGGCTTTCATTGCTATCCTTATTTAAGTATATCCAGCTCGGCCCCTACAGGCGGCGCCGCTTTGACCTCGGCTTTAGCTTCGGTTTCAGAGGCCTTGTTAAACAAAAATTGACTGATCATTTTCTCAAGCACAATGGCATCTTGTGTTTTGTCTATTTTATCACCATTTTTCAACACCACTTCATCGCCACCGGCTTCCAAACCAATGTACTGCTCACCCAACAAACCGGCCGTATAAATATTGGCAAAAGTGTCTATGGGAAACGCGTAACGCTCGTCTATATTGAGCGTCACGATGGCCTCATAAGTTTCACTGTTAAAGACTATATTATCGACACGGCCAACCACGACACCCGCACTCTTGATAGGCGCATGCGGCTTAAGGCTACCAACATTATCAAATGCAGCGGTGACGGTGTAGGTGGGGCCTATTTTACTGGACGTTAAATTGCCCACTTTCATGGCCAAGCCAAATAGCGCGGCCACCCCAATTGCCACAAAAATACCTACCCATAAATCCAGCGTTGTTCTGTCCACTTATATACCCCCTCAAATCACTGCCTCAGCGCTTAAACGACCAACATAAAAGACGTTAAAATAAAATCCAGACCCAATACCGTTAAGGACGATATCACCACCGTACGGGTGGTGGCGCGGCTCACCCCCTCGGCTGTAGGGGGCGCATCAAACCCTTCAAACAAAGCGATCATGGTGCACACCACACCGAATACCAGGCTTTTAATCACGCCGTTAACGATGTCGGCACTAAAATCCACGTTGGCCTGCATTTGCGACCAAAATGCTCCGTCGTCCACGCCTATCAATGGCACGGCTACCAAATAGCCGCCCAATATGCCGACCATGGAAAAAATAGACGCGAGTATGGGCATGGAAATCACCCCTGCCCAAAAACGCGGCGCCACCACACGTGCAATTGGATTAACGGCCATCATCTCCATGGCAGACAATTGCTCGGTGGTTTTCATCAAGCCTATTTCCGCAGTAATGGCCGTGCCGGCGCGACCGGCAAACAGTAAAGCGGTGACCACAGGGCCTAATTCGCGCACCAATGCCAAGGCTACTAGCACGCCTATGGCTTCCGATGAACCGTATTTTTGCAAGGTGTTGTAGCCTTGCAGGGCCAGCACCATGCCGACAAAAAAGGCCGATACGATAATAATCAATAGCGACATGACGCCGGTGAAATAGATTTCACGCAAAGTTAAATGAAAGCGCTTAAAACTCTCGCCGGAATAAACGATGGCCAAGAAAAATAACCTGGCTCCCGCGCCCAAGCGCCAGATTCGCTCTATCATGCGATGCCCTAAGCCACGGAGGTGATAAATAAGGCTAAGGATAAACTTGGTTTTCATCATGGGATCGACTTTTAGCTTTTTTGGCCTGCCGTTGCTTGCACTAGTTCAGACATTAGTTCAGAACGGTAATCGCCTGCAGGGTAGTGAAATGGCACTGGGCCGTCTTTATCCCCGTGCACAAACTGATGCACAAAAGGCAGCTTGGATTGCATTAAATCGTCTGGCGTGCCTTCTGCTGCGACTTCACCATTGGCCACAAAATACACGTAATCGGCAATCAAAAAGGTCTCTTTTACATCGTGCGAGACGATAATCGAGGTGGCACCTAAGGCGTCATTTAAGCTGCGGATAAGCGCGCATATCACGCCCATGGAAATCGGATCCAATCCAGCAAAAGGCTCATCGTACATAATGATGGCGGGGTCCAAGGCGATGGCCCGAGCAAGCGCCACGCGCCTTGCCATGCCGCCGGACAATTCAGTTGGCATGAACTGGTGGGCGCCACGCAAGCCCACGGCATTTAATTTCATTAATACCAAATCCCTAATCATGGCTTCAGGCAAATCGGTCAATTCGCGCATGGGGAAAGCCACGTTATCAAACACCGACAAATCCGTGAACAGGGCGCCGTGCTGAAACAGCATGCCCATTTTTCGCCGCAGGGTATAGATGCCTTCGCGATCTTGCTTGTGCACCACGTCGCCATCGACCCGTACCTCGCCATGGCTGGGCTTCAGTTGCCCGCCTATTAAACGCAATAGGGTGGTTTTACCACTGCCACTGCCGCCCATGATGGCGATCACCTTGCCACGTGGAAAGACCATGTTGATGCCTTGATGCAGCAAACGTCCTTTGTAGCCAAAGGAAAGGTTATCAATTTCTACTATGTTAGAGGTCATGAATTACGCGGTGGGTTGATGGGCTTTTTTATTAAGACCCTATTCTAAAACAATTTAGTATCTAAGCAAGACGTTTCATAGTCAAAAGCCATATCAGCCGGGATAAAAAAGCCCAACTTAATGGGCTATTTTTTCCTGCAAATAAGCCAGTTTAAGCCATGCTAAAAAGCCAAGCACACCACGTATGGGCTAGCGTCATCGGGCGCTGCCACGCCGGTGCTGGGCGTGGCCTTCACCACGATACGCATGGAGCCGGTATCCCCGACGCCATCGTCCATGGTGCTGTCTAATTGTTTGGCGTACTTACCCAATACGCCTTCCGAACAAATCGCATAAGCCCCAGACAAGCCGGCCGGTTCCGTGCTGGAGATGGGCGTCACGGCTACCAGCGTGGCCACGCTTTGTATGCCTATCCTGCCGCCGTCGGCATTCACCGGAAAATAATTCTCCGCGGCCACATCGGTGGGGCCTGCGGCCAAACCTGCTAAACGGACGTGCTGCCAAAACAACACTGACTCCTCCGTGGCCGTACTGGACCCATACAGACCCTGTATGACGGCATCGCCAGGCGTGCCGCCGGTGGTCGCATTGGCGGCCCCAGCCAGGTGCGTGCTGGCCGCCCTGTCGTCCCCAGGCAAGGCTTTAAACTTGTCCTGATACCCATACAGGTAGACTTGTATGTTCTTAAAATCGGTCGCCATGCTCTTCACTTTAGCGCTGTTAATCAATTCCTGACCCTTTAACACGCCCCCAAGTAGCAATCCTATGATGACCAAAACGATGGCCAATTCAATCAAGGTAAAACCCAACTGTTGTTTTTTCATGTCGTTCTCCAAAATAATTTGTGATCTAACGATGAACATCAAACTTACTGGCGCTTACTGGGTTAATTTAAGCTAAGCCTAGGAATACATGCATGAAAACGGCACTTAAGAAAAATGCAGTAGGCGAACAAAGATGATACCTTAATAATACTTTAATCGGTTTTTTTATTCCGCCGCTAAGGCGCTACGCTAGACAACAGGTAGGCATAAAAAAGGCAGCCTAGGCTGCCTTTTTCACTGTTTAACTTTTAACTTTTTAACAAGGTTGAATTAACGCAGACCTTGAATGTAATCGGCCACCGCAGCCATTTCTGCATCCGACATTTTGCTTGATATCGCCATCATCATGGGCGCATTAGCCCGTTCGCCCGTGCGGAAGGTACGTAACTGCGCTAAGGTGTAATCCGCATGCTGGCCAGACAAACGTGGGAATTGCTTAGGCAGGCCCGCGCCATTTGCGCCATGGCATCCGGCGCACGCTGGCACATGGTTAGCCGCAATGCCACCGCGGTAAATCTTTTCACCTAAGGAGCCAACGCCATTGGATTGAGCTTTACCCAACACTATATTTTGGCTAGCAAAATAATTGGCCACACCCTTCATATCTTCATCACTTAGCATGGCTGCCATACCGGACATCACGGCGTTGGCGCGTTTACCGGACTTAAATTCGGTCAATTGTTTGACCAAGTACTCAGGGTGTTGGCCGGCTAATTTTGGATTCAGCGTGATCACACTGTTGCCGTCCGCCCCATGACAGGCCGCGCAAACCGTGCTGGTTATTTGTGCCACGGCATTTTTTTCCACTGGCGCTGCGGCTGCTACTGCTTTATCCGCTGCGACCGCGCCGTTGACTAAGCCCAACATCATTACCAAGGCTGTCATTGTTACAGCGCTTAACTTCATTGCACGACAAAATTGCATTTCCACTCCCAATTATCAAATCAAGCAAGGCAAACTGCCTTGAGGCCATACCAGTAATCTAAATTATTCAATCAATTAACGTGGTATTTTAGCGAAAAAGACCTATTCGTGATAGCATTTTTCGCTGTTGTTAAATTATGTTTTTTGCTTAAAGCAATATACAGCGCTTAATCCAAAGCGATTAAGCAAACTAGAATCGGACCACCATGCCTTTGTTTCAAAATGCTGCTTTTTATATTTCAGCACACCACTTACGCGACCTACCTATTGCCAGCGGCATAGAGGTGGCTTTTGCCGGTCGCTCTAATGCCGGCAAATCCAGCGCACTCAATACCCTAGCTAACCACAACCGATTGGCTTTCGTCAGCAAACAACCTGGCCGCACCCAGTTGATTAATTTTTTCACGCTGGGTAACGATAGGCATTTAGTCGATTTACCCGGTTACGGTTATGCCAAAGTGCCTGAGGCCATGCGCGCGCATTGGCAAAACGTCTTAGCGCGATACTTAAGCGAGCGATCCAGCTTAGCTGGCTTGGTGTTAGTAATGGATAGCCGCCACCCATTGACCCCACTAGACCGGCAAATGTTAGATTGGTTTTGTCCCAGCGGCAAACCGGTGCACGTCTTACTGACTAAGTCGGATAAATTGTCTCGAGGCGAAGCCAGTTTGACCTTAAACCGAGTGCGCAAAGAGTTGATTGACACTTGGGGAAATCATTATCACAGCGTCTGCACCATACAACTTTTTTCCAGCCTCAAAAAACAAGGTGTGGAAGAAGCCGAAAAAGTAATCGGCGCATGGCTATTTGGCGAGGAACCGGAAGATTTGGTGCGCAAATCTTTTATCTTGGACACGGGCGAAAAAGCCTAATAAAAACTCAAATTTTTAGCTGGCCTTATTTTTTAGTAAACACCATGTCCCATACACCGTGACCCAGTTTAATGCCGCGGTTTTCAAATTTAGTCAGCGGACGGTAGCTGGGTTTTTCAGCGTATTCGACTGCGCTATTTTGCAATTGCGCTTCCGCCTTTAACACATCCATTACCCATATAGCGTATTCTTCCCAATCGGTGGCGACATGCAAATAAGCACCCTCACGCAACTTGCTGCAGAGCAATTTAACGAAGGCGGCTTGTATTAAACGGCGTTTGTGATGACGCTTTTTATGCCAAGGATCGGGAAAGAAAATATGGATGCCATCCAGACTGGCATCGGCCAACATGGTATGCAGCACTTCCACCACATCATGCTGAATAATTCGTATGTTAGTGAGCGCCAACTCATCTATTAACTTAAGCAGAGCGCCAACGCCTGGCGTGTGCACCTCAACAGCTAAAAAATCGCAATCGGGCAAAGTTTGGGCGATTTTTGCCGTGGTCTCGCCCATGCCAAAACCGATTTCCAGTATTTTCTTGCTTTCCTGGCGCTGGAATTTTTCATTCAAATTAATGATGCCTGGCGCGTAGTCTATGGCAAATTTAGGTCGCCCAACTTCCAAGGCTTGGGCTTGCGCTTTGGTGACGCGGCCTTGCCTTAAAACAAAACTGCGTATCGGTCGCATTTTTAAATCTTGCGCACTATCGGCGACGGAGTGAGGTAATTTAGTCATACCCGGCATTATAACAATTTGATTGATGCCGACACTTATAAAGTGTGCGATTTATCGCCCTGACTAAATCCAATGAAGGCTATATCCAGGTTTTTAGTCAATGCCATGACTTTAAAGATATCGCCCATTTCTGCGGGCGATAGTAATTTCTGAGCCGCGGCGGCGAGGGGGGCATAGCGACGCATGTCTTCAGGCGACACTTGCGCCATGAGCTTGAGCATGCCGGCATTCATCAAAAATTGGGCTTGACTGCAAAAGCCGGCCAAACTGAGGCCATGATTAACGCCGGCATAGGCAACACCAGTAAAGTCGACATGGGCAGTGATGTCCTGCAAACCGATGTTCACTAATGGATCAGGGTGCGCATGATGCTGATAATGGCACATCAATGTGCCTTGATTGCGTTGCGGGTGGTAATACTCGCGTGCCGAAAAGCCATAATCAATTAAAATAATCGCGCCTCGCTGCAAGCTTAGCGCCAAACTCCCGACCAAGGCCGTGGCCGCTGGGCTAAATTCGGTGAGGTAGCCACTGGGTAAATTCTGTTGCTCCGCCAAGCTTAGCAAATGCGTTTCTGCTATCGCTTTATCCTGCCAAACAAAACCATCCTGCCAAGCCACGCCTCGCTCAAGCAAGTCCTGCTGGGTCACATGGACCAAGTGCACCGGCACCGCATCCAAGACTTCGTTAGCCAAGATCACGCCCTCGAATGCTGCTGGCAAAGCGTTCAGCCATTGCACGCGCTGCAATAAAGCAGGGGGCAAGGTGGCCTGCAAGGTTTCCAATTGCACTTGCCTTAAGTGGTCACTTACTTCCAATATAAAATACTGCTTAGGCAAGCAGTCTAGGCCCGCCAAGGCCAATAATAGGTCGGCCGCCAACTTACCGGTGCCGGCGCCCAACTCCAATAAGTCGCCATGCATCGCTTGAAAAATTTGCGCCACTTGCTGGGCGATGGTGCGCCCAAATAAGCTGGTCATTTCTGGGGCGGTGACAAAATCGCCACCGTCTTTTTGCATTTGGCTGAACTTTTGCCGGCCGGCAGAGTAATAGCCTAGGCCAGGGGCATAAAGCGCTAACTGCATGAAGCTTGAAAAGTCCAACCACCCCCCTGCTAGCGCGATGCGCTCCTGGATGAGCAAGCTCAGTTGCTCGCTGTGTTTTTGGGCGGTGGCCGATGGCTCGGATAATGTCGTCATAGACTTGGATTATAATAGCTAACTATCAAGATGGGATTAAAGCGTGGAAACTGATCTGACAAATAAAGTGGTACTGATTACCGGCGGCGCCAAACGCGTCGGCGCCGCTATTTCACGGCTGTTGCATGCGTCAGGCGCCAACCTGATGATCCATTACAAAAGTTCTCTCAATGAAGCGCGGGCGTTGCAGGCCGAGCTCAATCTGCAGCGCGCTAATTCGGTGGCGATAGTGCAAGGCGATTTATTAAACATCCCCAGCTTACCGAGTTTGGTTCATGAAACAGTTAATCATTTTGGTCGCTTGGACGCACTGATCAATAATGCCTCAACCTATTACGCCAGCGAAATAGGCGACATAGATGAAGCAAAATGGCTAGACCTCATGGGCAGCAACTTGAAAGCGCCTTTGTTCTTATCGCAAGCTGCCGCGGCGGAATTACGCAAAAATCACGGCTGCATCGTCAACATTACCGATATGCACGTCGAACGACCAAAAAAAGGCTACATCGTTTACAGCGTGGCCAAGGCCGGCTTGGTTACCTTAACCAAATCCTTAGCGCATGAATTAAGCCCAGAAGTAAGGGTAAATGCCGTCGCCCCTGGGCCGGTGCAATGGCCGGAAAACAACCCGCAATTCGATGAAGTTTACCGCCAGCGCGTGATTAACCAGACCTTACTCAAACGCGTAGGCGAAGCGGAAGACGTTGCCAAAGCCGTTAAATTTTTGATTGCCGACGCGCCGTTTATCACCGGCCATGTGCTGGCTGTCGACGGTGGCCGTTCTTTAAATCTATAGCCCTATTCATCCTTAAGCCCTCTCCTTTTACCCCTCACCCCTTAGCCTAAAACCATGATTAAACACCTGCCTGCCGAGTACTCGAATAATTTTATTAAGCTACGCAATAGCTTAATCAGCGCTACCGGCAAAGCCATAGGCGATTACAACATGATAGAAGATGGCGACACGGTGCTAGTGTGCATGAGTGGTGGCAAGGACTCGCATGCCATGTTAATGATATTGCTGGCATTGCAAGAGCGCGCGCCCATAGATTTCAAACTCATCGCCATGAACTTGGATCAAAAGCAACCAGGCTTTCCGGCCGATGTATTGCCTGCCTATTTTGAAAAATTGGGCGTGGATTACCGCATCGTCAATGCCGACACCTACTCCATCGTTAAAGAGAAAATTCCCGAGGGCAAAACCACCTGCTCTTTGTGTTCACGGCTACGTCGAGGCGTCATTTACACCACCGCAAAAGAATTGGGCGCCAATAAAATTGCCCTGGGTCACCACCGTGATGACATCGTGGAAACCTTATTTCTTAACCTATTTTTTGGCGCGAAAATGAAAGCCATGCCGCCCAAACTCGCCACCAACGACAAACAAAATGTCGTGATACGCCCCTTGGCTTATTGCAGTGAAAAAGACATTGCCAGCTACGCTAGGCAAATGGCTTTTCCCATCATCCCTTGCGATTTATGCGGCAGCCAGGAAAATTTACAAAGGCAAAAAGTTAAAGACATGCTGCAGGGCTGGGAGCGCGAGCAGCCAGGACGCATCAATAATATCTTCCGTGCCATAGGCAATGTCGAACCCTCGCATTTAGCCGACTTCAATTTATACGACTTTAAAACCCTAAGCCAAGCAAAAGTGGACGACGACGATCCATTGTTTGGTGACATCGCCCAAGCCGACAATGCCTTAAATATAGCCAACAGCAGCGACACACGCATCGAGTTTGTGCGTAAATAAATTATTGGCTTATCCCCATTTACCTTGTTATCATCTAGCTAATTCCCTTAAACGTAGCCCCTTCCCTAGGCATTCATGTCCAAACTGTTAATTGTTGAATCTCCCTCCAAAGCCAAAACCCTGAAAAAATACCTAGGTGGCGACTTTGAGGTGTTGGCCTCGTATGGGCACGTCCGTGACCTCATTCCAAAAAATGGCGCGGTCGATACCAACAACGATTTCACCATGAAATACGACATCATAGAGCGCAATAGCAAGCACGTAGACGCCATTGCCAAAGCGGTGAAAAATGCCGACAGCATCTACCTCGCAACCGATCCGGATCGTGAAGGCGAAGCCATTTCCTGGCATATTGCGGAAATTTTAAAAGGCAAAAATTTACTGAAAAATAAAATCATGAAACGCGTGGTGTTTCATGAAATTACCAAAAATGCCGTGGAGCATGCCATCGCCCAGCCACGCGACATCTCCATGGACATGGTCAATGCACAGCAAGCGCGGCGTGCATTGGACTACTTGGTCGGCTTTAATTTATCGCCCTTACTTTGGAAGAAAATCCGCCGCGGCCTTTCTGCTGGCCGCGTGCAAAGCCCGGCATTACGCTTAATTGTCGAGCGCGAATTGGAGATTGAAGCCTTTAAATCCCAAGAGTATTGGTCGGTTCATTTGGATGCACTAAAACACAGCCACGGCTTTAGCGCTAAGTTATTCCAATTAAACAACCAAAAAATAGAGCAATTTTCGCTGATTAATCACGATCAACAAGCCGACGTGGTTGGCAAACTGCTGCTAGCCAGCGCAGGCAAAACCACCGTTTCACGCGTGGAAAAGAAACAACGCAGTCGCAGCCCGGCCGCCCCATTTACCACCTCGACCTTGCAACAAGAAGCGGTGCGTAAATTAAGCTTTACCACCTCGCGCGCCATGCGTATCGCGCAGCAACTGTATGAAGGTGTAGACGTCGGCAGCGGTACCGTTGGTTTGATTACCTATATGCGTACCGACTCCTTCAATATGGCGGCCGAAGCCATCATGCAAATTCGCGATTACGTGAAAAAGCATTTTGAGCCAGACTACCTACCAAAGACGGCCGTTGCCTACAAAACAAAATCCAAAAGCGCACAAGAAGCCCATGAAGCCATACGCCCTACTGACATCAATCGCACGCCGGCTAAGCTTAGGCAATACCTAAACGACGAGCAATTTAAACTCTACGAAATGATATGGAAACGCGCCGTCGCTTGCCAAATGGCGGCAGCGAAATTTGATGCCGTGAGCGTGGACTTAAGCGTGGGCAGCGACGCCAATCTGTTTCGGGCGTCCGGACAAACCTTGGTGTTCCCAGGCTTCATCGCCGTTTACATGGAAGGCACGGACGACGAGGAGGAAGAAGGCGAAAGCAAATTACCGCACTTGGAAACCGGTGAAGTGTTGACGGTAGAAAAAATATACGGTGATCAACATTTTACCGAACCGCCGCCGCGCTACGGCGAGGCCAGCTTAGTTAAAATACTAGAAGAATACGGCATAGGCCGTCCGTCTACTTACGCCAGCATCATCAGCACCTTGCAAGACCGCGAATACGTGTTACTGGACAAAAAACGCTTCACGCCTACCGATGTCGGCCGAGTAGTGAACAAGTTTTTAACTGAGCACTTCACCAAATACGTCGATTACGACTTCACCGCCAACCTGGAAAACGCCTTGGACAGCGTAGCCGAAGGTCAGCGCGAGTGGATTCCATTGATGGATGAATTTTGGCAAGGCTTTAACCAACAACTGCTCAGCAAGGCCGATGTCGACAGGCCAGGCAACGAACTCATAGACGAAGCTTGTCCTAAATGCGGCAAGCCTTTGCAAAAACAACTGAGTCGCTACGGTACCTTTATTGGCTGCACCGGTTACAACGACGAGCCAAAATGCGACTACAAACGCAGCTTAAACGGTGCCGCCCAAGGTGCCAGCGAACCAGTATTAATAGGCTTAGATCAAGCCACGGGTAAAGAAATGTTGCTAATGAATGGCCCGTATGGTCCGTATTTGCAGCTAGGTTTGGCTGTAGAAGGAGACAAGAAAAAACCCAAACGGGTCAGCGTGCCTAAGGAAATTTCTTTGGCCGACATGACGGCAGAAACTGCCAGCATGGTGTTGTCCTTACCCAGGGATTTAGGTCTGCATCCCGACACCCATAAAAAAATCGTGGCCAATATCGGTCGTTTTGGCCCTTACATCAATCACGATGCTAAATTTAAATCCATCCCAAAAACCGATAGCGTGTTTACCATTGATTTAGACGCGGCTGTGGCTTTATTGGCGGCCGCTCACACCGGCCCAGCACCGCTATGCTCGCTGGGCAATCACCCCAGTGAAGACGGTCAAATTGAGATCTATGCGGGTCGTTATGGTCCGTATGTGCAACACGGCAAGCTACGCGCTACCCTACCAAAAAGCATAGAGCCGGAATCGCTGACCCTGGAAGAAGCCTTGGAATTACTCATGGCTAAAGCCGCGAAAGGAGAGCCAGCGAAAAAACCAGTTGCTAGAAAATCGGCCGCTAAGAAAACCGTTGCCAAAAAAGCGCCTGTTAAAAAAGCCAGCAGCGCTAAGCCTGCGGCTAAAAAAACCCCAGCTAAAGCAGCCACCAGCAAGAAAACCAGCGTAAAAAAACCAGCCAGCAAGTAATTGCCAGGCATAAAAAAAGCGGCTTATTAGCCGCTTTTTTGCATCCCGCTCGGTTAGCCGTTGACGCGATGCCCTAATGAGGCCATTTCATTGTGCTCTATCCATTTACGAATGCGATTGGCATCGCCTATGCGGGACATTTTTCCCACGGAATTTAACAACACGATAATCATCGGTTGGCCAGAAATCTCCGCCTGCATCACCAAGCAACGGCCAGCCTCATTGATAAAACCGGTCTTGGACAAGCCTATCACCCAATCGCCACGCCTAACCAAGGCATTGGTATTAACAAAGTTATTGGAGCCACCGTGTAAGGTAATCTCTTGCGAAGCGGCTGTGCTCACTTGGCGTATCTCAGGGTAGTGGTAAGCTGCATTGACCATTTTGGCCAAATCCTCAGCAGTCGACACATTGGCACTGTCTAAACCGGTGGCATCGTAAAAATGCGTGGCGTTCATGCCCAATAAAGCCGCTTTGCGATTCATCGCGCTTAAAAAAGCCTGCATGCCACCCGGGTAATTTCTGCCCAATGCAGAAGCCGCGCGGTTTTCAGACGACATTAAGGCCAGTTGCAACAATTCTGCGCGCGTGAGTTCCGTGCCTACCGACAACCTAGAGTGTGTGCCTTTAAGGTAATCCACATCTTGATTACTGATGGCCAGCACTTCGTCCATAGGCAAATGCGCGTCCAACATGACCATGGCGGTCATTAATTTCGTGACGGAAGCGATAGGGGTGGGTTGATTGGTGTTTTTTTCAAACAGCTTTTCGCCGGTTAACTGATTAATCACCAGTACTTTGGAAGAAGCCAATTGCAGTGGGCCGCTGCCATCGTAGGCCATGGCGTAAACCACTTTATGTTTACGGCTAGCCAGCCTGTGGTGACGGCTTTTTGAGGAAACTTTGTGTTTTTTACTGATGTGGGCTTTGTGTTTGTGCGACTTTTTACCTTCTGCATACACTGACATAGGCGCAAAACTAAGCATGATCGCCATGTAGAAAAGTATAAATTTACGCATAGTAAAGCCCATTTGTTTGTTGTCCATCATGCAGTTACAGACGAATACTATATAAAAACTTTAGCTTTGTCATCAATATATTTTACTATTTAGCCATTTAAATTCTAAAAATTTAAATGCGTATAATTGGATTAAGGCTAAAATAATCCTTCACTTTAAACACAGTCTCATTAACGCCCATGCAAACCCCTGATTCTTTATTTTACAGCGCCGAACATTTATGGACCAAAGCCACAGCAGACGGCTTGTGGGAAGCCGGCATCACCGATTACGCGCAGGATTTGCTAGGTGACATTGTCTTTATCCAAGCCCCAGCAGTGGGCAGTAAACTAACCGCCCATGAGCCTTGCGGCCTAGTGGAATCGGTCAAGACCGGCTCGGATTTGCATGCTTTGCTGGACGGCACGGTGACGGAAATCAACCAGGCATTGATCAACGGTCCGGAATTAATTAACGACAAACCTTACCAAGCCTGGATATTTAAATACCAATTGGCTGAAGGTCAGGACACAAGCAGTTTAATGAATGCAGCGGCTTACCAAGCGCTAATAGCCAGCCTATAAGAAACGCGCCCTAGGCGCGCACATCAGTCGATTTGATGTCGTAGCCACGGTCGCGGTAAAAACGAAACTTCAAGCGGGCAGCGGCTTTATCGTCCTCACCCGAGCTAACCAACTCCACCAAATAACGAAATCGACTGAAAAAAGGCGGATGCTGATCATGCAAATTAATCAGCACGTCATCTTTGCTTAGGCTTTCATGCTCGTGGCTAACCGTGATGGGCGACTGCGGCATAAGTGCAGCGTGATCGCTGCTAGCTAAAAAGCTAGTGGCCGAGTGCTGCCAAAGCGCCGCTTGCACCGCCTCGTTCATCGCTGCGCCCGGGGTAAACACCATCAGTTCACGGCCTTTTGCCAGTGCTTTTTCACACAGTTCGCTGGTTTTAGCCAGCTTATCGTCTACGTTAAAAAAGAATTCCACCCGGGTCATGGTTTAAGCTTTAAGCTTGATTTGCCCGTTGCACCAAAAATTCAGTAAGCAAAGGCACAGGGCGACCCGTGCCGCCTTTTTCTTTGCCGGATTTCCATGCCGTACCGGCCACATCCAGATGCGCCCAATCGTATTTTTTTGCAAAACGTGCCAAGAAGCAGGCAGCGGTGATGCTGCCGGCCGCACGGCCGCCTATGTTGGCCATATCGGCAAAATTACTGTCCAATAAAGACTGGTAATCCTCCCACATCGGCATATGCCAAGCCCTATCTAGCGACACCACACCCGCTTGCAAGAGCTCGGCCGCCAAGGCATCGTTATTACTAAACAAACCGCTGGCATGGTGACCTAAGGCGATGACACAAGCACCGGTTAAGGTGGCCACGTCGATTACGGCACTGGGTTCAAAACGCTCAACGTAGGTCAACGCGTCACACAAAATCAAACGCCCTTCTGCATCGGTGTTTAGCACTTCTATGGTCAAGCCTGACATGCTGGTTAATACGTCGCCCGGTCTAGTTGCGCGGCCATCTGGCATGTTCTCACAAGTAGGAATGACGCCTATGACGTTCAAGGGCAAATTCATCGCCGCGATAGCTTTAAAGGTGCCCAAAACGCTGGCCGCACCGCACATATCGTATTTCATTTCATCCATTTCGCTACCGGGTTTTAATGAAATACCGCCGGTATCAAACGTGATACCCTTGCCCACCAACACCACCGGCTTTTGCTCTTTTTTGCCCTTTAAGTGCTGCATGATAATGAATTTTGGTGGCTCTTCACTGCCTTGAGCTACACCCAAAAATGAACCCATACCAAGTTTTTTTAAGGCATCGCGTTCCAGCACCTCAACTTTAAATTGATAGGTTTTGCCTAAGGCCAACGCTTGCTCAGCCAAATAGCTTGGCGTGCAGACATTGGGTGGCAAATTACCTAAGTCCTTAGCCAAACTCACCCCGGCAGCCAAGGCCTGGCCATCGGCCAAACCGGTTTCAGCGGCAGACAGCTCGCTTGCGCTCACGTTTATGGTTAACTTAGCGATGCCTTTTTTCGGGCTGGCTTGCTCTTCTTTTCTTTTGATGGCGGCAAATTTGTAGCTGGCATCCAAGGCCGCTTCGCTTAAATACGCCACTTTACGTTGGGCGCTTAATGCCTTAACAGGCAATTGTGCCAAGCAGGTGGTCGCATCCAATGCCCCACTTTTTTCCAAGGCCTTGATGGAAGCCCTCACCGCTTTGGTGTATTGCTTTTCGGCAAAATCCGCTTGTTTACCCAAGCCCACTAACAGCAAGCGACGGCTAGTCAAGCCTGGCACGTGGTGCAACATCAAGGTTGCCTCCAATTTGCCATCCATGTCACCGTCTGCAAGCAACTTGCTAATCATGCCCTTGCTCGCAAGGTCTATTTCTTGTGCCGCCTCAGACAGCACTTTTGCTTCGTAGACACCGACGACCAGACAATCACTCTGTGTTGCTGCCGCATTAACGTTTTTTATGCTAAATTCCATGTTGCCAACCTTATTAAAATGTTAAGTGAATTATCGCGGTTTTTAGACGCAATTCCTAGTTGAAAATAGACCGCCCAAGCAATTCATTATAACGACCACTCACTCATGCTCTTTAAGCGCTCACTTATTAAAGAATTAATCGCCACCGCCAGCAGCGCTTTGCTGGTTTTGGTCGGCGTGGTGATAGCGCAACGCGCCGGTTATCTAATCCAATTGGCCGCCAAAGGGGTGCTGCCAAACGACGCCATCAGCACCGTGCTGGGCTTTAACCTTATCCGCTTTCTACCCATGCTGCTGTCTTTAAGTTTGTTTTTAGCCGTCTTGCTAACCTTGACGCGCTGGTACAGAGACTCGGAAATGGTCATTTGGTTTAGTTCGGGATTAAGCATTAAACAATGGGTGCGACCGATACTGGCATTTAGCCTACCCTTCGTCTTCATCATAGGCTTGCTAAGCTTATTTGTTACGCCATGGGCCATTAACAAAGTCGAGCAGTACCGTTCACAATTAAAGAGTCGTGACGAATTGAGCACCATCAGCCCCGGTGTGTTTAAGGAATCCAGTCACGCCGATCGGGTATTTTTTGCCGAAAGCTTTGATGACCTGGGTAAGGTAGTCAAAAATGTCTTTGTGCAAACCAAACAAGACGACAAGGTCAGCCTAATCGTTGCCACACAGGGCCATCGCTACATCGAAAAAAATGGCGACAATTATTTAATCATGCAAAACGGCCGGCGTTATTACGGCAAACCGGGTAGCGCTGAATTTTCCACCACCGAGTTTGAGCAATACGCCATACGCGTGGATGC
>SXGU01001119.1_pt1 | contig 29046 bp, 27 predicted proteins | sample 3174531 | NCBI WGS metagenome assembly SXGU01 (sample SAMN11356863, study PRJNA531348) | freshwater metagenome | isolation source: freshwater sample F1-140 | place: China: Fuxian Lake, Yuxi | collected 2017-12-25 | reverse complement strand
CTATCAGCTTCCTTGAGAATAGCCACGATCTGGCTCTCACTGAACTTTGACTTGCGCATCGAAACCTCCTGTTGATCATCTTGCCATTACCAACAGAAAATTCCACTAATTCGTGCCTAGCTTTTGGGGTAACACTACAAATCGGGATCGCTTCATGTAAAACTTCCTCGTCGGGATTGAAGAAAATTCCACTTCTGATCGCGATGGTTTTCAGGGGGGATTACCCTGGGGACGATGGAAAATGGGGGGATTACCAAAATTCCTAATAATCGAAGGTGAAAATAGAAAAGCAAAAATTGCGGAATCCATTACCGTTCCCCTTTGAAAAATGAAAATAAGCGCAACCAACAAAGAAGGAAAGACCACTAGGTGATCAATATCTGCAATTCTTCTTGCCAAGGACAAGCTGGGAATTACAAGGCATGACACTAACATCATGCAATAGCCCAATAGCGACATTAATCCACCTATAATTAGAGCGTTGCCGAGCGCGAAATTTGACCCAAAATAATCATCGCTATCTATGCTTGACATGGCTTCACCATTAAGCAAAAATCCAATCGGATGATTTATAACAAGTTGGGGTAATTTTCCAACTACATTGGCAACATTATTTTCCCTGACTTCCGCAGACTGGCCTTTGGATGAGTAAACTTCTATAAGATAGCTAGAAAAGTAACTTGCAATCCCCACCGCAAATATACAGACCACGACAACACTAATTCCAATTGAAAATTTCGATTGTTTTAGCCTTCCAAATATGTAAAGCGACAACAACATAATCAAACCTATCATTCCCCCCAAAGAATCCGTCAAAAATAATGACACTGTAAATAATGTGAGGCCAATGTACTTCTTGTATACGAGGGCATATAAAATCACTGGGAGCAAGCACATCGCAAACGTACCAGGCTCAGGAAAAATAGCATAGAAACGGTGGTATGGACTCTGGTCTTCCAGCATATGAAAAACAGTCAATTCTCCGGACAGAAACGTCCCCAATGGGGTTTCAATAATTCGAGGTGGCAGTACACCTTCAAAAATCAAAACGTATTCCGCAACCCCGATAACACATACAACCAGCATAGTGCGATAAAAGAATCGCCAGATGGTTTCGCTATCGGATAGACTGCGAATAAAGAATGGCACTACAAGATAGGCGGCCCAAGGGATTAAAAAGCCCAATGAGCCTGCGGCACTGATATTTGCAACCACGCTTCGACTTATATTCAGAAGATAACCCGCGTAGACCAAAATACCGGGGATCAAATAAAAAAACCAGACATTTGGAACAAAGGCTCTGTTGGCAATGTTTCTAACCGCCATACTGCTTAAACCAAGCAGCATCAAGAAATTGGCTATTGTTCCCACACCACCCAGATTCAGCGTGTATTTGACCATGCTTAGCTGGAACAATAACACAATGGAAAAGAGCAGAAAGAGGCTCCCTTCTCGTCCCAGAATCACACTGCGTTGCCGCATAGAGCCTAGAACCACCTAGAACTTCCGCCAATAGAAAATAATCTTTCAACCACTCCATTGACCATCAGAATCTTAGGATCCTTGATTATCGCCAATGCAATGAGCTTCAATCCTGCAATAACTTGCCGTTCCCTTACCAGAGCCACCCCGATTTTCAGTTGCGCCACCGCTTGTCTATGATGATTACGCTTAATAGCCATTTCAGAGAGGGGGATGACTTCTGCCACCTCTTGCAGTAAAGCGAGTTGCTCCTGTCCAATATTCAGGAGCATTTTAGGATTGCGCGACACGCTTGATGCAATGACACGATACTTGCAAAGATATTCTCCCATTACGCTTATTCTGGAAATTCTGGATAACGCCAGAATTAGCGCCAAATCCTGAGCATATGTATAGGCAGCCGGATACCCGCTAAGACGTTTTGCGTGTTCAGCCCTGTACATGATTGTTGAGTGAGCAATCGGGTTTGACCAGCCGAGCACTTCATATAATTCATACCCATCAACGGGCGGCTCCATACCGCCAATTTCCTCCCCAAGCCTGTTGATCAGCTTTGCCCATGTCCCCACAACCCCAACTTCAGGATGTTGATCGAGATACGCCACCTGTTTCATTAGCCTTTCCGGATAGGACACATCATCGGCATCCAGAACAGCGGTGTACTCCCCCCGCGCCTGTTCGAATGCATATCGCAATGCTGGAGTACGTCCAATATTTTCGGGCAACACAAATGCGCGGATACGCTCATCACCATAGCTGCGTAATATCATCGGCGATTCGTCTAAAGAACCATTTTCGACCGCGATCAACTCCCAATCGCCATAGGTCTGCGCAACAATGCTGTCAATTGCCTCCTTAAGATACGGGGCGGCGTTGTAGATCGTCATTAACACCGAGACTTTCGGTGCTTTCTGGAGTGATTGCTTGGTCATCGTGTCTTCTGCCCCCATGTCTGTGAGCACATAATCAGTGTGTCATCGAGCTCTTTATCAATAACACCTTTCGGGCGGAAGCCTGTTCTATATAGTTTCTCGCAGTCGTATAGCAGAGATGCGATCTGCTCGTTCAACACTGGTTCAGGACGAACAATTTCAGGGCTGAACCCCAAAACAGCCTGACAGCGTGCCGCAATCCGCTGGGTCATCTCCCAGACACTTAATGACTGCCCACCGAGGTTGAACAAACCCTCGCCATAAAGCTCTCGATTTAATCCAAGCAGATGATCGACTGACCGGCTTACATCTTCCAGCGTAATGAAATCTCGCTGTTGAAGCCCGCTAGAACGCAACACCAGTTTGCGTGTCTGGACCGCCTGACGACACAAGTCATTCACCAGCAGCATCCAGCAATTCACGTCCTTGTGCATCGGAGTGCCAAAGGCATTGGACAGGCGCAGTACGATGCCCTGAATTTGCCCGCGCTGCTGCCTGGCACTTAAAACCGCATGTTCACCCGCCAGATGCGATGTGGCGTAGGGGTGCAGATTGCGCGGGCATGTATCCTCGGTAATTGTGCCCAGCAGCGGGCTCGCATAAACATGGGCGGTGGACAGGTAGATAAACCGTTGCACATCTGCACGGCTTGCGGCCGCCACTAACCGCGCGGTGCCCACACCGTTAAAGGCCAAGGCGCCTACTGGGTCCGAAGTGCAGTCCTGCGCATTCATGCCCGCCGCCTGAATCACTACATCAACGCCGTTGCACCTGTGCTCAAGCGCGCGACCATCATCCCATTCAATTTGTGCCACTTCTGCATGGGGCAACCAAACGGGGGGGGTGATAGGATTTCGTGAGCCGAGCACGATTTGATGCCCCGCCTGCACCAAATGCACCGCAAGCCGCCCGCCGACAAAACCAAAACCACCGGTTATCAGTATGCGCATCGATTAAGCTAAACCGCCCAAGGAGCGCCCTTGACCCACAACGCCTCAAGTAGTTCATGGTCGCGTTTAGTATCCATGCAGTGCCAGAAACCATCGTGGCGGTACGCCATCAGTTCGCCCGCTTTGGTTGCTTGCTCCAACGGCTCACGCTCTAGCATGGTTCCATCCCCGGCAATTAAATCAAAGAATGCAGGTTCAAACACAAAGTAGCCACCATTGACCCACCCGTCATGCAGCTGCGGCTTCTCCTGAAAGCTGGTAATACGCGAACCATCTATCACCAACTCGCCAAAACGAGCCGCGGGACGCACAGCCGACACGGTGACCATCTTGCCGTGACTGCGATGGAAAGCCAGCAATGCATCCAGATCGATGTCTGCCACGCCATCGCCATAGGTCAGCATGCAGGCCTCATTGCCTATGAACGAGCGCATGCGTTTAACGCGGCCACCCGTCATGGATGAATCACCGGTGTTCACCAGAGTCACCCGCCAATCCACCGGATCAACCTGGTGTGGCGAAACGCCTCCCGAGGCGAGATCCACCGTAAAATCGGCATTAAGTGCACGGTAATTGAGGAAATACTCCTTGATTACCTCGGCCTTGTAACCCAAGGCGATATAAAAATCCTTGTGTCCAAATCGCGCATAGGTTTGCATGATGTGCCAGAGAATCGGCTTGCCGCCGACTGGCACCATCGGTTTTGGTATGACATCGGTATATTCTGACAAGCGCGTACCAAAACCACCAGCAAGGAGAATGACTTTCATATACTCAGGCTTTCTTATCAAAGATGTTCAAAGCAAAATCAACCGAGAAATTGATCAACGATGCTCCAATGCCCAATCATACGGGATGCTGGCATCTGTAGCGGGCCGTCGTTCCAGCTCATCCGTGCTGTGGGGCAATGTCGCACAATTGGCGACGATGGCTGTCTTGGCACCCACACATTTGAAGCCATTCCAGATCAGCGGCGGTACCGTCACCAACATGTAATTTTCCGGTGATATAAAGAATTCCTGAACTTCACCCTGGGTCGCACTTCCAAGGCGATCATCGAATAGTACAAATTTAATCTCGCCGTGAATTACCGCGTAATTTAATGTCATCTCTTTATGCAAGTGCCAAGCCTTGACGACGCCAGGATGCGTACATGAAAAGTAAATCTCACCGAATCTCGAAAAGACAGGAGAATCTTCACGTAGCATATGCATCACCTTGCCGCGCTCATCAAATATCTGGCGCAGTGGGGTCAATACCACTCCATCTATCATGATTGCTCCGAGAAAAATTCTTCAATCTGTGCGCGAGTGATGGCTTCAGCATCACCACCGTTCATGATGGTCTTGTACCAGAGGGCTGTGGCTTCCAGCGTCTTCTCCACATGCCAGCGCGGATACCAGCCCAGCAATTGGTGCGCTTTATCGCAATTTAACTGAAGCAATCGCGCCTCATGGACTTGAGCCTTCGACTCGACCACCTCGACACGCCCCTTGCCGATATGGCCGACAATGACCTCGGCCACCTTCTTCACTGTCCGCACTTCTTGCGTAGAAGGGCCGAAGTTCCAGGAGCCACCCCATTTCTTGGGCTTTTCATGTAGATGCATGGCCAACAGCAGATAACCCGCCAGCGGTTCCAGCACATGCTGCCACGGTCGCGTCGCCCCAGGGTTGCGCAATCTGACAGGCTCGTCCGCTTGGATAGCGCGGATGCAATCTGGAATAATCCGGTCAGCCGCCCAATCGCCCCCGCCGATCACATTGCCGGCTCGCGTGCTTGCAGCACCCAACATCGGGCGTTGCTCGAAGAACGATCTCGCATAAGTTGAAAATGCCAGCTCCGCAGCAGCCTTGGATGCACTGTATGGGTCACGACCGCCCAGCTGGTCGTTTTCCCGGTAGCCCCAGATCCATTCAACGTTCTCGTAGCATTTGTCCGAAGTGATGTACACCAGAGAGCGAACCGACTCACATTGGCGTACCGCCTCCAGCAAGTTGACCGAACCCAGAACATTGGTGGAAAAAGTGTTAACTGGGTCATCATAAGATGGCCTGACCAACGCTTGTGCCGCAAGGTGAAAGACAAACTCCGGCTGAAAATCCTGCACTGTCTTCGCTACCACTGCCGCATCGCGCACATCGCCGACGACATGTTTTATCTTTTCCTCCAGCTTGAGCAAATCAAAATGATTGACGGCGGTAGCCGGAGGTAAGGCCAAACCAGCTACTTCAGCACCCACCTTGTTTAATATAAAAGCAAGCCAAGACCCCTTGAATCCCGTGTGGCCAGTGATTAAAACCTTCTTACCCGCGAAAGATTTTTCTAAAATTTGCGTTGTCAGCATGAATTGATACCCGTTATAAATATGACGCAAGTTTACCTTGTTTCAGCATGAGACCGATAAGCTCCACGGAACGATTCTCATATTCCTCGCGTAACGGCGACATGATGACCCGCTTGAGATGGCGATATACATATTCGACTCTTTGCTCGGCCGGAACCGATGAGCGCGCGTCCTCTACATAAATAATTTCGCTGAGTGCATAGCGCAAGTCCGCATCGAGATTCTCATCCAAGAGCGAACATTTTTTGTCTAGCCAGACCGATAGTGCCATGTGATAAGAGGGCGATAACTGGTCAATGATCCGGCTGGCGTGCAAGCCGATGCCGATATCTAGACGTTCATCACACACTCCGCCTGCCGCACCCTGCAGAAATGCCCGCAACATCGTGGCAACAGGTCTTGGCTCACTATCCCAAGCGGGATCACCACATCGCACCGAAGCAGCAGAAACAATCGTGCCCGGCTCTTTAGAAAAATCCAAATATTCCAAACCGTTTCGCGTGACAACTTCTATAAGCCGCTGACGGCTAGCTCCGTTCCGGACAAGTTCAATATCACAAGGAATATCGCCCAACCAGACATCCATCTTCAGATGTGCGCCCCCCCGCAACACCTCTAACCTACGACCTAATTGAATCGAGTTCGTCGAGAAGTTGCCTAGGATGGAAAGAATATGCGGTAACCAGTCTGCATAAATTTTTAATCCAGGGTCGTAACTTTTGGCCTCTCCATACCGACTTTCCGCTCGGGGGTCCATCCATTGCACGCGTATGGCCTGTACACCATCTGCCTCATTCACGAGCTTCGAGAAAGCCGTTACATACCTCGCAAAGAGAAAGACATGGGCGGCAGCCAGATATGTCTTTTGACTGATTGCCAAATCGGCCATGCGCTGGGTTGCGGCAGAGCTCAGCGTAACTGGTTTTTCAACCAGTACTGGCAAACGACTAGAAAGTGCCCACTCAACAGCTTTTTCGTGATCACCTGCCGCGTTGGCAACTATAATCGCGCCAGATTTCCCAGCGGTCGCCTCAGGGTAATCCGAGGACACCCTGATTCGGTGCCCCAAACCACGCGCCGATGCCCATGCCAACATGGCTTGTGCATTATGCGGCGAATGTGCCGATATGCTGACGGATGGAGGAACGAGGCCGCAAAGGACTTCCAGCAGCACCCGCGCCCATCGACCACCGCCGATCACGGCGACATGTTCGGGACATATCCAGAAAATTTCTTCAGGATCCATTACCACTTCTTCGACCGACACAGCGCACGAAACCAGCTGATTCTGAATTTTATGGATTACGCAAAATCATCCGCACTCAATATATCGATGATTGGCCCTGTATATCCTCGTTCCTTCAAATAGCTGCGGATCTCCTGCGGGATATGCCAGGCCAGATTCAACAAAGGAAGTGTCTGATCAGGCAGTACGAATAGGTCATCATCAGAACAGATAGGGATACGCGTTCCCGGCAGGTAATGTCCTATCTTCAACGAACCCGGTTTCTCATATACCTCAGAAACCGATTGCTCATCCAGCCCCAGCAGCTTCACCAGAATGGCAGCACGTCCCGGAAAGGCCTTGGCACGCAGCTTCCCGTATTTCTTGATCTGCTCGCCAAGGAATTGGTGCTTCAGATTGCGCCAGCTTTCAACGTTCTTGCGTAATAAAGCAAAATCCTCAAAGAACCTGCTTTCCCGGACAGACAGCGCATTCAAATCAACAGAGCCCGCCTGTTCTTTGCCCACCGAATTTCCCAAGAAGACACGAATGTTGCCACCGTATCTTGATGGAAACTGAACATCGGATAGTTGCGTGCCCAAAGTTTTCGCCATATAGACGAATGAGCCATAGCTATATGTCCTAGGGTGCTCATGGTAAAAAGTATCGAATTGATTTCCATCCAGCACGGAACCCAGATAGTGGTTCTCAATCACGATCATGGTGTTCGGCGCCATGAGTTTTTTCACCGAGCGCAGTACTTCATGCAGATCTTCGATATGTGCGAAAACGTTGGTGAAGGTGATGACATCAGGCTGGCCATGCTCCGCAACAATAGCAGCGGCTACAGCTTCAGAAAGGAAATTATTGTAGGTGACATGCCCTTTCATTTTCGCATCCAGATAGGCACCCGTAGGTTCTATCCCGAATGTTATGGCACCCTGCTTCTTGAAGAAATCTAGCAAGCTGCCGTCGTTACATCCGATATCCAGCACCTTTTTGTTGGCAAGGCTACCGAAGCGCTGCACACAAGATTCGACCAGCCCCGCCATACCATTGAGCACGTCGGCAGTGAACCGTGACCGGTAATGATAAGTCGAGGGAAAGAGGTCTTCTTTGGGAACCTGGAAGCGCTGATGGGCCGTGTTGCAATTGCGACAGAACAGAATCTCTATCGGATATTCATTGCAGGCGCGGCTGCCTCCAACCGGAACAAGATCGTCGCACATCGGATGAGCACCCAGATCCAGCACCGAAACTAGTTCATTATTGCCGCACACTTCACAAGAGCTGATTTCATGAAACTTATTTGTCATGGGAAAGTCCACCTAATTAGTTGTTGAAAGCAAGAAGTCGTCCACAATAATTTCGCAAACGCCTCCCCACAAAATAAAACAATGAAAGATAAAAATTGGGATATATGCTGTACTCCAGAGTTAATTTGAACAAATTTACATATGCATACCCGGATCGTTCCCTATATAAAACAATATTTGCAAAATCAGGCAAAGCATTATTTAGTGCATAATTTTTGCAATAGATATATTTCCAGTACGGCAGTCCATTTTTGCGATATATAGATAACGCCTCAACTAGACGTACGCTATGTATAAACGGATACATAGGCGCCCATTCACGCGCGCCAGTCAAACAAACATTCAACGGCTGTGAATTAAAATACGCTTTCGAATTCATGAATGCTTTTGCAAATATTTTTATATGCGGAAAGGTATTGTCGAAGTGTGAAAAAGTACGATTATCCATAATTGCGTTCTGATCAAGCTGATTTACGTTTTGATCCCAAAGTGATTTTCGAAATACAGATAAGAACATTCCGCCTAAAAAATCAAAAGAAATTTTTGGATTTATCATGTCCAGAAATTTCATTTCGCCTGCATCTGGCCATTTGGAAAATGGAACCATATCTTTGGGCAAGTTTGCCGTATCAAAGGGAGATGGATATCTTTTTAAATACTCCGTATCCAAATGAAATGAATTCGCGTAAATGAAATCAACATCTGGGTGTCCATCAATTAATTTGTACAGTTCAGAAATTGCATTTGGTATTAATAAATCATCATCGCCGATAAGCCAAGCAAAATCACCCTCTGCCATCGACATCACATTCAGAAAGTTTCTTGGGATACCAAGATTGCTGGAATTCCTGTGATACTTTATGTCAATTTTTGACTGCGCATGACGAACTACATCTTCAGTTCCATCGGTGGAATTATTGTCCGAAATACAGACCTGAAATTTGTACTCCGATTGCGAATTGCACAAAATAATCGAGTTCAAGCAATTAGCTAAATGCGCCGCGCGATTATAGGTTGGTATACAAATCGATAGTTTCATCGCTATACCCTGATATTGAAGATATTAGGCAATTAAATCTTGCGGAGATAATACGTAATATCGTCAAGTGGAATAAGATGGCTCAAATAATATTCATATCGATGCGGCCATTTATTTGCCAATTTAATGACAATTTTTTTGGCCCAACCGCTTAGCAAGGTTTCATTGAATACCACCAACTCTACTTTGAATCTTGTTTTTACATAGTCATACCTCTGACAAATCAAGTGGTCAGGGTCATAGTAGGCGAATGAGTCTACAGTAAAAAAATGCTGGTGTGTCGGATCAATGAAAGCCCATACCGATCGGAAGTAGGGAACAATGACCTTTATTTTCCCACTGGGCTTGCATATCCGATACACTTCTTCCATCACCCGCATCGGATCGTCCAAGTGCTCAAGGACATTATCGAGATAAATTTCATCGAACTCATTATCCATAAATGGGTATGGAAAGACATTTAGGTTGTGAATGACGTCTGCATCATGGCGATCGGAATAATCAACACCGATTGCGCCTAGCCGCTTCTTCTTACCGCAACCCAGATCAAGAATTTTTGGCACCAACGTATTCATTCAATTCTCCTGTTATTTTTTGAAAAAAATCGCCTCCAATCAGACAAAACGAGAAGCTCAATTTGATTTGACATTTCAGACTTCATTTATTGGCAATCCAGCCCGGCAAACCTCAGCAGAATGCCTAGGTCGAACGCTACAACCGGACGGTTCGCTATGACTGGCGGGGCATTACCTGTTCGAAAGCATTGCCGAGGCCCAGGACTTCGCCACGAACTGGATATAGACTTACAATCACGAACGCCCAAACATGGCCTTGGGCGGCATTATGAGAAACCTCCCCTTTTCAGCTTATGAAGCAACCCCGCTAATTCCTGACGATCCACCCCGATTAACCATGGCAAAAGCCATATTGCCCACCCAACGCACAACACGTAAACGATGCCCGTGAACAAAATGGGAACAATCAGTTCAGCACAACCAGTCCCATCCAGCATCCAGAGCAGGCTGGTCAATTGTTTGACTAGATATCCCAAGCCAATCATTAGCGTAATACCAACCACCTGAAAAGCCCAATCAAATTTCCAACCGCCATAACGCGCGATGAACCAGGCCTGAATGTTTACCGACACGATACCTATCATCACCATCTTGCACGCCATTCCGAACGCGCCCAATTCAAGGCCCGGAATCCAGCTGCTGGATGCGGGAGCCTGCACGAGATATGACACTGGAATGGAAAACAACATCACAGCAATGCTGATAAACGTATACCTATGCGTTTGCCCACTGGCTAGGAACATGGTTCCTCCAATTTGCCCCATGGATTGATAGATTGGATAAATCAGCATGATTGCCAACACAGGCCAGGCATTGGTGTAGGCGGCGCCGAGAAATACATTCACGATTTGCTCCGCCCAGGGGAGCAATAATCCTGTGGCAATCGCCCCCAGCATGACAAGCCCCCGGCTAACTTTGCGATATAGCATTGCCACTCTAGCGCGGTCTTGCTTTTCCCAGGCATCCGCAATCTCTTTCCAGAACACATTCAGAATGGATGCAGTCGCCAACAGACTGACCGCAGCAAACTGGCTGGCTATCTGAAAATAGCCTTGCTGCGCGGCTCCGCCAAACCTTTGCAGCATCCATTTATCCGCAAAGTCATAGGCAAAACTGACTAACGCAAGTGCAACCAGAGGCTTGCAGTATTTCCAATAATCCCAAAGAATTTCACTGACAGACTTCTCCTCTATTGGCGTCACCGCCCGATCTTCTTTTAAGAAGAGATAGGCCAATACCGCCGCCAACGCATATTGGCCAGCCAGAATGAACAATACTTTTTCCATCGACAATCGGCCATACACCGACAACGACAGGATTATCATGAAATACAACAATGCAACAGCAAGGCTCATCATCTGAATCTTGATCGTTTTGCGCATTGCCTCGCCGATCTGCCCCACCATCTGCCATAGCTGTTGCTGCATAAAGGCCGCCACAAAAGCGAGCATCACAACTTCACGGTTATGCCCCAGCCATATTTTCTCAAATAAGCCGGAGGGGATAATCAGCCAAAGCAACGCTAAAGTCGCGGCAAATTGGAGCGCCAGCCAAGAGAAATACAGCAGATAAAATCGGCGTCCTCTGGCTCGCTGCGACAAGAAGGTAAAGAAAGCGTTAGAACTTCCCAAGTCCATCAAAGAGCGTATGGCTACGAAGCTACCCAGAAGAAACATCAGGTCGCCATAACCATCCGGGTTGAGTGCGCGCGCAATAAGCAGCCCCGTTGCAAAGCTGATTAGTGCACGAAAGGCATTGGAACCCACTGAAACTGCGAGCCTCAATTTGACTGATGTGGAATACAGCACGGGCGGGCTCTCCAATCGCTGTTAATGTGATGGTAGATCGGAAATTCTTTTAAGCTCTTTGCTCCATAATGCGATTGCATCTGGTGAGGTTCGCGCGAAACGTTCGCAGAACGCCCGGATCGTCTTCTGCCGCTCCGGGGCATCCCACCAAGTTTCCACATCCTCATAAACTGCAGCCACCGCAGAAGCGGCCGCCTCCGGGCTGTCGAAGAGGATCCCGCCATCCTTCAACAAGTCAAAGAACGGCTGCGCTTCCAGCCTTAGTCTGTTGGTGCGGGGATTGCAAAAGAGTACCGTGGGTTTGTTTGCCGCCAATGCCTCGGCAAATGTAGTCGAGAGATGATCGCATACATAAAGACGGCAATTCTCCAAACTCACCTGGAAAGGAACCGCCCATGATTCAACCCGGATGCTCGGGAAACAGTCTTTCAGGCGCTCTACAGTACCCCACTTATAATTTTCGTAATGGGGCCTAAAGCAAGTTTCTGCCAGCATCTTTTGTGGCAATGCCGCTGCAAATTTGATTTGCCACGCAAGATATTCCCGAAAATGCTCGGGCAAGAACGGCAGTTGAACAACATAGCGAGGAGAGGATGTCGCAACCCACAAAATCCCCTTTTTATTGTTATCCGCTCCAATCTTGTTTCTTCCAATCAACTTTGTAGCCGGCATCGGAATTACCTTGGCGGTACAATCAGCGCGCTCCCATCCCCACGAGTAGTAATGATCAACGATTGACGTTTCATAATCTTCGCTGGGCATATATTTCAAGCCACCGTATATTCCACCGTGCTGAGTCCCCGCCAATACAGCTCCTTTGTCAACAAGCATGGCGGCCCATTGTTTAAATGGCTCATCGTAATACCAACCATTTGCACTAAAAATCGCGTTGCTATGCTTGGGATAATTCTTGCTTGCAACATCCCCTACCACTCGAAATCCTTCGACAAAGCATTGAGGCATATCTACATAAAGCATTGTCGACAAACATCTTCCAAACTCTCCCTCACCGAGTTCAATTACTCGTAAAGCATTTCGCTTTTCGCTATCGTATTCAAATCGATGACATGGAACCATTTGATTCCAACTATATAAAATTTGTCCAAATTCTCTGAAGAGAAATTGCAGTTCAATTTTTCTCTGGAAATGTGAATTTTTCAGAAAAACGGCTTTGAAGAGTTTGGCACTAATGTTGGTATAGGTTTTCACTGAAGTGCCGATTGCTCTCCGCCACCATGAATTGGAAAGCAATTTGCTATATAGATGGTTGCGTGGCACTTCGGCTTCTTGACAGGGAAATTCTTTTCCTAGGGCACGCAGTATCTTTGTATACAACTGCAAATTGTAGGAATCTTCAGACAGAAAACATGCAAAATCCAAAGTATCAGTCGGCACTACAAACGACTCGGACGACAACCCGATTGTTGTGAAACCTGGATATTGATCGATTGCATGTGTTATGCGTAGAAATCGGTCATACACCGCCGACAAGTACAATTGCATCCAAGGCCCGAGCAGTATTCTCCAGTAGCGGATGCTATAGTTTCTCCCATGGATTGAATTCAACTTCTCCCCGAGAACTGGCAGAATTTGCTCGTATATGCGTTTTACATGAAGGTAAGCTTCTTCGGCGACATCTGCATGATCGTATGGGCCGCCCAATAATCTGCCATTGAGTTCTTCCAAATAAGTAATTCGCTCATAAAGCCTGCACCATTCTCCCAAGAAAACCACCGGCTTACTAACATCCCAGAAATTCTCCAATGCTGTTGTAGCAAGAAAAACCTCATCTATTTGCGTATCACTCAATTGCAATCCGTTCAAAATTTAAAATGACCATCAAAACACTGCGGAGGTCTATCCAAGGATTTGGGATGCGACCACCCCATGCTCGGCCCTCAACAACGGAACGCCCCGCATAACGGGATAGGCAATTCCCACCTGTTCAGCATGGAAAATATCCCCTTGGTCAATCAATGGAACGCCTGTCAGCGGGCACTGCCAGCCACCTCCAATAATGTTTGAATCGCTTTTAGATGGAGCCCCGGATTTAACCATGAGCACTACGCCACTTGGATTAAGCGGGTTGTTACAAATATCAAGCAATCCATACTCAACTACAGATGCCCCTAGTCTTTCTGCCGTAGATTTAAGGTTGCGAACATAACCATGTTCAGCCATTCGCTTCTGAGCATTTTCGGGAGCTAATTCATAAAGTGGCTCCACCAGCACTACCGCTTTTCGCGCAACTCGAAGCAGTTCTTTGATGGCAGCCGCTTCCTTGCCTCCATTGGGCTCCAATGAATGCGAGGTATAAACGACATCAATCGAATTGTCCGCCATGGGAATATTAAAAATATCTCCCACAAATAATCTGCTATCGACAGCATTCTCTTCCACCCATTTCTTTGCAACTTTAATTCTGGACCAGCTCACATCCAAACCAAATGCGGAAGTGTTTTTGCAATTAATGGCCTTTACCACTCCAGCTTGCGTTGTTGCTTCTCCAACGCCCACTTCCAAAATCTTATCTCCTTGCTCCATGTACGGTTTGATAAGTTCTGCTAGCTGCGCGCACCATTTATTGACGTAATTTGGATTCTCGCGAGCATATGCAACATAACTGCCGGCTTGAAGATCATAAGCAACTAGGGTGCTCACAAGCTCATTGCCTGCCATGGCTGAATTAGCACGCGCCCAAGCCATGGCGTTGTCACCTTGTGCATAGGCAGCTCTCATGCCCAAAATGAGATGCCCCAGTGCTTCTGTATCGGACTTCATCGCTCTAACCTTTGCTCGTTTAGTAATTTCACGCCAACAATTCCCACCCTAAAGCCGTCCCTCGACGCACGTCGAGTCGCACAGTTTTGCCTATGACCATTTCAATATACTTCGTTGGCAAACCCAAACCTGGCCGAATTGCTCTAACATTTTCACTAGTCAATACATCGCCCGCTTTCAAATCCTTAATCACATAAAGTGAGCGGCGAAATACAATAGATTTTTTCTCGGCCTCGGTCGGCCCATAGCTTACTTGCCCGAGCGCCTGCCAAGCACGTTCGGTCTCCAGCACCAGTTGTGCCATCTCGGCGGGCTCCATAGAAAACGTGCTATCTACTCCGCCATCTGCACGATTGAGAGTAAAGTGCTTTTCGACAACCGTCGCTCCCAAGGCAACGCTGGCCACCGACACCCCCACCCCCATGGTGTGGTCGGACAAGCCCACTTCGCAACCGAATAGTTCGCGTAAATGTGGGATGGTGAGAATATTGGTATTGTCCGCGGTAGCTGGGTAAGTGCTCGTGCATTTAAGTAGAATAAGCTCTTTACACCCAGCTTCGCGAGCAGCACAAACGGTTTCATCCAGTTCGGCTACGGTGGCCATGCCGGTGGAGATAATCAACGGCTTGCCGGTAGCGGCCACGCGGCGAATCAATGGCAAATCGGTATTTTCGAACGATGCAATCTTATAGCATGGCACATCCAGGTTTTCGAGAAAATCCACCGCCGTATCGTCAAATGGTGTACTGAATGGAATGATGCCCAATTCGCGCGCCCTATCAAAAATCGGCTGATGCCATTCCCATGGGGTATAGGCCTCACCATAAAGCTTATAGAGAGACGTGCCTGCCCAAAGGCTCTTTGGGTCGCTGATATGAAACTCTCGCTCGTCCAAATCTAGCGTCATGGTATCCGGCGTATAGGTTTGTATCTTCAATGCATGCGCACCTGTTTTGGCTGCCGCCTCGACTATTTCCAAAGCACGCGCTAAGGACTGGTTATGGTTACCAGACATTTCGGCAATGACGAAGGGGGTATGGCCAACTCCAATGTCATGATTTCCAATTTTTATGCTCATATACTCTCTCTGGCTCTGATGTGATTTATTTATCATCCACGTAAGTGATGCGCACATCGGCCATCACCTGTCCTGTTTTTTTTGCTGCTCGCGAAAATTCGAATTTTAAAGGCCCGATTTTTAAAAAGGCATTGGGGTACCCCTCTGCATCAAGCATTCTGATCAAATCGAATACTTGATCAAGCGATTCAGTTATCGCCAAATCTCCATCTTCAGGCTTCCTCCGTTTAAACTCTATTGGCTCATCGATTTGAGCAATTGGCTCAGGTTCCTGCTCAATAATTTCTACAATCATTTCTTCAACAACGCCAGATGCTCTCAAATAGATTTCCTCGGCGGATCCGTGCAAATTAAATGGCCTTTTCAAATAGATTGGCCCCGCATCCATCTCTTCTACGCAGCGAAGTGCAGTAATTTTTGTGTCATAAATTCCCCTTGCAATCAGATTTTGCAGGGGACTACCCCCTCTACCAAACGGAAGGTCGGTCATGTGAAAAATCACACATTCAAACTGATTAAAAATATTTTCTGGAATGCGATACGACCAATGTGGAAAAAATACATACCTAGGCCGCAGTTTCTGTAAAACATCCTCTGTAAGCTCTTCTTGTTTGGTAATCAAAAAAAATGGAATCCCTGTTCGCTTCTCAAGGCGTTCTTTCATCGTGAGGCTCCAAGGGCGATTTGAGACTAAAATACAGTCACTAAAATCCTTGTTGCCAACCGAATTCGACAAAGTTTGCATGATTACCTATACCTACTCTGTCCGACGGAAAATCCAAAGTCTAGTCTGGCCAACATCTAACGAATCAAATTGCCTAAACTGGCTCAATTCCAAAGCAAGCCTATTAATTGGAGCGTCATATTTTGGGTCTTCATTCTGCTCTTTCGCAAGCCATGCGTTGATAACACGACTAAACAGATAATAAACAGAGGTGAAATCACGAAACTCAACTAACTCTGCAAAATCAATTTCTTCAACTTCCGCCTTTTGAAGATATCGGTTGTGCCACGGACTAGATATCGGCTCCAATCCAACACTTCCCCGCATTTCATTCAAGTTATCCAGACCTTCGCGCAAATTCTCACACATTAAATAGATACCGCCAGGACGTAACAGACTGATAATGTCGCGTATTGCTTTTTTTTGTTCGTCCCATGTTTCTAGATTAATCAAAACACGCTCAGTAAGCACAACATCGTAGAAATTGGCTTGTACCAAAATCAATTCATCCAGCTTACGCACATCTTGCACGGCGAAGTTAAGATGGGATTTTGAAAATCCTTTCATATCTCGTTCATTATTTGCTTGCTTTACCATCTCTGGGGAAAAATCCATTCCCATTATTTCCAGAGATTTATTCTCAGCTAAATAAAAAGCGGCCGTCCCACTCCCACAGCCTAAATCTAATACCCGCTGACCATCACTGATGTACGTAGCTATGGTCTGCATTTCAAGCTGCTTTAATCCGAGGTCATTTGTCCCTGCTAAAGAACCAAGGTGTGCCCTGCTATTCCAAAATTCAAGTATCTCGTTACTTTTCATTATTTATTTCCTAATATGTTGTTGATAATATCGATGCCACTTCCATCTACCAAAGCCTGCCCAGCAAGAGAAGCCTCCATTAATAATTTCGGCGAGGTAATCATGCGTATGATTTCTTTAGTCAATTGATCCGCATCAACTTCAGCCTTGTATCCAAGGTAATTAATTAGGCCCGAGGAATGCAATGAATTGCATGACGGAATTTGGTTTTTTGCTATCCCAATAACCAAGCTCGGCACTCCCATACACAACCGTTCAGATGTGGTAGTCCCACCAGATCCCAAAGCCAAATCAGCTTTCATCATCAAATCAGCCAAGTGAGGGCGAGGCGGATATATATTGACTAATGGCCTGTCAATTATCTGTTGTTCAATGCTCTTGCGATGAGGATTGTTAGCGCCGATCACCACATCAACTTCTAGATGCAGCAAATCAGGGTGCGATAAGGCATCCAATGCCATTCCTGTGATATTTTGCGGGTCGCTCCCACCGAAGAACACCAATACTCGCTTAACTGAGCCATCACGGACACGGTGCAGTTTGCGAAACACCAAATACTCAGGACGAAGCAATGCGTATTTTGGACCTACTAGCAAATTGCAGACTTTGGAAACCAGTCCTGCATAACGATACTCATTCTCAGTAGAGTAGTTTTGATCTAAAAGTACATCACAATCGTGGTGGCGGTTAGCTAGATCATCAATCACCATTATTTTTTGTGTGTGCGGACGTAACCGATGCTCCCATTCGACATCAAGCCCATAATGATCTACCACTAGCCAATCAGGCTTTTCTCCATTTAGAGCCGTTATGGTTTCATCCGCATCATCCGCCTGCGTTACTCCGAGCCAAACGGCATAATTTTCACTATGTGTTTCGCTAATTTTTTTTGGTGCAGGCAAGATAGTGACTGGTACACCATTTTGGTGTAATAGAAAAACTAAGTTGCCGCGATGCTCGCGGCAAATAAAACGAATCTGTGCCCCCCGCTCACACAGAGCCCCTGCCAGAGTCAGGCAGCGCATGAGATGGCCAATCCCCATTTGGGCGGAAGCATCAACACGGAAAGCTACTTTCATACTAATTGACGCCCTAACATGAAAGCCTCAGCGGCATCCACCCCCACAGTTGCACCGCGCCAATGTGCCAGATGTTCAACTGCTTTCAGCGAACGAGGATGCGGCCAGCTACGCAACTCGGCGGCATAAATATCTAATGCGGCAAGTTTGCGAGCCAAGGTATCCGAAATATTTACAAACCAGTTGGGCGCGAAATCTGCAGCACTCCCAGGAAGTTGCCATTCAGTGCTGGATGGCACCTCGAAACACAACAATGTCTTTACCGGATGACCACTTTGTGGGCGGCAGGCGGTAACAACAGCTTCATGCATGCGGCGATGATCAATATTGACGTCACCCGCATGGTGAGTAAAAACCACTTCTGGTTTATGCACGGCAATCAGCTCTTCTAACGCTTTGGCAATATCGAGCGATGCAATAGTATCCATGCGGTTATCTGGAAATTCACCGAACGACACCGACTTCACGCCTAGTATCTCACACGCTTTTTTTGCCGCCTCTCGGCGCACATTGAGTTCTTCCATCTGTACTTGCGCATCTCCAACTCGAGACAAAACGCCATCGGCTAGGAAAGCGACATGCACAACAGCACCCTCATCAGCCAGTTTAGCAATGGTGCCGCCACAACCAAGCACTTCATCGTCTGGATGAGCTGCGAGAATAAGGATAGATTGGGCACGTGCCATTAGTTCAACCGCTTAAATCCGCCATGGCACACAGGGCCTTTGAGCAAGCTCAATACACTGCGCCCGTCTTCGCACTCTTTAATTAATGCAAATATCGGATCAAGCGCTTCGAAGAAGCCAGCCACCACCTCTGGAGTATGCTCAATACAAACATATACGCTATTACCTGCCAGATAACCTTTTGCAAGCATTTCTTGGGTGATGAGTGTTTTATATGCAAGTGCATTGTCACTTTGGAATGTAAAGCCAGTAAGGGCTGCCAAGCCCCAATGACTAATCTTAAGACCATGCTTATCGGCAAGCTTTTGCCAGCCCTGACGAATTCCAAGTCCCGTTTGGGTGATAGTGTCCCAAGATTTCAAACGATCCATAACTTCGAGTGTTTTGAGTGCTGCTGTCGGCCCGATACGCTCAGTCCAGAAAGTACTGCTGATGAATGTTGTTTGGGCTGCTTCCATAACCTCGCGCTTGCCGATGGTGGCGGTAATGCCGTAGCCATTGCCCAAAGCCTTGCCGAACATTGCCATATCCGGTTCGACGCCGTATTTCTTGTGCAAACCGCCGAATGTTTCGCGAAAGCCGGAGGTGCATTCATCAAAGATCAACACGATGCCGCGCTCGGTCGCGAGCTTACGCACTTTGTGCAAGAAGTTATCTTCGGGCCCCATATTTCGGACCACTTCCATTTTGATCACGCCAATGTCGTGATTATTGACCAGCGCCTCGAGCTCGGCGTAGTTGTTATAGTTGAAGGGGAAGACCGTACCGCGCAAATTTTGCGGCACGCCATTGGGCGCCAAACCAGGCAACAGGTGACCCGCAAGATTTTTATCGTCGCCAAGATTGGCAGACAGATACCAATCGTGCCAGCCGTGATAACCGCAAATCGCAACGTTATCTTTACCCGAGGCAGCGCGTGCGATACGAATCGCAACCGCGTTGGCTTCGCCACCTGACCGCGCCAACCTTGCCATATGTGCCCAGGGATGAAGCTCTATTAACTTTTCAACCAAGTAGACTTCTTCAGGACAGTTAAAAGTAGACATATTGCCAGCACTCACTGTCTGCTGAACTGCAGCATCAACTTCAGGATGTCCATACCCCAATATGTTAGTACCGATACCCATGATGGACATGTCGATATATTCGTTCCCGTCCAAATCCCACACCTTGCAGCCTTTGGCCTTGCTATAGTAAGCGGGCCAAAGGTCTGGCAAAAACATTTCCGCTCGCTTGGACAACAACATGTTGCCGCCAGGAATGATTTGTTTAGCGCGTTTCCAAAGTTTTTGGCCTGTGCCCATGGTTGATCCTTCGTTGCGAATCAGGTGTTGGTTGATGTTGAAAATTTCCGGTTGTTGCGATTGCAAATTGAGCACATCGCGCCAAGAAAAGTCGGTGCGCGGATGAAAGTGTTGAAAGACTTTTTCGATCACAGCAAAATCCGACGGTTCATCTACCGTCCAGCGTAGAACTGACAAATCCTGATCGTGTTGCATGGCGGCAGTCTTGAATCTTCCCGACTCGCGCAAATAGGGGGTGACGTGTTCATGATCAAAGGGTTTGTCGGTCTCACGATTGGCCTGCTCCAGCGCGCTAAAAGCAAAGACCTCAATATCCAGTCCATCAGGATAAGTCGGCGGCGTAACATTACTAGAGTAATCTACGTTCGCGGTTTTAAAACAACGAATTACCTCATCCACGAGTTCCGGATCAACCAGCGGGCAATCACCGGTAATACGCACCACCACATCGGCTTGATGCTTTCGTGCTGCTTGCACAAAGCGGTCAAGCACATCGTTTTCGCTACCCTGCTCGCAGGTATAACCCAACTTACGAACATGCTCTACCAATGGCCGGTTGCGCTCATCTACCGAGGACGCAACCACAATTTGGTCAACCTCTATTGCTCGCGAAAGACGCGCAAGCAATAGTTCTATCATGGGAATGTCTCCGATTGGCTTCATCACCTTATTCGGTAGACGGGTGGAGCCCATGCGAGCTTGTACTAATGCAACAATTTTCATACTAATCCACCCACAAAACCGGATTAAGAATTTCGACCTGATCTACTCTAAACTCGTCAAAGTTCATTTCGATGTATGCAGGGAAGTCATCAAATATATTTGAAAACTGACTCAATGATTCAACACCAATTATGATTTTCTCAATCTCAGGCAGCCGGAGCAGATAGTGCAGCGCGGCATGTGCTGGGCTTATGCCTGCTGCACGGGCTGAAGCATGAAAATCTTTAAGTACATTTCTAGCCGGATTGAAGTGCGCCGACAAAAAGTCAGGTTCAGCCAGCAATAATCCTTGCAAAAAGGCTGAACGGGCATGAATTTTGATTCCCAATCTGGAAAGTCTTTTTAGGTCGCCATTCTCGGTTAAACGTCGATCTAGCACATTGATGGGCAACTGTACAAAATCGAGCGGGAATTTCTCATGGATATTTTCCACGACTTCCCCGGTGTAGGCCGAGACTCCAATTCGACTGACCAGCCCTTCTTCTTTCAGACTCAACATCTCTTGGTACAAAAGCTCACCGCCCTCCACCAATAGATTGGGTGCATGATGAATCAACAAACCGTCAATAGATTTTTGCTGCATCATCCTCAATGAGGCCTCAAAAGCATCACGCAACATGAGCGCATCTTGCCTTTGAATTTTCCCATCGGGGAAACGAGGGGTTTTAGTTATGATAGAAAATGAATTAAGAACACCATCGCAAGTCCCCAACACCGCCTCTGACTCTCCATAGAGATGTGCCGTATCGATACAAGACAGACCTAGCTCAACTGCCTTTTCAAGAATCAAGCAGGCACTTGCACGAGACGGAACTCCTTCTCGATTAAATCGACCGTAATACATTCCAAACTGCGCTGTACCCAACCCAAAGCGAGATAAGATGCCTTGGCCTTGGCCTTGGCCTTGGCCTTGGCCTTGGCCTTGGCCTTGGCCTTGGCCATGGCCTTGGCCTTGGCCTTGGCCTTGCTCTGCATTGTCGTGCCAATCGACCCCTAGCATTGCAGCGCTACGCATTACTGTATCTAGCGAGAAATCAGAGAGATCACTATTAATAATGGCTAATAGTTGCTCATAATCTTTCTGGTAATCAAGCGTAAATCGATATGCACTCAAATTCTTCCAATTCTCAACATTGCGTTGCACGATGTCATCGTGGTCGTTTCGTATCAGATAAGGTGTTACGTGCTCCCGGTCGTGTTTCATCGTTGCCTTTCGATCAGCTTCAAACAACAGTTCACTCGAAAACACCTCAACATCCATACCGCGAGGGAACGTTCGACTCAATGTATTGCCAACATAAACACGTGACCCGACATTTTCGCAGTAACAAGAAATAACCTTATCAATTACTGCTGGATCGATTAACGGACAATCCGCCGTCAATCGAACTACCACGTCGGCCTGATATTGGGATGCTGCACCAGCATACCGTGACAATACATCAGTCTCATCACCTCTAAAGCAGTCCACTCCGTATTGGCTACAAAAGTTGACAATGGCATCATCTGCGGGAGCGTGCGTTGTTGCAATGACTAAATTTGTTGCACACCTAACCTCCCTTAATCTGTCAATCTGATGCGCCAGCATAGGCTTACCCAACGCAGGTAATAAAACCTTACCTGGCAAGCGCGAGGAGCCCATTCGCGCCTGAACGATTAATACAACTTTCACTTTAGGGCACCTCGAAAAACCTCCCCACTGCGCGAGCTGGTAAAATTTGTTCTTTGCAACCCAGCCCTTCGACAGCGATGAAGACACGTAGCGCGATCAAGACGGACCTGTTTGCAGCGGACAAGCGGAAGGAGAAGATTGACCGGCTGGGCGACCCGTTGGTGGAGATTGAAGCGCATGTGGACTTTGCGGCGTTGGCGGCGGAAGTGGATCGGGTGGCGCCGCGCCCGGAGAGCCTTCAAGGGGGCCGTCCCCCGTTCCCGACCGAGACCATGGTTCGCATCCTGGTACTCAAGCGGTTGTATAACCTCTCGGACGAGCAGATGGAATACCAACTGCTGGACCGGATGAGCTACCAGCGTTTCTGTGGCCTGGCCGACTCGGCCAGCATTCCCGACCGCACCACGATCTGGACCTTCGAAAACCGGATTGGCGAAGCTGGCGCGAAGGCTCTGTTTGACGGCGTGGAACGGCAGTTGCTCAAGCAGGGTTACATCGCCCGAGGCGGCCAGATCATCGACGCCACCTTGATCCCGGCCCCGAAGCAGCACTTCACCAAGGAAGATAAAGAACAGATCAAGCAGGATGCCACGCCAGCGGACTGGAAACCGGCGAAGCGCCGGCAGAAGGATCTGGACGCCACCTGGACCAAGAAGCACGGCAAGAGCCACCACGGCTACAAGCTCAGTATCAACGTGGACAAGCGCTACAAGGTGATTCGCAAGATCGAGACGGACACGGCCTCGACCCATGACAGCCAGCATTTCGACGCGGTGCTCGATCCGGCGAATACCCATCGGGACATATACGCCGACAAGGGCTACCCCAGTGCGGAGCGGGAAGCCAGGTTGAAAGCTGCGGGATACCGCAACCAAATACAACGCAAGGGGCAACGAAACCAACCGCTGTCTGAATGGCAGCAACGGTGCAACCAGCGAATCGCCAAGACGCGCGCCCGTGTGGAGCATGTCTTCGGCGCGATGGAACAGATGGGCGACAAACTGATCCGCACCATTGGTCAGGCGCGGGCGAACTTCGCCATGGTCGTGATGGCGGCTTGCTACAATCTGAAGCGGCTGACCTATCTCAAGAGGGCAGGAATTGAGGCATTCTGACGCCCGAAATGGGCCGGATTGCTCGAATATTGGGCAATCCAAGGGGGAATCGGGGCTAAATCGCCCTGCGATGCCCGCACGGGACGGAAAAATTGAGGCCAATTCGGTTACGCGCATCGTTTCGTCACTGAATTCGCCAGGAATCTTGGGTTATTCGAGGTGCCCTTTAGTAACTCCGTCAAAACGGAAACAACAACATTTTGATCTTCAAAATTTAGCCCTGGATACATCGGCAAACTGATCGCCTCTGCGTAGTAATGCTCTGCTTCCGCACAATACCCCTCCTTGAATCCCATACCTTCATAGTAAGGTTGATGATAGACCGGAATGTAGTGCAGGTTCACGCCGACCCCAACCTCGCGTAGCTCCTCAAACACTTGGCGTTGCGTTTTGCGTATCTGATCGAGCTTTAAGCGAATAACGTAAAGGTGCAATCCCGAATAGGCATCAGGATGCTGCCAAGGAACGATTACCGGCAGCCCAATCAGCAGCCGGTCGTACCGTTGGGCAATAACGTGTCGTTTGCCGACAAATTCATCCAGGCGCTTCATCTGACTTAAACCCAGTGCTGCTTGTAGGTCGGTCATGCGGTAGTTGTAACCTAGGGCGATCTGTTGGTAGTACCACGGTCCATCCGGCGCATGGGTCATCTCATTTGCATCTCGCGTGATCCCATGGCTGCGCAACAGTTGCATCCGCTTAGCCAACTGAGCATCGTTAGTCATTGCCATGCCGCCCTCGGCAGTGGTGATGATCTTGACGGGATGAAAGCTGAATATGGTGATGTCGCTGTAATGGCAATTGCCGATCGGTTCATCGCGGTATTTTCCGCCGATGGCATGCGATGCATCTTCTATGATCCTGAAGCCATATTGTTGAGAGAGTTTTTGGATTGCCTCCATATCGCATGGCTGACCACAAAGATGGACAGGAATCACGACTTTAGGCAATTTGCCAGACTTTACGGCTGCAACAAGTTTGGCTTCCAGCGCTTGAGGGCACAGGTTGTAGGTACGCGGGTCAATGTCTACAAAGTCCACCTGTGCGCCGCAGTACAGGCCGCAATTGGCTGACGCCACAAAGGTCACCGGCGTAGTCCAAAGCCAATCCCCGGGGCCAAGGCCCAGTGCCAGGCAGGCGATATGAAGCGCCGAAGTGGCACTGTTCACCGCTAGTGCATGCTTGGCTCCGACATGATCTGCCACGATTTGCTCAAACCTTGGGACTACAGGGCCTTGCGTCAGGTAGTCCGACTGCAAAACAGCAACAACCGCATCAATGTCGGCTTGCGTAATGTCCTGACGACTATAAGGAATCATTAGATACTTCCGATTTTTTCGCGATTTACTTCGATCCAAGCTTGCAACTCGGTGGGCGACATCCACTCCGAGTTGCTATCACTTGTATAACAAAAACCTTCATCGACTTTTCTGCCATCTTTAATTCGATGGGCATCTTGATCCCATTCGTGGATCGCCGGAAGAATTTTGAAATAATCCCGATATTGATACGTATAGAAAGAGTCTTCGGAGCCAATCATTTGTTCATGCAACTTTTCGCCAGGGCGTATGCCAACAATATCTTGCCGAGCTGTCGGGGCGATGACTTTGCCCAACTCAGTTACTTTCATGGACGGAATTTTCTTGACATATATTTCGCCGCCAACCATGTCATCAAAAGCATGCCATACCAACTCAACACCTTGCTCCAAAGAAATCATGAAGCGGGTCATTCGCTTGTCGGTAATGGGCAGCACGCCCTTGTCGCGAATGGACAGAAAGAACGGAATGACTGAGCCACGTGAGCCCATGACATTGCCGTAACGCACGACCGAAAAGCGCGTGCCGTGCTCGCCTGAGTAGGCGTTGCCTGCGACAAAGAGTTTGTCGGAGGTGAGTTTGGTCGCGCCGTACAAGTTGATGGGGCTGCTAGCCTTATCGGTAGAAAGGGCCACCACACCCTTAACGCCTTTGTCAATACAGGCGTCAATCAGGTTCATGGCACCGTTTACATTGGTTTTGATGCATTCAAAAGGGTTGTATTCTGCCGTGGGAACAATTTTAGTGGCTGCAGCGTGCACCACATAGTCGACACCATCGAGTGCACGATACAGACGGTCCTTGTCGCGTACATCACCAATGAAAAAGCGAATGCGGTCATCACCCACAAATTTCTTGGCCATATCCCATTGCTTCATCTCGTCACGAGAGAAGATGATGATTTTTTTAGGGTTGTATTTGGTCAGTGTCATAGGTACAAAGGTATTGCCAAATGACCCTGTACCGCCAGTGATTAGTATTGTTGAATTTCTAAGCATATTCGCGACTCCGTTGGGTTAATTCATGAGGTGGACCTCTGAGTCAAGACAATAATCCACTGAGTTTAAGCTGCACATTCGACTTCACTTGCAGCTGGACGGCGCTGCCCCGGTTTTGCCTTTGCTTCGGTTCCTGCTGTTGCTTCTGCGGTGGGGGAACCCCCTGTTCCGCTACGCTCCACAGGGGGTTCCCCCACCGCATTGCTGAATTTGTCCACAATCACTGCTCCACCACCTATCGCTGTTCGGTACATGACTTCCGGCGTCTTTTGCCCCGGTGACTGGTGCGGGCGTTCACCGTTGTAGAAGGCGAAGTATGCTGCTAGACCGACCATCAATTCGCCCATCGTGCCATACCCATTCAGGTACACGTCTTCATGCTTGACGCTTCGCCATAGCCGCTCGACGAAGATGTTGTCAAACGCCCGCCCCCGGCCATCCATGCTGATGACAATCCCTTCCCGCTTCAGTACGCCAGTGAAAGCTTCGCTGGTGAATTGTGATCCCTAGTCACTGTTGAAAATTTCCGGCTTGCCATGGTTACGCAAGGCATCCTCCAGGCAATCAACACAGAACACCGCTTCCATGCTGTTGCTGATCCACCAACTGAGCACCTTGCGTGAATACCAGTCGATGATCGCCACCAGGTAGGCAAAACCTCCGCTAAGGAAGCGCTGATTTATTCGCTATCCCCGCGAAAGCAGGTATCTAAGCGATTGATTACACTGAATTCAGGCGTTCGTCGGGATGACGGGTAGTTAATAAATCAGCGCTTCCTTAAACGACTGTCTTAAAACCTGGGTCCACTATACCCTGGGTTTGATGAGAACCAGTCTCGCATGGTTTGCATCGGTGTTTTGTTTTTGAGTGCTGACTGCGTCATTGTTTAATTACCGTTCACGATGTCGCCAAATTCTTCGGAAAAATCGCCGCGCTGCGGCATCACACCCAGTGCTTCTTGGCAATATCGCTGGAGCCGTTTGCCGACACCGTAGAGTGGGGTATCAGAGTCTGAATAGCGTTGAAATGCTCGGCAATCTCCGATGCACACCGCCCGCGCCCGCGCCAAAGACTGAAAAAGGGTCGGGGAAGCGTCGGTGACCTGCACAACGATGTCGACTGGCAACCCGAGGCTGGCCTCCAACTGCATCTTGACTTGTGCGCGATCAATGAGCGTCAGCCGTCTGTCCGTTTCAATCAACAAATCCACGTCACCGCCTTTTGCCTGATCGTCAATTCGCGAACCAAACAAGAACACACGAGATGCCGTCCCTGCCAGACGGGATACGGTCTCCGAAATTATCTGTATCTGTTGGTCAGTCAGTCGCATGGCCTTATTCCAATTCGCGTTCAAGATGATACTTTGTCAACTTCGCCTTGCCGTGCTACAGCACTGTCTTCGGCTCGTCTTCGCGTCTCATCTTGAACGCGAACTGGAATTACCCTGTCTCGGTGAAACCGAGCTTGCAGACACCATTCCAGCCGAATGAAAGGCATGGGTAAAAGCTGACTGAGTGGACATCACGCCAGCATCCGTTTCTTTCGTTCCGCCGTTGGGCATTCGAGTTGAGGAACTTGACTGAAGCCTGTGTGACGCAGGCTTGCGCGCAGGCGTTGGATGAGTTCGCCGCGAGGAAGTTGCCCTTGGGTATCGCGGATGTGCTTGCACAAATAATAGGTGAAGGCTCCGTTGTAGCTGTTGCCGATCCAGGCATCGGCACTGGTCTGACTGTCGCGACATCCGGCGAAGAGCACGGGCACCGTCTTGCGTTTTGCCGTGGTGGGGGAAGTGCGCATCAGACGCGTGGTGTCAAGGTCGTCATCCGCGCGGGAAACGATATCTACGGGCGGGATGAGGAAGCGGGGACGCAGATATTGCTCTTTCGGAAGTTGTGCCAGCGCGGCAAGTTCGCGCGTTCCTGTGCCAGAATGACAGGAATCCAGCAAAACTTCGAGATTGATCCCCTTGGGAAGTTCGCGGAAAACAGCATCCAGTTCGTCGTCGGTGATGAAGCCTCTGTCGCCATTGTCCCAGTCCATGTCGTGAGGACAGAGGACTTCGTCCATGTGATCTTTGACTTCGTCACCATCGAGGTCGCGAATCTGGCTGCCGTGCCCGGAGTAGTGGAAGAGAAGGCGGTCGCCCGACTTGGCACCTTTAACGAGCCACATCAGCCCGTCGAGGATGCCCCGGCGCGTGGCACGCTCGTCGGTGAGCACGCGGATGTTGCCTGCGGTGAAGCCGAAGTATTTGATCAGGCAGTCACGCAGGTTGGTGACATCGTTGACGCAGCCTTGCAGATTCGCCCCGGGAAGTTTGTAGCGGTTAATGCCGACTAACAGGGCTTTTGAAGCGGGGGATGAGGTGGTCATGGTGTCTGGCTGAGGTAGATCAGTGAAGCGTGACGATGCGAATATTCACAAAGATTCAATGGGTTGTAATTTATTTATGACAATTGAACACGGGTTCAGAAAGATGTTAAACAGATACGTCATGAAGTTAACGGCGTGGGGGACGGGGAAAGCCCGACAGGCTGCTCATCCGCGATGATTGCTGCCTATCAAAGCTCGGCCTTCAACGCCTCAATCTCGGCTTGAAGCGTTTCGTACTCCGCTACTTTGCGCCTCAAAAACTCCGCCGTCAGCTTGGACTTTTCAGCCACCCCGGCCGGTGTAAGCAAATAGGCATAACGCAGCTTGTTCGTGCTCTGGCTGAAGTTCTGCATCTTGACCAAACCCTTTTCAACCAGGGCTTGGAAGCAGAAATTGATCGTACCAAGCCCCACTCCCAGATCCTTAGCCAGCGCACGCTGACTGACCTGAGGCGTCTGATGCAAACGGCGCAGGACTTCGAACTGGATTTCCTCTTGGAAACCAGCCAATTTCTGAAGTGGGGGTACGAGGCTCAAGGTAATTTTGGCACGCTACCGCCATGCCGTTTCACGATCAGCACGCGCGGTCAGCGGGTTTTAGCAGGGTATCCGGCGCAATAAAGTGCAGCAAAAGGCGCTGCTCGTTCAGCGGACGAACGGTATTTTGCCACATCGTCATGACTTTGAGAAAGGTTTTTT